>Ga0066903_100000036_pt1 | contig 53650 bp, 72 predicted proteins | sample PanSoiMetaGPlot1_FD_67491 | JGI IMG/M metagenome (GOLD analysis project Ga0066903, IMG submission 67491) | Tropical forest soil microbial communities from Panama analyzed to predict greenhouse gas emissions - Panama Soil - Plot 1 (version 2) | ecosystem: Environmental > Terrestrial > Soil >... | reverse complement strand
GTTCTCGATGGCCGGACATGGGCACAGGTGCCGCAGCTTGACCGGACGTCGTAGCTCTGCTATAAACTAGGCGGAGGATAGATATGCCTGAGATCACGGCGGATGACAGGTTCGTGGCAATGGAACGGCGGATCGCGCGTCTCGAGAACCTGGTGGGCGCTTCGGATGTTGATGAGCCTGACGTGTGCGGTCAGCTCATCGAGCTCCGCAAGCGCATCGACGGGATCGTGCTGCGCGGCGGGCTGACCGCTGGTCGCCTCGATCATCTCGAGGACAAGGCCGAAGGCAAGAACCGTCCGCATGTTAGCGCGCACAATCATGGCCGCGCGTTCCACATCGGTCACCTGGAAGTAAACGTCGGCGCTGACTCGGATGATCTGGGAGCGGTGATCAATGCAGTCAAGGAGCTCGTGCGAGAGCCCAAGTCGGCGCCGGTCTGGGTGGGCCCGAACGGTCCAGAACCGACACCACCGATCCGAGATGCCGGCCGCGTAGCATTCACGCCTGGGATCGCCGATCTCAGAGACTTCGTGGAGAGCACCGGCCAGGTTGCGAGCGAACCAGCTACCATGAGCCGCTCCGACGCGATCGCGCTGGCGAAGCGGCACGCTGCACGGGCCTCGGGCGCCAAGGATGCTCCGAACTACTTGAGCACCGCGGCCAACCCGGATTGGATGCCGCATGCATGGGTAATCGATGCCATCCTGGCCGCCGCCAGGGCGAGTACGGTCAAGGAATAGCCCGTGCGCAATAACCGTGGCACCGCCCCGATGGGGTTCACCGCTCTCTGGTTCACGCTCCTCGTGATCGCGATCGCCTGGATCTGCGCCGCTGCCGGGTGCGCCGGCACGTTCGGCGGCGAGCACCACTGGCTGGCGCCGCGCGATTCGGCGCTCGAAGTGGCCTGGGGTACCGTGACCGTGCTCGCTGCGTGCGACACCGCCGGCACCGTCTGGACGAGCCACGGCGGCGCGTACGATCGGCAGACCGCGCCCGGCAAAGTGCTGATGGAGCGTGACCCGGTACTGACCGCGATCCCTGGGGTGGGTGAACGTCCCGGACCAGCAATGCTGATCGCCGGCAACGCGGCACTCAACGCGGCGAACTACGGTGCCACTCGTGCGCCTGTGCCGCGGTGGGCGCGCTGGGCCTGGTTCGGGGTGCTCGCCGGCGTGGAGACCTTCGCGATCGCCAGCAATGCCAGGTACACCGGAGCCTGCGGCCTGGCCGGGCAGCGAGATCTGCGGTTCGCCAACTCGGCGCGGCGTTGATCAGTTCGTAGCTATACTGTAAACTGGTGCCGTGAACTACGAGGACTCCAAGACGCTGCGCGAGTTCGCTCGGCTGCAGCTCCGGATCGCTCAAGCCAAGCTCGGGCCGGCGCAGACCTACGCGATCACCGACGCTACAATCCACAAGAGCGCCGGGTATCGCAAGCTGTACAGCTTCGCCGCGAAGCTCTCGCCCGCCAAGCGCCTGCGGTTCGTGGCCATGCTGCGCCGGCAGATCGAAGGCGTGCGTGAAGTGATGGCACAGGCCAAAGCGACCGGCGAGCCGCTATCGATGGCGGATGTCGTGATCGAGATGCGCGACACCGAGACCGGCGCACCTGTCGGCCAGGCCGCGAACATGTGCCCGGCGAGCGGCGGCGGAATCCCTGGCGTGGAGCGCGGTGGCGACGGGCGCGAGTACATCCGATGTCCACGGTGTCGGCGGCGGTGGTCCGCGTACGACATCGGGTTCAAGATTCCGGACCACGAACCCGACGAGGAATCATGACACACCAAGACGAAGCCGAGCGCCAGGCGCGCGAGCGCTACCAGCTCCTGACAAATGCCCGCGACAAGGCGGGCGCTGGATGGAAGCTGGTCAGCACGACTACCGATGCTAACGAGATCGAGGATCGGGTACTGCGGATGCAGTGCCGCCTGATCGATCATACAATCTCGAGCGCCTCGGTGAGCGCGATCCCGCACCGCCTGATGGGCGACGCGCTCCAGGTGATCGGCCACCTGGGGATCACCTTCGGCACCGAGGACAGCGAGCGCGCTGTCGAGGCGCTCGGAATGCTGCTGGTCCACATCTCGATCATCGCAAGCGCGGAGCGGCTGGCCCTTCCGCCGATCATCGAGCTGGCCGGACTGTTCTCGCTGCGTTCGGATGTGCAGCCATTGCATGCGACTGGCGCGCTGGCGCTGGTCGTGATGTCCACGCGGTCACCGTTCGTAATGCCGCCGCCGAAGGACGCCTATCAGCTCGCGCTTGTGCAGGCGCTGGCACTCTCAATTGCCAGGGGGCTCGATGACTGCGTGCTCGGGCACGAACTAGTGATCGACCTGCCGGAGCTGTATCTGAAGATCGGCAGCGAGGTGATTGCTGGCACGATGCCGCGGCGCGAGATGCCGGCCGAGCTGGTGATCCAGGCACCGGATGACGTGCAGTTGCGCGATGTCGAGAGCCACACAGTCGAGGAGCTGGCGCTCCTGCGTGGGGCCAAGCGGAAGGTGGCGACCGAGGCGCTCGGCGAAGCGCTTGGGGAGCTGGCCAAGGAACAGAGAGACTCGGATGTACCCCAACCCGGCCGGGGCGCTCGACCGAGCGACCGCGATCTCGCGCAAGCGAGGTTGAGGGTGCGCGAGGCGGACGAGACCTACCAGTTCGCGCAGAAGGTGCAGTCATCGTGCGATATGATGGTCGGTGAGATGCTGACCGACGAACGCTGCGGAGTGACGCCCACGGTCGGCGGAAACCGGCTGTACCGCTATTGCGCGAGTCACCTGGATCTCGTGGAGCGCACCGGCGGTACGATCTACCGGGATCCAGTGCCCGGTCTAGCCCACGATCAGATCTGCCCGCAATGCGCGGCGCCGATGACGTCAGACCAGCGTGCTGATCTCTGGCGATGCAGCAACGGACACGAGCACACCGGCAAGTATCTGGCGGCGCTGCGCGGCAGCATGCTGCCACCGACGGCCAAGATCGACCATCCGGCCCCGCTCCGGGTGAAAACGGGCTACGGGGTCACGCCGAACGATCACGTGGCGGCGAACCGCAAACTGGACGACGAGTAGCCTGCTGCGATGAGTGTGGGATGCCGCTCCGCGGCATCGTGGTGACGATGGAGCCCGGCCGAGGCACCGAGCGCCAGCTCTGTGTGCGCTGCGCGATCGACGGACTGCGCCCGATGCGCCTGGGGAGATCTCCTGCGCTAGATCAAGTTTGTAGCGATGCTGCAAACTGTGCTACCCCGGAGACATGACGATCCGAGAGACATCAATTGCGGCATACGCGCAGCTCGTTGAAAGCAAGCAGCTCGTCGGAAAGCAGCGGCAGGTAATGGCTGCACTCATCGAGCGAGGCCGGGCTACCAGCGGTGAGGTACTTGCTGATCTCGCCGTCACCAACACCAACGCATGGCGCGCCCGGTTCACCGAGCTGGCAGCTCGCGGTATGATCCGCGAAGTCGGCGAGCGCCGCTGCGAGATAACCGGCCGGCTGTGCATCGTGTGGGAGGCGACGAATCGAACCAAGCCGCTCGATCGCGCGCGCGGCGCCCGGCGTACCGACCTGTGGCGAGTGGTAGCTCACGAGCTTGCCGAGGAGCTGGCCCAGTTCACCCCGGAGCCATCACGCGGGTCGGCACTGATCAAATATCGTCGCCTAGTACGCCAGCGTTAGTGATATCCTGGGTTTGGAGCAACCCCATGGCACAAGACAAAGGCGGCGGGATACGCCCGCCTGACTATCTGCGCGAGCTGGCCCTGGCCCGGATCGAAGATCTGATGGTGCAGGCGCTGCCCTGGCACCGCATCGTGGCGATCCTGGCCGATGAAGGCGTAACCGAGAGCGAGGAGACTGCCAAGAAATGGCGGTTCCAGATTCAGCGCCGTTGGGCTGCCGAAGCTGATGCTACGCGCCCGGCCCGCAAGGATCTGTGGCGCGCGCGGCTCGAAGCTCAGTACCACCAGGTGCTGGAGCGTGCCAGGACGACCAAGTCTGACTTCGCATACAGTCAGCTGCAGGCCGAGGCTACGCGCATCGCGAAGGTGGCGATCGTGCTCGATGGACTCCACCAGCCGATCATGCAGCAGCCTGACGGCAAGCTGGACCCGGCTTCGATGTCGCCGGCCGAGCGCGAGCGCGAGATCGCGGCGCTCCTCGCCAAGCGCCAGCAGGCGCGCGAGGCAACGCTCGCCAACAAAGGGATCAATTGATGCCGGAACTTGATGTTAGGTGCCGTTGCTGCGGGGTGCTGCTCGCCCCTGGGCCGCGCGCCGAGATCCGCCGCTGCATCCTCTGCGACCTCTGCGATCGCCGGCATGGCGACGAGCTCCAGCTTCACGTGATGGGGCTTGTTCGCGCCGGGCGGATCACGTGGGGGCATGCGCTGGCGCGGATGCTGATCGATGATGCTCACCACGCCGGCATGCTCGGCATGGTGGTCGAGAATGGCGCGCTCACCGCTACGCTGACGGTGCCGGAACCCGTGCCTCGGTGGCGAGTGGTGATCGGCCGAGCGATCTCACGCGGCGAATTGCCGGAGCTGAACCTGGTCTTGAAGGTGACCCTGGCGAGGTACATCGGCAAGCGCGCCACGCTGGCGGTGCGCGAGGAGATGCGGCGCGAACTGTGCGAGGCGCTGTCGACCCTTGACGATTCGATCACCGACATCACGGTCTCCTGCCACCTCGACACGATCGATGCCGAACATCTGATGATCGAGATCACCGGCAAGCGCGCCACGCTCGGCGCGGTGGCGTTCGATGCGTCGGCCGGAGGTGCGGATGCGGCCAAGCTCGGAGCACCGGCGCCGGAGCTGCCGGCAGACATCATGAGCCGACCGCGAGGCCAAGCGTAGGCGCGCGCCGTGGTGGCAGTCGCCGAGCCTGAATGGGCCGACGATGACGAGGAGCGGCTGATCCAGCTGCTCGATGCCCAGCACAACGTCGAAACGCTCGATGCCTTCATCCGGCGCGTGTCGCCACGGCACATCCCACCGCGGCACATGCAGCCTGTGCACAAGCTGTGGGAGCGCTCGCGCCACGAGCGTGTGCTCGCATGCATCGAGATGCCTCCGCGCCATGCCAAGACAACCGAGGCGCTGCACGGCATCGCCTGGAAGAACAAGGTCGACCCTGTTCTGCTGAACGCGTTCGCCACGTTCGGCGACGACTATGCGGCATCGCGATCGCGCATCGCGCGCACGCTCACGCGCGCTGGTGGCCGAGCGCTCTCGAAGGAGATGGCCAACCTCCATGAGTGGCTAAACGACTACGGCGGTGGTGCCCAGTTCCGCGGCTACCTCGGCGAGTGGACCGGCCGCGGCATCACTGGCGTGGGGATCGTCGATGATCCGTATAAGGATCGGGCTAGCGCTGAGAGCCCCAAGATCCGACGGAACATCCAAGAATGGTTCGCGGATGTCTGGTGGACCCGGTTCGAGTGGGACTTTCACCCATCGTGCTTCGTGCAGCACACTCGCTGGCATGAAGACGATTTGATCGGCTGGCTGCTCGCCGGAAAGTTCGGCTACAAGTTCGAGCGCGTTTGCCTGCCGGCGATCGCCGAAGAGAACGATCTCCTCGGCCGGGCACCCGGCGAGGCGCTGTGGCCGGAGCGGTTCTCGGCCGAGATGCTTGCCGAGATCGAGGCAGCGATCGGCCCCTACTCGTGGGCCTCGCTGTTCCAGCAGCGCCCGCGTCCACGCGGCGCCGATGTGTTCGGCGAGCCAGCCCGATTCTCGTTGGCAAGCTGGCGACCAGACGGGCACCGGATCATCATCTGCGCCGATCCGGCCGCAACCGAGGACACGCGAGCCGACCACTCGGCGCTGTTCGTGCTCGCGGCCAAGGAGTTCGGTTCGAAGATGGTGATCTGGGTGCTCTACGGCTGGCGGGGCCAGGTGAGCGTGCCCAAGTTCGCGCGCAAGCTGCACGAGGTCTCGCGCAAATTCTGGGGTGCACCGATCGTGGTCGAAGCGGTGGGCGGCTTCAAGGCGGTGCCGCAGACCCTCAAGGAGATCGAGCCGCGGCTCAAGATCATCGTTGCCAAGATGGGCCTCCCTGAAGAGGGCAAGAAAGATGCAGCCCGGGTCAGCAACGCACCCGTCGACAAGTTCTTGCGGGCGCAGCCGGCAGCCGCAGCATGGAACGCCCGACCTGGCCGGCTACTGGTACCGATGGACGCGGAGTGCGAGTGGGTGCCCGAGACGCTGCGATTTGAGCGTCCGCTGGTCCTGCGCTCGCTGCGCCGCGGCGTCGGGGCCGGTGTCACCTGGGCTGACGAGCTGATCGCCGAGGCCAGCCGGTTCACCGGCGTGGGCGATGCCGAGGATGACCAAGTTGATGCGCTGGCCCATGGTTACAACGAGCTGATGGGGATCCGTCCACGGCAGCAAGGCGCTCGCCAGAACCGCAACCCGTTCGGGTAAACTGGCCGGCATGGCAAGCCCGACCGGACCGCTCCAGACCGTTGTAGACGCCGAACTACAGGGCACCCCGCGTGGTGACCAGCTCGCACAGGCTGTTGCGCAGCGGCGGATGATGCGGGCGCCCATGGCGGGCGATCCGACGTACGCGCAAGCGCCGCCGGTGATCGATCTACAGGATCCGAATCTGATCCTGACGTGGGGTGATTTCCAGCAACGTCATCCCGAGTGGAAGGGCGATTACTGGTCGGAGTGCCGCGCGCTCTACGCCGGCGGACAGCGACTCCTCGGCGATCAGAAGCTACTGGAACGGCTGTTCCCGAAGCACCTGCATGAGGCGCCGGACATCTACGAGGCCAGGAAGTCGCGCGCCCACTACTTCCCATATCCTGGAACGATCCTTGATCATCTCCTCGCGGGGCTCGGCACCGATCCGCTCAAGGTGTCGTTCTCGCAGGTCGACGACAAGGGCAAGGCGACCACCAGTAAGAGCGCGGAGTGGTGGGAGCGCTGGGTGTCTGACGTTACCGACGAGGCCGAGTCACCGAGCGATTACGGCATGGAGTACCAGGACGACGATGATGATGACGAGGATGAAGGCGGATGCAGCCTGCATCATTTCTTGATCGACTGTCTGCGCGAGGCGCTGCAGACACAGACAGCATGGGTGCTCGGCGATCTACCAAGGATCGATCCGGACGATGCGGATCGGATCGACAGCCAGCTCGCAGCCGAGGAGTCCGGCATACTGGACCCCTACCTGTGCCTGTGCCCGTCGGAAAATGTGGTGGACTGGCAGACCGACGATCGGCAGCGCCTCACGTGGGTGATGGTTCTGACGATGACCCAGCCGCGTGATCACCCTCGGCTTCGCCGCGGCAAGATCCTGTACACGTACACGCTATGGACCGCGGATACGTGGACGCGATACCAGGTGCTCGTTGATCCGCGACAGCCTCCCAATGAGAACACGCAGTATCGACCGATCGATGCCGGACTGCACGGGTTCGGGCGAGTGCCGTTCGAGCGTCTATGCTTGTCGGACGGTCTCTACGCGATGGGCAAGCTGCACAGCCTCGCGCGAGAACACTTCAACAAGCGCTGCGCGATGTCGTGGGCCGAGTATAAGTCGCTGTTCAGCATCTTGTATGAATTCCTGGGTGCCGGCGACAAGAACGGCCTACCTGTTGCGGATGTGCAACAGGACGATCAGCGCGCGGTGAACCAGATCCGCGGCCAGGGGTTCACGCAGACTCGAGGTGAGGACGATCGGGCCGAATGGGTGGGACCGCCTGTTGACCCGTTCGTGGCAGCCCGTGACAGCTGCAACGACACGATGCGCGAGATGCACCGCGTGATGTTCAGCATGGCAATGTCGGCGAACATGGATGCCGCGGCGCTCTCGCGCAGCGCCGAATCGAAGGACAAGGATGCCGCCACCACCGAGGTGCTCCTCGACGCGTTCGGGATGCTGCTCCTGCGGTTCGGACGGCGGCTGATCCTGCTCGCATCGCTCGGTCGACAGCAGGCGGCACCACCGGCGACGATCACCGGCCTGTCCAAGTTCGACATAGCCGGTGTGGACGTCAAGATCGCCGAGGCGGTGCAGCTGTTCGCCGGCGTGCCGATGTTGTCGTCGCTCGTCAAGGAGCTGTACCTCGCGCGGCTATACGGCGAGATCCTCGGTGACCTGTCGCAGGAGCAGCTCGAAGAAGTTCGCGAGGAGATCCGCGAATCACTGTCGCAGGAGGAGCTGGCCGCAGCCGCACTCGCGGGCATGGGCGGCGGGCCAGCTGGCGGGGAAGGCAATCAGCCCGGCAAGGATGACGAGGACGAGCAACCCGAACCGGAGCAGGAACCGCAGCCACCCGCGAAGCCGGCCGGGATCCGCTCGATGAAGCGCAAGAGCGCTAGCTCGAACAAGTGAGATGAGCACGGCGGCGCAGATCGAGGCGGTGCAACGGCTCGTGCGCGAGTCGGTTGCGGCCGTCGATGCGATCGCCCCGAGCGCCGTGCGTGCGGTATTGCCGGCGCTGCGGCAGGCGCGCGAGGAGCTGCGCCGGGATCTGCGTGCCTGGCTGGAGACCGCGCCGGATGGCGCCGATCGGTTCACAGCGTTCCAGAAACAGCAGGTGTTGCGCGCGCTGGATTCGGCGATGGACCGGGTCGCCGAGCTTGAGCCGGCGATGTCACACGCGCTCGGCCGCACGCGGTCGCTCACAGGGCCGCTAGCCGTGGCGAATCTCGAGACCGAGATCCAGCGCTTGAGCGCGATCTTCGGTGGTGGCATACCGACGATCCCGCAGATCAACACCGCCGCGATCCTGGCCAAGGGCGATCGGATCTTGTGGAAGCGCCATGAGCACTCGGCGGCACGCTACGCCGGCGCGATCGGCGACGATATCCGCCAGCTGTTCGCGGTGGGCGTTGCCAAGGGCGAGACGTTCGAGCAATTGGTGAACCGGCTGCGCAAGCTCGGCGATCCGGGCGCGCGCACACAGCCGATCGATCCCGGTGCCGATGCAGACGTCATCGCCGGCGGGCTATTCCGGCGACACAAATGGTGGGCCGATCGCCTCGTGCGCACCGAGATGATGAACGCCTACAACGTGCAGCACGACGAGGCGATCAGCTACGCGAACGAGCACCGACCCGAAGGCGACGAGGAGTTTCTCCGTCGGTGGGATGCTGCGGCAGATCCGCGAACCTGCGTGCTCTGCATGGAGCTGGACGGCACGGTTACGACGATCGACGGCACGTTCAAGGGTGGCATCGCGAACCCTCCGCGGCATCCCTGCTGCCGGTGCGTGGTGCTGGCGTGGCTGGCCCGCTGGGATACATCGCGCACCCGGACCGAGCTGGCCACGACACGGGATCGCCGGCAACGCGAGGACGAACAGGCATCCGGCGGCATGCGGATCGGTGAGTTCGAGATCGCCGGCTGCGCTCGGCATGGCGCGGCTGAGGAGCCGACGGAGCCGGATGCCGAGCGGCCGGCTCGGCATCCGCGTGTGTCCGAAGCTGCGGCGCGTGATGCCGTGCTGCGTGCCGAGTCCGAACTGGCGCGCAAGGCCGCAGAGCTGGCTCAGCAGCAAGCGGAGGTCGCAGCGGCAGCGATACCACGCGGTACTACTTCGACCTGGCGACCCGGCGACGAGCAACGCACGCGGCAAGTGGTGCATCTGGCCGCCCGCGGACCGCGAACCTCGGAGGAGTGGTATCAGTATGATCTCGAGCAAGCCCGGCGCCGAACAGAGCGCGAGGAGCGCATGCGAGGCTACCGGCAGCCGCAGACCGCGAACGAGCGGGACCGCAGCCTTGAGCTGCGGCGTCAAGAACAGGCAGCGGCCGATCGCCGGCGCGCCGAGCGTGCTGCGCAAGATCGTCAGATGGGACTGCCGGTGCCGCCGCAACAGGTGACCGAGTTGCGCACCGGCTGGCTCGCCAAGCTGGCCGCTGGGTTCCGCGAGGATCCGCAAGCCTACGCCCGGCGCGAACCACCGAAGGCTTCTGCTCGCCAGCCGGCCGCGGACAAGCGGCGACTGTTCGCCCGTCTGTGGCCGTTCGGCCGGTCGCGGTGATCCCGGTTGCACGATCCGCGTGATTCTTGTTGCGATTCGCGGCAAGATGGGCCAGGAGCACACCAATGGCACAAGCACGCGGACAGCGACAGCGCGGACAGAACAACGATGATCCTGACGAGGGCGGTGATTCGCCGCTCACGCGCGACGAGGTGGTCGACATCGTGAACGCCGCGGTGTCGGGCCACATGCAGCGCAAGCTACCCAACATGCTCGCACAGGCAGTTAACAACGTACTGGACGAGCGCGATCGCCGGGCGCCGAACCGTCGTGAGGATGACCGCGGCGACGACGATCGCGAGGATGATCGGGATGACGATCGCGACGTGCCGCCGCGCCGTGGCGCGCGCAACGCTCGTCGTGATGCGGCGCCGGAGCAGCCGCGGCGCGGACGTGGACGCGACGACGATCGCGAGGATGATCGGGGGCGGGACGATCGCACGCGCGGCGGCGGTGATGATCGCACCCGGGCGCTCGAAGCTCGCGTGAAGCGGATGGAGGCCGAGCGCGCCACTGAAATCACCCGCGCGCGTGAGGCCGAGCGCGATCAGTCGCTGCGCGAGATGCTCGGCGAGGCCGGCGTGGACAAGAACCGGCTGCGCGGCGCCGTGGCGGTGCTGCGCGATTCGACGCGTTGGCTCGACAAGGAACAGCGCTGGACGTACGTCAGCAAGCGCGATGGCGTGGACGAGGATCTGGACATGTCCGAAGGCGTGCGCGGCTGGACCGAGACCGATGAAGGCAAGAGCTATCTGGCTCCGCCGACGCAACCGGCTCGCGGAGCACCGACGGCCGGCAACGGCGCTACCCAGCACCGCAGCGGCAGCGGATCGCGGCCGGCGACGGGTGCGCGCAGCGGCGCAGCACCGGCGCAATCGGCGCGAGACGCCAAGGTCCAGCAGCGCCAAGACGCGGTGAACAACTTGGCTGGCGCAATGGATGCATTGGCCGGCGGAAACATCACGATCGGGTAGCGAGATCCGCGCACGCCTTGCATCTGAGCGCGGGGCACGCGAAGCGTTTGCGCTGATGTTCTAGCCGGCGCATGACTTGCGCGGGCACAGCGGCTGCAATGGGGTGCGAGATGCTATTCGGGCTGCTGCTCGTGATCCTGGAGTGGTGGATGTCGCGTTCGCCGCCGCGTTGATGCTACCAGTAGCGTTCCGTGATCTGGTGTTCGAAGAACACGCGAGCCGACTCGGTGCGCAGGTTGAGCGCCTCGGCCACGCGCGTGAGCCAGTGGATGTGCTCTGGGCTGCCGCGGTCACGTCCGGCGGTAGGTCACGGCGCCTCGATTGAGTCGGCGATCGCGCGCACAAGACTGAGATTGTCGGCGGCGCCTGCATCACGCATGCCCCGGGCAATCTTGCTCTCGAGCACGGCACGTGCCTGCACCGCCAGCTGCTCAGACTCGAACTTGCGCTGGTGGTCCGTGTTCATCTTCGCGAGAACCTCGAACCCGTCCCGCAGCCAGCGACCGATCACGACGTGGAGCGTCTGAATTGCGTCGTCGAGCGACAGCGAGTACGGAGACGAGAAGTGGTGCGCGATGACCTGGTTTGTCGGCACGTGCTTGACGTGCCAGTGCACCCGCCCGCTGTGAGACGTACCACGGCCGCTGTGCTCGGTCTTGTGGATCCGGTACTCGCCGACCTTGCTGCACGGCCCAGCCTCCGACAGGTACATCCCCGGCGCCTCGGCCTTGAAGCGAATCGGCAGGGCCTTGATCTCGGCGCGCTTCTGCTGGCGGTAAGAGCGATTGATGTTGCGCATTATGAGTTTATAGCACTGCTATAAACTCAACGCAAGCGGTTCTTGACTTGAGCTGAGATCCCTGCGATGGTAATGGCCACTACCCATCCGGCCAGGAGCAACCGGGTGGGGAAGCACGACCGGGTAACCGGGGCGAACGCAGCGCGGGCGAGCCGCGTGTTTGTCCCACCCCGGAGTGCTTCGCATGGCGACCGTTTCCTATAACCAATCCCCGCTTGCGACGATCGCGGCATCGCTGACCACGATCTTCGAGGACATGATCACCTCGCAGATCAACCGCGCAACCGTCCTGCTCCAGGTGCTGCCGGTCGGTCCGGGCACGACTGGCAAGAACATCTCGTGGAACGCGCGCTTCGGTTCGGCCGTTGGTGGCGCACGGGCCGAGGGCGCGGACGTTGCGACCCTCAACAACGATGACAAGGTGCCGGCGACCCTCGAGTTCGGCACGTACGATGATGCGTTCGGCGTGACCGGCAAGGCGATGGCCGCCGCGCGCGCGGCGCGCAACCCGGAAGAGCTGGCCAACCTTTATTTGGACGAGCTGAGCGATTGCGTCGAGCGCCTCGCCAAGGGCATCGCGATCGACCTGTACACCGGCAGCGGCGCGGCCAACTTCATCCTGGGGCTCGTCGCGACCGGCGGCGGCATCATGGACACCGGCACGTACGCGAACATCGATCGCGCCGTGCGCTCGCAGTGGCAGGGCTCGGTGTCGCGCAACGGCGGCGTCGGTCGCGCGCTGACGTTCGACCTGATGCGCGACATGCGGCGCCGGATCTACCGCGCGAGCGGGCTCAAGCCCGATCTCATCACGACCACGCCGGAGCTGCACGAGAAGTACGGGCAGCTGTTCGGCCAGCAGCGCCGGTATGTGACCGAGATCCGGCTCCGCGGCAACATGATCACGCTCGACGGCGGTTACCAGATGCTCGAGTTCGACGGCATCCCGGTGCTCGAAGACGTCGACTGCCCGACCGGCTACATGCTGTTCCTGAATACGCGCTACGTGCGCGTGCTCCAGCTGCCGGATCAGGTCGATGGCGTGAACCAGTCCACGGCGATGGTTGGCCTGGCCGGTACGCCGGAGGAGCAGCTCGGCCAGCCAAGCGCCAAGCTGACCGCGCGCATCAACCCGCTCGGCCGCTCTGGCGACACGTACAAGTTCCAGCTGATCATCTACCCGGGGCTGCAGGTGCGCCGGCCCAACAGCTGCGGCGTCATCGTGGATCTGGATTCGACCCTCTAACGCCGGCGATCGGCGGTCCGGTTCGCGCCGGGCTGGACCGCCGATCACCTACCGGCGCGCACAGGAGCAAGCACCATGGGACCGCGAACCACACAGCAGCGCAGCGCTGTCGATGACTGGGACATCGACGCGGAGGAGAGCTCCGAGGAGCGCTGCGTGAACATCTCCCCCTACGTGGCTCGACTCGAGTTCGCCACGGTCCCCGGCTCGAAGCCGCGTCGACACGTGGTGCCGCCCGGCGGCGGGCTCTATGTGCAGCGCGGATATGCGCGGCCGTACACCGGCAGCGCCGGCAAGGAGATGCCGCCCACCATCTTCTCGCTCAGCGAGATCGAGGCATGGCCGGGGCGCCGTGAGCCGGACAAGGATGGAAAGCTCGTGTGGGTGGTCCAGCCTGGCCCGCGGCTGCCGATGGTGGTGCCCGAGAGCGAAGCCAAGGTGTGGCAAAAGCGCTGGGACACGGCGCTTGCAGCCAAAGCCGAGGCGGACAAGGCTCCGCTGCGGCTCACGCTGCAGCGCACCGATGGCACCGAGGTGCAGGTGCAGGCCGAGATCGCCAAGCCGGCACCGGCGGCAGCGCGCCGGGCAGTGGAAGATGACGAGGATCAGATGGCGGGGGGCGACGAGCCCCCGCCGGAGCATGACGATCCGATCCCCGGCGACGACGCTGCGCCGGTGCAACTCCCACCGGCCGCGGCACCCGCAGTGCCACCGCCGGCGATCCCAACTCGCGCCGAGGCCAAGGGCCGGCGAGGGGGCTCGTAGGTGCCGTTCACGGACGACGAAAAGACGCGCATCCGCGAATACCTCGGATGGAGCGCCCGATTCGGTCAGACGGATACCGCGCTGGAACGCGCGATGTCGGCGATCGAGACGCAGCCGTCCGACCTCGCCCGCACGCGCGATCATCTTACCGAGCTGGCGCGGATCGACGCCGCGATCACCGCATGCGAGGCGCGGTTCAAGGCAGACAACGTCGGATCGATCAAGCTCAACCCACGCGAGCTATCGCAGCTCCGATCTCGCGGCGCCGAGCGCTGCGCACGCCTCGCCAGGTTGTTCGCTGTCGAACAACGTGGCGGCCCGTTCTCGCCCGCTCCCTCCGCATGGCGTGGGAGCTTCTCTGGTCCGATCGGCGGAGGTAACTCGCAGATGCAGGGCTGATCCCATTTCCGGCGGCGGGCGGTGCTCATACCGCTCCAGTGCGCATTGCCTGACCGCCGGAGCTTTCCTGACACGCACCGTGGAGCACCGAGGCACCCATGGCGACCGTACCCACCAGTAGCGCAGGTTCGATGATTCTCACCCAATCCGAGGCCACCGCTGCGCAACGCACGTGGATGTTCCACATGACGCTTGCAGCGAGCGGCGCGGACTTCACGGGCGGCGCCGGAATCGCCATGACGATCAGCAAGGCCGGCGCCGCGTTCGCTGCCGTCGATGCCGGAACGGTGATCACCGAGCTGGCCAACGGCTGGTACAAGGTGGTGCACGCCGCGGCCGACCTAGACACGCTCGGCTGTCTGGCGGTCCGTGTCACCGGCACGCTGGCGGACACGCTGAACGTCACACACCAGGTGACCGCGCTCGACATGAACGTGGCCACCGTCAACCCCGGATCGGCCGGCATCGACGTGTCCAGCTTCACCGTGGCCGCGCAGAACGCGCTCGGCACCCCGCTGAACAGCGTGGTCAAGACGGTCGTGCTGAGCGCCGATGGCGACGCTGCGGTCTCGATGCTCAACGCTGCGAACGTCACAGTACAGATCACCGGCACGTTCGGCGGTGGCTCGGCGCAGATCCAGACCACCGAAGATCCGACCGTCGGCTCGCCGCTTTGGACGAACCAGGGATCGGCGGTAACCACGTCGAACGCTGCGAGTCCGGCGGTGATCACCGGACCGCACAACGCGATCCGCGTGCATTTCACCGGATCGACCGGCCCGACGCTCACCGTGACGTTCACCATCCGCAAGCCGGCCGGGCTCTGATCGGCACATCGTGACCTCACCAGTTCTCATCGGCGATGCCACACTGGACCCGGCGGTCCTCGTGGATTCGCTTGTGCCGGACCTGATCGACGGACTGCGTGATGATCTGCTGCCTGCGTTCGGCGTCCGCTCCTACCGATGCTTCCGGGTGATCACGACGTGGACCGGCAAGGAAGCCGGCGAGGGTCAGGTCACCTACGATACCGCGGAGCTGCGCCCGCAGCCACGCGTGATGGTGTGGGACGGGATGCGCTTCGTGCAGGCGATGTGCGGCATCCGCGAGCTGGGCGAAGTTCGGCTGTCGGAGATCTCGCTGACCTACACCGAGGCGCAGCTCACCGGCCGCGGCGCCGGGCTGGGCCGCAATCAAGAACAGTTCATCGGCATCACCGACGCGCATGGACAGGGCACCGAGGCGCGGCTGTTCGGCATGACCGCGCCGGCATTCGTGGACCGCGAAAAGACGATGGGCTGGATGCTCTACCTACGCGTGGTGGATGGAGCACCGTCATGGGCGCCGTGATCGCGGTCGACCTCAGCGAGCTGCCGGATCTGCTGGATCTGGGCGAGCGACGCATGCGCCGGGCGATCGCCGCCGGCGCGCTGGCCGGCGCGCACCGGGGGCGCGCGGTCATGGTCAAGCGCACGCCGGTGGATCAGGGCCAGCTCAAGGCCGGCTGGCGCGTGAAAGCCGGCGACAAGGAGTTCACCGGACCGGATTCCACGCTCGCCGAGCTGATCAACGATGCGCCGCACATCTCGATGGTGGAGCTGGGCGCTCGGCCGCACACCGTGAACCCCGAAGGCTGGGCGGCGATCTACGAATGGGTGCGGCGCCATTTCCGCGGTGGCCAGCTCGGCGGCAAGGGACGGATGCGGCCACGCGGCATGTTCGCCGGGCTGCAGCCGTTCAAGGGCGAGGACCCGGTAATCACCCAGATCACCAACGCGATCGTGTTCAAGATCCGCAAATACGGGATGCGCGCCACGCTGTTCGTTCGCAACTCCGTGGACGAGCTCCGAGCGGTGATGGCGACCGAGCTAGAGCGCGCGATGACCAAGATCGAGGCGGATCTGGGGCGCGGTGGGGGTGGTGCATGAGCGTCGTCCGGATCGAGGCGCTGCGTGCATTCTGTGCGCTGGTGGAGCTTCGGGTACCCGAGCTGGCTGGTCGTACCTGCGCCGGCACCCCGCCATCCTCGCATGTGGAGCAGCTTCCGAGCCTGGCGATCGAGCCAACCCAGTGGGCCTACGATCCCTACATGGCCGAGGAAGTTGCGGAGCTGCCTGGCAACCGGCTGGTCTACAACGTCGGATGGCACGAGGCTGCATGCGTTGTCTCGATCGTCGCTGCCACGCCCGGCGAGCGAAGCGCACTCGAGGACCGGGTAATCGATCTCTTTCTATCGACCGCGCACCCATCGAGCGGATTCCACATGCCGGGCGTTGTCGTGATCGAGGTTACCGCGTGTCCGCAGCTGTCACAGTTCTTCTGCTCGTTCGATCTGGATACCGACGAGTGGGTGAACACCTTGGCGCTCGATCGTCGGTATGAATCCCGGATCCAGTGCACTGCCATGATCCCAGCGTTGATTGTGGACGGCCCGGTGTACTCCATCACGCAGCTGCTGCTTGGCGTGCAGCAGCTACCACCAGCCAGCTCGGTTCCCGTGCCACCCACGGAACTGGTGCAGATCAACCTCGACGGCACTCTGCAGCGCATCGCATAGGAGAAACCCATGGGCGACATCTTTTTCACGACGAACCCGGCCGAGTTCTCAAAACTCGAGGGGCTCTACATCAGCGAGCGCAAGCCGCCCGGGTTCATCCGAGGCCGGGACCTCTCCACGACCGGCATCGCCGGCCGCTGTGTCCGCGGTCCGGACGCACCCCAGGTCATCACGTCGTCCGGGCAGTTCCTCGACATCTACGACGGTCGCGACTACGGATCCGGTGGTGCGCTCGTCGGGCAGATCTGGGCGGCGCTGCTCAATAAGCCGTTCGGCACGCTGGTCACGCGCCGCGTGCGCGCATCGGATGCGGTCAAGGCATCATTCACGCTGGAGACCGCGACCGGCGGCGCCGGTACGCCGGTACTCCGGGTCGATGCCAGCAGCGTCGGGGCATGGGGCAACCTGGTATCTGTGTCGGTGGTGGCGGCAACCGACGGCAACGTCAATCACTTCGATCTGATCACCCAGTACAAGGGCAAGCAGATCCGCCTACCGAATCTCGACATCACCACCGGCAACGACAACACAGCGATCGTGGTCGGCTCTGATGTCGCTCGATACGTGGACCTGACGAAGCTCGCTGACGGGCGGCCGGTGAACAGCACCCCGAGCACCGATGGTGCTGATGCGGCCGGGTTCATCCTGCTCGGCCAGACCGGCGTGGCCGGCTTCACCGGGGTACTCGGCACCGAGGGCACGCTCGCGGTCACCGACTACAACGCCGGGATGAACGATCTGGCCGTATTCCCGGATGTCGCTGTGGCGATGGTACCGGAAACCGTGGCTGGCAGCGTCGCCACGTTCCACAGCAACATCGTCACGCTCGCGGCCAGCGTGAGCGATCGGATCTTCCTGACCTGGTCACAGGCGCATGGGCAGAGCGTGAGCACCGAGGTCACCCAGGTCGGCACGCAGATCACCACGCGCAGTGATCGGATCGTATGGGCCTACAACAGCCTGTACACGGTCGATCCCGAGAACGCGCAGAAGATCCAACAGGGTCCGCACATCTGGCTCGGCTCGATCCTGTCGCAGACCGACATCGACATCCACGCGGGTTCGGTGGATGCAATCCCATTCCTGGCCGGGGCGACCGCGGTCACCAACACCACGCTGCAGCGCTCGGACCTGATCGCGCTCAAGAACGCCGGGATCAGTACCGTCGAGAAAAACTCCGACGGGTTCCAGTTCCACAGCGTGGTCACCACATCGCTCACGCCCGGGCTGACCGAACTTACGCGGCGCCGGATGACCGATTTCCTGCAGCTCTCGGCCAGCTCCAGGCTGCGCACCTACGTCAAGGCTCGCAACACCGCGGAGCGGCGTGCCAGCATGGCCGGCGAGCTGACGGCGTTCTCGCAGACCCTAAAGGACACCCCGCGCGTGATCGAGGACTACGAGATCGATCAAGAGTCGGTGAACAACGCCACTCAGCGCGGGCGGGGAGAGGAGCATCTCCTCTGGAGGGTCCGGCTGATCGGCCACATCCTCTCCCTGGTGTTCGAGACGGACATCAGCACCGGCACGGTGATCGAGCGCAAGGCCGCGTGATTACCGCACTGCAGTAAACCCACGACGAGCCACATAGGAGAGCGCCAATGTCACTGAAACTTCGAGGACAAGAGGTCACGATCCGGGTCGCGGTCGATGGCGTGATCCAGGGCGGATCCATGTTCAAGGCGACCGACTGGACCGCCACGCCACGCACCGACCTCAAAGAGGACGATTACATGGGCGAGCAGGAGACCGACCTCGACATCCAGCACAACGGATGGGACGGCGGTTTCTCGGTCGATACCATCGATTCGGTGGCGCTGGATCTAATCGACGAGATCATCGCGCGCGAGGAAGCACACGAGGCGCACCCGGACATCACATTCACGGTGATCTACACGTTCCGCGAGCCGGGAACCCGAGGTCGGATCTTCGTGTACCATGGTGTGTTCCTCAAGGCCGACGAGGAGGGTGCGGCAGGCCGCAAGGAGAAGCACAAGACGAAGTTCAGTTGGAAGGCCAAGAAGCGCATCCCGCTCTCGGCCTGATAGGACCGCAGCCAGCGGCGGCTCGCGCTGGTGATACGAGCACAGGAGCAAGCACATGTCGAACAAGCACGCAACGCCGGTCAGGACGGCACCCAGGGCAGCGCCCGATCCGGCGCCACCATCCACCGCGCTCGACGAGTTCTCGCGGGCGCTCGCCGGCCGGCTGCCAGGCAGGCTGGTCATGCACTTCGTGATGCCCTCGAAGGTCCGCGAATGCCGCGAGGTGTTCATCCAAGAACTGACCTCACAGGACGAGGTACAGGCCGCGATGCTCACGGATCAGGTGATCAGCGACATCGAGCGTCGATCGACCAAGCTCACGCTCGAAGCCGAACGCCGCGAGAGCATCAAGCTCGCGATCGTCGGGCTGGGCGAGCTGAACGGCAGCTCCGTCGCCTACCGCCACGTCAACGCAGATGGTGCACCGTTCGCGGAACCCGACGGCTGGAGTCTGCCGGCATGGACCGCGCTCCATCGCTACTTCTCGGAGGTCAACGGCGTTCCGAACGAGGAACTGACCGAGGGGATCGAGGGAGCACGGACCGTCGGCGCGTTCGCGTCTCCGACAAGCGCAACCCGCGCAAGCGCCGATACTGGGAGGTCAGGCGCCAGCTCTGGCGCGACTACATGAGGCTGACCTGGCATGGCTATCCCGATACCTACGCAACGTTTCTCGCCATGCCACTCAGCGACAGATTCCTCGCACTTGAGGAGTTGAATGCCCTAATCGATATCTCGAACGAGCAAAGCGCTGGACGACCAAAGGACGACAGGTAACGCGCAATGTCATTCAGCACGGTATACGACGTCAAGGTGCGCTACTCGGTGGACAACCGAGCCGGCAATGCCGTCGGTGCCCTGTCGGACGACACTCGCAAGCTCGGGCGCGAGGTAGAGCACACCACCGGCAAGTTCATGGCGATGGGTGCTGCGGTAGTCGCTGCGCTCACTGGGCGCGAGGCCAAGAAAGCGCTCCTCGATTTCAACTCCGGCGTAGAGAGCGCCAAGATCGGCCTTTCCGCGATGATCCAGGGTAACACCGGCGGAACTTGGGATCGCGCGATCGAGAAAGCCGGCAAGCTCTACGACGAGTTCCAGTCATTCTCGCAGATGACCCCGGTCACCACCGCCGAGATGTTGACGTTCGGCAAGGCGGTGGCGGTCAGCACGTTCCAGGCCGGCGGTGCGATCAAGGATCTGACCACGATCACCGAGCAAGGCGTTGTCGCTGCCAAGGCGTTCGGCTACGAGAGCGCGTACAGCTCGCTGGAGCTGAGCGAGATGCTCGCCGGCAACGTCAACAAGCGGATGATGTTCGCCAAGCAGCTACTTGGCATGGCGCACATGGACGAACAGAAGTTCAATGCGCTGACCGCCGAGAAGCGTCTGCAGATCGTGGAGGATGTGCTCAACAGTCCAGCGATGAAGAATGCCGCCGAGGCGTTCAGCAAGAGCTGGGTTGGTGTGATGTCGACTCTCGAGGACAAGCTACAGATTGTCCTCGGCAAGGTCGGGCTGCCACTTTTCGAGGCAATCAAGAACGAGATCAAGGGCTGGAATGACTGGCTCGATCAGAACAAGCACAAGGTAGAGGAGATCGCGCACAAAGTCGGCTCCGGGCTCATCACAGGATTCGGCTACGTCAAGGATGCGGTGGCATTTCTGGTCGACCACGCGAGCGAGCTGATGGCGATAGGCAAGATCTGGCTCGCGGTCCAGGTCGGCGGAATGATGTCGTCGCTGGTCAAGGGTGGCACTCGCGGTGCTGGCATGCTCGGCGATCTACGAGCGTGGATGGCGCCGGCGCGCGATCGGTTCAACCCGGAGACCGGCGACTACGAGTTCACGAAAGCCGGCGCCGGGCGCACGAACGTCACGCTCGGCAACGTGGCCGGCAGCCTGCCGCTGCTCGCGCAGAGCGCCGCGCTCGGCTACGCGTTCGGTTCGATCGTCAGCGAGGCAACCGGGCTCAAGGATGCGCTTCACGATCTAGCGATCGGTGAGACCGGCCGGCAGTTCGAGAAGATCAACCGCGCCGCGGATGCACTGACGCAAGCCCTGCAGCGTGCCGCCGATGCCGCACCCAAGCAGGCCGCGGCATCGACCAACCTGACCGGCAGCGCGAACCTGGCGCGCACCATGGGAAACCTGGCGGCCGATGCCGCACGCGAGGAGAATCAGGGCACCTACAGCGAGGGTGGGTACGTCCCAAGTGACATCTACACGCAGAAGATGCGAGCGTTATCCCAGATAGGGATCGGCGACGAGGAGATCTCGAAGGCCGGCGGGCTGCAGAAGTTCGCCGACGAGATGAACGCTCGCGCGAAGGATCTGGCCGATCGGCAGGCGGCGCTGCAGCAGACCGGCAATGACGCATGGGAATACGGGTTCGGGGCACTCACCGACTACCAGCGACAGACGCTCGACACAGCCAAGGCACAGCAAGATCTATTGGCCTACATCAACAGCCACGGGATGAAGATCGATCCCAAGACGATCGTGGAGATCCTGCGCGCGGACACCGATGATCCGGAAGGGAAGCACAAGAAACTCGCCGAGAAACCAAACGTCAACGTGCATATCCAGCGGATCGAAGTACAAAGCGACGATCCCGACCGGATGGCATTCGGTCTGATCGAATTCTTCCGAGATGCCGCCAAGAACCCCTCAAGCGCTGTGAGCGCGCTGCGTGAGGGCTGACCGTGGCCAACGGTGTCTTCGTCATCACCGAGCTGCCGAGCGCTGGCGATCCAGCCGTGGCGGATCTCGGTGAACGCTTCGAGTGGACGGCGGACAGCAAGCCGTCGGCCCCATTCGATGGCATGCGTGGCGGCGGCGCGCGTGCGTGCCCGCTCAAGCCGTGGCACATGGGCACGGAGCACCACACGGTGCGCACCGACTACCCGAACGCGATCAAGCCGAGCGAGCAGATGCTCGGGCCGCGGAAGAAACCGCAGGTGTTCAAGGGCTACTGGGATGACCGCTACAACGGACACGGTTACGCCGAGGCCGAGCTGGCCCGCTTCGAGGCCATGGTTGACCGCGGCAACGGGATCCGCTGGCAGTACGGTACCCAGGTGTTCGAGGGTGTGATTACTTCGTTCGATCCGGAATGGCGCGCGGCGTGGCGCATCGAATACGAGTTCACGGTATCGGTGCATGGCCGCGCCGGCGCGACCGATCCGACACGCGTGCCGATCACACCTCCGGATACCTCCACGTCGCTCGACAACTTCGACCTGGCCGTGCAGGCGATGCTTGATGCTGACGATCTGGCCCCGCGGCACGCGATCGCTGGCTCGCTTGCCGACGACGTGACCGAGATCCTCACCGCGACGGTCGACAACCGCGAGACGCTCGCGGCCACGATCGATCAGCGCGATCTGGCCCCGCCGGAACAGCCGATCGATGCCTTCACGCGGATCGCAACCCAGTTCCGTACTGGTCGCGACACGGCATTCTCGCTACTCGCGCGCCTCGAACAGGTGCGTGCGGATTCCGACATGGCCACGCAGACGGCGATGTCGGTGCTGGACTTCGAGGACTGGATCCGATCGCTGCGCTGGTCGGCGCGGATCGCGATGGGTGCCGCGCTCACCGGCGATCGGGCGGCAACCGAGCGCGCGGAGCCTGATGCGCGGCGGCTGTACCGGCCACAGACCGGCGAGCATCTCTACGCGATCAGCCGCAAGTTCTACGGCACGCCCCACGGCTGGAAGCTGATCTACGACCGCAACGCGCTCGCCAGCTTCACGATGGACGGCACCGAGATGCTGATCATCCCAGAACGCGGGGGGGTGTGATGCCGGTGGAGCTCATCCGGCAAGCGTCCGCGCCGCGGCTGTACCGGCCGCAAGCGCGTGCGATCCTTCAGGTGATCTTCGATGGGTATGGTGACACCGCGCGCGATTCACAGATCCAGGTGATCCCGATCATTCCGAAGGCGGTGACCGTCCACATCAACAGCTACAAGCAGGCTGATAGCTTCGAGCTGGTATTCGAGGCCGGGGATCTGCCGATCGATCCGCAGCTCGTGCGCGCGGGTGCCGCCGAGATCTTCATCTTCCAGACGAGTAGCACGACCGAGCGGCGCCGGGTGCTCGATCGACGCCATCCGCTGGCCAACGCGGACCCGGGCGATACCACGGTGCGCGAACCGACCGACACGCTTGGCCTGGAGCTTGGCATCGAGTCCACTCGGGACGCGTTCACACTCGGCAACAAGCCGCGGATCGTTGGGACGTTCGACGATGATGATATGGAACTGTCCGGATCGGGCAAGTTCATCACGATCAAGGGTCAAGATTACACGCATTACCTGATGACCGTGCCCTGGCCTCCGCATGCCAACGGAACCGCGCGCCGGATCCCGGTCGGCAAGCGGCTGGATCTGATCGTCGACGAGCTACTCGAGGAAGCGGACCCTGACCGCCAGCTGGCGGTACAGGTGCGCGGGATCGATCCTGGGCTGATGCCGATCGTGCACGCCGAGGTGGCTACGAATGCCAAGCGCGGCATCCCGATCGAGAATGGTACGAGCTACTGGGACGTGATCTACAAGCTCGTCGAGCGTTATGGGTTCATCTGTTTCGTCGATGGGCTCGATGTAGTGATCAGCCGACCCAAGACGATCACCGATCGGGACACATCGAGCATCAAGCGCATGGCGTGGGGGAAAAACCTGGAGCACCTCACGCTACGCCGGCATCTCGGCAAGGAGCAGTCGCCGACCATCGTCGTGCGCAGCTACGATCCGAAGGTCGGAACGATCAGCGCTGAGTTCCCGACCGGAGGAGTTCCGCGCGATGGCGTGTTCAAGTTCCGCGGCAACAAGAAACCGCGCTTCAAGCGTCGCGTGAAGGAGACCACCACCGTCAGCAAACGCGGCAAGGTCCGGACCACGGTCCGCGAGCGTGACGAGTATCAGATCTTCACCGTGCATGGAGTGACCGATCCAAAGATCCTCGCGCAGATCGCCGAGAACCGCTATCACCTACTCGGCAAGGCCGAGCGCACGGTGATCGCCAAGACGCACGATCTGGACGATCTCAAGCACGCTGACATTCTCGGTGTCGAGGCCGGCGACGCCTTCACGATCGAATGGGACGAGTTCAATCGCGAGCTGCTCAGCAACCCAGCCGTGTCGATGTCGGTCAAGGTCGCGCATCTCGTGTCGCGTGGGTTCAACGATCAGATCGCTGCCGAGATCGCCAAGCGCTACGAGATCCTCCGCGGCATCGACCGTCCGCTCCGCTTCAAGGAGGGGACTATCGAATACACCTCAGACGACGGCGTGTCGATCGAGATGGAGCTGCAGGACTTCATGGTGATGGACGGCATCCGCGAGGGTACGAGCGATCCGCCGCGGCAAAGCATGCTGAGTCAGCGACGCGCGTCGCTGACCGGCGCCGATGGCAAGCCGATCGGCTGGAGTCAGGCAAAGATCGATGCCAACCGGCGGAGGTTCGCCAAGCCATGAGGATGTCGACCCCGAAGCGCGGCCGACGGGCGGTCAAGCGGCTCGATCTGACTGACATGCGGCACCTGTTCCGCGACACGCGTCAGTGGATCGCGATCGGCCGCGTCGTGGTGCCAGCTGGCGAGACGACGCATTTTGCCAATACCGGCGATGATATCCTGATCGAGGTGGTGCTACAGCCGACGCTACATGATGTGACCTGCCGGCTCGCCGCCGGGCTGTGGCAAGTTCCCCAGATCGGCGAGGAAGTAGTGGTGGTGCTGCCCGAGGGAGAGATGGCGTTCATGCCGACGGTGATCGGCACGCTCTCCACCGGCGTGGTGCCGACCGGCCAGGAACCGACACCGACGCGCATCGTGATCGTGCGACCCGAGGTGCTTGTGCATGATGGATCTGGCGGTGCTGCGGCGCTGGCGATGCTCTCCTCACTGCAAGCCACGGTGGACAAGCTCAATGCGCTCGTGAATAAGTACATCATCCACACGCATAGCGGCGGAACACTCGGCGGCGGTCTCACTGGTGTGCCGAGTGATGCCGTGGTATCGACCGCTGACGATGCAGTGGGCACTACCGTGCTCAAGGGGAAATGACAATGCCACACAACAAGATACTCACTCGAGCTGCACTGATCCTTGGTCTGGTGGGATTCGCCGCATTCGCACTCGGGGCCAACGGTGGCAGCCAGCTCACCGGAGGTGGTGGCCTGACCAAGGTGGTCCATGACTCGACGCAGACCGGCAGCGGCACTACGGCCAGTCCGCTCGGTCGTGCCGCAATCACCGGCAATGTGACGATCCCGGCGGCTTCCAACGTCAGCACGATCGGTACCGGCGTTGTCACCCTCGGCATGATGGCGGCTGAGGATGCGAGCACGCTGATCGGCAACAACGCGGGCGGCGCCGCCACGCCGGTGTACCTCACGCCGTCGCAGGTCCGCACCATGCTCGCGCTCCTCGCGATCGCCACGAGCGCCAGCGCGACGGACCTCACCACGGGGACCCTGCCGGCCGGGCGGTTCCCTGCGCTGACGGGCCCGGTAACGACGACGGCTGGTAGCGTCGCCACGACGATCGCGGCGAACGGCGTGACGCTCGGCAACATCGCCACGATCGCCGACCAGACGATCCTCGGCAACAACACGGGAGGCGCGGCGTCGCCGGTGGCGCTGACCGCATCGCAGGTGCGGACGGCGCTCGCCCTCGCGTCGGTCGCGACGAGCGCCTCCGCCTCCGACATCACCGGGGGCACCCTCTCGTGCGCCAGGTTGCCGACGTTCACCGGCGACGTCGCCTCGGCGGGCGGCTCCTGCACGCTCACGATCGCGACCAGCGCGGTGACGTCGACCGCGATCGCGGCGAACGCCGTGACGTTCGCGAAGATGCAGACGATCGCCGACCTGACGATCCTCGGCAACAACACGGGAGGCACGGCGGTTCCGCTGGCGCTCACCGCCTCGCAGGTCAAGACCGTGCTCGCGATCGCGACGGGCGACGTGTCCGGTCTGTTCGTGGCGCACGGCGAGTTCGGCGACGGGAGCGACGGCGCGCTCACCGCCGACGGAACCGCCACCGTCGGCACCGGCTCGGTGACCGGAGTTGCGTGTGTGACCGTCGCGAGCAACGTCTACACGCAGACGCGTGAATGTTTCTTCTCGAGCTTGACAATCCAGAGCGGCAAGACGTGGCTTCCGTCGGGGTTCCCGCTTCATGTGAGCGGCACGCTGACGGTTACTGGCGATCTCAACACGAATGGCCTGGCGGCGGTCACGAATGCTGGCGGCGCGGCCGGCTGGTCGGCACACCCGCTGCCGTCAGGAACTGCGGGCGGCAATGCCAGTAGCGGCGGCGGTTCGTCATCCACGACACCAACCGATTGCAGTGCGACGGCTGCAGCCGGCGGGAATGGCACAACGCCTACCACTGGTGGCAACGGCGGCAACTGCCACGGTGCCGGTGGTGGTGGCGGCGGGCCGGGCAATGCCGGCGGCTCCTCCGGCAACAGCGGTGGTGGTGGCGGCACGATAACCCTCGCATCGTCATCGACCGGCGCATCCTTCCGTAATCACTTCGCGTCTGTACGGGCGATCCAGTGGGGCGTCACGGCAGGGACCAGCTCATTCAGCGCGCCGACTGGCGGCGGCGGTGGCGGCGCGGGCGGGGCCGCCGGAGCCGGCGCTGGCGGCGGCGGTGGCGGCGGTGCAGGCTGGCTCGTAGTGCAGGCGCGATCGTTCTCGGTGAGCGGTACCATTCGAGCGCTGGGAGGCGCATGCGCGGTTGGGTCAGGGGCGACTGCCGCCACCAACGGTGGTGGTGGTGGTGGTGGTGGTGGTGGGGCAGGCGGCGTCATCGTGTGCGAGAGTGGCGACGGTACCTGCCCTGCGGCGGGCACTGGAGCTGGCAAGCTTGATGTCTCTGGCGCCACCGGATGCGGCGGCGGTGCGGCACAGGGGACCGGCACGAACGGGGCCGCGGGCGGCAACGGCGGCAACGGACTGACGGTGATCTACAACTGATCGGACCAGCATGCGCACGATCAATCTCAGCGAGACGACCGCAACGGCACGTCGGATCCCGTTCATGATCTATCTGGACGATGGATCGGTACTGGCGGATGACGGTGCCGCTGCCGCAGCTCCGCCGGTGGGCACGATCCAGGTATCAATCAACGGCGCTGCATTCGCGAACGGCGCTGGCACGCTCGCGCACCTCGGCCGCGGCGAATACTACTACGAGGCTACGCTCGCCGAGGTCGGCACGCCGGGATTTCTGGCGGTGCTGTTCTCGCGCACCGGATATCGGACCGAGATCGAGGCTGCACAGATCGGGCAGATCTTCGGCGTCGGCGAGACCGATGTGACCAAGCTCCGATGGCCGTTGACCATATATGGAACATCGCTGGAGCCGCCACAGCTGGCCACCGGCGCTACCGTGACCGCTCCGAGCGATCTGCAGACTAGCCTTGACGGTGCCGCGCTCGCCAATGCGGCCGGTACATTGCACGAAGTGGGATCCGGACTTTATTACTACCAGGCGGTCGCAGCTGATGCCGTGGTCGCTGGGTTGCTGAGCGTGCAGTACCAATCAGCCGGATTCGCCACGGTGGTTAGCACGATCGAAGTCACTACCGGCGGGATCCCGACCCCGGTGCTCTCCTCGATCACTCCCACGCCGAATGTGCCCCCCGGAGTGACTGGGGCGTTCTCGGTAGACTTCCGGGTGGCCCGCCGGACACCGATCACATTCCTCGCGTCGCACATCGGCAGCGGCTGCGTGCTCACAATCCAGGTGTCTTATGCCGATCGTAACGAGCGGTACGTGGCGATCGATGTCGATGGCGGTTTCTGCTGGCCGTTCGATGTTCCCGGCGACAATACGATCGGACCGCTGGGCAGTGAGCCGGTTCCTGTGCGACTCCTGCCGCGCGGCGGTTGGCCACCGACAATCGTAGGTGTGAAGGTCGCGAACGCGAGGGCGAGCGCATGAGCGGCCCGGTCTGGACCCTGCCGGCGCCGAGCGAGGGCACCTCGGGCGTGCCCGCGTCGGATCGTGCCACGCAGGATGCGCAATTCTTCGGCGAGGACATCTGGTATGACGTTACGGTGCCGAATGCTATCACCGGCGAGGCTGACTACGTGGAGACCCCGGCCGGTGATCTGCTGGTCGCGACCGGCCGCGAGGCACTACGGCAATCGCTCATCCGGCGGCTGATCACTCGCCCGCGGGAATGGCCGACCCTTCCGGACTTCGGAGTCGGCGCCGGTGACTACGTGAAGGCGAGGAATACGCCGGCGGTGCGCGCCGAGCTGGAGAGCCGGATCCGATCCCAGTATCTGCGCGATCCGCGCGTGCACACGGTTGATCTGGTGACCACGACACCGCTCGACGATGGTTCGCCGGGTGTCAAGATCGCCGTGACGGTCACCCCGACGGGGCGACTGCGGATGGACCGTCCGCTCACGGTTCAAGTGGAGGTTCGCTGATGCCCGTCGCACCATCCTTCGATGATCTCCTCGCGCAATATGAAGCCGAGGCGCTGGCGGCACGCCCCACGCTGCAGTTTCTCGAGGGTGATGTCACGCAGGCACATCAGCACGGGTCCGGAGCAATGGCCGATGCCGTCATCCGCTTCGCGGTGCAAGCGCTCAAGGAGACGTTCATCGACGGCGCCAAGGGCGACAAACTCACGGCGCTTTGCGATGACCACCTCAACATCCAACGATCGGAAGCCACGACATCGCAGAGCACAGTGACCGTGACCCGGACGAGTGGCGGCGCGGGCGGTTCACTTCTCGCCGGGTTCGTGGTCGGCTCGGCGTTCGATAGCGCGGGTAACACTGTGCTGTTCACGCTAGATACGACGGTCACATTCGGCGCCGCGGACAATGGTCCGCACAGCGTTAACGTCACCGCACAGCTAGCCGGTCGGAGCGGCAACGTGGCAGCTGCGACCATCACGCGGCTCATCAGCTCGCCGTTCGACGCTACGATCGCGATCACCAACCCAGCGGTAGCGGCGGGCGGAAACGACGAGGAGACCGATGATGAACTCAAGGTGCGCGCCCGCCTGTTCTGGCAGACGCTGCGGCGTGGCACGCTGGCGGCGCTGGAATTCGGCGCGCTCAAGGTGCCACGCGTGCGCGTCTCGCGCGCGACGGAAGATCTCGGCACGGGGATTACCACGCTCGTGGTCACCGATAGCGACGGCAACAGCACCGCGCAGATGGTGAGCGACACCATCGCGGAGATCGAGAACTGGCGAGCGGCCAGCTCGCTTGTGACGATCATCGGCGGAACCCAGCTGATCGTGAACGTGACCGGCCAGCTTGTCGCCAAGATCGGAATCGATACGAGCGTGCTCGGGCCGGTGGCCGCGGCGGCGATCGTCGGCCGCATGAACAAGCAACGCCAGGGCGAGACGCTGTTCATCGACTCGATCAAGGCCGCCGGGATCTCAGTCGACCCGGATGCGATCGAGGCGCTGACCCTGACCACGCCGCTCGCTGATGTCGTGCCACTCCCAGCACAGGTAATCCGGCCGGGCACGGTCGCCATCACCTGAGGATTCGCCATGGCGCTTACCCACGATGAACAGGAACTCTACGACTTCGGCAGAAATGCGCTGCCAAAGTGGCTTAAGCGTGATGACGAGTTCCTGACAGCTGCCGCCAAGATGATGGGTAGTCCACGGGCGATCGTTGACTACCTATTCGAGCAAACGCTCATCACACATGCGACGGGTCCCGGCGCAGGAACCCCGGACTGGCTGAATCAGCACGCCCGCGATCGCGGCACGTCTCGGCAGGCCGGCGAGACCGATCCGGCGCTGCAGCAGCGCCTGCGCCTGATTCCCGATGCCCTGACGCGGCAGGCGCTGCTTGATGCGGTCAACGGCATCCTGGCCGGCGTGGGTATCGTCGGCAATGCAGCACTGGTGGAGCTGCCGCGCGACGCCGCGTATCTCGGCCACTTCCAGCCGCTGATTGGAACCGGCGGCACGTTCACACAGAGCGGCACCACCAGCACGTTCACCCCGACCGTGCTGCCATGGCCGGCGCCGCCGTTCCAGGCCGCGAGCGTGGCTCCGGTGGTCACTTGGCAGCTCGTGATCGCCGGCGCCGCGGCCGGCGGCAACAACGGCACGCGGACGATCACCGGGCTGGACGACAACGCCGCGATCGTGACCAATGCAGCCGGCGTTGCAGGCACCGATCCCACCGTGACCTGGACAGCTCAGCGGCTTGACGTCACCGGCAACCTGACTGATGGCGCTGGCGCCGGGCGCGCCCGGGCGTACATCAGCCGGGGCTACCGGACGTGCGTCTTGCGGCCGACGAAGATCGTCATGATCCTGCCATTCGGCACCACTGCTGGCACGGCGGCGGGCGTGCGCGAGGCACTACGAATCAAGAAAGCGGCCGGTGTGGGTGTTATCGTGGAGCGCCGGCTCAACCCGTGAGGATGATATGACCACTGACATCTTTGGCCGTGTGAAGTTCGCCGATGGCGAGGGGATCGAGCTGGATGATCTCGACGGGCTCGGAGCCCGGGCTCTCGCGATCCTGTGGGACCAGCTGATCGGTAGCTGTCTGCCGCGCGAGGGGTTCGTCAGCACTATCCATTCCACGTTCGATCCGACGGTGAGCCCGTACGCCTACGCGCTATCTGTTCCAGGCGCGATGCCCTATCAGGGTTCGGCGAACAACAAGCTCAAGATCGCTGCCGGCACCCTCATGCAGGCGGTGGCCGCGGCGGATGGCACTGAGCCCAAGCTCCTCGCCTTCACATTCGGCGGCACCGACGAGGTGACGATCGCGAACGGTGATCCGGCGAACCCGCGCGTGGATATCGTGCAGATGAAACTCGAGTATCTCGAGGACACTGCCACGGCGCGCGACTTCCAGGATGCAGCCACGCGCGCGCTGTCCAGTATCACGCCGAACATCCGGCGCCGCGTGAAATGCACGCTATCGGTCAAGCAGGGCACCCCTGCAGCATCGCCGACATATCCGACACCGGATGCCGGCAACGTCGTGATTGCTGGCATCGTGGTCGGCACCAACTACGTTGCGGCGGCGGGATTCGCGTTCGACGATACGGCGGGCGCCGTTGCGGTGCTACACGACCAGCGCTTGCCACTCCGGGTCAGACCGCATACCACGATGCCGTGGGAATACAACTTCATTCCGGCTGCCAGCTACGATGTCGGGGCCAACTTCTCGATCATCAACCGATTCTATATCGCCAAGACGAGTGGTGGAGTGGAGACGCTTGGCATCGTGCATCGCAGTGAAGGTCAAGTCGGGCGGCTCGTCAGCGTCGCTATTCCCTTCACGGACCCGGCCACTGAGAACAGCAAGTTGAGCAAGCTGACCTGGTTCGATGGTGGCGGCTTTCTGGCATCCAATCATCAGGTGCTCAACGGTGCCAATGTGAATGGCAGTGGGAGCGGTCTATTTTCTCGGCGAGCGAGCGGCAACTTCCTATTCCAGAGTCTCCATGCTCCAGCAGCTGGACCCACTATCCAGAATGCTGCGAATGGCATGGGTGCTCCGGTCTGGACTAATGGCAGGCGGTGCCCGGTAGATCCGGTCGGCACATTCCCGATAGCTATCGATCAGCTTGAATTGCAGTTCGTGAATCCTGCGAACAACTCACAGTTCGGCCCGTGCACGTTCTTCGTTGCGGAGGGACTGACATGAACGACACAGAGATCTGGAAATTACTTGGCCAGAGCGGTATTGCCGTCGGAGCGCTGATCGTGCTGGCCAGGATCGTGTACCGCGTCGGGGAGCGGATGATCCTGGCAATCGACAAGGTGACCGAGAAGATCGAGGCGCATACCAAGGCTGACACCGCTGCGCTCGCAGCCGTCGGTGTTGCCGTAGGCGATCTTCGGCAGGACATCGCTGTGCTCGCCGAGCGCGTCGATACGGTGATCGATTGGGGCGAGCGCACTCCGACCGGCTTTGTGGAATCCTTGCCGGTGCACCGAGCCTCGACGCGCGACGTCACGCGCGAGCTGGATCGCCCGGCCAGTCAGGAACGCCTGCCTCGGCCGGGCGGCGAGTACAGCTTTCGCCGGCCGCCGGCCGATCGGGACAAGTGATGCTGCGCGGCGCGATTGCGGTGGTCGGCCAGCTGTTCGGTCACCTGCAGCTCGTGGAGGCAACGACCATGATCGATCTGATCGGACCGATGACCATCTATGCCGGTGACTCGGCCACGTACCGGCTGACCGTGACCGATGACGCGGATGCGCGAGTGGACCTGACCGGAGCCGCGATCGAGTTCCAGGTGAAGCCCACGCTGGGCGGTGCAGATCCCCCGGCGATCGCCAAGGCGGTTGCCAGCGGCATCACGCTCCTCGCGCAATCGGGCGACACGCTCGGTCAGGCCGACATCACGATCTCGAGCGTCGACAGCAACTTGACGCCCAAGCTCTATTGGCTAGACGTCGTGGTGATGCTGTCCGGCGGCCGGGCGCACGTAATTGCCCCGCGCGAATACACCATTGCCCCCGTCGTAAATGGCCCGTAGGATGGGCGCTCAAAGGAGCGTTCATCATGCCTGACACGACGACTGCATCGACCACCACCGATCCCGCCCCGGCGCCGGCCCCGGTCAAGCCTGGCTGGCGCACGAGCGAATTCTGGCTCAAGCTCGCGGCGCTCGCTCTGACCTCGCTCTACGCGAGCGGAGCGCTGACGAACGATCGAGTGCTGGCGATCGCCGGGATGGCTGCCTCGGTTCTCGGGGCGCTCGGCTACACCGTTGCGCGCACGATCGCCAAGCAGGCAGCGTGATCGCAGCCGGGTTCATCGCGGGCGCCGTGGTGCTCGGGCTGATCGCCTGCCTGTTCATCGTGCTCGCCTCGGATCTGCGCGATGCCGAGCGGCGTTGCGCGGATGCTCGGGTAGATGCACAGAAACAGGCCGGCCAGCTCGCCATCGCAGTCGCCAATGAGGCCACGCAGCGAGCGCGTGCCGATGCGGAAAGGAAACGAGCCGATGCCCTCGATGATCTCCTGGCACAGGCTGCGACCGCTGGCCCTGTTGCTGGTTCTCTGCAACGCCTGCTGCAGGCATGGCGATCCACCCGCGCGGGTCCCGATACCGCCGGTGACGCCGGTGCGGGATCCATGTCTCCGACATCCGCCGCCCAGCCCACCGGCTGACTTGGCACCGTTCCTCGATCCGGCTACCCGCGATGACGCGCTGGCAGCCCGGATCAGTGAGCTGGAACGCTGGTCATCCGCCGCCTGGGCCGCCTGTAGCGCGCCTCGGTAGCTCAGCTGGTAGAGCGGCGGTTTTGTGAACCGCGGGTCGCCGGTTCGACTCCGGCCCGAGGCTCAAGGAAATTAGACCTCGGTTTGGGTCAGGAACGATACGATCGCGCGCACGATCGCGATGCCTGTGGGTGAGCAGCAACGCGCGCAGAACCGTCGATGCATGCCGGGCGCCCACTTGACGGGCTCCGGGTGGTATCCGAAGGTGGCGCCACAATAAACCCGGGCAGCCCCAGTGCTTCCAAGGTGAATCTTGTCTCCTGTCCGGGTCCGAACAATACGAGTCGTTTCGAGCATGATGAGTTTGTAGCATTGCTACAAACTCATGTCAAGGCTTCATGATCGAGCGCAGGAACCAGGCATCCTTGCCTTGCCAGTGGGCTCCGGTGGTAAGGCGATTCGCCTGTGCCGGCGTGTCATCCGGGTTCTTGTAGGCGGCGATGTTGGCTACCTCGATCGCTTCCCAGCACGCCGGATCGGCCGGGTTCCACTCGGCTAGGTGGTAAGCGGTGATGCCGCCGATGTGGCCGACTGGGATCCCATGGCTGTGGTGCTGCGGATCGCTCGCGTACACGATCGCGGCGCCGGGTTCTGGCCGAGCGATGCGCTCGAAGCACTCGCCGCGGTTCGCCGCTTCCCATCGGGCGCTATCGGTGTTGATCCATCCCTCGTAGCCGGGCACATTGAAACGCTGCGGCTGGTAACGGTCCCATCCCTGGCCCCAGGCCACCGCCGCCACACAGTCCGCGGTACGGTTCACGAACGTCGAGCCGGGGTTCTGCCATCGATCGGCGGGATCCGGTGCCGATGGATCCTTGCCGCCATTGTGCTCGTGCAGCAGGTAGTAAATCGGCGGACAGACGAGCGGAGCCACACCTCGGCCACGCGCATACTCGTCGAGATCGGCGAGCTTGCGCTTGCCGCATAGATACAGCCACCTGGTGACGATCTGGTCGATCGTGAGGGCGAGAACGGTTCCGCGCTGTGTCAGCATGCAGCGATCGTATCACGGATGCCTGGAGTTTACAGCAGAGCTATGATACACACGTCCGACAAGGAGATAAACCGTGGCAAATAATGAGGCACCCGAGGCGCTCGATCTGGCGGATCTGATCCGCGATATCGGGCATGGAGCTACCAACCGACTCGGCAGCGGCAAGCTCGCCGAGCTGCTGCAGGCATGCCAGGCGACTGGCAAGAAAGGCGGCTTGACCATCCAGATCGCGGTGGCAGCCGGTGCTGATGGCATCGCCGAGGTCGCGGTGGCCATCAAGACGAGCAAGCCGGAGGCCAAGCTCCCGGGTGGCAGCTACTACGTCAACGCCGAGGGCAAGCTCGTCACCGAGGATCCACGGCAGGCAACACTTCCGCTGCCGCGCGCGGTTCCTGCTGCGCGCGTCATCAGCATCGACAACAATGGAGGCAACAAGTGAGCGATGACATCGACAACGCACAGACCATTCTCGACGCCGGTTCTAGGATCGCCGGCGCTTCCGCGCGCGTGACCTGGCTCGCGCATCCCAACGATGAGCATGTCAAGGTCCCCGTTGCGCTGAACGAGTACGAGGGCAACGCGCAGCTCCAGATCCTGCGCGACGTGCTCGAGACACTCGACGCCAGGTGCACGGGCCCTACCCGGCGCACCGGAACGCTCACGCTGCACGAGGTCGAGACCTACATCGAAGCGCTCAAGCGCTGGGGCAGCAAGGACACGATCGTGTACGCGAATGTTCCAGCGATGGGATTCGTCGCGGTGCTCGACGATCACCCGGCCGGCAGCGGCGCAGCGTGGCGTCAATATCGCGCGACCTACACCTGCCCGCGCTCGCCGCAGTGGAAGGCGTGGACCGAGCGCGATGGTCAGCCGATGTCGCAATCGGCCTTCGGGGACTTCGTCGAGGAGCATCTCGAGGACCTGATCGCGACCGGAGCGGACGGCAAGCCAATCGCTGGCGCGCCGCAACCGCTGGATGTGCTCATGCTGGCGCGCCGGCTGATGATCAACACCAAGGGTGTGTACCAACGCGAGATCGACGTCACCACCGGCGATAACATCCTGGTCTGCAAGATCGAGACGGATCCCGCGACCAGCACGAAGATCCCGCGCGCGTTCTGGATCGCGATCCCAGTGTTCGAGGGCGGCGATCGGTACCAGATCGAGGTGCGCCCGCGGTTCGCACTCACCGAGGACGGCAAGCGACCGATGTTCTCGTTCGGGCTGCACCGCCGACCGGAGATCGAGCGCGACGCCTTCGGCGCCGTGCGCAAGCTGATCGCCGATGCGACCGGATTCCCGATGTACGCCGGCGTACCGTGACTGGCACCGACCGGGGCGGTCGCCTCGGCATTCGACGGCATCGACCGCAGCGTGTCATCGGTCCGATTCGTCGATCTCATTAGTTCGCTGCCTCCGATGGATCCAACCAAATTCATCGAAGGCACGGAACGCGCCTTGCGGCGCTTGCGGTGATTGTAGCGCTGCGGTAAACTCGACCGCATGGGGCTAACACCAGCGCAGATTGCGCAGCGTCTTGAGGGCATCACCGCAACCGACGTGTCTGCGATCGTCGGTCTCAACCCGTACCGCAGCCGGATCGACGTCTGGCGCGAGAAGCGAGGCGAGCTGCCGCCATGGCGGGATACGGAGCGATCGCGCTGGGGTGAGCTGCTGGAACCCGTCGTGCGCGCCGACTACGCGACCCGGCACAACCTGCGGATCGAGGTGCCCGGAACGCTCGTGCACCCCGATCGCGAGTGGATGATGGCCACGCCGGACGGGATCGCCTACGCGGCAGGATCAGCGGACCCTGACCGCGGTCTCGAGATCAAGTGCCACACCTGGCGCGTCGGTCACCTCTACGGCGCGCCGGGCACCGATGAGATCCCGCTGTGGGAGCTGTGTCAATGCAGCTGGAACCTGGCGGTCACCGGCCTGGATCGATGGGACCTCTGTGCCTTCATTGACGGTCAGCCGACGGACTACACGATCGATCGCGATGACGAGCTGCTCAGCGGCCTCACCGAGCAATGTCAGCGATTTCTCGTCGACAACGTGCGAGGCGGTGCGGTGCCGGAGCCTGACGGCAGCGAGTCATTCGATGGCTGGCTCAAGGCGCGGTGGGCCGCGAACCCGGGCGCACTGATCGATATCAGCGAGGATGGCGAGACCTTCACGCTGATCGAGCGTGGTCGCGATCTACGCGAGCGCGTAGCCGATGCCGAGAGCGATCTCGGAAAGGTGGTGCAGCAGCTCAAGCTCAAGATCGGCGATCACGAGGGACTGACCTGGAAGAACGCGCGCGGGAAGCCTGAGAAAGTGACCTGGAAGCGCAGCAAACCATCTCGCACAGTGGACCATGCCGGCATCGCCCGCGACGCACGTGACGATGCGAGGATGGCCCTGAGTGGCCTGGGGCCGACGATCTCACGCGCGCTGATCTGTCTGGAATCGGCAGGTCATACGCCGATCGGACATGCCACACGCGCCGCGATCGATGCTCACGAGCTGCACGAACTGGTAACCACCATGTCGGAGTCGCTGGCTACAATCGCCGCCAGAACCGACGAGAAGTATACCCACGAGTTCCCGGGAAAGCGGCCGTTCAACTGGCCGCGCACCTGGAAGTCACCATCAGATAAGGAGCAGCAAGGATGAGCGACGACCACGATGATCCCCGTGACAGCGATGATTCTCACGAAGAAGAACAACGACCGCGAGGTGCCCTGACTACCTCGGTGCGATCAAATCAGATCGCACGGACCGGATTCAGCGAGACATCGCTCGCCATGGGCAACTCGGCGACCGAGGCGCTCGTCGCCAGCGCGCGCGCGATGACCGAGGCGCGCTGGATCATGGCGATGAGGAACCCGCGCAATATCCTCGACGTTCGCCAGGAGATCCTCGACGAATGCAAGCGTCCGGGGTTCGCCGAGGTCGCGACCTACGCCCGGCCGGTGGGTCGGGAACGGATCGACGAGGACGGCGATCCGCGTGGCAAGAAAGGCGAATGGGTCGAGGTATACGCAGAAGGGCTCTCGATCAGGTTCGCCGAGGTGGCCATGCGCCGCATGCGGAACATGCAGTGCAAGGCGACGGTGATCTACGACGATGCACGGCAGCGGGTGATCACCGTGTATGCTGTCGACTATGAGAGTAATGCGACATGGGAGACGGATATCACCGTGCCCAAGACGGTGGAGCGAAAGAAGCTCAAGAAAGGTCAGCGCCCACTCGGCGAGCGGCTCAACTCCTACGGCGATCGCGTGTTCATCGTCGAGGCTACCGACAGCGAGGTTGCCGTCAAGGCCGCGGCCGAGATCAGCAAGGCGAGTCGGACCGCCATCCTCCGCCTGATCCCTGGTGAGATCCAAGACGAGGCACATGAGTTATGCAAGACGATCGCCGCCAACAAGGCAGCCAAGGATCCGCGGGCGGCGATCAAGCGCATGCTGGACAGCTTCGCCGAGCTGGCGGTGAAGCCATCGGAGATCGAGGCATGGCTGGGCCACAAGATCGAGGCCGGAACCCGCGAGGAGTTCTTGCAGCTCTCGAAGATCGCATCCGGCATTCGCGAGGGGGAGCTGATCTGGCCCGAGGTGCTTGCCGAGCGGATCGCTGCGCACGATCGCGAGCGCGCGCCGGCCACGTCAGCCGGACCTGCAGCGCCGCCCGCAGCTCCGCCACCGCCGGCTGATCCGGCGAAGCCACCACCTCCGGCAGCGACTCCAGCTCAGACGAGCAGGCCAGCCGCCGGCGGGAAGGGCACGGCGGCACTCCGTGGCGCGCTGCGCAGCAACGGCGGCAGCAAGGCGGAGGATCCGCGCGAGGCCGAGCCCGGCTGGATGTCCGGCAAGGGCACCCCGCCGCAATCGTTGGTCGAACTGCCGCCTGGCACCCCGCCGCCCGCCGAGGGGAACCAATACCGGGGCTGCGCGCGCTGTGGCGCGATCATCGAAGTGCCGCTCACCGATGCGCTGGGCGGCAAGTGCTACGCGTGCACGGCCGGCGAACGCGACGCCTAGGTCGGCGGCTGATCGGTCTCGCCGCCGGTCGGGTTCACGCCAGAGAAATCGGGCGGCGGCGGAGTCGTGCCGGTCTGCGTGACCTGGTTCGTGCCACCCGGAACCGAGATCCGTACCGACCATGGCTTCGAGGTGTCCGTCGGTTGCAGCACACCAGGGTCCCACCGCACGACGCGGGCGCCATTCGACGCGATCCCGCTCTGCGTGACGCGCACGGCGGGGCTCGACCCGCCGCCTTGAACGAAGGTGAACACGAGCGGCGTGGTGATGTCGACGCTCGGGGTGTTGACCCCGGTGTTCGGGTCAACGCCATTGCTCTCGACGAGCACGGCCGTGAACTTTGGGGCACGAGTGGTCGGGTCGAAATCATTGATGGGTGCAGGGGTGAAATTTGTCATGGGATCCCGGTTTACTGCGTGGTCACGGGCGGTTGCAAGAAGTATTCTGCTGCACGCTTGCACTCGGTTTGTAGCGGTGCTATAAACCAGGCATGACGAACATCGACAATGCCAAGGTGATCGACCGCATCCGCAAGCTTCTCGAGTTGTCCAAGAGCGCGAACGAGCATGAGGCCGCCGCTGCCGCTGCGCGCGCCTCGCAGCTCATGCACGATCACGAGATCGGCGAAGCCATGCTTCGCGTGACCGACAGCTCGGCACAGGCCGAGGAGATCATCGAGGGTAAGCTCGATGCCGAACGTCAGAGCGGTAAGCGGGTCGCCTGGAAGATCCTCATCGCCAGCGGCGCGGCTCATGCCCTCGGATTGTCCAAGGTGTGGACGAGCGGCGGCACGATGCTCGCCTTGGGCCGCACGACCGCGGTGCAGACCTGGAACTACGTGTGCCAGTACCTCTACAACGAGATCGATCGGTTGGTGGATGAGGCTTGGGACGGCCCGGTCGGGCATGTCGCCCGCGCGCGGTCCTCGTACACCATCACGGCACGCGCCTGGAAAAACGCCTTCCGCTATGGGGCTGCATCGACGGTCACGGCGCGCCTGATCGCACAGGCCGAGCAACAAGCAGCCGGGCGCAAGGCCGAGATCAAGGCGCGGGCGCAGCTCGCTTCGGGCGGTGTCGAAGCCACCGGGGCTACAATGGCCCTCGCGGTGATCGAACGCGACCATGCCGAGGTCGCTGCCAAGTACGAGGAGCGCGCCAAGTACTTCTCGAAGGGCACTACGATCGGCGCAACGTCGAGCGCGGACGGCTACCACGCCGGCCGGCGCGCTGGCGAGTCGGTCAACATCAACACCGGCGGCAAGCCCGGGCTGCGCGCGCCGTCGAAGGCGATCCGGTCATGACCGCGCAGACCGCCCGACAGAAGCTCGGCGAGGTGATCACGTTCGAGCTGGCCAGGCAGGATCGCACCGATCGCCGGATCGCCGATCGGATCGCTTGCTCGGCGGAGGATGTCGGCCGCTTCAAGGCCGGGACGCTCGTCCCGAGCGCCACAACGTGGCGCCGTCTGTGCCAGCTGATCGCGAAGTCCCTTTTCTCCTATCAGAAGCTCTACAGCGAGGCGCGCGCCGAACAGGAATCGGAGCGAGAGATCGCAGTGCGAGGACTTATGACGCATAGGAACGGAGCACCACCGTCGGCCACGATCAGCACCAATATCGGCGATAAGATCAAGGCGGCCAAACCACCGGCAACTCCGGTTGTCACGCCGCAGCCGGCGATCATTCCACCACCGCACTCGGCTACGGCGGATCTCGGTGTTGCGCCGTCGGGCCGCGCTGCCGATGGTCGGATGCTCCAGCCAGCGCGGCCCGACGGTTCTATGAGCCGCTCGGCCCGGCAGCTGCGGACCGACTTCGTGCGCGACATGCTCAAGCAACGGCCGGATGCTCGCACGAGCGGGGCCGATAGCATCATCGCGGCGGTGCGCAGGACCTTCGGTGTCGGCATCGATCCTCGCCACGTGGAGGAGATTCGCACCGAGGTCGCACGCGAACGACTCGAAGCCGAGGTGCGCGCCAAGATCGCGGCCGAGGCTACCGCTACGCCGGTCGCTATACCCGTGACTCCGCCGCCGGCATCATCGCCGATGCCTGCAGTGGAACCCCGTCCGGACTCCGCCGACCACGAGCGTGAGATAGGCGATCTGGTCGAAATGCTGGTCTCCTCCGTTCCTACACTGCGGACGCTGCACGTCGAGGTCGATGACAACGGGGAAGCATCGTTCACGTTTGAAATCCGGCGCGCGATCTGGACCGGCGGCGGCAGGGTGCGGCGATGAGCCCGGGATATGGCAAGCGAATCGACGCACTGCTGGCGCGACTCGGCACCGAGGTCACCGAGGCGGAATTCACTGAGCTGGCGCTCGCCTGTCTGGATCAGGCCGGGCTGTCGGTGCTGGGGCAGGAGCGTGTGCGAGCTGAGGTAGCTCATCTGCTCTATCCGGCGCTTCCGACGGACGTGTCATGAGCCCGGGAACCAAGCTCAAGCTTGGCAGCGCAGCGCTGGTCGCACAGGCAGCGCCGCTGGACCAGCCACGTCAGCCAGATCACCTCGATGATGGCGCGGAGGTATGGGCGTTCTTCCGGCGCTGGCGACGTGGTCGGATCTCGCGCATCCTCCGCACGAACATCAATCGGATCACGCGTGGCACGCCGCGCGGAGATCAGGCCGAGGTGCGGCTCTACGTCGACGAGCACGCCGGTGGCGCCCATCGCCAGCTCTCGGTCCGCAGACCGCTCGCAGAGCTGATCCTGGCGAGCGCCGACAAGCCAGCTGACACGACAGATCGCGAGGAAGCACAGAGGTTTGCGCGTGACTGGTGGGCCAAGCAGAATCCAGCTTGACGCCAGTTTATAGCGGTGCTACAAACTCATCATGCTGACCAATACCTCCGACAAGATCTCCCCATCCGCTGCCGCTCGCGCTGACCGTGACCACGCTGCTATCCAGGCGATCGGTATCACCACCAAAGATAGCACCGGCAACACTGCGACGCTCTTCGAGCATGGCACCGAGCTGTGCGAGGCCGGCAAGCGCTCGGCCCGGCGGGCCCGGCGCCAGTTCTTGAAGCTTCCGACGATCGGCGACGGTATGGACTCGCTCATCGCGACGGTGCAGCGCGAGGAACGCGCGGATCACTTCGTGGATCTGGGTGGCGTGAACGTCGACTACACAGGCCGCATCGTCACCGAGCGGACGCTGGTCGATCAGGGCAACGGCATCGAGCTGCCGCGGCTCGCGCCGACCGAGATCGGCTGGCAGCGTCTGGCTAGCTTCGCGCCCGACGACGTGCCGAGCAAGCTGCGCACGAACGTCAACGCATGGACCGCACGCCGGCGCGAAGCGCGCGTTCGGTTCCGCACCCGGCTCACCGCCGAGTCCATCGGCAAGCCCGAGCAGGATCGCGAGCTGTACGCGGTGGTCGGCCAGGGCTACATCCCGTACGATCTCGACGCGATCGCAGCCGACATCGCCAAGGAGATGCCGGACGATGCACGCACCCGCGTTCGGTACGACGGCGCTCGCGCACGCATCGACGTCATCCTGCAGAATCCCCACCACTACCCGGACTCGACCGGCGCCGCGAGCGTCGGTGAGGCGCACCGCCTGGTGCTGCGCATCACCACCGCCGACGACGGCACCGGCGGGTTCAAGCTCCGCTGGTCCGCCGAGCGCATTCGCTGCATCAACCTGACGCTCCTCAAGGGCGATCACACGGTGTTCATGGCGCGCCACACCCGCGCCGACTTGATCGACACCGCACGCTCCGCGCTGCTGGCGCAAGGCAAGGCTGCCGATGGGTTCGCCGCGGCGTGGCGCGATGCTTGGTGCTCGTACTACCTCGACGGCACACGCAAGGGCGATCCGCTCGGCGCCGAGGAAGCACTCCGCCGGATGGTGTTCCATGGTCTGGTGAAGATCCCTGGCCTCAAGAAACCCGACGTCTGGGGCGCGGTCAAGGATGCGTGGGATGCGGAGCCTGGTGACAGCGTGGCCCACATCCACAACGCGATCACCCGTGCTGCGCACGAGGCGAATACCGAGCGCAGCTGGGCCGACGATGAGGTCGAGGAGCAAGCGGCCGAGTTGCTGTACCAGCGCGTGCATGTGCTCGCGGAGATCCCTGACGAGGAGCGCGCCGAACTGACATGGTAACGAACCATTGCCTCTCGCGGCCCGTCACCCTCCCCACCGCGAGCACAGGCGAAACCGCTGCGCCGGAGATACGCAGCGGTCCGTGGGACCCGGCCTACCCACGCTGACGATGCCAGGCCACCGAGGAGCGACCGATGACCAAGAACACCGCACACCGTGAACATCGCCGGAAGTTCGGCCTACCTGCCTACCTCCGACTCGACATGGATTTGTGCCAGTATCGGACCGGCGCCAGGTACGGTCAGCAGCTAGCTGACCTGCGCAATCGCGAGCAGCTCACCGATGCATCAGGATGGAAGCCATGAACGCGCCGCGCTGGATTTTGGAGGCGCTCGACGTCGCGTGGTCGGAGGGACGGGCGTTCAGTGACATCGCGGCGCGTCTCACCAAGGAGATGTTCGAGCGCCTGCCGATCGCCGAGATGACCCGTGGCGTGCGCGATGAGATCGATGGAATTGCCGGCCTTTCGGGCGACTGGTCAGCTGCGATCGCCGGGCTGGCAGTCTCCAAGGCGGTCCAGGTGCTCGCGGCCGATCACGACGTCGTGACCATCGCAGAGTTGTACCAGGACGCTGCGCGCGCTCTGGACGCGGCGGGCGTGCCATACGGCGCGGATGGTCACGCGCTAATGGACATGCCGGCGCGGATCCGGTGGCTCGCTCAACAGCACCCGACCCGGAGCGAGCTGGCGCGCGTGGAGGCCGAGCGCGATCAGGTAGCACGCGAGCTGGAACAGTGCCGGCATGATCTCGACGCGGAACAGCGCATGCGGCGCGAGGCGGAGGCTGCGCGTGATGGCGCCGTGGAAGCCAGCCGGATGTTCGGTGAGCAGACCGCCGCCACCGCTGCAACCATAGAGCAAACCCATGACGAGAACGATCAGCTTCGCGAGGAGGCGCGTGAGGCGCTGCAGCAATGCGAGCGCGCCAAGCATGCTCGCTTCGAGGCCGAGCGCGATCGCGACGAACTGCGAGAGACGCTCAAGGACCGCAACGCGCAGATCGAGGCACTGGAGCTCGAGATCGATGCGCTCGAAGATGAGATCTGGTGGCCGGACGGCGCGCCATGACCACCGCCGAGCGGTTCTTGATCATGGCTCTCGGCCGATCGCTGGTCATTCGACGTCTGCTCAAGCGCTGGGCGCTACGATACGCCGCGCGCCTACTCCGCAAGCTCGGTCCGGCGCACTCGATCAGCGCTGACTTCCTGCAGTCGTTCGGCGAGCGGCAGGAAGGCAACGGCCGGCAGACCTGGGTGGGGCTGCCGGCAGCCAGGCGCCCGGCCACGCGCTCTCTCGGGCCGAGTTCCGTGATCGAGATCCCTCGCCTCCCACAGGCGCTAGCGCAGGATGATGACGATGAATGATCACGCTCCACGCCGGCGGATCTGGCTCTACATGCCGGATACCGATCGCGACGCCATCGAGATCACGATCCTCGGTCCACTCGACGACATCGGCCACCTGTTCGCGCTCGTCAAGAGTGCCGCCGAGCGGTGGGAAGGCTTCCATCGCGTCGGGTTCATCGGATCGGGCACGACGTGCGGTGTGCTGCGCGCCTCGCTGACGAATCAGGCGCGCTGCGGGGATCCGTACGTCGAGGCGCTCGAGATGCTCCATGCGGCCCGGCTACCCATCGACCTGTCATGGCATGCTTCCGGCGTGTCGTCGATTGGGCTCGTCGGCACCTGGTAGCTCGCGGCGTGCCACCGGCGCACAATTGACGGGTCTCGTAGCTGTGCTGTAAACTTGGAACCATGAGAGCACTTCCACTGACGGACAAGGCGCGACCGGGCGGCCGACCTCGGCGAACCCGCGCGCCACGCAACGCGTTCGCTGACTGGCTGGCGAGCTGCGGTCTCACGCCAGAAAAAGTTGCCGAGGAGCTGAGTAAGAAGCTCGGGCGCGAGGTCTCGGTGAGCGCGATCTACAACGCCCGCAACGGCTACTTCTCGCCGGGGCTGCGCCTGGCGGTGGCGATCGAGCAGATGAGCACCGACCCGGCGACCGGCATCGCCGCGGTGCCCGCGAATGGATGGCCCCGCGCGAAGGTCCGGCCGCGCAAAGACGCCCGGCGGGCAGCGTGATGTATCCGGTTCCTGTGACGCGGCTGCAGCGCGCGACTGCGATGTTGCGCGGCCGACTGCATCGCTGGCGCCGCGGGAGACCGCGCAACATTCTGGGAACTGGATTTTTCGCCTCGCTGTTCGCCGGCCTCACGAGTTCAAGCATTTATCGCTGCCAGTGCGGCGCGATGGCCAGAATCTCCATCGACGGTGTGGAAGGCCTGACCGGGGACGTTCCGCTGTGCCCGATGTTCGGTGCCGCGGCGATCGTGCATGTGCGAGCGATCAAGTTGCCGCCTGCTCGTGTGGTCCGCCGATAGGCGCCACAGCCATGACATCCGCGACACGAAATCGACATCTGCAGCAACGTGCTCCACATAGTCCGGCTTGCATCGCGATGCGCGCCCGAGATACACAGAACTGAGCGCCCACGCTCACATGACGTGAACCGGAGCGCGAATCGGAGCCTGCCAGATGGGCGATGTAATCGGAATATCTGACAAATTACGCAACGCTGCCGGCGCGCTTGTTCGATACGACAGCTCGGCCGAAGTAGTCCCTCTTGATACGCTAATTACCGCATACGTGCGCGCAGCTGTGCACATGTGCGGCGGCAATAAGAGCCTGGCTGCGCGCAAGCTCGGACTGTCGCGCCGCACGCTGTATCGCTGGCTCGACCGCGAGGCAGCGTGATGGCCGGCGGCGGGCTTCGGGTGAACGTGTACGAGCGCGCGCTCACCGACACACGGGTGCGCCGCGTAGCTCGTAAGCTAGGGCTGTCGCACTACGACGTACTAGGGCGATTCTGCCATCTGTGGATGCTGTGCTACCAGCGTCGTACGGAGTTCCTGCACCGTGTCGACGCGGACATAGCTACAGGTGAGCTGGGCGGCTTCGTGGACGCAGCCGTTGAGTGCGAGATGGTTGACGTGGTGGACGAAAACACGCTTCGCGTGCGCGGTGCGGAGCACGCAATAGACGTTCTCGAAGGCCAGTCCGAGAAGGGAAGGAAATCAGGCGAATCGCGACGTGCTATGTCTGCTGCACTACGCGAGCGAACAGAAGTTCAACAGGGGTTCCGGTTCGGCTCGAACCAATCTGTAGACTCGGTTGAACCGAACCGGGAACCTAGATCTGATCTGATCTCATCTGATCTAAGAGAGATCAACAACCTCCCGGGAGATCAAGCCCCCCGCGTCAATGGCTCTAGGCGCGTTCGCGGACCCGGACCGCACGAACCCGCACCCCCCCATTCCAAAACGCAACACAGGTCAAATGGCGCACGTTCTGAGCCAGCACGGCGGTCAGTGCCGGAGCCGGCCCAACAAGCGCTGACGCTCGCCCATCTTTTGATGGCTGCGATCCAACGGAATAGCCCAAGCGGCCGGCTTGCGCGAGCTGCACCGCGATTGCTGCAAGACACCGCGGAACGCTGGGCAGTGACGATCGACAAGCTCCAGCGGATCGATTCGATGACCTGGGGCGAGATCGAAGGAATGATTACCTGGTCACAGCGTGACCCGTTCTGGCGCACGGTGGTACTTGGTGCCGATGCCCTACGTGAGAACTGGGACAAGATGGTAGCCCAGCGCAGCCAGCGTGGTGGCAGGCAGGAGACCAGACCTGGTCCTACTGAGCTGGCGCGGCGTGAGGCAGAAGAGCTGGAGCACGCTGGTATGGAAGCCGTGGCTTCGAGCCCCGAGGTAGGCTGACACCAGCACCAGCGCAGCGTTGACAGACCGATGCCGGTGAGCCTAGATACGGTTGTGCGCCAGGAATTATTGACATGAGTTTGTAGTCATGCTACAAACTTTGCGGCGCTGGCCGGCCTTCGCGGCGCGCGTCATGGACGCGATCCGCCGGGGCACGACGAGCCCAAGGAGTGTGAGAGATGAAACGACAACACAAGAGGATTGTCCTGCAACGAGAAATCATTCGATCGCTGACCGAGCAGCAACTCGGCCGCGCGGCCGGCGGCATGCCGGTAACCTCGGCGACCGATGAGCTTCTCAAGTCATGCTGTTATAGCTGCCTGCCGAGCTGTACCAGCTGTCTGCAAGGGTGTCCGCCATGAAGCGCATCAAGCTCAAGGTCTCACGCGAGACCCTCCGTATCCTGTCGGCGAACGAACTCCGCGCGCCTGTCGGCGGGGCCGCCCCCAAGTCGCTCACGGGTGCTATCTGCTCGCCGTGCGCGACCGACGAGCAGACCTACTGTATCTGCAGCGATATCCCGACCTGCAATCGGGGAAGCTGCTGATCGGTTGACGCTACGGCGGCGCGGTCAATGCCATGCAGTGCCCTCCGCAGTTGTCATACGATGAGGGTGCGCACTTGGCCGGGCCGGGGCGTCCGCTATAATCGCTACCCGATAGGCAGCCGAACATCTTGCTGGTTCGGTCGGTCCAATGGTCATGCGCCGCCGCAGACCAACCGATGAGACCAAGCCGCTCCAGCCATGGAAGCCAGAGGATAAGCCCCTGCCGGCCGAGCTACCGCAGCCACATGGCAGGGACACCGACTCGAGCACCGCTGTCACCCGCAAGCTGCCGGTGTTGCCGTGAACGCTCAGCAGGTGTATGCGGCGATCATGCGAGCGGCCGAGCGCCAGCTCGCAACGACCAGCGAGGCGAGGGAGCTGATGGCGGCCGGGTTCGAGCGCCAGCTCCGTTCGCTGATCGAACAGGTCGCGGGCAACGCCGCGAACCCGCTGGCCGATGCGATCGAGGATCTACTGGCCGGTGCGGCTTAGCGTAGCCTGTATTCCGGCAGCTGCAGCATGCGCGGTTGCTGCAGCTGCGGTCTCGAACGCTCCGCACGACCCTTCATCGGGGTAATCGTCGAGCACGTAGTACCAGCCAGGCCCGCTGTGCCAGGTTTCATCGCCGAGGTGGATCGTCGCCAGCTCGGGTTCTGGATCATTGCGGATCACGTGATTCATGGGTCAGGCGCCGGCAGGCTTGAGCGCGAGCGGGATCGGGTTGTTCGGGTCGGTTCCGATGCTGGCCAGTGTCGCGGTGTGCGCGGTGATCGTGGCCGACGCGCTGATGAGCTGCGTGTTCACGCTGTCGACGTTGCCGGCGGCAGTGCCGAGCCGGCCAACGACCGACGTCAGGAGATCGATGGTGGGCTGCGGTACACCCTGCTGCTGCAGCGTCGTGATGATCTGCCGGAGGCGATCCTCCATGTCGGTGAGTGCCTGTTGCTCGGTGGTCAGCAGCGTCACCCCGCCGGCGATGGCGGTGTTCGCGGCGTCGATCTTGCCGGCGAGAAGCGTGGTTGCAGAATCGAGCTGGGTGACGAGGTCCGCGACGGAAGTTGTCATCTGGGCTTGTCCTTCGATGAGACCGAGGATCAGGATGCGCAGCGCTGCGATCGCGGTCTCGATGCGATCGAGCTGGGTTGGCGAGGTAGCCATCCGCCTACCTCGCACGAACCGCCCATCGAGGTCAACGGCTTGCGCTGGCAATCGTAGCTGTGCTACAAACCTGGCATGCTCGCATACCATGCCGATCCCAGCATCAAGACGAAGTACCTAGCTCGCGTCCATGCACATCGAGCCGCGGACCACCTGATCCAGGGTACCGGATGGGAACATGGGAAGGGTTGCGCCGTCGGATGTACCCTCGAGGGCTACGACCATAGTCGGTATCCAATCGAGCTGGGCATCCCACTGCAGCTCGCCCACTTAGAGGATGCTCTGTTCGAGCTGCTGCCGAGCGCGGTGGCACAGCTCTGGCCGGAGCGCTTTCTCACGGCCATCCGACCGGGGTCCGATCTATCCGGTGTCTTCGGCGAGTGGGCTCACTGGATGCTGCTTGACCCGCAACACGGGATGTTGAATGTCGCGGCAGGATTCCTTGATGTCGAGGCCGCCTGTCGGAATGTGGGCATGCTGTGGCGGACCGGAGGGACGCCACAGCAGTTCGCCAGGGCCGCCGAGGCCGCCGCCAGTGCCGCCTGGGCCGCCCAGGCCGCCAGGGCCGCCAGGGCCGCCAGGGCCGCCAGGGCCGCCGAGGCCGCCGCCGAGGCCGCCAGGGCCGCCAGGGCCGCCGAGGCCGCCGCCAGGGCCGCCTGGGCCGCCGCCAGTGCCGCCTGGGTTATGGCGGCTTGCGACAAACTAATCTTGCTCCTCGAGTGCGCGCCGTAGTGGTACTATAAACTGCTATGACCGAATCCCAGGCAGCCAAGCTGATCGCGATGCTGATAACGGCATGGCCGGACGGCATGCGCTGGCTCTCGGACGAGCAGCAGGCTAACACTCGTCGGCTCTACCGCGAGTTCTTGCGTGACCTGCCGTACGATGCCGGCGATGCTGCAGTGCGGCGACTGATCGCGATCTGGAAACCGTCGAGTGCTCGCGGGTGGCCGACGATCGCCGAGCTGCGCGCTACCATCCGAGCCCAGCAGTTCGGCCGGCCGCTGGTCGGTGCAGAGGCATGGGGCGAGATCCAGCGGTTGATCAAGAAGTTCGGCGCTCACCGTGTGCCCGGCGTGGACTTCGGAATCAGCGATCCGGTGGTCAACGGCATCGTCGAGATCATGGGCTGGCGTGAGCTGTGTCTATCCGAGAACCCGACAGCTGACCGTGCTCGGGTGATCGAGCTGTGCGAGCAGCTCTCGGCGCGCGAGGTAGCAGACCGCGCTGTAGGCCAGCTGGCGCCTCCGATTCCGGTGCGGCGTCTTGCGGCGCCTGGTGGCGCGATCTTGGCTGATATCGTTCAGAAGATCTTGCCCAAACCCGAGGACCCATGAGCGCTACCCTGACCACTGCCGTGTGCTGTTTCGTGGCCGGCTGCACGTGCTGTTTCATCGCGATGGCGATCTACGTGACACGGCGGCTGGATGCGCTCGGCCGACGGGTGGACGAAAGCGCGGCGCGCATGGCGCGCCTGATCGGAGAGGTGACCCGATGATCGGTGAGATGCTCTGCGCGATCGCAAGCATCCTGCTGATCGCCTGGTGCTGCCTGATGTGGCCCACGCGGGTCGAGGCGCCGCCCGGATGGTACGTCAACGGCGTGCATCCGGATGGCTGGTTCGAGTTGCGGCCAGTGGTCGGCAACCCGAACGAGCTGCACCCGAAGCCGATCCATGACCCGCGCCGGGTCCGCGGGTTCGTGCACTGCACGGGTGGCAGCTCGCCGCGGCAGGACGGGCTCAAGATCTGGTGTCAGCGATGAGCGAGGACGACATATATAGGTTCTCGGTCCGGTGCTACCCGCGCTCGATGACCTACCATCGCTGGCGTGGCAACGATCTGCTGATGGTGGTGTGCGATCAAGAATTCCCTGAGCCGCTGGTCGCGCGTGTCGATGGCGGCGATCCCGGAGATGAGGACGACGGACAATGAAGCTGATCACCGCCGAGAAGTTCGCATCCCTGTCGCCGCTTGCTCGCGGTTACATCGTCTACATGGCCGGCGAGCGCAGCGATCAACCACATGTTCCCAACGAGCGGAACCCCTACCCGGTCGGGTCGGATGATGCTGTCGCCTGGGATGAAGGCCAGCGACGCGCGATGCTCGATGTACAGGATAGTGAAGAATGAAGGCCTCCGAGGTTCCGGCACGCCAGCACGAACGATGCGGATGTCCCGCCTGCTGCCGATCGGAGCTACCAGAATGAGCGTGTACGTCGATCGCGCGGAATGCGGCTACGGCCGGATGGTGATGTGCCACATGATAGCCGACACGCCGGGCGAGCTGCATGCGATGGCCGACAAGATCGGCGTCTCACGGCGATGGTTCCAGGCTCCGCCCAAGGCATCGTTCTGGCACTACGACATCTGCAAGAGCAAGCGGGCGTTGGCGGTGACAGCCGGCGCGATCCAGGTTGACCGCACCGCTTTGGTGGCTGCGGTCCGACGCATCCGAGAATCTGGTGTGTTCAAGGTCGCGCCATGACTCGCCGACTACGTGCAAAGCCGGAGGCGCTTGCTGCACGCCAGCTCGCAAACGGAACACAGCCGGGCACGATGACCAACGGGGTAGCGGTGGCAATGCGTCAGCCCGAGACCGGACAGCTCAAGCAGGATCTCGAAACTAGCGATGCGGCGCTAGACCGCGCTCTGGTACTCCTCGAAGGCCTGGAGCGCCTGGTGACTAAGGTAGGTGGGTTCATGCGCGACGAGGATCAGCAAACCTTGCGCGAGGCGCGAGCGTTCCTGGTGGAGCGTGGCCGGCGTGTCCTCGAAGATCGCCCCACCTGGATTGACCGCGAGTAGTGTACCGTCCGCAAGCTTCGCCTATGTGGCGTGGAGGGTTTGACATGTCGCGATACCGGATTCATGACCGCGTGGCTGTGCTCTTGCTCCTCGGCATCATGCTGCTGGTGGTATCCGCGGTCGTGATGTTGCTGCGCTCGCCGGCGCACAGGACCTTCAAGCCGCGCAACCTGATCCCAGACTGCCAGCGTCGGGCTATGTGCGAATGGCCGGACTCGGTTGACGCGGGGTCCGGTTTGTAGTACAACTACAAACCATGCCCAGACACCTGCCGGTCATCATCGACCCGACCGAAGAACCGCGCTTCGCCTCACTACGCGAGCGTGAGCATGAGTTGCAGCGCGAGGTTGGTCGCATGTCGATTGCTGACCTGATGAAGTACCCACTCCTGTCGGCGAACAGCAAGACGAGCGTCTCGTTGGACTTCCCGATTGGCCACACCTGCACCCCGACGTCGCAATGCGCGAGCGTGTGCTACGCGAGCAGGCCGGGAACCCCGGCGCGGTGGGACAAGAGCCTCAAGATGCGACTGCGCACGCTCCGCTACTTCGAGCTGGAGACCCCGCGGCTGGCCGCAGACCGGCTGTGGCGTGAGTTCAGCAAGTTGCGGCGGCGGTGGATCGACCGGGTTGACCTGGACTTCCTTCGCGTGAACGGCACGGGTGACCTAGTGCCGGCGGTGGTGCATGCGTTGAACATCTTCATCGACGCGCACCCGGAGATCACGGTGTGGGTGGTCACCAGGAAGCCGCTTGAAGCCGGCATGCTCACGCCGCGGCGGAACCTGTACCTGCAGCTCAGCACTGACAGCACGACGAGCGCAGGATCGCGTGCCCTGATGCAGGTGGTGCTCAACGAGAATCCGCAAGCCTACCTGTCGTTCTTGCGGGTCAAGCCGGATGACGACGCGAAGGGAGCGGCGATCGTGTTCAACGAGAAGGGCACGCCGGATCTGCCCTATGACAGCATTGCGGCGTGCCCGGTGGACGCGGGTCGCCTGGAGCTTGGCAACGTCCGCGGCGTGGGCGGTACGGCGTGCTCGAAGTGCCGCAAGTGCTTCGTGCCGCGGACCCCGCAGCGGCAGCGCATGGCGCAGATCGTAGCGGTGGAGTAAACTCATGGGCATGGCAAGATGGAGCATCGCGAACGCTGACGCGGTGGAGTGGCTGATGCGCACGCCCGCCGAATCGGTCGACCTGGTGGTGACGGATCCCGCGTACGAGTCGCTCGAGAAGCATCGCGCCACCGGCACGACCACCCGGCTCAAGCACAGCGCGGCATCGAGCAACGACTGGTTCGAGATCTTCCCCAATGCGCGGTTCGATGCGCTGTTCCGCGAGTGCTACCGTGTGCTCAAGCCGGACACCCATATGTACATGTACTGCGATCAGGAAACGATGTTCGTTGCCAAACCGATCGCCGAGGCTGCCGGCTTCAAGTTCTGGAAGCCGATCATCTGGGACAAGATCCAGATCGGCATGGGGTACCACTACCGCGCGCGGTACGAGGTGATCCTGTTTTTCGAGAAGGGACATCGCCGGCTGAACAGCCTGGCGATCGCCGACGTGATCCCATGCTGCCGTGTGGTTGGCCGCTACCCGACCGAGAAACCGACGGCGGTGTCCGAGCTGTTGATCTGCCAGAGCACCGATCCCGGTGACCTGGTGATCGACATGTTCACCGGCAGTGGCTCAGTAGGTGCCGCAGCGCTGATGAACGATCGACGCTTCGCTGGCTGCGATCTGTCTGGCAAGGCGTGCGCGCTGGCCACTGAGCGGCTGACGATGATCGGGCCGCCGTGATGTTGTACTTCCGCGTCGACGGGATCCCGCAGAGCAAGGGCTCGTGGCGCCCGGCTGGTCGGCGTCGATCCGGCGGGATCCGGCTGGTACCGGACAACGAAGCTGAGACCGCCTGGGCAGAGCAGGTAGCCTGGGCTGCTCGCCAGGCGCTACGGCGCCCGCCGACACCGGACCGCCAGCGCTACCAGGTGACGCTCGATTTCACACTCCTGCCACCGCCGAGCGGCCGGCGCACGAACCGCCGTGACCTGGACAAGTTATGCCGATCGGTGCTCGATGCGCTCACCGGCATCGTGTGGGTGGACGACGAACAGGTCGACCGCATCATGCTCGACAAGGGAATCGCGTTCGAGCGCGGGCGCACGCAGCCTGGAGTGGATGTCGAGATCGAGGTGCATGATGGGACGCGGTACTGGACAGTTCTGTAGCAGTGCTGTAAACTTGCAACATGGGTGAGAATTCTGAAATAAGCTGGACGAACCATACCTTCAACCCGTGGATCGGCTGCGACCGCGTGAGCCCGGGGTGCGATCACTGCTATGCCGAGGCGATCGACGGACGCTTCGGTGGCGGGCACTGGGGACCCGCCGCGCCGCGGCGGTTCATGAATGATGCCTACTGGCGCAAGCCGATCAACTGGAACGCACGGGCGGTGCGCACCGGCGTGCGTGAGCGCGTGTTCTGCGGCTCGCTGTGCGACTGGGCGGAGATGCGACCCGATGAAGTTGGGGCGATCCAGGCGGTGACCAGGATGCGCCTGTGGCAGCAGATCAACGCTACGCCGATGCTGGACTGGCTGTTGCTCTCGAAGCGGCCCGAGAACTGGGCGATGCTCCTGCCGTGGGCGCAGCCTGGTGGGGGGAACTATATGCGATCCGATCGAGTGAGCACCTACGCCGAACCATGGCTGAACGTCTGGCTGATGGTGACCGGCGAGAACAGTGAGCAGCTCATCCGCCGGACCGAGATCCTACGCAGAACGCCAGCAGCGGTGCGCGGCATCTCGGCCGAACCACTGCTGGAGCATATCTCGGCCAAGACCTGGGACCAGGCGCTCGGTCGCCGAGTCGATTACCGCCGATCCGGTGATGGCACCGGGCCAACCCCAGATTTCCCGCGGATCGACTGGCTGATCGTCGGTGACGAATCTGGCAGCGGTGCGCGCCCGGCACAGCCGGACTGGATCCGCACAGCGCGCGAGGCTGCGCTGCGCCACGGGGTGGCGTTCCACTTCAAGCAGTGGAACGGGCCGACGGGCGGCACCGTGGGCATCACCGGACTCCGCAAGTCACCCAAGAGCAAGGTGCATCTGCCAGTTCTCGATGGCCGGACATGGGCACAGGTGCCGCAGCTTGACCGGACGTC
>Ga0066903_100000035_pt1 | contig 53852 bp, 69 predicted proteins | sample PanSoiMetaGPlot1_FD_67491 | JGI IMG/M metagenome (GOLD analysis project Ga0066903, IMG submission 67491) | Tropical forest soil microbial communities from Panama analyzed to predict greenhouse gas emissions - Panama Soil - Plot 1 (version 2) | ecosystem: Environmental > Terrestrial > Soil >... | reverse complement strand
GTCAGTTGTTTTGGCGCCGCCGCAGCTGGCCCAGGTGCTCCGCGTGCATGGCTTCGGCCTCTTAGTGGGTCTCAAAATCGAGTTTCATTCGCGCTCCAGAAATTCGTCTTCCCAAACAGCCGGTTCATCGCCTTCAGTGAACGAGCGGCCCTCCACCCATGCAGTCCAGGCCACGCAGCGCTGGCCGGGCTTTATGTCGGCATCACAGAAGTCGCAGTCATATTGGCCGGGAACTAGGGTTTTGATCGCATCCCCTACGCGAACGATCCGCTGTCTGTCTTGCGGCTCCCGCGCGTGGCCCCAGATGACGCGCTCCCATTCATCGGGCTCCCCAGCGATTTTGCCCACATAGGATTTGCGAACGCCCGATTGTTTCCCCTTTTCGATGCCGCACGCTTCACACAAAAGCCGCCTCATACCTTGACCTCGATTTCCCTGGGAGCCGGCTTTTCGCCTTTGGTCCCGCGGATGGTCATAGGCATCCAAACCAGCTGCTTGTATTTGCCGAACAGCCCGCGGCCGTTGCGGTAGTCCGCGAAGTGGCCGCGGCAGATGTGCATGGCTTTCGCCAAGCCCTCGGTGTCGGAGCGGCCCTCTTTGCGGAGGATCTGTTTGAGCGGCTCGATGACCAGGGTTTTCCACGGCGCGGGATTCTGGCCGGTGCGGGCCCGGAATTTCTTCGCGAGCGGCGCGTCCATGCGGTGCTCTTCCATCGTCACGTTCTTGCAGTGCAAAAAGCTGATCGCGAGAAGCGTTGGGTGAAACAGAGTGATGAGATTTTTGATGTGCTCCGGGTGATCGCCGTAATCGTGCATTCCGGGCGACCCAAGAGCGCGCCCTTCGGCATCGACCTGGACGAAACAACTGCCGTGCGGTCCTTGGATATGGCGGCTACTCGCATCGTAATTGACAAACAACTCCATCCAGAGAAGCCAATGGGCGCCGTCGTCGAGCCGATTGTCGGCGCCCATCTCATAAACCTGATCGCGCGTGAAAGCGTGAACCAGCACGCCAATCTTGGCCTTTGGGCCGATCATGTCGCGCAGGTCCCTATCTCCGATTTCGGAATGACAGGTGCGCGCCATGTGGTGCTCTACCCAAAACACGGGCCAGGGAGGAGCAAGGTTCGGAAAATCGCGATCTAGTTGCCAATATTCTTGTTTGGTGCCGATCCAGTAATACTGCGCCACATTGTCAATGAGTAAGATCGGCAAATCCTCGCTGGTGGTGACGTATTCGCATATCTTGGCCGCATAACGTTTCCAGGCAGTTATCCAGCGAGGAGCGATTAAGCGGGGAACCTCCACCCGTCCCTGTGTGCGGAGTTCGTCAATCAACCTTGCCATGGCCGCGCGCCTCCCCGATGCGGGATGCCCATGTTCATGCCCCACATCATGGCTCCGGTTATGAGCGGCATCTGTGTTTTTCCTTTCGTATCTCTCGTATTAAAGCGCCGACGATCTTCTCGCGCCGGCTGCGCTGTTTCCAATCGGGAGAGGTGCGATAGACGTCGTTGCCCTCGGTGCGCCGGTATTCAATGACGGTTCCGTGCGCGGCCGGGCCCACCACCGCCCAGACCTCCTCGCCGCTGTATGGCCCGAAGATCGCGACGCCCAGGCGGATGTCTTTGTCGATGCGCTCTGCTTGATTGATGGCGAAGTCTCCGAATGCTTCGTACCCCAGCGGCCCGCGCGCAACAGCGATCAAATGGCCGTTCCACTGGTTGGTCTTGCGCGATACCGCCACGCCGGGCTTGCCCGGTAAGCCGTGACCGATCCCCACTGAGTGCGAGCCGTCGGAGCGCCAGTCGTTGAGCCCGAAATCCTCAGCCTCTACGTGCTCCCGAAACTTTTGGTTATAGGCGACGGCTTGAACCGTTTGCGGCCACACGTCGATTCCGAAGTAAGCGCCGACGTCCATGGCGACGCGCGTGGCGAAGATGCAGCATCGCTCCGTGTAGTGGCCGAGCCCCATGATGGCCGGATAGAGCCGCGGCGCGAGGGCTTCGAAGAGTTCGAGCGACGTCAATTGTTCTTGGCTCCGTTCTCGATCGCGCGAATCGCCTCCGCGGATTCCGCCTGTGCTTGTTCCGTTGCCTTCAGATGAGGCATGGCTTCGGCCATCGTGGTGAATCGTGTCGCTCTTACCTCGGGACGCAAGTTTTGCGAGCGGCAGATACCGCACTCGTAATTGAGAAGTTTTTCCTTAACGGCTGTCCCGAAAGCATGACCGAGCTTGAAGCTGAGTTCCGCATGGGCAGCCTCGTACGTGTCGAATTCACCAGCCACAGCCATAACGCAGTGGTTCGCCGGGCATTTGAGTTGCGCGATGTAGACTTTCATTTCCTTCCCTTCTAGTGCTGAACCCGCTTCGCTACGATTGAGGCCGCCTTCTGAATGGCGGGATCGGCGTACTGCTTGAACTGCTCTTTCTCTTCGGGAGTCGCGAGGCGTAGCTTCAGATCCGCGGTGAACACGTTGAAGCAGCCGCAATAAGCGCAGATCGTGACGTCGCCTGGCTTCGGGCTTACCGGCGCACCATCAACACGAATGGAGGTCTGTCCGTCAGCGCGGCCCCCGCAGTTTGGGCATGTGAGCCCATGGAATCGCTCCGAGAGAGTTGTAAGATGCAGTGCTCGTTTCTTGATCCGGCGTTGGCTCATAGCTCCTCGACCTCGAACCCATCTCCGCTGACGATTTCCGTGAAGTAGAAGCCCGGCCCCGCAATGGACATCTGACCGCGCACCAGCACGATCAGCCGGAGCCACTCGTCGTTCTGCCAGACGCCCAGGGTCGCGCCGTGAAACAGCGTGGTTGGGAATTCCGGCTTGGGACGATCCGGGAGCGCCACCATGATAGATCTGTCGGAGCCGATGCCTTGCGCTGCGACGATAGTGCCGGTGGCGGCAATCGCCCGGCCGCCCTCGGGATAGACGCGCACTTTGTCTCCGGGCTTCATGGCGCGACCTTCACCACGGCCACGACCATGCTGCAGCGCGCACAGCGGATGGTGATGGTCCCATGATCCTTTCGGTAGGACGCCTCAAGATCCGCATGGGGATGGCAGCGCCCGTGGAAAAACATCTGACAAGTATCGTGAGCGCATCCCGGATTTTGGCAAGGCATTGTGTCCAGATCAGCGCGAGTGAGGGGCTTATTCATGAGACGGCTCCTCGATTTCGAAGTGGCCGCCGCTGAACATTTCAATCCATGGGCCCCATGGCTCACCGTGGAGCTGCTCCCGCATCGCCAATAGCATCAGCCCATGCTCGGGATGAACCGCCATGCCATCGGGCACAATTGCGAACGGCGGTTTTTTCAGGAAGCCCACCGCAATAGAAAGCTGATTCGCGGAGATGAGCGCGACGTGTCCAGGCGATGATAGCTCGGGCGCGCCGTGGGGGTAGACCTTGACCCTATCGCCCGTCCTCATTCTGCGGCTCCGATTGGATTAAACGGAACCTGGATCGCCCAGACGCGCTGACACAGGCGCCAGTCGATTTTTTGTCCTGCTATCTCTCGCTGACAGGGCGAAAAACTGGTAGTGATTAGGGCGCACTGATTGCCCTTCTGGTCGATCAGCGCGAACGGCGCTGCTCCGATCATTGCAAGGTGGCGGCCGTAGAAAGGGCAGTTCATGGCTTCACCTGGATGGGCGCGACCATCATCGAAGGGTCGGTTCCGAAGCGGAAGTACCGCTCGTTCTCGTTGGGCTCGTCCAGAAATTCGATTTCGAGCATGTTGCGCTTGTAGCCGATGACGCCCTGAATGTGGCGCGGCGCGATGGTTTCCAGGGCTTCCTCATCGGCGTCGATCACTTCGTCGAACAGCTTGCGGCCGTCGCCCCAGCCCCTGACTGCGACTCTCATTTCGGCAACCAGCGTTCAAATCGTTTTACCGCGCGGTTTAACACTTCCATGGCTCCGTCTTGCGTTCGCGCCATAGCTTCGAGAATTGGTAATCCGCCGTCAATCGAGGCTTGCACTTCGTCGCGCGTGGCCTCGCGCCCTTCGGCGTACCATTCGACGCTTTGCGGCTCCCCCATCTGAATTAGCGGAGCGCCGTTTTGATCCCTGAACATTTCGAATTCGCGAGTGATCCAGAGCATCGCCACACCCGGATTCCTGGTGATCGCAAAGCCTGCAACGTTATCGCGCATTCCGGCGTTGTTTATCAGAGCGTCCTCGCGGCGCACCATTTTCGGGTTGCTCAGGAACGGACAATTCTTTGCGGACCAGCGCCCGCATTCCAGATGCGACGGGGGTTCGCTCGACGTCCGATTGATCCCGCACATCGGCCCGGCGACGAAACACAGGTGAACTCCCAGCGGTTCCCCGCACACCCAGCACAGTTTGCTTCTGAGCGCCTGGAGTAGTTTTTGGGGATTTATTGCGCGAAACTCCGGCTTCCCGTCGACCCATTGCACAAACCACGGCACAGGATAGCCGCGCTCATCGACGGCCAGAGATTTCATGCGCTTCGGGAGGGTTGACCAATCTACCCGCGGCTTGACTGCATCACTCATGATTTTCCTTTCGCGTCCCTACATTGCGTACACAGCACCACGCCTCGCGCGTGCTTCAGATTCCCAAACGCCATCGAGCGGTGTCCGCATTCGAGCACCAGCCAGTTCCCCGCGCGCGTGCCCTGGATGCGCTCCGTTGAGATGATGCGCTTGTGAAACTCGGTGTCCCTGGTCGAATCGTCGGGCTCCAGATAGACGCCGTGGCCTAGGTCGTATCTCATAGGTATCCCTTTTCCGCCATGCGGCGTGCGAAGATCTCGGCCGCTTCAGGCGGAATTTCGACTTCTCCGAATAACTTGAAGTTTCCCTCGAATAACTCCATGGGACCGAACTGCACTAACGGCTGTGAATCCTCCAACTCGTTTAGTGTGCGTTGATACGAACACACCCGCGATGGGGTTTGCGCCCAACACACCATGACTTCATCGACGGTGAGCAATCCGAGCGAAGCGGCATCGGCGCGCACCTCGCGCGACCCGTCCATAATCTTTTTCTGATCCGCTTCGGAAAGCGCGTTGAAAGCATCCGTCGGTCGCCATCGGTCCGCAATACTCACGAGCGCAACCGCGTCGGGCGGCATTAGGTTGGTCGCCACCCGGAGGATGTAGCCGACGCGCTCTTTCTTCCACGGATGGTTCATCCAATCTTCACCGGCCATCTCGATCACCAGCGCCTCGACCTTCTTCATGCGGTGCAGCCCACGGCCGTGATGGAACGAAGCCAGGAGCCAATTGAATTCTTTCTTCCGCTGAAATTCCGTCCGCGCGAGGTTGAACGCTTGCGCCGCGAAGGCTTCGAGTTCCTGGTCGGTCATAACGGATCCATTCCCAGGTCGAGCGCTTTTTGAAACCACTCCTCCAAATGCGCTTGATCTGTAATCTGGGAAATCGCGCCGCGGAGCGCGTTGAGTTCGTCGCGGCTTTCCTGGTCCGCGTACGGGTTCCCATCCCAGACCGGCGAGGCGACCCACTGCCGAAGGTAAGCCCGCATAATGCCGAGCTCGTTCTGGCTGAGTAGGCCCCCATTGAGATACTTTTCGACTACCGGCTTGAGCACTCCGCTCTGCTCATATCGCCAATATCCCGGGCCTTTATCGAGCTCGTCTGTTTGCATCTGTACTATCCCTTTCGCATCTTCTCCTTAATACTTTGAATATCAAAGAGACCAACAGATTATCACGGTCTAGGCGGCTGCATCGGTGGCCCCCGGCGCGGCCGGCGCAGGTTGACACTCACAGCGCACGACGCCGGTATACATGCCTCGCGTGACTTGCCTCCAGCCGGTGTCGGAGCACTTCTCGCACTTCGTGGGCTCTGGACGTTTCCAGTACGTCATGGGCTCGTCGGGAGCCTGGAGGCCAATGCGAATGTCGGCCGGTGTCGGAGCATACGGAAAGGTGTTCTTCCATTCCGTCACCCACTCCGCTGCCTTGATTTCTGTTTCCGCAGTCTTGAGCGCCTCGTAGAGATCCGCAACACTGGCTTCGTCAGCCGGAAATTTCCGCAGATGGCTAAGTCGCTCCAATTGGCGCTGAATGGCTTCATGCGAGATCATGCCATTGCCGCCTTAACCTTTGCGCAATACCGCTCGACGGCCAATAGGCCCTTGCTCTTTTTCGGCGCCGGTTGCGGCTTATCTTCCGGCGCGAGTCTCCAATCGCCGTCGCGGAAAAACCGGCCGAGCCACGGTATGTAAGAGCTTGAATTCGCAGACCGCTCGATAGCCCACCAGGAGCAATATTGCGCGTGGCGGAGACGCAGCGTGGCCGCATCGGTTTCCGACGCCAGGCACACTTGCAGCTGTTCAAAGGCATAGGTCATCGACCCACGCTCCGTTTCCGGGTGGTTTTGCCACAGTTCCCGGAATAGTTGGGACACCTCTGCGCTGACCTGCTTTGGCGGTTTTCGGTTTTGTTCGGAATTATTGACACACCCTTGCGCCGTCGCCGCCGCTCCTGGCGGCGAAGCCGCCAATGTGTGCATGTAAGCCTTGTTTAATTCTTCCTTATAGTGACCGGAAACCTGACCGGAAACCTGACCGGAAACCTGATCGGAAATTTTCCGGCTTAAAAGCGTGTAAACAAGCGTGTTCTGAGATCGCCTCCGCAGTGAAATAAAGCCATTGCGGATCAGTTCCCTGGTCCAGTTGTAAATGGTGCGGGAGCACCTGGCGAGGTGATCGCCTATCCAGCACTGCGATGCGTAAAAATTTCCATACTTGCCGATGAACTTCTGGATGAGCTTGAGCAACCGTTGGGCGCCGCGGGAGAGTTCCCAGGGCTCGACCGGCGAAGTACGAATATTAGTACTTGGCTCCCCGACCACCTCCGGGGGGCTCTCGATTCGTCCTGGCTTGTTTTCAGCGCACGACGGGCTATTCTGGTGGAGGATCGGCTCAGGGAACGTGGGTCCGAAGTCGGGGGGTGGTACCTCCGGCTCTTCGGTAAGCGGAAGGACCTGGTTCAGGTCTAAGGCGGATGCGATGGATCTAATTGCGGTCATCGGCATAAGCTGTGTCTCCGTTCGTGTTCGTTCAGCCACACTGTTAGGGCGCGGGGGGAGTCAACTACGCAGATCGCGAGCCCGAAGCCGATCCGCAACTCATGAATTTTGAGAATTTGATGGGGGTCAGCTTTGCGGCCTGGCCGCTTGACCTCCATCAGGAAACCGGGATAGTCCCGGTGAATAACAGCCCAATCGGGGACCCCTGGAACGCCCAGCCTCATCCAACGGCCGTCCGGCGTGCGCACCAGCCCGGATTGTTGCCGGCTGGCCCACCATCCGCGCGTAGCTAGAAGGTCTTTACAGGCAGTGACTACGTCCTTCTCATTCAGACGGGGGGGCTTGAGTCTGAATGGCTTTGGCATCCCTACTCCACGCGCGCGCGGTTCCTTAAAACTTCGAGCTGCTTTTGGCACGCGCCGCAGAAAGTCTTAAGCCGGTTGTCTTTCGCGGCGAGAAAGAATATCTTGCGCGGCGTCGATTCGTAGATAAGCCCGCACATGGTTCGCGCGTGCGGGCCAAACATTTTGATGTGGGTGGAGCCTCCGTCTTTGAAGGCCCCAATCAGGAGGGTTCCGCCGTCGAAGAGTTTTAGGAACGGAAGCTGATACTCTTCAATGGCTTTGACGGCCGCGTTGTGAAGGCAGGGAGGGCACGCGAACAGCCCGGCAGGAATTTCTTTGCCGCAGGTGGGGCAGGTCATAAACCCGCCCCATGCGGCTCACCCGGTCCGGAGGATGTAACCGGGTGAGAGTTCATGCAGCGATTCCCACGTTGATAACGAATGGGATCGGTTCAAAAAGAATTGGTCTGACCGGTAAACCGGTTTGAACAATTCTTTTCCCGCCGCCCGCCACTGGTACGGCCTGAGTGGATATGGGGATGGCGCCCGATACAGTGGCAACCTTCCCGTTAAGCACGACTTTGAAGTCTAGCAAGCCCTCCAAAACGATGCGACGGGTCTCGTAACGGGTCGGCTCTTTGGCCCCCGCAATCGACAAGCACACGCTTTCGATCAGATCCATCGGCGCAACCTCGATCACCTTGGAAACCGAACGAGCTTCGTTTTCGAGAATCGCGATGCGCCCACGCAATTTTTTGAGTTCGCGAGAGCCTTGCTCCTCATCCTGGTAGTCGCCGCGCTGGATCATGCGCATAACCCGGCCTTCTTCGAGCCGCGCCGCCTTCAGCGCTTCCCGGGGATCGCTTTGATTTTTGGCCGCCATTTTTTCGGCCTCCTCGCCAGCGAGGGCAACGGCCAGTTTACGCACCCGCGCCGGATCTTTCAAAAGCGCCCATACCGCGGCGAACACCGCGTTATCTATCGGCTCCACCAGGATGCGCTTCACCTGGCAGGTGGGCCCGACTTCCGGATTGCGCCGCTGAACGAAATTCCGGCAAGCGTAGTATCGTTTGAGCTCCCCTTTCCAGGTCGTGCTCGAGCCGATCATGCGGCCCTCGCAAACCTTGCCGCGCTCGTTTTTGGCGCCGCACCACAGGTATTGCCACAGAAGCGCCTTGTGCTTGTTGCCGTCGGCTTGCGGCCGCCCGACCTTGGCTCTTTTGACGGTCGGCATCATCTTCTGGACCCGGTAGAACAATTCGGACTCCACGATGGTGAGAAGCTTGCCGTCTTTGTCGGTAATGGCCCACAGCCGGCCGCAGCGCAGGTACCGGCCAATATAGGCTTCGTTCCTGAGAATGTTCGTGACAGTGTTGGCGCGGAAAAACTTTCCCTTGCGCGCCGGCTTAAAGCCCATGCGCAATAGCTGACCTGCGATGGCGTAGACCGATGCCGGTTCGCTAGACCCAGGCAGACCGTAAGCCCGCCACTGAAAAATGAGGCGCACCATCTTGGCGCGCTCTTCGTCGATCAAGGGGCAATCGTCGACCACGCGAAAGCCTATGGGGAGATTCCAAGAGTCCGGCCGTCCGCGGTCCATTTTCTTCGCCCGGTTGGTTATCGAGCGGAGCCGCGACCGGGCGTGCTCGAACGTGGCGAAACTCGCGTAGTTGGTAAAGAGCAGCTGGCCCTCGGGCGTGGTGATGTCGAGGCCCGGCATATCGCCAAAATGCAGCCGCGCGCCTTTGGTCTTAAACTCCCGCGCAACACGGAGCGCATCCTCTGTGTTCCGCGCGAATCGGTCCACGTAGGGGAAGTAAACATTGGCGACCCCCCCAGCCATAACCCGCGCATAGAGCCGCTGGAAGTCTTTGCGGTTCACGCTGGTCGCCGTCTCGTGATCCTCATAGACTTCGCTGAGTATATGGCTGTTGCCCTGGGCAAGCCAACTAATCGCATCGCGCTGCGTATCGGGCGAGAATTTCTTGGACTGGTCGAGCGTCGATACACGGATGTACCCAAGGTTCGCGCCCGCGTCGCTGAATGCCGCTTTAGGCTGCGTCACGTTTACCGGCCTCCCGCGCGTCGAGTTCCGCCTCGAGCGCCACGGCTCGTAGCATTCGCCGGATCAGGTCCGCCGCTTTGTCGGGCGCTTCGACTTCGCCCAATTCCAGTTCCACCTGGATCGGTGGTTTCGAGCTTTCGTTCGGCATACAGGGCTTTTAACTCCTGAAGGCGAACGGTTTGGACGTCGATAATGTGGCCGAGCAAAAGGCGTTCGGCCATGGTGCGGTCAGCGGTGTACGAGTTAGACTGGACGCGCTTTCCATCCACTCCGCGGTAAACGAGCCAATACTTAGCCCCTCGCATCTGTACGGAACCCATCCCATGGGGAATGGGGTTTGTGTGTTTTTGCATAAGGCTATTTTAATACGTGTCATTTCATGCAGCCTCCGGCCCCTTGCGCGGCTGGCGAACCTGCTGGCGAAGGCTTTCGATCTTCGCGCGCGTCGCAAGGGAGATTTTCGACTCATGCAGCAACCAGCCGGGCGGCACCATCAGCTGATGACTGATCGCCTCGCGCAGTTCATGCTTTTCGTCTTCCGTGAACCGGCCGCGATAGCGGCTCCACCAGGCTTTCGTAAGGGTCATGCCGGCTGCCTTAACACCTTCTCGTCCGCGAACATGGCTTTGCGCGCGGCTTCCCGAAGGCTCGGGCCCCTCACTTCGGTCATGCGGCCGGTCGCCGCGTGATCCCAGGTGATCTTGAAAACCGGGCCCTCTTCGAGGTCGCGCGTAATGGCGACTTCCCAGCAGTGCTCGTTGAGCCAGTCAAGAATTCTTTGATCGCTCTGGTGCGGGATTAGTTGTTGAGGCATTCTCTGTTCCTTTCTCAAGCAGTTTGAACTTGGCGTTGATCATCACTTCGTAAAGCGTTTCTCCGTTGTTGCCCACGATGAGGTAAGGGGCAAACACTTCCGCGGGGCTGACCATATCGGTTTCGATAAATGCGCACTGCGCTTGGACCCACCGCAGGAGCTGGCGCCAGGCAACGCGCTCGGCTTGTTCGTAATCGCGCTCCTGCCACTTGACCGGATCCGTTCGAGCCTCGTTGAGCATCCGAAAGATCGGATCCACGCGCACCGGCATCTTGAAAATGCCGTCTTGCCCGCGGCCGATGTCCATGCGCCAGTCGAGCCCCACGATGCGGCCGTTCTCGTAATCGGTGTTGATCGACGTGGCGCCCGCGGCGACGAGCGCCGTAGAGATTTCGCCCGCCGTCTGAAGCGCGGGAATCATGGTCGTGCCCATGAAGAGGTTGCGCGTTCTCATCTACTTTCCAGTTGAGCTAAACCGTACTGGAGCACGTTGATTTCGTTGGCGTGCTCTTCGAGCCAATCGAGAATTTGCTGGTCGCTGTGGTGTTTCACGAGGCATCCTTTCCGCTCATCCACTTTTCGATATGGTTTATTACGGTTTGACGAGGAACGTAGACGCACTCCGAGTGCCATCGAGACCGCGGCCCCGACGTTCTCTGCTGCGCTGTCTTGTACCGACATCGCCACTCCTGCCAGTGCTTCTGAAACACAGCGCACAATGGCGGGAATGGCACTAAAAAGAAGCGCCCCGTATCTTTCCAAATCCAGAGAATGTAATCGGCCGCCTTAGAAGCATCGCGCGTCCAGCCGACTTGTTCAGTTTCGATCACGCTAAAGGTTTCAAGAGCGAGATCATCGCTTCCTTGAACGCTAAAATCTTCTCCGCGGAGCTTCAGGTCGATACCGAGACTGTACAGGCCGGTGCGTTCGACGTAGTAATCGCAACCGCGCTTATCGTTCAGTTCAGCCGCCTTTCGCACGCCCGCAAAGCATGGAATGCGATGCCGCAGAAATGTAAGCGTGTTATCGACATCGCGCGTGTAACCGTTGCTGAACGCAAGGCGCTCGTTGAAGTCGAAGTTTCGCGGAGCCTTCATTCTTGGATCGCCTCTGCCCCCCAGGACGTCCAGCCCTTGCGCTGGCCTCGTGCGAACATCTCAAGCCACGGTCCCGGCGAACATGTTTCCACGAGCTTGTAAAACGCTTCGGGCTTCGAAGAGTGCTTCTTGCCGCCGCGGGCGCCAGTAAAATGCGTTCCCACATCGCGCCGCAACAACTGGAGAGATCCGCGGACACCAAACAGAACGTGCTCGGTAGATCCGCGAAAATAATTGCCCATACCGAAAGACGGCTTCACCCAGGTGAGCATCGTCACGTACCGGAACCCCCAATCATCCAGAAGCTGAAAGCCCTTCGGAAGTGAGCGGTTCGTAATCCACAGATACAGGTGCGCATTGTCGTTTGCGGGAATATCGAGAGCGCGGAGCTCCGCGAATGGCATGGTTTTGTATTGCGGGAGCGCCCGGCCCATTTGGTCGAAATCCCCCTCATCGCCCCAATCCCACGGCGGATCAATAACAATGGCGCTGAATTCGCGCCCCTTTGTCGTGGCGATGATGGTCGGCGACTTGTCGACCATTTCGGCGTTCGCATCTCTCCACTGTTGGCGTGTCGCTTCTTTCGCTTCCCTGAGTAGCCCCGTCGCGGTCATGTCCTTGAGGTGGTCTGTCGGCTTAGACACATACTTCTCGAAGACTTTCTTTGGAACGTCCGCAATGCGCTGCCATAGGCTCGATTGCTTGCGGGTGATCGCGAGATCGGCGAGCAGGGGCTTTTCCGAAGTACCTTCCGGGGACTTCGGGCCAATTCGAAGATTCCCTGAAGCCGTCGCCCTTTCCCCGCTCTCCCGCGTCAGCTTCAAAATCTCACCCGCGCGGCGTTCTGCTTTGAGCGTTAGAGATTGGGCTTCGATTACTACGTAGCGCGCCTGGTTCGCGGCCCGGTAATACTGCGTCGCGGCTTTCGCAATCTGACGCACGTGCAGAACCTCATTGAGCGTATGCGCTTGCTCCAGTAGCCGCTCCGACTGCCGGATCAGATCCGGCGATGTTTTTTCGATTGGCGCTAGATCTGTCAAGCTCACTTCATTGCCCTCCGCACAAGCTCCACAAAAGCCGCCGCTGCCTGGAGAGGAACGCATCCGTTGCCGGTCGCCCGAAGGCAGTCGGTTCGGTGGTGAGCCAATAGAGCGGCCAACCCATCAGCCACTCCACGAAAAGCGGATTCAATTTCCGCACGTGCGAGGGCTGGACGCAGCCAGAAGCTCCGCACCAGCACGTCATGCCAGACCGGGTCGGCTGGACCTGGGGCAAAGCCTCCCAGAACGCGGATTGAGAGGTCAGGGAATCCTTCGCCGCCGGATGCGCCCCGCAGCTTTCCGAATCCTCCGGGCGCGCGTTCCCGTAATCCTGAATCGTCTCTCCGCTCCGGAAGTCCCGCGCTTGCGGGGACGCCCAATACAGAGCTTCCATCTCGAGCCCGATCTGGCGCTTCCCCTTCTCTGTCGAGCCCCTGGCTTCCACTTCCTCGCGCGTCGACACCCGGCCGCCGTTCGGCACGTTCGGCGTCGCCCATTGCGCCGCCTGGTCGTTCAGGTCCACCGTCCAGGCCAATTCTGCTTTGCGCTTCGCTCTCTCGCCGTGCGGCGCTCCGGGGTTCTTTTCGTCCCTGGCGTTGGGCGTCGACCACTGCTGCGATGCGCCGCCATCGCTCGTCCCGCTCCCGGTATCCGAGAATGAAAACTCGTTTGCGCTGGTGCGAAGCGCCCACTGCGGCCGCTCTGACACAACACCATTCCGCATGGAGCCCGAGTTGGGCCAAAGACCGGAGAACTTCTCCGAATCCCCCAACAACGTCATCTGCGGGCTCATCCAGATCCCTTCCGTCAGGATCGTCGCTACCGGCGTCCCGGAGGAGTCCAGGAACGTTTTCGAGGAACACGCAAGGGGCTCTACACTCTCCGATGATCCGCGCGATGTCCGGCCAGATCCATCGCTCATCTGCTGTTCCAAGGCGCTTCCCGGCGACGGAGTGAGGCTGACAGGGGAATCCCGCAGTAGCAATGTCCACCGCTCCCCACAGGGGTCGGGCATCGAGTTCGCGGAGATCCGGCGCAACAAAGCACTCATCCAGGGAACCTTCGTCGACGCGCGCCGCAACCGCTGCCAGGGCGTAAGCTTCCCCTTCCGCAATAAAGCTGGTCCGGTATCCGGGCAGTGCGATGCGAAGTCCGAGCTCAAGGCCGCCGACTCCGAAGCAGAGCCCAAGACCGCGGATTTCCTCAGAGCGATCCACATGGTTCACCCACGGCACGGCATTATTTGGACATCGGCGTGCATCTCCGCAGCGGGCCACCGGATCGCGCCGTCGCCTAAAAACTTGCTCACCATCTTGGTCGTACAAGCCTCCCCGCACAGATGGAAGGTGTAGGCGAGTCCCGCGCGGCCGCTATGCGCCGCCGCGCTCATGTCGTCCTCGAGCGGCCCCACGGTGAGCCGGCTCGACGCGACCACAATTCCAAACCAGTGATTGGAAGAGTCCTTCTCTTTCCCGCAGCAGTCGCATTTGTAGATTTCTGTTTTCACCGGCCCTCCCTGTTCATCAGCCGCACCATGTCTTCCTTGTGGTCGAGCTTCCAGCGCTCACGATCCCGCTTGGTTTTTATGCGGACGCGCACGGCCAGCGCGAGATTGAGAACCACGATGGCGGCCGCCGCGCCGCCGATTGCAACCAGAGCCTTCACTGCGTCTGTCCCTCCGCGTTCTGGAACCTAAAAAAGCTCTGCATTTCGTCGTCTTTCATTGGCCTGGTGTCGAGCACCTCGCCGGTTTCCATCGAGACGATTTCAGCCATGCCGCGCCTGGGCGCATCGAGCTTCACGACGCAAGGGACCTCGCGCATCTCCCAGCCCTCGCGAATTTTGTGGGTGAAGGAAGCGGCCCGTTCTTCCGCGTCCTTGATTTCAGCGGCGAGGCGCTTGGTCTCGGTGTCTTTGGTCGACCGCAGCTCGTACACCGCGGCATTCGCGTTGGCGAGATCCGATCCAAGCTTGCGAAGCTCGTCTTGCGTGAAGTCGTGGCGCTTCTCAAATAGAACTTGCTTTTCCATCAGTCCTCCCTTGCCGTTCCTCTTCAGCCCGAAAGCGGGCTCGAGCCCGCGGCAACCATTCCTCGTTCCAAAAGCGGTCGAACAGAGCGTGCTGCTCGTCAATCTTGATCTGCTGCGCGGGCGTGGGCCCGCGGCGCAGATCATCGTCCCGGTGCTGTGGCTTGTTCATAGGCGCGCGCGACCCCCAGGGTGCAGCCGTGAGCACACGCGCGCCTGATACGCGGCGTCGTCAAAAGGGGGGATTGGACCCTCGCCGCGTAACCTCATTTGCCCGCTCCGGTCGGACGCTTGCCGGTTCCCCGGCAAAGCGGGCATTTCACGATCTCATCGAAACGATCCGAGTGAATCGCTTCCGCCACGCTGCCCGCGCCCAGACAGTAAGTGCAAGCTCCGGACGCAAGCGGCCGCGCCGGATCGGGCTCGAACAAAACGGCGGGATAGATCGCATCCCCGTCCCGCACGATCCGGCTTGCGCGAAGTCTCGCCATTACTTTCTCCGAGGCCTGGTCTCTTGAGCATCCGGCCCATTCGCGCCGAGCGGATCATCGTCGACGAGGAGCGATCCCTGTTCCCTCAGTGCGGACAGCGCCGGGTTTTCGCTTGCGACACTTCCGGCCGGAATCTGCGGCTCCGGTTGCGGCGCTTCGCTTGCGGCGTTGAGCGCCTGGACCTCGTCAAATTCGACGTCAATCGCGGTCTCGCGCATGATCGCGCCGCGGAGCACGTTCGGGAAGTGATACTTGCGCACGCGGCTCACGGTGCGCCAGTAATACATGTCCCGCGGCCAGCTTTTGAAATTCCACTTCTCCGTGAGCGGAATCTGCTTGCCCTTTTCCCAGATCATGGCGTGGTCCGCGTCACCCTCAGAAAAGGTTTCACTCAGCTGTTTCCCGTCGCGCCCCAGGAGCGGGACCATCTTCCCGGTTTCGTCCTTCATCTTGAGCCATAGCGTGCAACCGACACAGCGCTTCCACTTCTTGCCCTTGTGCTGTTCCTCGACCTCGAGCCATTCGATGTCCCATCCCACACCCTGGTTCGCCAGCTTGCCCGCGATCACATCGTTTTCGAGCGCCGGCCGACCGTTGGTGAAATAAACGTGCTTAATCGAATCGGCCTGGGTCAGGCCCCAGCTGCGCCCAATGGCGATCTTCGCCATGGCGGTCGCGATGGATTGCTCGAGCGTGTTCCCGTTGATGTCGGTGAACTGCCCCGACAGCGCGTACATGCGCGCGGCGCGCTGGTCCATCTCAAAGGCTTCGCGCACCATCTCCGCGTCGAGGAGCACTTTGAGGAATGCGTCCCGGCGCTCCGAGTCCGGAAAGTCGCGAAGCATCTCCGCTGTGATCCGCGGAATGCGTTCGCCGGGCAGCTTGCGCACTTCGTCCGGCACGATGACTGCCGCTGCAGCCGCTGCCTTCGCGTCGGCCACGCTCAACGGCTTCGGTGGCGCTTCGTTCTGTTCTGTGATTACTGGGGTCGGATTATCGGCCATGGCGTTTACGGTCCTTTCGAAAGAGAGCTGCTTCTGGGCAGGTTTTAAAGTGCGGCGTGAGGTCGTCATCGTAGGCGACCATCTTGCCGGTGGGAAGTTTCACGCGCAGGATCGGCCAGTCGCAGCCGGCGCATTTCGCTTGCTCCCAATTCATCAGGCGAGAGAGCGCGAGGAGATTGTTTTTCATGGCGTTGAGCGCGACGGCCGCTTTCGCGTGGGCGTCGTGCATCTGGCCGAGCGGGGTCACTGGAAGGGACATTAGAAATCCTCCGCGCGCTTTTGACGCGCGATTACTCGCAATTCCCGGAGGGGAATGTCGGTGCGGCCAGGAACCACCAGCGCGGCGGCCTGTCGAAGCACTCTCATGCTGGTCGTTTTTTGAGCAATGGATTTGGACGTCGCCTCTAAAAGCAGGACATGCTTATCGATGTCGTCGATAGTGACGTCATCGAGCTTGGGCCACTCGCACGGTCCGCTCAAGATGCGTTCCATATCTTGAGGCACCGACACCTCGCCATCCAGATCGAGCGGATCCAGACCAAAATCGAGACACAGTGCTTCTACGTCCATCCCCTTCGGCGCGCCGTGCTCTTTGCGCTCTTTCCGAATGATCTGGCCTAAGCCCTCCGCTTCGATGGTCAACTGGTTTGCGTCCAGAATCTCGCGCCGATTCATCTGAAGCCATCGAATAATGTCTCCGGTAAGTCCCCCGCTTGTAGCGACCAGCGCCTCCCGAATCGCGTCCTGAAGCGACATCAAAGCAACCAGAGTCATAACTGAAGCTCCTTACATAAAGCGCGAAGTCGGTCGGCCGCCCCGCGCGTCTGACCGCGCCAGTCCTGGTCGGGTGTGTCGAGCCGATCAATTGTGGCCGCAACCGCCGACATATCAACCGCTGTCCGATGGATCTCTTCGATGGCCTGGATCACGAGCATGATGGCGTGCATCTTGGCGCTGTTTTCTTGCGCGCGCTTTTGGCGCAGCTTCTCAGCGGGGTCCGGCGCTAGTATTCGAGGCTCTTCACGTTCGGGCCGCGGGATCATGGCCGCGCGCTCCTGGGCGACCAATTCGGGCAGAGATACTTTCACATCAGGGATTTCACCTGTTGCCGCGAAGCGGTGAACCAGAGCGCGAGCGCTGGCGTGGGAAACCGGTTCACCATTTGAGGCGCGGCGGATCGCCTCTTCGCGGACGGGCTCCGGCGTCGATGGCGCTGCGATGAGGTAGAGCGCGGATACGTCGATTTCGATATTAGACAAATTGTCTAATGTGAACCGCTCCGAGACGTGCATAAACCGTTCTGCGCTCTTGTAAGTCCACGCGAACTCGCGCTCGATCCACTCCAGGAACTTCCCGTGTCCGAGCCGCTCTTTTACTTCCGTGAGGTATTCCCCGATCTTCACAATGCTCGCCGCAGTCATCCGCGCAAGGTTGTGGATGCGCTCTGTTCGTTCGAGCACGAACGCGCGGGTGTCTGCATCGAGGGCTGCATACTCGAAACGAAGCTGCATGACCGTCGTCACAGAGCTTCCTCGGGCTCTTTCACGAGCGGCGAATCCAGCAGAAAGCGGCGCCCGCCGGGCTTGGGTTTCGTGTGGAGCCCCATCAAAGTCTCGCGGGTGTCCGTCGGCTTTTCGTTGAGCAGCCCCAGAGCGATCGACTGCCAGTCGGTTTTCGAGCCGTCCTTGGTGCGGCGCCAGGTGATCTTTCCTTGCGGAAATTCGAGGCCCTCGCGCTCCCCGATCATGCGCTTGATTTCGGCTTCCATCTCCGAGCGCATGGTCATGAGCTTGGTCTGGTCCGCGCGGACGGTGATGTACGCCAGGATGTAATCGAGCTGAACCGGAGTCGGCTTCGCCATGTCCGGGCGCTTGTGGTGGGGGAACTTGCGGGCAAGATAGGCGTGCGTGGCTTTGGAGCCGGTGAGTGGCGGCTCGTCGTCGCCCACCAGATACCGCTCCCACCAGTCGCGCGCGTAGGAGAGCATCTGTTTTTCGGCCTGGACGTTGCGGTCGACGCGGTAGACGCGGAGCTCGTTGCCGGCAATCAGCACGGCCACGTCCCAGAAATCCCGGTCCGTCGCGCTCATGTACCACATGGCTTGCAGGTAGACTGAGGCCGGAATCTCGGAAACCGACTCGCCCCACTTGTAAGCCTGGTCGAGGGAGACGTTCTTGCAGTCGAGCCCGCCGCGCTCCGCGACATGCAGAGCATCCGGCGTGTAGACCTGGAACGCGCGCTCCGGGTGATGGATTGTCTGGTCGATCCATTCGACCTGGCAGCCGGTCTGATGCGTATAGATTTTTGCGATTCCCTGCTCGAGCGCCTTCCCGATGACCATGCGGATCGAGGGCTCGGGCTCATAATCGCGGCCGAACTTTTTTTCCACCCAGACGGAATGAGCGTCTTTAAAGGCGTCGCCCAGGCCGAGGATGGGACCAATATCCGATCCGCCGAGCGCTAGGGAGGTTTTTTCACTATCGCGCATGGTCTGGGTCCTTTTAGGCCGCGGCGCTGCGGTGCTTGGATTTCGAAGTGGGCTTGGGGGGCCGCAAGGTGCGGATGATCAGCCGGGTAATGTATTCGGCCGGCTTTATCCGGAAGCCGTCGATCTCCTCCTGGCGGGTTATTTCCGCTTCGACTAAGCGAAGCGCCTCCGGTGGAATATATAACGTCTTTTTCACCTTCTTTACCTGAGCACGAGCGTTCATGGGCACACTTCTCCTGTAGGAACCGATTCGGATAATTGAGCCTTCGAGCTACCCCGGCGCTCGATTTTTCGGAGTATCGAACCCGGTCGTGAATAGATTTAACCCCAAACGTCATTGGCTGTCAAGTTCTTTTTTTTCAGGCACTTGCGGCAATTTGCGGCGCTTTGGAGTCTATCAGCGGCGCTGTGACGGCAATGTGCGGCAATATGCCGCAAACCGCCGCGCATACGGGACACGCACATGTATACGAGACCCCCTGACAATGGAATGAGCTATGCCCCCGAAAACGCTTCGACCTGAAGCCGCATCCAAGGCACAGGAGTGGGCTCGCGTGCTGGCACTCATCGCCGCCGAGCCGCAAGTGAGCCACCCCCTGGCGTACCTGCCCGAGACGCAGTGGGCAAATACCTACGAGCGATGCAGCGCCGCCGGAGAATGTTGCAAAAAAATAAATTAAATCTTCAGTTCTCAGAGAGCGTCAACTGTCTGCCGGAGTCGTGCTTACATCAGTTTGTTCACGGTGGCTTCGACCGACGATTGAAGCAGTTCATCGGTGATGTTTGCACCGGCCGTCTGGACATTCGCATCCATAACCACGTTGGGCTGAAGCGTCTGCGCCATCTGCTGCGGGTTCTGGGCGGCGTTGTTCGCCCATTTCAGGCGGGTGTTGTGGGCGACCGTAGTGGATGGCTCATCCAGAATCGAAGTCGAATACTTTAGGACGGCAACTTTGATGCGGCCCTGAAAGTCCATATCGGTCATCAAAGCGTTCTGTTCTTTGTAGGTCATTGTGTTTTTCTCCCTTTTGAAAACTCGTTAATACCATTCCGTCCACTTCGCAAGGTTGCCCAACTGCCCGCCGCTCAACTGCACCTGATAGTAGTTATTTGGCAGCACCCAGAAATAGACCGAGTAGGTGCCACCTTGAACTGAAGAATTTCCCTGCGTGGACACCACCGTTCCAGGCGTGGCGGCTCCGTCCGTATAGGCTGTGATGGAGCCGCCCTGCGGGAAGTTGTATGTGACCGCGACGAACATCGGCTTCCCGGTCGTGTTGTGGTACGGCGTGGCTAAGGCGCGAGAAGCGGTGACATCGTTCTGCGCCGACACCCCGCCGCCCGAAAGCGGCGCTCCATTCAGGTAGTAGCCCGCGCAGTTGATGCTGCCGTTGACGTTGAGATTAAACCCCGTTGGCGTCGATGATCCGAAGCCGACTAGGACGATTCCGCCAATCGGTTGAAGATCCAAAATGTGTTGTCCGCCGCCGCCCGCCCAATTCTGAATGGAGCTTCTCCAGTAACCCTGTGCATCGATCCAGAAGCCGAGCGCCATCCCAAAGCCCGAGTTGTTCGATCCTTCGCCCATCCAGATTTGCTTCGCGTTGGCGGCGCTGGTGATGTTCGCCGGGGGGATGATCGAGAGCGCGTTGGCATATTGCGGGGCATTCGTCCCAAGTCCAAGGGCGCCCTGATTCGTGAGAGCCATTTTGACGCCGTTCTCGATTACGAACGTCATTCTCCCCGATTGAATTCCCAAACCATATAAGTTGCCCGCCGACTCGTAAAGCGCGAGTTTGACGTTGGCGAGCGCGGCCCCGAGCGAAAGCTGTGCAGAAGGGTTGAGCACGTTAATGCCGACGTTGCCGCCCGCTGGTTGAAGCGCAATATTGTAGGTGGATGTACCCCCATCGTGGCGCATGGCTTGAATCCATGTGTTGCCGTTGCTCATTTTTGCCATGTACAGGCCCCAAGCGTTATCGGATGTGAAAGCCTGCCCGACACTCGTTGCGCTGCCAAGCGTCGGGCCGCTGTCCGCGTAAACGCCCGCCGTACCGACGTGCAGGGGACAAATCGGGCGGGGAGCGCCGCCGATTTTGGTGTAGCCCCCGTTGGGCTGAAGCATCAAGCAACCCGTTCCCGGCCCGTTGTGCAGGGCTTGAATCTCGCCGTAATAGTAGGTGCCGTCGTTGTAGACGCCCATCTTCATGCCATAGGCGGGGTTGTTCGTTTGTTCGCAAAGCTGAATCTGGTTGATCTGATCCGCGCCCGCCACATTCGGAGTGCAAATATTGAGCGGCGCGATGGCGCCCCCGGCTATGCCGATGGAGACTTTGTTCATCGCGAAAAAATCGCAGTTTACGACTCCAACAATGCTTCCGAAGAACGTGAGCGCACGGTGTGATCCCTGATCCCCGGATGCGCTTTGAAGGATTGAGCCGAACTGTCCTGTGCTGCCGCCAAAAGCCGCTGAGTCGCCGCGCAAATTTAGAAGCTGATCGGGACCGCATCCAACAGTGGTGGCAGCGCCGAGGAGACTGCTTGTTCGGATTCCGACGCTGCCGCTTGCGTTCACTGTAATAACGTCTGCGGCGATGTCCGAAACAAACAGCCTAAAGTCGCTCGATCCATTCGGGATGTACCAGGAGCGATAAACAGAGCCGTTGTTCCACTGGATGTACAGGTCATCGTTCGGCTTTTTCAAAACGATGTGGCCTGTGTCTAGAAGCGCGAAGCCCGCCGCGTCTATGTCCGATGTCCAAGGCGTCTGCGATCCGCCGCCCGTTGCGGGCGTCGCCCATTTGACGCCAAGCGACTGAGCCGCGTCCGCCGTGAGCACCTGTCCATCCGAGCCCACGCCGATGCGCGTCGTGCCGCCCGCTCCGTGAACGATCAGATCGCCCTTGGTGGTGGTCGGGTCCGTCATCCCACTCGTTCCGCCCGATGCGGCAATGGTGATGCTGTTGCCCGATGGCGTGAGCGTGATATTCGCGCCCGCCGCGAGAACCACAGCACCCACGAGAGAGTTGAGCGAGTTGACGATGGTGGGCGCTCCGGTGAGCTTGCCATAAGCGAGCGAAGTGAGCCACGGCGGGTTTGCATAGGTCTGCGTGACATCCACAGCGTTTGTGACTTGCGCGGCCGTGTAGTCGCCGCCCATTGCGACAACCGCGCCCGAGCGTCCGAATACGGTCGAGACAGGTGGAGCGGGAGCGCCTGTGATTTTCGCCCACGGGATAGATGCAATCCAAGCTGGATTGGGATAGCTCTGCGTTTTGTCAACCGCGTTCGTGACCTGAGCAGCGGTGTAATCTCCCGCCTGGGCGCTGACGTCGCCGGAACGTCCGAACACGCTCGACACGATGCCGCTGCCGGTGGTGTCGAGAAGCACGTTGTAAAGGCGATGGCCCCCGCCGTTGACATCGCCGCCCCAATAGCGAATATCGTTCGCAAGGTTGTTCAAATCATCCGAGTGCAGCATCTCGGATGGCTGAAAGTCGTTACGCGAGAGCCATGCCATCTTGGTTTACTGTGCGATTGCCCCGTTTACTTTGGCTTCGGGTTCCTGAAGCACTCCCCCTTCCGGCGCGGGCTGCTCATCGGGAACGGTGCAATGGATCGCGCCGTTTGAAGCCCGCACGTTTTCACATCGCTCGATCCCGCGCCCCAGAACTGCGGAGCGCAAAAAGCTGTTTTGCTTTTCTTGAACGGATTCGAGCGCTTTTCGCGCTGCTTCCATGTCGAGAGTGAGAGCGCCGAATGCCGCGAGTGCGTTGGTGCGCTCCTGAGCGATGCTCTGAAGCATCTGCTGTTCGTGCTGTTGAAGTGGAAAAGATTTTTCCATCGTTCGCTCCTTTATTGGCAGTAGGTGATAATCCCACCGCGAATTAAAACTGTCTTGCCATCGGCGGTCGTGAACTGTGCGCTTGCGACTCCGGGCGAGCCGCCGTGAATGTTGAAATTTGTCGCCGCTACTCCACCGTTGCAGTCGACGCCCGAACCGATGAACGCGCCCGCGTTGTTGACCACCGCGCCCGAGAAACCGCTCACGGAAAGCGTCGTGCCTTTTACATCTCCGGTGGCCGCGACTTGCGAGCCCTGAAACACGCCCCCGGACGTGATGATGATGGACGAACTGAACGTGAGAGAGCCGCCCCGGATGTCGCCAGAGCCAACGTTCAGGCTCCCCCCATTGATGGGGCCGTTCTTGACATCCAGGCTTCCGCCACCGATCCCATAGCTCCCGACGTTTATGCCCGCGCCCACAAATGCGCCCGCATTGTTGACCACCACCGGGCCGCTCGCGAAACCACTAACGGAAAGCGTGCTGCCCTTCACATCGCCGGGAACGGCAACCTGAGCACCCTGAAAGACGCCGCCCGAACTGATGATGTTCGAGTTACTGAACCAGAGAGAGCCGCCGTAAATGGCTCCCGAGCCCACATTCAGGCTCCCGCCTGTGATCGGCCCAGAACCAGCCGAAAGGCTTCCGCCACCGATCCCATAAGATCCGACGTTCACGCCGGCGCCCACGAAAGCGCCGTCCTTGTTGACCACCGGAGCGAAAGATGTCACGGACAGGGTGTAGCCCTTCACATCGCCGGGCGATGCCACTTGGGAGCCTTGAAATACGCCCGCCGAATCGATGATGACGGTAGAGCTAAACGTGAGAGTGCCGCCGCGAATATCGCCCGCCCCCACATTGAGACTTCCACCCTGAATCGGCCCGCTGCCGACGTTGAGACTGCCGCCGCCGATTCCATTAGCGCCGACCTGTACGCCCGCGCCCCCGAAAGCGCCGCCCCCATAGCTACCCGCCGACATCGCGCCGCTCGCGGTAATGGTATTCGCGGAAATCGATCCGACGCCGCTCAAATTGTGGCCCGCGCCCGAGATGTCCTGAGCCCACGGAGTTTGCGGCTGGCCGCCCGAGCCGCTTGCGGTCGATGCGATGGTGATGGTGTTGCCAGACGGGGAGAGCGTGATGTTCGTTCCCGCCGCAAGGATGACGGCGCCCGTAAGTCCGTTGAAGCTGGACACTCCAGCGGAAGCGGTGATCGGCTGGCCCGTCCAATGTCCCGTCGAGTCGATCACTTGCCCAAAGCCTGTAAGCGTGAGCCCGCCCCGCTGCGTCACATCGCCGATGGAAGAGACGTTGAAGTTGGTCACGCCGTTTTTGTCGGTGAGCGAGAATTGAGCGCCCGAATCCGGTTGTTGCCCCGATGCAAGGTAAACGGTGCGGGTCGCTGGAACCGTGGGCGAATACATCGCCAGCTCGCCCCAGAACGATGTCGGGGTATCCGAGCCCTGCTGGTCGCCGTTGTACATCACGAGCGAAACAATGCCGGGATTGTTTATTTGCGGCCCGCGCAGCACCATGCCGCGATTGATGAACAGAGCGCCATACTTCGTAAGGTTGCCGGGATTCGTTGGGTCTACCTGGTTCACCCATTGCTGAATCCCAATTCCGGGGAACTGCCATATGCTCGAAGCTTTATCCCCGATCAAAAGCGTACCCAGCGCGCCGTTCACCCCGGTCCACAGGCTTGAGCCCATCGAGAGCCGATAGGCTTTCGAGTACGGCTGCGTCGCCTGCTGCCCTTGATAGTCAATCGTGAACGAATCCACGTTGCGAACCTGAATAGAGCTTCCAAGCGAAGTCCCGTCCGGTATGATCCGCAGATTCCATTTCGAGATGTCAACTCCGCCCGCCGCGAACTGAGTGAACCATGCGCCCGAAGAAATCGGCCCGTTGCCGCCGCCTGTGCCATCGTTGCCCGAATCCGGCGCTGCGAAGTTGATCTTCGCGCCGATGCGGCCCTTTTCCATGCCAGTGTCATCGCGGATCGAGATGTAGGGGTAAGACGTGCCTTGAGCCGCCGCAATGCCGCCCACTTCGATGACGCCGTTGTTGTCGATCCAAAGCGGCGCATCGAGCGGCTTTGTGCCGCCCACCCAAAGCTGCTTGAACCACGCGCCGAACAGCCCCGGCGTCGTTGTATCCCCTGCGTTCTGCGTCCCGATCCATCCGATGAGCTTGCCGCTCGCGTCGTTGACCGCGACCTGCCCGTTCTGTGAGCCGCCGAACGTGTTGGGTCCGCCGCCGACCACGATATGATTCGCGACCTGCACCACCTGCGCGGAAATGGTTTGCGCTTGGAGCCCGCCCGCAGTGTCGACCCACGCGAACTGCGTTGGATCGAACCAGCCGCTTCGCGCGGGGATAATCGCTCCCTGCGTTGGAGTGTAGCTGTAGGGAATATTCGGCGTTGTCCCCGGAGCAATCGAATTGCGGTTCCCCTGCGGATCGCGGCTGACCAGATAGAACTTGAGCGGAATCGCCACGCCCGGAGCGCCGGGGAGCGTCATCCACGGAGTTGTGAAAGACGTGGGGGCCGCGCCGCCCGATGAAAGCGGCACATCCCAATAGACCGCCGATGTAAGGTCATCGTTCGTGACCATCCCAATCGTGAGCCCGCCGTAGCTCTTGAAGTTCGGATCGGTTGGCAGAACGGTGGTGAGCCCGCTGATCTGGTATTGAACCACGCGCACTCCATCGGCTTGCGTCTTTTCGACGGCCACCACGGAGCCCGCCGTTGGGTTCGGCACGAGCGGAGCCCACTCGCCGCCCGCCACGCCCGAGCCTTTCGGCCCGATAGTGAACGTCACCGTGGGCGAATGAGCGACCGCTGCGGGATTGTCGGCGAGCTGGCCCGTGGCAACGTCCACCGAGATAGCGGCGACCGTCCACGTTTCAGCGACCGATGGAATCTTGCTGATGTAAACCGTTCCCCCGTTATCGCGCTTGTTGAATTGAACGGCGTTGCCGGGAAGCGGTTGCGGGAAGGGGGTTTGATGCCCGGCCACGCCCCCAGCCACGTTCACGAGATACAGCCAGATGCCGCCATAGTTGTCGGTGGTCGCGGGCAGGTTCCACGCGAAAGGCACCTTGGCATCGTAGGAGCCGTCAATGTTTTGGTCGATGGTGATGCCCGGAGGCGTCACAATCACGAGCCCGGTCACGTCAGGCGCTTGCGCTCCAGCCGCGTCGATAGTGACATCCACGTACGGCGTCACCCCGTCGACAATCGAGTTCTGCTTAAACGAATCGTCCGCGCTTACAAACCAGACGCGCGTGACAAGCGGCTCAGTGATGGAGCGGTCGAGCGAGGTCCACTTGGCGCTTGCGGAGTTGATATAGCGTTGCGGCCCCGCGTCTATGCGCGATCCGTCCGAAAGGTCGTACCAGATTTCGACGCCCCCGAAATGCCCGATGCCTGGCGGCCGGTGCGCTTCTTCTTCCGCAGTCGGTGGAGCGTACTGAAACGTGAGCGAATATTTGGGCGGATTCTGGCTGTACTTCTGGTTCACCATGACGCTGGGATTGGTGATGAGCCATGCGCTTTCCATGCCGCTCACGTACGTATCCGCGCCCGCGGGAATCAGCGCCACGCACGACGGGCTTGGGTTCGCGTCGGTCGCCCGATGAAGGACCGGCGTCGTGTGCGGCCCGAAGGCGACGAGATAGATCCGCACGTTGCGGGCTTCGGTCGAAACCGGAATCCAAACCGGAGTCGGAGATGCTTGCGCGTCGTTGTCGCGCAGGTACGCCCAGACGCCGCTCACCTGGTTTGTGCCGTCGAGCGTTGCCGTGCCGTCCATCGGTGAGCCGGTTGAGGAGCTCGCGTCCGGGTCTTCGACGTACACGGCCGCGCCCGCATAGTTCGCCGCGGTCGCTCCGGGCACGGTGTAGGGAATGTCCACTTCGGCCAGGTCGTTATTGCGGAGCGTAACGGTCACGTTGGCCGTGTCAATGATCAGCGCGGGAACCGGAGGGATGTTCGTGCCGCCGCCCGAGCCAGGCGTCGCGCTGCCGATTTCGTAAATCCAGCTTCCCGCGGGAGTGCTCATGCCGATGTCACCTTGAGGCAGGTGCCTTGCGTATCGAGAATCACCGACGTCGAGCCGTCCCATAGCGCCTCGCCCGGGTAGGCCTCGACCGTCACCGTAAAGGCGCCGTCGTTCCAGATCACGAGCGTGCGCCCCTGGTAGACGTACAACGGCGGCAACTGGAACGTAATGTCATTTGCGCTCGTGTCGACGCGAATCGTGTGATCGGTTTCAAACGCTTGCCAGGTGTTGCCGTCCGGGTCGAGCGGCGCCGGTCCGACGATCCGCACCGTGGGCGGCTGCCCGAAAATGTAAATCTCTCGAAAGACCGCAACGGTTTCCCAGGTCTGGTGGCCCTCGGAGTCGACGAGGAAGCCGGCCACGAGCGCCACGACGTCGCGAAGGTTGTCTATCCGCATCCGGATTTGAACCAGGTCGCCGCCGCCCGAATTGTTCACGTTCGCGCTTGTCTCGTCGCCCCTGCTCGAATCGTTCGTGTAAGCCCAGGTCGCATCTTCGATGATCATGATGGAGGTCGCATCGGGCTTTATGTCCCAGGGCGGATCCACGGTGACGGCCGTGTTGGTGTTGTCGCTGATATAGCGGTACTGGCCCGCGCCGGTCCCTCTGAGAATCCGCTGGATGCGGTTGGCTTCCTGGCCCGGTGTGAGCCCGTTGGTCCCTGGGAACTGGTTGCGCGTGACGTCATTATTCCAGAGCGAATCGGTCACGGTGCGATTGTCTGCGGACACCGAGCGCGCCACGCTGCGCACGATTAAAACGTCGCCCTCGCCTATCGGGTCGGTAGGAGTCGGGCTGATCGTAAACGTCCCGGTCGCCGGATCGAACGCGGTAGCCTGAAAATTCCAGAGCGGCGCGCTGCCATCCGAGAAATCAGCGATGCAGGTGAGGTAGCAGCCCACCCAGTTTTCGGCGGAGCCAATGAAATCGTTGGATTGGATTTGGTTTGCCGCGGGCGTTCCGGTCACGAGCACGCCCACTACTCCCGAGTGCCAAACGTGCTTCGCCTGAGTCCGAACAAAGGCCGCCGCACCATTCGGCATCATCAGCGTCATAGGGTGAAGCGGGCCGGTCAAGTCGAAATTGGTTGTCGCCGCCGGGAGCTCCTGTTGCCATCCGATGAGCCTCCTATCCGTGCCCGCCCACAGGTCGTAAACCGTTCCATATCCCCCCGGAGGCGCGTTGAGCGAAATCGAGAGCTTTTGGTTCGAGAGCGCCGGGTCGATCCACACCGCCCACAGGTTCGAGGGAAAGCTGAATTTGCCGCTCGTCTGGTCGCGCCTGGTGACGGCCGCATAGATCACCTGGCCGCCCTTGAGCGTGCCGCCCGAGCCCAACACCGCGCCCGCAATGCGCGCCTGATCGGTCGAGCCGTAGGTGTTTACCGGGCGCTCCCCTTCGACGAATACTGCGGGAACCCACTGGCCGGTGCGGTCGATGGTGTAATCCTGCCACAGCGCGAAGGTGCGCTCGAGCGGATCCGGATAAAGAGGGTCGTTCGCCGCGGGCGCCACGTTATTCGGCATCCACGCAAGCCCCGCGATGGACGGCAGGATTTCCGGAGGCACAGGGTCAGCCGGCACGTCGGCGGGCTTCGGGCCCTGGTCGTAGGCGTACATCTCGTCCGTTGTGGGCGAGGCTTGAATGTCAATCGAAAAATCCGGGTTGAGCGCCCAGCTCGTAACGCGGCCCTCGGCCGAGCCGCCCGGCAGAGCCGCATGGGTCATCGAAATGATGTCGCCCACCATGGTCTTGAGCGCGAGAACGGTAGTCCGGAAACTGAGAGCGCGCGCGTTCATCTGCTGCGTGGGCCCGAGGCCACCCACTTCTTCGCGAAGGCGTGTGATGGCGATGCGCGAGGCCTGGCTCTTGTTCGAGCAACCGACGAGGCTCATGGTCATCGGCGTATAGGTCGGAGATTCCGGAGTGCCCAGGAAGCCCGCGGCGTCGATGTCATAGAGCGTGACGTTATTGAGCTCGTAGCCGAATTCCTCGTCGCCGAATTGAATCGTGAGCCAATTGAACTGCGGTTGAATCGGCGTCGCCTGAAGCGATTGGTAGAGGATCGTCGCGCGCGTGAAAGCGTTGCCCGCAAGCACGCTTGAATTCTCGCGAATGCCGATCCACAGTTTGCCGTTTACGAACGTGTAGAAGCCGAGCCCGCAGTTGAGGATTTCCTGGAGCCAGTCTTTTACCGGCTTGCGCTCTTTGAGAATGCCCCGAAAGGGGAACTGCTTTTCCTGGCCGGTCCCTACCAGCTTGTCTACCTGGAGATCGCAGATGGCGGCCGCGGCGATGGCCTGGTTCACGTCGAAGAACGCTTCCATTTCGGCCGGAGTCACGCTTTGGGCCCGGGATTGGTCGGTGCGGAGGCCCAGCGCGCGCAGGTAGACGTTTATTGCGACCCACACCACGTTACCTATGCCGTCTTGCCACACGCGCGCGCCTGGAGCCGTCCAGACCCATCCGCCTATGCCTTCGGTGATCCAGACCTTCATGGCGCGGTCCGACACCGGCGCAAGCTGCAATCCGAGGGCATCCCTCCGGCGAATCTCCGCAAAAGCCATTCCCGCGGCGTAGGTCGAATCGGCGGGCGGGCTCCCCCAATTCGGGCCCTGGTCAATCTGGAAGAAATCGCTGGTCGCTGCCGGGTCCGTTCCGAGGATTCCGCGCCAGCCGCCGCCATTGTAAGGGTCGTGAGGCGGCATGCCGTCGAGCGACTGTACCGAAAGGTTCGGATAGTAGGCGCCAATCGGCCCCTCGCTCACGATTCCCAGGGCGGAATAGTATTGATCTTCGTCGCGCCCGGCGGCCACGTCGCAATTGACAATCAGCGCCTTATCGGTCCACACCTCCTGGAGCGGACGTTGATACACCGAATCGTTTCCAACGGTCACGCTGGTCATCGAGGAGCGGCCCCATCCGAGAACGCCGGTCGAGGAGTCCTTGATGCGCACCGCAGCGGGCTCGACCACCATGCCGCCGAATGAGGTCTGAACGCCACGAGCCACGCACGAATCCCAATCCTTGGGGCAATCCGGAAGGCTGGAGGTCGACGGGCAGAAGCGGCCTTTGTAAACCTTCCAGCAGGTCCGCGTAATGATGCGCGAGGGATAGCCGAGGCCTAATTGGAAAGCGCCATCGGAGGCCGCGAGCTCGAACGTGCCGGTTGGGTTAATCAGAAATGGCAGAGCATAGCCCGCCCACAGGTTGCAAAAGTATCCGGATTCAACGTGATAGAGCCCGAAGGCGACGAAAGCGCGGTTCAGGTTCACGGTGTTCGCAAGCGTGGTCCATACGCCATCGGCGTTCCCAAACGTGAATTTCGCCGAGTCTGAAGCGCCGCCCAGCGATTGCTTGATTCCGTCCCAGGTCACGAGCCGCGGGAGGTAGAGAGTCCCGTCGATGATGACGCGCTGATTCGAGACAAACACAGGCGCATTGTTTCCGCGGTCCTGAATCGCCACCAGGGGAATCATGTGCTGCGTTTCCTGCTGGAGCGCCGCCGAAAACGCCGCATCTGGAAAGCGCGTTACCTGAGCGACCGAGGTATAGCTCGCGGACGTCGTGGGCACTTCGAGGAGAGTCAGACCCGGGTCGCCGGCAAGCAGCCCCTGGAGCATGGAAAAACTGACGTTCGGGTTTTCGTACCGGACGTTATACGTTTCAACTCCCGCGGGCCCGTGGTAGTAAAACGGAAACGTCGCATAGGTGCCCTGAGCCTGGTTCCAGTGCGCCTCGAGCGCATCGAATTCCTGGCAGCTGAGATGGTCGCGCCGGATGCGAAACCGGCGCGCGCCTGAGCCCAGGACGAACCGCTGTTCGGTCTTGAGGCCTGGTTCGTCGAATTGGTGTACCGCAATCGGCGGCGCATAGTCGAAGCCCGAGCCCCAATCCGGCCCGCGCGTAGGCGAGGTGAGCGGAAACGCTCCGATCACCGGCGGGACTGGAATTGGTACGGGCCCGAGGTTATCCGCCACGCGACTACACCACCTCCCGCAACGAGAGTTGAGCCACGGAGCGCCCGATGCCGGTCGTTTCGCTCCAAGCTCCGTCAAACACTACGGTGTAGCGCCCGTCAGTGGCCGCCCCGGTCGGATCCGGAGTGAAAGGCGGAATCGTTTCCCTGGGCACATAGAAGTAAAACGGAATCCCAATGTGCGCGTTATAAAACGCTCTGAGCGACGACCATTCGCTCGTGGTCATGCGCTTGGTCATCTGGAACGAATTGCGCGCGTTGGCGGTCAGCGCCGCGCGGTCGCTCGAGCCGTCCTGGTAGTTGTTCACGAAAGCCTCATAGCGAAGCTGTTTCGTAAATGCGCTCATCAGTCCGATGGGCAGAACGTCTGTTGGCGTTGGCCGGATGATGTTTGAAGGCATATTAGGCGAACAGCGTTAAGGGCTCCAGGAGAGATGCTTTCTGATCATTCCGCCCCGCGCCCGCGGCGACGCCCGCAGCGTTGGCGGCCGCCACGGTGGACGGGTTCGAGTTGAGCACGTTGACCACCTGGCCCGCGAACAGATCGGAGGCCTGTTGCGGATCGAGCTGGACGTACAGCGCGCTTTGATTCCACTGGTAGCTGGTGAGCCCCGTGTAAGGACTCATGACCTGTTGGCCGTTCGAATACACCGGCTGAATGGCGACGCCTCCCGCGCCGCTCTGGGCCGCCGTCACGCCGTACATGGGCCGCGGCAGTCCCGCGGCGCTCATGCCTTGCGTGGCCGCGTAGAGCCGCACGAGTTCCTGAACCTCCGGCGAAGCGACGGCCATCGAAATCGAGCCGCCGTATTTCGACTTGGCGATGGCGACCACCTGGTTGAGCACCTGTTTGTTTGGAATGTCCACCCCATAGGCCTGTTTGATCAGCGCGCGCGCGTGGTCGGTGTCCCGCTGTCCAAAGATCGCCATGAGTCCCACGGTCGCGCCAATAGCGCCCGCGGCGATGAGGCCGAATGGTCCGGCTGCAGCGAGCGCGGGGAACATCGCCATGAGCCCGCCAAAGGCGAGCATTCCGGACGCCGCGCCCACGAACGGCGAGGCGATCTTTCCGCCCAGGCCCAGGGCGCCGCGGCCAAGCTTCCACGCTCCGAATAGTCCAGCGAGGCCCGCGGCCGTCGCCGCTCCCCCAAGGCCGGTAAACAGCTTTGAGGGGTTGAGGCCGAGCCCGAACATCTTCAGCAGGTTTATTCCGGTTTGCGTCTGGCCGATTCCTGGAATGCGCGAAGCACCGGGAATCTGGGAAAGGTTGGTCATGCCCCCCGTTTCGACCGGCGAGCCGTAACCGCCTCCAGAAGCGCCGCCGCCGTAAGTCTGGACGCTGGAGCTTCCCACCTGTTGGCTCACGGTCGAGCCGTCTACGCCTTCGAATTTGATGGTTTCCGTGGTCTGGACCCTTACATTCGTGTCGCTTGCTGCCCGGGCCATTGCAATGCCGTAGCCCGTCGCGCCCGCGGCCTTCAGAACATCTCCTGCCGAGGTATGCTCTGCGTTCGGGTTCATTGGGCTTACGCCTACGTTGTAGACCGGCATTGCCAATTGGCCGCCCACGCTCACCATCGGCAAATGGCCCAGGTGCCCCGGCTGGTTAATCGCGGCGCTGTTCGGGTCGAGGAGTTTTCCCATTCCGAAAATGGGCTCTGATCCTAAAAGCCCGCGACGTCCGCCGCCGAAACCTACGTGGCCCTGGCCGAACATCTCGGTAAGCGCCGCGGCCGCGTGCGAGGTCACAATTTCCTTGATCGCTCCGAGGGCCGCGGTTTTGATCATATTCCCGATGGCCGCCGCGAAAGAGGTTGTCTTGTGGGTCAGCGCATCGAAGATGCCGCCCATGGCGCTTTTGAGCGAATCGTAGGTTTTTCTCTGCCCTTCGATGACTGCTTGGTTGTATTGCTTGATCTGGTCGTATTTGGCTTTTTGAATCTCGTCATTCGCCTGAATGTCGTTCGCCGCTTCCTTTTCGCGGAACTGCTCGTCGAGCGAGGCGACGTTATCCAGGTAGGCCTGGTGCATCTCAAACTTTTTATCGGCCGTCACCTGGGCTGATTCCTGGATCGCTTTATCAATCGTTTCCGCCGCCGCAATGTTCTTTCTCAGGTCGTCGGCCAGCTGCTGGTTTTTATAATCGGCGACGTCTTGAGCGGCCTGAATTTCTATGTCCGCGGCTTCTTGCGCCGCCCGGATCTTCTGGGCCTCGGTCTGCGGCACCGTCGCCTCGCGCGCGGCTTTTGCCATGGTTGCGCGGCTCTGAATGACCGTCTCCATGTTCGAGCGGCGTTGCTGAAGCGCGTCTTCCCAGGCGCGCGTGGTTTCCTGAATCAGCGACTTTTCGATGTCCTGCTGGTGTTTCGCAATAGCCTCTGCGGCTTCCATGTCCGCTTTAACGCGGTCGTCGCGGTATTTCTTTTGAATGTTGGCGAGGTCGTACATCGCTTCGCCGTCGCGATTCGCCCGGACGAACGACGCGATCATTTCGTCGTGCTCTTGTTCGTCCGCCAGGTCCTTGCGCATCTTGGCCTGCTTTCGAGCGGATTCGACTTCGTTCTGAAAACTGAGAATGACCACCCGCGCGCGCTGCTCGGCGGTCGCTTGCACCATCGTGTCACCGATGGCGATTTGAAGCTTGGCTTCTTTCGAGTAGTTGTTGATGCGGTCCTGAGCGGCCTGGTTGTCGAGCTTGCGGCCCTCTTCGTAGGCCTTCATTTGAGCGTCCTGGACGATCTTCTGAACGCGAAGCGCCTCGGCTTCCTGAACCTTTGCCCAATTCGCGGAGCCCGGCCCTTCGCCGCCTTTGGTGAGCTCCCGGTACAGCCCTTGCATTTCGTACCGGACCGCGGCGACGCCTCCGAGTTGCTGCGCGCGCGCCCGGTCGAGCGCCTGTTGCGAGATTTCCGCCAGGTGATCCGCGAGCGCCTGGTTATCCTTGATGAGCTTTTCCTGATTGCCCTTGAGCTTCTGTTGAATCTGGTCGAAAAGCATGTCGGTCTGGGCGAGGACCGAATCAATGTCCATCTTTTCGACTTCCTCAAAGCCCTGCGTGGCGAACGGCCCGACGATGCGCCGCGCTCGAGCGCGCATAACTTCGTTCGCGGTTCGGATTTGATCCTCTACGACGCGGTAGTTTTCAGCCTGTTGCCGTTGCCAGACTCCGGATGTGGCGGCCGTGGTGAAAGGCCGGGTGAGCGCCCCGGCGCCCGGAATCGGGCCCTTGTCCATCATTGCCTGAATGCCGCTCATCATTCCGTACTTTTGTTCGAGATCGGTGAGCTGCTTTACGATGATGTCGCTCAATTTCCAGGTCGCGAAAAACGTTCCGATCACGCCCACGGCTTGCCCGATGACCGTGAGCGTCGGCAACATCGCGGTGAGGCGCGTGCCGAGCGCCGTGAGCGGCCCCTCGGCCTTGCCGAACATGATGGGCAGGTCCTGGGCAAGGCCGCTGACCGCCTTGCCCCACTGAATCGTGTTCTTGACGAGCCCGACGATGTTGATGGCGTTCCACGCGAATTGAACAGCGCGGATTCCCGCAGCAACCGCTAAAAGCGCCGCGGCGAGTTCCACGAGCGTCGCGACCCACTTGATCGTCGCCGGATCCGCCTGGTTCATGCCGTCGACAATGGAGCGAAGATTCTTTGCCAGGTCGACCACCTGCGGCCCGACCACTTTCATGATGGTGTTGCCCAGCCGGATCAGAGAATCTTCGAGCTTCTGCATCTGGACCGTGGGGAGGTCCATCATCTTCGCGCCGATAGAGCCGAATTCCTTCTGCATGGATTCGAGAATCGCGTCGGCTGCCGCTTTGCCGCTGATCATGCCTTTTTCGACGAGCTTGCGGATTTCCGCGTCGTCCAGGATCTTGCCGGTTTCCTTCTGAATGGCTTCACGGAGCGCGGGCATAACTTTGACGCCCTGTTCCGCCAATTGCCGAAAGAGTTCCTGCCCTTGAGCGATGCCCTTGGTGTACATCTGGCCCACGGCGAGAATGATCGAGTTGATTTTCTCTTTGGTGCCTCCGAGCGCCGCGCTTGCATTCGAAATCGTCTCGATCACGCGCGGGATCTGGGCCGCCTCGAAGCCAAAGGCCTTGAGGCGCTGCGCCCCTTCCGCAAGGTCCTGAAAGGCGAACGGACTACGGCTCGCGACATCCCGTAAGTTGAGCATGATGTCGTGAGCCTTTTCCGCGCTCCCCAACATGCCCTCGAAAGCGATGGTCGTTTTGTTGATGTCGTCTGAGGCCTTCGCCATCTCCATGCCCACGCGCGCGATGCCGATGCCGGCAAGAGCCTGGGCCAGCGCCGCGACGTCGGACGTCGTTTGCTCGACCTGCACCGACATTTTCTGAAGCCCTTGAGTCGCGCCGCGCGAGGCCTTCTGGGTCGAATCGTCGATGCTCTGAATGTTTTTGTTGAGCGTGTCTATCGCTTTGTTCGCATCTTGCGATTGAAAATCGACCTGAATGTAAATGCGATTAGCGGCCATAGTGCCCCCGTTGCTGGATCTTTTGGCGCTCCTTGTCCATCAGTTCCTTTTCGTATTTGGCGCGCTCATCGACGAGGGCCCTCAGCATCAGGAAATCCAAATAGGTAATGTCACCGAGCGTCACCTGGAGGCCGCATCTCATCGCTACGTCCGCGTCGATGGCGGATTGAATCAGAGCCCCTCGCGCGCTCCCCATAAACGATTGCAACTTCTCGAGCGGACATTCGCCACACGGGAGGAGCGTTGGCTCGTCCTCGGGCTCCGGTGTTAGAGCCTCCGGGCAATTTTCGCTCCCTGGGCAAAGCTGGTCGCGGCGAAACAGCCGGTTTAGAACGAATCTCGGTGACGGGCGCTCCGGCCAAGCCCCGTTCGTTAGATAGGGCTTTCATCCGGCCCCGCTGTCATCTCGCGCTCCATGGCCTCGGCGAGTTCGCGCATGGCGGTTTCCTTGTGGATCGCCGGAATCGGGCCGGTGTAATCGCTCGAATGCCCGTTGCACTCCTCATAGAGCTTGAGCCACGGGCCCATGAACGTTTTCGAAGCGTACAGGTTGTGGGGCAGGTTCACCACTTTCGAGGCGAGCTTCTTGGTCTTGAAAATGGCTTCGGCGCTCGGAATGGTGATGGTGTGCTTTACCTCCTGGCCGCCCATGACGCGGAGGGTGATCACGGCTTCGGCGGGCCCGAGCTCTGCGCCCGCGCCGCGGCACTCCGCTATCGTCTCCATGAACATCGTGGCTTCGCCGGCGGTCAAGTTGGCGGAGCCGTTGAGCCGGATCGCGTTATAGAGCTTCAAGTCGGAGTCGCCCTCTACAACGTCAATCTCGGTAGCGCCCTGCCCGAGCTGCCGCTGGTTGGTGCGGCGGCCCCTGCCGCGCTCAATCCATTCTTCTTCTGTAGGCCATCGCACAACCAGTTCCTGCAAGCCCTCGCGGGTCCGCACCCTGGCAGCGACTTCGCCGGTAGTGTCAAACATAGTGGTATCCCCTTTGTGGTCAAAAGTGGCTCGTTAGAGCCCAAAAATCCCGTCTTGCGTCGTTACCGCGGTTAGCTGCACCATCGGCGTCGCCGTGGTGGGCTTCATGATCTTCGCGCTGCAATTGACCGTCACGAGGCCATCGGCGTCGCCGGTCGTATAGGCGCTGATGACGGTGCGATTGAGCAAAATATCAATCTCGTGAGTGGCTGGCCCCAAGCCAATCGTTGCGCCCGGGACAACGATGTGAACCGATCCCTCGGTCTGGTTGGTCAGGTTGTTCAATTCGACCGAACCCTTTTGCGCGCGCGCGACGAAGTTGAGCGTAAACTCGCGCTTGTTGTACTCCATGCGGCCGCGGACGGCAAAGCCGTTCTGGGAGCCCGAGCCCGGGTAATAACCCGAATCGGTGCGGATATTGTTCGTATATCGAAATTCGAGCGAGATAAAGTTGCCGCCCAACAGGTAGTCAATGCCGTTGATGGTGAGCGTGGTCGCCGCGGTCGCGTTCAACAGGTGCTCCGGCGTGAGCGCGGGAAGAACGATGCCCGAGGGAACCGTCATGCGGCCGGTGCCCAGGCAATTCACCACCATCCTGCAATTGTTGCGGCCAGGTCCGGATTCAAGCGTGAGCGTGAAATCGTTCACGCACATGCCAATAAAGTCGTGGTCAACAACGTAATTGGCGCCGGGCCGGATCTGCTCTATGTAGGTAAAAGCCGGAACGTTGATGCAGTCCACAGCCGGGTCGGACACTTCCGCCACGTAGGTCAAAGCGCCTGGAGCGGTGCCCGATTTGGTTCCATTGCCGAGTCCGAACAGGAAAGCCCAGGCCGCGAATTCCGAGCTCGTGTACTTCTCAATCGGCACAGCGGTCGAGGCCGTGGTCGGGTAGTTGATGGTTGGAAACTCATCGCCTTTCCCGATGTCATCCGCGTTATCTTCGGTGGTCAGGTCGATCACGCCCATCGCCGAGTTGTTTTTGGTCATGCTCCAGATGTCGGCGAGCACGTTCGCAGTTGCTACGTCGGCTTGCGGCACGTAGCCGAATCCGATTTGCGTCTCGCGAGTGTTGGCCGGGCAGCTTGCGCCAGCGCGTGGCGCACCAGCCCGATTTCCGCGCGAGCCCCTAGCGGGGAGTACGGGCGGCATTTTAGGATCAGCGATAGGTTGAGTTGGGGTCATTTTTAAGCATCTCCGCTTTCTGAAAGTTCGGCGTGAATTGCGTAATAGTCAATTTCGGCATCGTCCTCGAGCCGTTCAATCTGTGTAATGCTCACCGGCAGAATTCCGCCCATGAGTCCGCAGGTGCGCCAGCGTTGGCCGTCGCCCGGGTCCGGAACGCCGTCGACCAGCGCGTTGATCAGCGTGTAGGCGCTCGCGCCCTCTCTGGCCCGCACAAAGTAGGAAAACTTGTGGATCCACTTGCCGGTTTGGTTGGGCGTTTCGCCGTTCAGCGTTTCGATGTAAGCGACGAGCACCGAGCCATCTTCCATTTCGAACTGGCCGCGGCGGAACTGGTTCATGTCGGCATTGTGGTCGATCCAGCCGATGATCTTCGACGGGTCCTGGCCGGTGAGCTCCGCTACGACTTCCGGAATGCTCTGGAACGTCGTCACGTGGTCGTTGGTGAGCTCGGTAATGTCGATCATTTCGTCAATGGAACCCAAGCCGTCTTGAGCTTTTCGCCGTAGACCTTTTGGGTCGCGTTGAAAATCGCCATCTGATCACTGCCAGCGAAGCCGATCATCTGTTCATAGCCCTGAGCGCGGTCGGCTTTCTTGCGCGCCAGGCGCGTCGTATTCTCCGCTCGAATGGTCCCATTGTTGGCTTTGCGGAGTTGGAAATTGGCGATGGTTTCGCCGGTCATTTTCATATCGCGCTTGGGCTTGGTGTTGCCCGTATAGGCGCGCTTTTCAAACAGGTATTTGACCGATAGCGGCCTGGCCGGATTGCCCTCGGCGTTGATGGCCTGGGCCCACCGCTCCTTTTGTTTCGTGACCATGTAATTACCGATGCGAGTGAGCCAGGATTGATCGAGGTCGGCGGGCCGCACGCGGCCGGTCCGCTTGACTTTGATCGTGAGCGCGAGCTTGGCTTGAACCCGCGCCTTGAGTCCTACGGTTCCCATGGCGTTCGGCGCCGCCGTCCTCCCCCCTCTTCGAGAGCTCCGCTTTTCTTCATGGTCAAAGCGGAAAAGCCCAGGGCGTCGGCGGACACAGACACCACCGTGTACACGTCCGAGCCGTTCGTTACCTGATCGCTCTTTTGCGGGCCGCCGCCGGGGAGGTCGGAATTGCGAACCACAAGGATCGAATACCGGCCCGGCGAAACCGCTTCATCGGCAAAGCCCTCCTTCCAAACTCCCTGGAGCTCCAGCGGCGTGTTGAGGTCGGACACCTGCCGGTACTGGACCGTGCGTCCGAACATGGCGAGTTGCTGTTCCCACAGCGTGGGCGCGAACAGCGCTGAGAATTGCGAACCTACGTTAGCTCCCATGTCTTTCTTCCAGCCCCGCGCCCTTCTCAAGAAACCGGGGACGCTGGCTCTAAAGCCGAGCGCGGGGTGTCCGCCCTCCCGCCGAGGAGAACGGATCTGTTTAGGGCAGCACCTTCACGGCGGTCGACGCGCCGATCCGGTAGGGAACCAGAATCGGAGCCGACTGCATCATGACGAAGCGCACGCTCGGATCGGGCTCGATCCAGCTTTTGACGAAGTACGGCATGGCCTGGAGCCCCACCTCTTCGTCGCGGATCGCGCCATAGGCCTGATAGCCTTCAATCGCTACAGAGCACAGAATCGCTGTGCCGGGGGGCAGAGTGGGCTTCTCGACGCCGTCGCTCGGGTCCACGTACCAGCCCGAGTAGACGTAAATGTTGAAGCCCGAAATCATGCCCATGTAAATGCCGCCTTCGAGAACCGGCGCGTCCCCCGAGAGCGCGGGGAGCGCGGTCATGGTCCGGTAACGGTCGAGTTGGGCTTGGACCTGTTTGTTGTTCGAGAACGCCTTCCAGGTGTCAACGGTCATGATCACGTCCCGCGGCATAGCGCCGGTCGATTGCAAGAGCGTCATGGCCCAGTCTTCGAGGTCCGTCAGGGGCACCGCGGCAGGGTCGTTCCACAGCGGCGCGGGCGGCACTACCGGCGCCCGCCCGAAGTCGAGAATAACGGTCGGGTATTTGTCGCCCGAGATGGTCAGCTTGCCGGTTGCGAGAACTTCCCCGGCCATAACCTCCAGGCGGCGGCGAAGCATGGCAAGCTGATCCTGCATGTCTTGAGCGATCAGCGCGCGCAGGCGGTTGATGGGCGAGAGCGATCCGCCCAGTTGTTCGCCGGGCGACCGCTTTAGGGGCCGGTTCATGTCAAACACGCGCTTGTCTTTGATGTAAGCGGGCTTGAACGAACTGGTTTTGTAGCCCAGGCTGGCGACGATCTGCCCTTCTACGAGCGGCGAAACGAAGGGCGAAATGCGGCGCTTGCCGTCCAGCTGGTCGAAGTGGATTTCTTCCGCCGTGTCGGTCTGCACGTTCGAGAAATAGCGGTCGAGTAGAAACTGGCTTCCCCCGATCAGCGAGGCGACGACGGCGTTGAGTACATCGGTCGAATAAAGGTCCATAGTTGCTCCTTTTTCGTCCGGAGCCGCGCAGCCGTCGGCGCAACATGCGCGCGCTCCAGAACGGTTCTTTTACTTGTTGCCTTTCTCGGGCGGCTTGTTGTGGCCCGCGGGATGCTGCTGGTGTTGGGCGTGCGGATCGTTCTTCGCCGCTTCTTTATGGGGCTCCTGTTGGCCGCTTTGCTGCCCCTGGGCTTTGTCGGCGGCCTTCTGATCGGTTTTCCCTTCGTCGAGGCCGAGCTCGTGTTTCAGATCCGCGGACATCGGTAGGTTGGCGAGCTCGGGGTGTTTCTCGCGCTCTTCGGGCGTGAGATAGGCCCAGGGCGAATCCGTTGCATCAGTGCGCGGTTTGGCGGCTTCCGTCTCCGCCTCCTTCCTCGCAGCGCGGTTTTTGTCAATAATGGCGCGGGCGTTGGCCGCTTCCTTTTCCGTTGCGGCAGTCTTGACCGTGGAGCCGTCTCGCCATTCGACAGATTCGATGAGAATGCCGAAGTCCCGGCACGCTTCGGCGACCTGCAAATGGTTGCTTCCAGCGGGCCAAATGATCGCGTCGGCCTTGAACTTGCCGGAGACGTAGAAGAGGCCCTGAACCGGCTTGGTGTCGGCTCCGGTCGTATCGCAATCCTCGGCGAGAATGCAGATGTTCATCCCTGAGCCCGGCGTGATATCGCCGGTCGTGTTGTTGAACCAGCAGATGGTGCCGCGCTTCACCACTGGCCCATCGGGGGCCGCGACTTCGAGGATGAACTGTCCTTTCCGGCTGACAACATCGTCTCCGTCGCTCAAGAGCGGATCGTAGGCGTAGGAACCCGCGCTGCTGGTGAAGCCCGCGAGTCCGAGGGGATTGTAGGTCGGTCCCATAGTGTTTTCTGGGTTTCCTTTTCTCGCGCGCTTTTAGGCGGCGCGCGTCACCTTCCGGTCTTTGGGTACGAACGCAAGAATGCGCTGCGCCTCTTCCGCCGCGGTCCCTTCGACCTCGGTAGCCGAGACGCCTACCTTCGGATTGGGCACGTGGGCCATGGCCCGTTCGAGCGGATTGGAACTCTGTTCTTTGGGCGCGGCTTTGAGCACCATAATTGCGGAGTCCGCGTCGAGCTCGGGCCGCTCGAAGGCGAGAAATCGCGCGAGGGATTCTCGCCCCTGCGCCTCCGGCGAGTTGAGAATCGTTTGCACGCGCTTGCGCTCCGTCGTGGCGGCTTCCTGGGCGGTCGGGCCCTGGGGCAGCGGCGGCGGCGCGGGGGGCGCGGCAGGTTGTAGCGCTGCAGCCGGCGCGGGGGCGGCGGCGGGGGGTGTCGGGTTGGGCGGCGCGGCGGGCTGAGGCGCGGGCGCAGCCGGTTGCTGAGTTTCGGCCATAGGCTTCTCCTTTTCTGGTGCGGCAAGCGCCGCGGGTGTCCGGACGATAGTAAAAGCGGGGTCACGGTCGAACCCGCTCAAGAACGATTCGAAGGGCGAAACTTGGTCAATCATCCCGGCGTTCAGAGCTTCGCCGGTCGGAACGATAAAGCCTTGCCCGAAGTTTTCCTGGACGGCTTTCGGATCGACGCCGCGGAACCGCGCCACCTTGGAGATGAACAGTTCCGCGGCGGAGTCCACCAAAGCCTGTAATTGCGCGCGGCCTGCGTCGGTGGAAACGCTCAGGCCCTTCTTGGGGCTCTGGCTGGATACGATGGTGTAGCGTTTCACCCCTTGCCGCTCTTGGGCCGCGGTGTTGTCGAGCGCCGTTGCAATGATTCCGATAGAGCCCACCCGGGCGGCTTCTTCGGCCACGATTCCCCGAGTCGCCGACGCCAGCCAATACGCGGCGCTGGCGGCGGTTCCGTCGATATAGGCGTACACGGGCTTTACGTCGTTCGCCTGCCGGATGAAATCCGCCATGGCGTTCATGCCGTCGACTTCCCCGCCCGGCGAATTGATGTTGAGCACGGCGCGCTCAATCTTGGGGTCGCTGATCGCGGTTTGCAGGTCGCGGGCTAAGAGCTCGATCGACGTCGCGCCGCTCAGGGCCGTGAACAGATTCGCATAGCGGAAAATGGGCCCTTCGATTCCGAAAACCGCGGTGCGCCCGCGCGTGGTGACGCGGTTGCCGGTATTTTCGAGCGGTCGGCCGAGTATGGTTTCGAGCGCCTTTATGTCGGTTTCCGAGTGGTACAGCACGCGGTCTACGATGAGCGCCAACATGGGTTCGGTCATCGCCCAGGGCTCGGAAGTAATCGCCTGCAAAAGCCGGAAATAGGGAACCTGATTCGTCATTGCGGGGGGCCTCCACCACCTGGTTGTTGAGCGGGGACGGGCTGTTCGCCGGTCGGGGGCGATTTCTGGTAAGGGCCGGGCTGCGGCAAACCCAGTTGATCAATGCGCGCGGTTTCGAGCGCGCGTTGTTCGAGCACTTCGCGCCAATCCTGCCCCTGTTCGGCGCATTCTTGCTCGAGCGTCGAAATCGAGATTTCCATGCGCAGTTGGGCGGCTTCGGCCTCCTTGACCGGATCAATCCAGCCGCGGCCCATGCCGATCCATTTGGAGCGCGTGTAGTAGTACTGGTTTTTGTAAAAGTCGGGCGCTTCGATCATGCCCGCGTTGACCGCTTCTTCGAGCCACAGCCGGTAAATGGGCATCGCCCAGGAATTCGCCAGCCAATGGCGCCGCACGATGAAGAACCGCCACGCCTCCATGAGCGCGGCGCGCGCGGAACTGTAATTCGTTTTCGAAAAATCCTTGAGCACGAGCTCATAGGGCATTCCGATGGCTGTTCCGATCTGCCTGGAGATGGCTTCGACAAAGGAGGGAAACTGCGCCGCGGGCCGGGCCGGAATGAACGGCGTCATTTTGTCGCCGGGGTAGAGCGGAATCATGGAGCCGCCTTCGAGCCGCACCCGGTACTGGTTTTTCGAAGCGAGGTAAGCGTTCACGTCCCCGCCGAACGTGGAGAGAACCTCCTCGCCCGTGGCGGGAGTCTCGATCACGCCCGCCACAATCGCGTTCACGATGGCCGATTGGAGCTCGGTGCGCTCGTAGCTGTCGAGCATGCGGAACTGTTCAATGACCGGCGTGAGCAGCGGGCGCCCGCGGGATTGGGCGATGCGCTCTTTCGAGTGCATGTGGAGCACGCGCTTCCTGCCCCACGAGGTTTCCGCGGGAATGCGCTCCCAGTCCTCGGGCGCGAACGTGAGATAGCTGCCAAAGCCCCAGTAATCGGACGCGGTGCGAATGTAGTAGGCCAAGGGCCGCCCGAAGTCGTCGCGCTCAATGCCGCCAATGACGCGCCTGCCGTTGGCCGCCACGGGCGCGCCGATCAATCCGCCGCCCGCCCAGGCTCCATAGCCGTACCCCAACATGCCGTCCTGAACCGGATTCCCCAGGCGGTCGCTTTCGATCAGTTGGATACAGGTTCGAAACGGCGTCTCGGGCCGGGCCTGCCACAGGGGAAGCGCCAGGGCTTCGCCGTTTTCAAGCGCCGAGCGAAACACCAGCTTGGTCATTTCCGAGAACGTAAGCTCGTGCGCGACGTCGCAGGCGCAGGTATCGGCCCAGGACCGCCACAGCGCCTCGGTGTTCTGGCTCCAGTCGGCGGCCCATTCGACGGTTTGCCCGAGCGCGCGCCAATCCGGGTACGCGGCGAGGCGCAGGCCGTAGCCCGCCACGTTGTCTTGAAGGGTCTGGAGCCCACCCGCCGCCACGCCGTTGTTCCGGTCGAGGTCCCGAGCGCGGGATTGGAGCGCCGGGAGATCGGGAAGCAAATCCGCGTCGGCGGGCAGGCGTGCGGGCATCCAATTGGAAAGCTGTTTGCGCAATACCGAAGCGCCCGAGTGCGACGTGTCGTAGGGAGAGCGCCCCTGCAGGAAAATCGCCCGGTCGTTAGTCCCGTTCATGGCTCCGCCTCCAGGGAAATCGGCCCGCGGGGGACGCGCGAAATGCACGTGCCGCTCTGTTGCGCGCACAGGTCGGCCAGCTGCGCGATGAGCCGTTCAATGTCGCCTACCGCGGTCTTATTGAATTCGACGCGCCCGAGCATGGGCGTCTCGATCGCGCTGGTGGCCCTGCCCGAAAGCAGCGCAATGTACTGGGTCTGCACTTCGGCCAACAGAGCGCACCAGTCCGTTTTGCCGGTGGGATCGAAGAGACGGGGGCGCGCGATAGGCATTAGTCCTCCGAAAACTCCGTGTTGGCCGGAAACGCTCGAAACTCGGGAACCGGCGCGCGCGGAACCTGGGCCTTGGTCGCCGAGGGCGGCTCAATCGCGCGCACCCTGGTAAGCGCGGTCTGTATCTCGTCCCACTTCTCAGCGGACCAGGTCTCAAGCCGCAGAGACGCGGCGGCGGCCATCGCGTACACGCGACAATCGAGCGCCTCATTCCGGTCGCGGCGCTTTTCCCAGGCGAAGCGGCGGTAGCCGCGCTCGATGCGCGTTACCAGTTGTTCGCCGCACAGCTGTTCGAAATATTCCTTCGAATATTGCGGGAAGTGGCAGAACCCAGCGGGCCACTTCTCGCCGCGCGAGTAATCCGGCACGGCCAGCCGCAAGCGCCGGTACAATTGCTCCTTCGCAATCGAGACGTTGATGGGCCACACGCGCGCTCCATGCTTGATGCGACGGCCCTGGGGCCCGATCTCGACGATAGTCGGCACTCCCAGGAACGAGGTCGAGTGCTGTTGGCCTTTGACGCCCATGACACGCTGTGCGCTCATATCGCGAACAAAGTCGTACACCGCAAGCGTGTTGTATCCGGTGTCGATGGCGAGCTTCGAGATTCGCGCGGGCGCTCCATAGAACGTCGGGAAATCCTCGTCCAAGAGCTTCGCTACCTGCTTGTAAATGTCGGGCTGGTTGGTGTCGCCCTCGAACACCCGGTAATCAATCGACCACGTCTCGTCGTTGCGGCCGTAAGCGACCACTTCGATTTCGATGCGCCGGGCCTGGACGTCCGCGCCGGCAATCAGCACGAGTCCGCCTTCGGGCATGATGCCGATGGCATACTCCTCGCGCCGCTCGTAGAGGCGCGCATCGTCCGGAACTTCGCCCTGGTCGGCCCACGGCAGCCCCAGGATGGTGTTCCAGAATACTTGCCGCTTGGTCGAGTCCTCTTCCGAGGCTTCGTGTTTCTCCGCAATCTTCGCCCACGACAACCAGCCCACCGGCGAGTAGTAGGACGGCAGATAAAAGCTCCGAACCTTTGCGCCGGGATTGTGAGCGCGCCATTGGCCGCGCGGGAGCATCCAGTTTTTCTGGTGATTCACGATCACGCCGTCGCAAGCCTCGCAGACGAAATGAGCGGATTCGGGATTGCCTTTCGCGTAGACGAAGTTGTCGGGCTTCAACTCCTGCATGAATTCGCAGTGAGGACACGGAACGTAAAAGTGCTCCTGCGTCCCGCTCTCGAAGAACTTCTCGATGCGGGAGCGCCCCTGGAGCACCGGAGTCGAGGTGATGAAGATTTTGCGCCGCGCGAAATTCGTGGTGCGTGCTATCGCCAGGTCGCACGGCTCACCCTCTTCTTCGACGTCCTCTTTGAAGCCGTCGACCTCGTCAAGAAACAGATACCGCGCTGGAGTCGAGCGCAATCCCTTGGCGCTGTTCGCTCCGGTCATGACCAGGATGCCGCCCGGGAATTCCTTCGCGAGGACCGTGTTGCCGGAATCCCTGGAGCGTGCATCGCGCACCTTGACCCGAAGCGCCGGGCAATCTTCGATCAGCGGCGCGATGCGCTGTTTGGAATTGCGCTTCGCCATCTCGACCGAAGGCTGAACGGCCATCATGGGACCGGGAGCCATGTCAATCGAGTAGCCCAGCCAGTTGTTCCCGCATTCCGTTTTTCCCACCTGGGAACCGGACATGAGCACAACCATCTCGGCGCGGTTCGAAGGCGATAGAGCGTCCATGACCTCTTTGAGGTACGGCGTCCTCGACGTCCGCCAGGGACCAGGCTCCGGCGAGCTCCGCGACGTGAGCACGCGATTCTTGTCGGCCCATTCGCTCACCGTCATCGACGGATCGGGAGCCAGAGCGCGCGCGGCGGCCTCGCGCACCACGGCCGAGACCTGAGCCATCGACGCGCCGATGGATTCCTGTGGCGTCACGCGGCCGGCTCCTGTTCGAGTCGCTTCGAAACCGTCTCAAGCGCCGCGGTAATCTCGCGCGTCAGCACGTCGTAGATCACCGTCGCATCGGATTCCGCTGCCAGCTGCGCCGCGATGCGGTCGGGAATGTTGAGCATGCCATCGCGCACCACGCGATACACGTTGAAGGTCTGGATGTCGACCTGGCGCCTGGGCATCAGCGTTCCCTGCTTCATCTCGTAATCGAGCCGCAGGAGCCGCGCCCGGTAAATCTCGCCAACAGCGCGCGCATTCGCAAAACTGAGCGTGCCGGATTGAGCGACTTCCGCCTGAAGCGCCTCACGGGATTCCGGAACGGTGGCTGGAGGTGGGATACGGTGGCTCGTTTGCGGAGGCGTCCGCTTCGGCTTAGGACCTGGCCGCGCGTTGCTGTGGTCCGTGTTCGCCTCCCAATCCCGGTCGGCTTGTTCGGAGTCGATCAGCCCGTCGGCGTTTTTGAAGATGCGTCCGCGCTCGAGCGCAAACTGGACCGCGGCTCGTCGGCAACCGCGATGCCGGGCATACTGTGTGACATTCAAAAGCGCCATTGTGTTAGGCTTGGCCTAACGCGATTCGCTTTCAGTGTTTCCTGCTAAAGCCGCTGATTCCCGTCAGCGGCTTTTCCGTTTACTAGCCGGTTTCGGAGCGGTTCCCTTGTGGGTGATTCGGCCCGCGTCCGCCTGTTTGGGCCTCGCATCTGGATTCACGTCCACGCCGCGCTCTCGCGCAACTTCCTCGAAGGTCTTTCCCGTAACCGCGTGGACGATCCACTCAATGCCTGTCAAGTTCCGGATTCGAAGGAGCGCGACGTCTGTGTAGGCAGGGCTGATTTCCATGCCGTAACCGACCCTGCCCCACACATGCGCTGCAGCGACAACCGTGCCGCTCCCGAGGAACGGATCGAAAATGATATCGCCCGGATCCGAATAAGCGTTCACAAAAAACTCAACCAGCGCGCGCGGAAAGGGAGCCGAGTGCGGCGATTTGTCGCCGTAAGCCGCTGGACAGGTGATGACATTCGACGGCCGCGCCAGGCCCGGCTTTGTCTCCGAGCCGTCGATGCCATAGTCAAAGGCTCCGTCGCTCACATGTGAAACCGAGTCCGGCCGGAACTTGATTTTCTCGGTGCGCGTGAAATGAAACACCGGCTCCCATGCGTTCTTGAAGCGGTTCGCCCACCCGCCCGGAACGGCCGTCTTGACCCAGCACAACTCGTCGACAAAATTCCAGCCCCATTCGCGCTTATGCGCGAGAACCAGGTCTTTGACGTAGAGCGTCCGTTCGCCGCTCTCCGCATGGTCCTTCAGGTTGAGAAAGTACGAACCCTCATGCGCGAGGATCGCCTGGACGTTCGCGGCCACCGGCTCAAACCAATCGGTGTATTTGTCGGGCGGCACAGGTCGAAACGGCGAGGTCGGATCATATTCCCGCTTGTCGGCATAAGGCGGCGAGGTGAAAATCACATTCGCCTTCAGCTCGTCCATCAGCGTGAAGATGTCCTCGCCCCTGGAGTCGCCGCACATGATCCGATGAGGCCCGATTTCCCATACATCGCCCGATACCGTTACCGCTTGCTCAGGCGCTTCGGCCGTTTCATCCTCTTCGACGTCCGAGCGGCCGCGCGCGCCCTCTTCGCCCAAAAGCACGGCGAGTTCTTCGTCACTGAATCCGGTCAGCGCCAGGTCGATGCCCGAATCTTTGAGCTCGAGCAATTCCGCGGCTAACAGTTCCTCATCCCATCCGGCATTCAAGGCAAGCTTGTTATCTGCGAGAATGTAAGCCTTGCACTGCGCATCGGTCAGATGGTCGGAGGGTATGACCGGCACCTCTGCAAGCCCCAGGAGCATCGCGGCGGACCTTCGGGCGTGTCCCGCCAGGATCGTCCCGTCGCGGTGCGCGAGGATCGGAGCCATAAACCCGAACTGAGTGATCGAAGCGGCAATCTGCTCGATCTGTTCTTTCGAATGCGTCCGCGCGTTCGCCGCGTAGGGTTTGAGCCGCTCGATGGGCCACTTTTCAACCCGCTCGACCATCGGGACGTCTTGAACTGGCATTTTTTCCACAGTGTGAGCGAGTTCCGCTCAGATGTCAAATGAACTTCCTGGGAAATTGCAGCGATTTGATGCAACTTTCCGCCACGTCACCCCTGGAGCCAAGCGCACTCAATCGCCAAACCAAGCGTATTCAAACAGTTACAGCCAAGCGTCGAATTCGCCTATTTCTAGCGAATCGGTGCAGGCGGCGCGCCCGCCGTTGTTTTCAACGACTTCCAAGGACCCAAAACCTAACGAACGTTCGGTTGAAATAAGCGCGCTTACCACAAGGTTAGTGGTTCCTTACTTCGGGCCGCTTTCCGAGCGCATGAGCGCCCGCTCTTTACGCTCCATGAGCGTGCTTTGTTTGTGCTCTATAAGATCGCGGCGCCCAGGTGGATCGGCGGCGCCCAGGTGGATCGCGGCGCCCAGGTGGATCGCGGCGCCCAGGTGGGATCGCGGCCGCCCAGGTGGATCGCGGCGCCCAGGTGGATCGCGCCAGGTGGATCGCGGCGCCCAGGTGGATCGCGGCCGCCCAGGTGGATCGCGGCGCCCAGGTGGATCGCGGCGCCCAGGTGGATCGGCGGCGCCCGAATAAAACCCCTGCCAGTGACTCAGAAACGAACCGTAGGGCGTCGATTCGGTTTTCCGAGTAGGGGACTAGGGAATCCTCCCGGCGACTCGCCCTAGGCGAATTAATTCGCAAGTGGGGGCAAAAACAAAAACCCCCTACTTTGCGGTAGGGGGTTCATGGGGGGTTTCCCTGGTATCGGTGAAAGGGGGTTCTACTTGCCCCCCTTGATCCGCGCGTATTCGCCCTTTGCCAGTTTCCAGTGTCGGGCGCCATCTTTGGTCCAAGTATCGACCACCTGTACTCCCTTGAGTCGGAGTGTAGAGACGAATCCCCTTACACTCTTGTCTTGCCATCCAATCGCCTTTACGATCTCGACCCGCGTGGCGCCCTTTGCCAACATGGCAAGAATCACTTGCGCCTTAGACTGAGGCGCCGCCGATTTTGCGGCCGTGGTTTTCTTGGCCGTGGTTTTCTTGGCCGATTTTGCGGCCGTGGTTTTCTTTGTGTGTTTGTGCATTGTCTTTTTTCCCTTTTCTGTCTGAACGGTTTCTGTCTGAACGGATTCGTCGCCGATTGGTTGCGCCATGGTTAGTTCCCCGCCGGAACGTAAATGTTCAACCCCATGACGGCACCATCACCGCCGACTATGGCGACATTTCCCGATGTAGACGCGATCAATACGGTTTTTCCTGATTTCGATGGGCCCAAGCGTTTGCCCAGGTCTACCGTAATCGTCAGGATTTTTCCCTTTACTTGAGTCTTGATATTTTGCACTGTCTGTTTTTTCCTTTCGTTCGCGATGTTTCGCGGACAATCCCACTTAGCCATGGCGTAAGAACTATTCGCAAGTACGGTTTGTAAAATACTTTTCAAGCCCTAGAAACCACGGCAAAAATATTTTTTCGCGCCTCCGATGGCGAACAAACGGAGAGCACCTCGCTCCCGTGGTCCGCGTCCGGTGGAAGTCCGCTCCGGTTTTTCGGTGCGGGGCTCACAAACCCAGGTTTTCCCATGAGCGCGTGCGTACTAACCCACCACCCCTGCCTGGTCGAAGCGGAGCGCGCCAGCGCAGCTCCTCGACCAGCGCCGCGGGAAAATTCGCCCTGCCCTCCCGCATGAAAGGCGCGTACTCAGGAGCCACCCCTGTTCAAAAAAAAATCGGGCTGCGCTGACTTTTGCAACGCAGCCCGTTCGTCAATTTGAAGAAAGGGAAAAAACCAACTGCTGACGAAAAGTGTTTTTAGTGAAGCACCATGTAGAACAGCGCGAACGCGGCCACCAAGAGGGCCAGCGCGATCGGCAGCATCAGCAGTCCGCAACAGAAACCACCAGGCGTCGGCTGAGCCGGCTTCGATTCACTCATGACTTCAGGTGCTCCATTTCCGGCCGATACATCACTCGCGCATCGGCCTCCCTCATGCGCTCATAGCTGTCCCCGGCCAATTCGCACCATCCCATGTAATCGGCGATATCTTCATACACTCGAGCGCGGCTCATGGGATCGCCCTGGGCGTCCGCCTTCAATTCAGCCACGGTGCGGTCACACGAGCGCGCTATATCAGCCAGAGATGCCCACCACCACTCTTCGGATGGCTTATTTTCGAGCGCCACCTGGTACACGCGAACCCAGAGCCCGTCGTCTTGCGGATCGAGGTAGTGCAATTCCCTCGCAACCTCATGCGATAAATGAACTCCAAGCGCGAGGCGCTCCGCTTGCGCCACCGTCTGGCAGTGCGGATTGTTCCGGCCATACTGCGCCATGAAGTCAGCACCAGCGCGAGTGCGGAACGGGCCAATCAGCAGAGCGTATCTATTGCCCCAGAACAACTCCGTTGGTTCCGATGTGCGGATCACTTCGTAAGCGTCGCCACCGATTGGCGCTGCGACATAGAGACGTTTGCTTTTCATACGCCCTCCTGTTCCATGACCAGCGGCGGCTCAACGTCCACCTTCACCACGCGCCATGCGGTAACGGAATACCACCGCTCCGCAAGCGCCCTGGCTGCAAGAGCGGCGTGGGCCGCGGTTTCAAACCGCAGCCCATTGCCAGACCACTTGCCGCTTGAATCAGCCTGTACTTCGTACTTGTAGGGATTAAGCATCGGCGGCCACCTTTCGACCCACGAGGCGCTTGTACGACTCCGGAAACTCAAAGCGGTGCTCACGCCAGCGGTTGATGGCTGCGTAGACACGGTCAAACGGCGTCAGCCCCGAATGCGACACCGCTTCAGAGCCGTAGTCGTTGCCGTCACGATAGTCCCGTAGGCAACAGGCGGCCTCATGCGGCGACCCGATGAGCACATCAGCCACGAGACGGCAGATGCGCGGATACCGATTGAGGCATTCCTCGTAGGTGAGGTGTCGCGCTTTAGGAGCGGGAACGCATTTCTCGCGTGAGGAGAGGCGCTGCGGCCCGTGGCCGAAATCCACCTCGAACACCGGCGCTCCATTTTGGTTCTGGAGAATCCGGTACAGTTTCCCCTTCCGGCGCTCACGTCCGACGGTCACGAGCACATCGCGCCCATAGAGCGCGGTTTCCAGTTTGTGGGAGTACATTACTTGCCTCCCCTTGCAGCCTTGTGGAGTTCATAGAGCGCGGTGGTGTAGGACTTCGCCTTGGGCTTCTGAGCCCTGGGCTTCGCTGCACTTGGCCCGTACGTGGCGTAGTGGATGAAGTAAGCCCGGTCGAACTGCGGATTCGTGGAGCGCAGCCCATCAGCGACCGCTGCGATCAGCGCATTGTGCTGACCGTAAGCGCCGAGTCTAAAATCGGCATTGGTCTTAGTCCCAAAGCGCACGTCCGGGCTCTTGGCCCGGAGTGCATCTGCAATGGCAATGAAATCTTTCTTCGTAAGCATCTTGTTTTTTCCTTTCGTTCTGTTGCGGTTCTAAGCCCGCTTATTTCTTCCCTGCCAAAAAACACGTCTTGGAGTGCTTGCCACCCGGCAGCGCCCCACAGTCAGCACACGGATCATCCATCGTGGGCTCGTAATACCCGCAGCTGGGATTGTGGAATCCGCGTCCGTGGCATTCCTCACATGGATCGCCGTGCGCCACGCCACAGTAGAGGCACGAGCCATCAGCGCCAACAGTGCAATCCACGTCGTGGCTGTGCTCTACCGCGCCGGTCTTGGCAAGGCTCCCGCAATCGGAAAGCGCTCTGGCGTCCAGATCCAGGAATGCCAGCGCCTTATCGTCCATGTCCGACAGTTCGGCGCCGCCACCATCCCAGGCAAGCTGCGCGAGTCTCGACACCATCAGCCGCACTACCGGGTGCTTCGCTTCCCACTCCGTTCTAACCACATTCATTCCCGCGGAGAGCTCGTACAGCGTCTCCGTGGAGCTGCGCAGCACTCCGGCGATACCCATGACATGGATACCCTTGATTGCAGTCAGCGCCGCTTGCGCCAATTGTTTCTGTATACTTTCTTGCGTTTTCATTGTTTCCCTTTCCGTACATCTCCCCATGGGGAGTTTTGAATTTTTCGAACAATTCCAGTTTACCGCCACTGCGAATTATTCGCAATCAGCGGAGCGCCGCTGGCGAAGGTGCTGGCGAAGGCTGATCGAGCGCGGCTCACGGCTCACGCCTGGGGCGCGCCTGGTCTCTATGGAAGGGAGGTCTGTGAGGGGAAACGGGCCCGCGAGGAGCGCATAGGGACGCGCGTACTAAGTAACCACCCCTGCCAATTGGGAGGAGCGCGTCTGCGCCTGGGCGGGTGTGCGCGGCGCCCGCGAGGAGCGCCCGCGTACTAAGGAGCCACCTGCATACTAAGGAACCAGCCCCCTATTTCCGGAGGCTGGCTTCGGTCGCGTGCTCCATCCACTCGTGAAATCGCCGCGGCGAAATCACAATGAGCTCGATGCCGGTGAGGTTCGAGCGCACGAGAGTCCGGTCGGATTTCTTAAAGTGCTGGAGCACCGTGACGGGGATTTTCTTCTCGTTCGAATCGTAGATCGTGAATTGGGCGCCGGGCACCAGGAAGTGCTTGCGCCGGCAGTCGGGCTCGTGCTTGCGCAGCTCGATTTTCTTGAAGGTCTGGCCGCAGCCCGGGCAATCCATCCATATAGGCTGACGGCCGGATTGTTTGGGTTCGGGCGCCGCAGTCTTGGCCTTTACAGTCTGATTTGTTTTCATTCGGTCAGTATACCACACTTGCGAATCTTTCGTAGAAGTAGAACGGGGGGCTCCGGGGGATAGCGGTCCGAAGCGCCCCCACAACCGCGCACGTCATCAAAGCGGCTTAGCTAAGGACGGGAGCGGCGTTTTTGACCGGATTCGCAGGATCAGAGCGGTTTGGGGGTTAGGGTGGCTCTGAGTGTACCCTCTGCCTGGCAGTGTGTGGAACACCGCGCGCGGCACTTTCGATATTAGCGTAAATCCGTTATTCTGCCTAGTGTCGAAGCGGCAATCCCTTTGGAGGTCGCTTCATGCTCACACAACCGAATGCCTTGCTCCAGGTCACGGAGCTCACCGAAAACGGCGAGCTCGTGGAACATTGGGAGCCGGTCACGAAAAACCTTTGGAAGTTCTTCTCGAAGATTCCCGAAGCGCTGGCGCTCGGGAAACAGATTAAGACTGACCTAAACCCAAACCCGGCCCGCATCGTCGACGGGCTCAACTATTCCCTTTTTATCCCGGTCCAGTACCTCTCGAAGAGTGAGCGCATGTGGCTGGCCGAAGGCAAGACCACCAAGCCCGATGGCACGTCGCGCAGCTTCTCGGAGTGGTGCGGCTGGCTGTTCGACCGAAAGACTCAGCCGGCCCCGGGCGACGCGCCGAATGCGACGAAGCTCGAAGCGGATCCGATCACGTCCGACCTGGTCGAGCTTCACTGGGCATAAGTGCAGCCGGGATACCTACATCTCGCAACCGTCGGCCGCCCCGCGCTTCTGAGGCACGCGCGCGCGATGCTCAAGAACCACGACGACGCCGAGGATTGCGTTCAGGAAGCCCTGCTGCTTGCATTTGCACGGATGGATCAGTTTGCCGGTACGGGCTCGTTTGAGTCCTGGGTGCATACCATTCTGACCAACCAATGCCCGGCTGGTATACCGCCGCCACCGCCAAGATCAGATGTTCGACTACTTTGACACAGCGGCGCCGGACAATCCGGAGCGCGACTTAATCCAAGCCGATCTGCTTGGGAAGGTCCGGCGCGAAATCGCGAAGGTCCCGAGGGTATGGCGTTCCGTGCTGGCCGCAATCGCCGATGGCTTATCCTGTCACGATGGCGCGAGCCGCTGCGGTCTTACCGTGGGCGCGTTCAAGTCGCGAGTGGTTCGCGCCCGCAGAGCACTCAGACGCAGAATCTTGCAGCACGAAAAGGAAAAAGCCCCTCGGGAAGTGACTCTCAAGGGGCACGAAAGGAAAAAAAATCAGATGCGACTCTATTTTACACAGATTTTGTTTCCTCGAGCACCCGGTATATTACGGTGCCGTCGTCGACGTGCGAGTATTCGAGCTTGTAGGTAAACAGGCCCCCGCAAGCGCCGCGGCGCGCGAAGTCGAGCATGGTCGGCGGCCCATGCGTTCCGTCCTGGCGCTGGTAGATCCCCACGGTGAAACGGTACAGCTTCCCTTTGTTCGACAGGAATTGAGCGGTCATGGAAGCCGGATGCCGGAGATGTCCGCGATCTTGTAAAGCACCACGAGTAACAGCACCAGGCCCACCAGCCAGAACACCGGCCGCGGCGCCTGGAACTTCTCGCAGACCCACCACACGACGTAAACCAGCACGATGAACACGATCAGCCAGATCAGCAGGGACACGATCATGGTCGGG
>Ga0066903_100000034_pt1 | contig 53915 bp, 45 predicted proteins | sample PanSoiMetaGPlot1_FD_67491 | JGI IMG/M metagenome (GOLD analysis project Ga0066903, IMG submission 67491) | Tropical forest soil microbial communities from Panama analyzed to predict greenhouse gas emissions - Panama Soil - Plot 1 (version 2) | ecosystem: Environmental > Terrestrial > Soil >... | reverse complement strand
AACCACCAGGTTCGGCGCGCCGGGCAGGTCGTCTTCCTTGCGAATGAGTCTGCCGAGCAGGGGCCGAACCCTGAGCAGCGGCAGCAGTCCATCGGTGATCCGCAACGCACGTTCGGTTTCCGCGCGGTCGCTTCGCGCGATGGACACCTGTGCGACGCCCCACAGGCCGATATCGTCGAAGACGCGCGAGTTGTCGCGATACGTGAAGTAGGTGGCGGGGCTTTGAGGTCCCTTGGGATCGGGGCCCCATCCAGGCATCAGATGGTAGAGCGCAACCAGGCGCTCCGGCTGGTCGAAGGGCAGCGGCTTTAAGAGCACGCCGTACACGACGCTGAAGATCGCCGTTGTGGCGCCAATCCCGAGCGCCAATGTGACGATCGCGACGGAGGTAAACCAGGGCTGCATCGACAAGAAGCGCGCGGCATAGCGGAAATTCCGCAACGGCTCCGCCAGCAGGCGTTCGGCAGGCAGGCCCGGTGTGATCGGCGATCGCGCACGCGCGAGGCCCAACGACGCCATTCCGGCCGCGAGGGAATCTTCCGGCCCCAATTCACCGAGTGCCAGCCGCGTGGCCTCGTCCGGCGTGGCGCCGCCGGTGATCAGCTCGCTCCGGCGGTCGTCGAGATGCTGCGACAGTTCCTCGACGATCTCGGCCTCGCGCTCGGGCGTCAGGTGCAACGATGTCAGACGACGGCGGACCTCCTGTCTGAGGTCAGGCATGTTCGCCTCCCGTCACGAGCCTCACGGCCTCGACGAACGCCGCCCACGTTCTCTTCTGCTGTGCGAGCACGCGCCGGCCCTCGGCCGTCAGCTTGTACAGGCGACGGCGCCGCTCGTCCGGCTTTTCCACCCACGTCCCCTTGATCCACCCGCGTTCCTCGAGCCGGTACAGCAGCGGATAGAGGGAATCGATGTGGAAGGTGAGCTGGCCGCGGGACCGTGCGTGGATCAGCTTGCCGAGGTCGTAGCCGTGGCGGGGCCGGGCGTCGAGGACGGAGAGGATGAGCAGTTCCGCCGATCCGCGCTTCAGCTCGCGATCGAGCATCCGGCGGTCGATATCTGTCATGGACAGATATTACACGTAACTGAGCCACCAGTCGCGCCGGCGAGCCTTCACCGCTGCCACCCACCGGCAGAACGGATACAGCACGACGATGAGCACGGCCCAGAACGCGTAGACGCCGGGCAGTCCGACGCCGTACCCCTTGGGAAAGAAGAAGAAGATCGTGAAACCCTGTCGCGCCTCGAAACCCTGTGCGACGGCGAGCCCGATGGCCATCAGATGGATCAGCAGAAAGTGCGGCACGTAGAACGCGAACGGCACGCGGCCGAAGGTGACGAGCGCGTTCTTGACCGGCCCACTCCACCCGTCCGCGAGCGCGCACAGCACGGCGGACGGCCCCAGCGTCATCAGGAGGAAGAGAAGGCTCGGCGGATATTTCGTCGTGTTGAGGAAGTCGATGACGGTGGCCGTGGCGCCCCCCGGCTGCAGCTGCCAGGGATTCGGATCGCCGTACACGTGCACGGCGCGCACCGCCACGAACAAGGCGGTCAGCGCGAGCCCGCCGCGCAGCAGGATCGCATTGCGCCGCGCGGCTGGCTGCTCGAACAGCCCGGAGATGCCGAAGCCGACGAGCATCACGCCGATCCAGGGAAACACCGGATAGACGAAAAAGAACTGGAACGGACCGGCGTGGTGGGACATCTGCGCGTGCAGCGCCATCCACAGCGGCCGCTCCTCGAACAGGGCGTTCGCGGGCCAGAACGGGTCGAGCAGATTGTGGCCGGCCACGATGGCGATCCCTACGAGGAGGCAGACGCGGCGTCCGAGGAACTGCATCGCCGCGAGCACCATCATGCTCACGCTGATCGCCCAGATCACCTGCAGCACCACGAGCGTCGAGCCCCCCAGCTCCGGGATGCCGCGCGGCGAGAACGTCGCGAGCGTGCTGAGGACGACCGTCTCGACGAAGATCAGCCACACGGCGCGGCTGACGAGGAATCCCGCCAGCGACTGCCGGCTTCTCCGGGCCGTCATCAGCCCGACACTCGTGCCGGCGAGCAGCACGAACACCGGCGCGCAGAAGTGCGTGATCCAGCGCGTGAAGAAGAGCCCGACGGTGATGTTCGGGTTGGCCATCGGGTCCTGCTCGGTCCCGATCATCGTGAAGTCGCGCACGTGGTCGATGGCCATGATGACGATCACCAGTCCGCGAAGCATGTCGATCGCGCTCAACCGGTACACGCGCTGATCGGCGCGAGGACGGACACCGACGTCTGTCTCCAGGAGAGCGGCGGGCGCGCTGGATGTCACGGGCGGCGGCCACGATAGCCGAAATAGACGGCTCGCCGCAATGCAGGCACAGGCGGCGTCCGGCGCTACAATCGAACGCGCCGAGTCACAGAGATGGAGTCGAAGATGCGCCTCCGATCGAATCCGTCACGTCTCGCCCCCGCGGCCACCGTGGCGATGTTGCTCGCCGCGGCGGCGTCTCTCGCCGGCCAGACGCCCCAGGCCCCGCGTCAGGTGTCGAAGGCGGCCAGACCGCATGTGCCCCCGAAGACGGCGGACGGTCAGCCCGATCTGCAGGGTTATTGGACGAACTCCACCTACACGCCCCTCGAGCGACCCGCCAACGTGAACAAGGAGTTCTACACGCCGGACGAATTCGCGGCGCTCGTCAAGAAGGCCGCCGCCAGCGAAAGCGAGCAGACGACGCCCGGCACGGTGGCCGACGTCCACTATGACTTCAGCCAGTTCGGTCTCGACCGCAGCCAGTCGACGCTCGCGTCCAACCTGCGCACGTCGCTCATCGTGGATCCGCCCGACGGGCGGATCCCGGCGCTGACTCCAGAAGGTCAGCGAATCGTCGCGGCGCGCGCCGAGGCGGCCAAGGGCGTTGGACGGTGGGACGCGGCGCAAACCAACCAGCTCGACGATCGCTGCCTGATGATGAACGGTGCCGGCCCGCCGATGATGGACGCCGGCTACAACAGCAACTACCACATCGTGCAGGGACCAGGTTACGTGATGATTCTCACGGAGATGATCCACGACGCACGGATCATCCCGCTCGACGGCCGGGCGCAGCCGCCGGCGACCATGCGCCAGTGGATGGGCTTCTCGCGCGGGCACTGGGAGGGGAACACGCTGGTCGTCGAGACGACGAATCTCAACGGCAAGAACCCGTTCCGCGGCTCGACGGAAAAGATGCGCGTGACCGAACGGTTCACGCGCGTGGCCGAGGACGTCATTCAGTACCGGTTCACGATAGACGACCCTTCCATGTGGACGCGCTCCTGGACGGGCGAAATGCCGATGCAGAAGACCACGGGGCCCATCTTCGAGCATGCGTGCCACGAAGGGAACTACGGGCTGTACAACACGCTGGTCGGCGCCCGGCTCGAGGAAAAGAAAGCCGTCGAAGCCGCCGGACGCCAGCCGAAGTAGGCCGGGAAGAAGCAGGCCGAGCATCCGAGGAGGATCAGCACGTGCGAACCACTCTGACGATTACCTGTCTCGTCCTGTGCGCGGTCGGAGCCGCGGCGCAAAGTCGGACGACGCCTGCGGCCGCAACCCCGAGGCCAGGATACTCACCCCGGCCGCCGCTGCTGTTCAGTGAATCGTGGCGGCTGCCTCCGTACACGGGAGAACAGACGGACGAGAACACGCGCGTCACCCCGGCGGTGGTGACCAACCCCCGCCTCGAGGCGAAGCTGTACGGACTTGACGTGAAAGTGATCCGCGCGGCGACGCACGAGGAGCGCACCGATCTCTGGAACGGCCTGACCTCGTCGCCGACGGCGGTGACGCTGCGCGACCGGAGCAACTATCTCGACCTCACCGACGCGCGTCTGCGCTGGATCCTCCGGACGAACGCCATTCACACGCTGAATCCCGTGGTGAAGCTCGCGGACGGCCGGCTCCTCGTCGGCGATCGCACCATCACGACGAACGGCGAGTTCCTGTCGCTCGAGATCGCGTTCACCGGCATGCGGTGGTACGGACTGGATCCGAACAAGGTCGTCGTGCTCACCGAGGTCACGAATCCGGACCTGCGGAAGGTCGACGAGGTGGGTATCGCGATGCTGCAGCCGGGCGGCGGACACGGGATCGCGGGCTCCGCGAATCTGTCCACCGTCGAATTGTTTGCCCGCGCGGTGCCTCGGTAAATCGCGAACGGCCGCGGTAGAATCCTCTACCCCGCTCACTCGACCATGCCGATCGCTGTCGGCACACGCCTGGGACCGTTCGAGATCGTTGCGCCGCTCGGCGCCGGCGGCATGGGAGAGGTCTATCGCGCGCGAGATACGGCGCTCGGACGCGAAGTCGCCATCAAGCTGCTCCCCCGGACGCTCGAGGCCGACCCTGACAGCCAACTCCGGTTCGAGCGCGAAGCCCGCGCGCTCGCCGCGCTCAACCACGTGAACATCGCCACGCTCTACGGTGTCGAGCGCGTCGGCGAGGCGCGCGCCCTCGTCATGGAACTGGTCGAAGGGGAGACGCTCGCCGATCGTCTCGTGCGCGGCCCGCTCCCTCTGGTCGACGCGCTGCGGATCGCGCGTCAGATCGCTGACGGCGTGGAGGCAGCTCACGCCAAAGCCATCGTGCACCGCGACCTCAAACCCGCCAACATCAAGATCACGGCGAGCGGCACAGTCAAGGTTCTGGACTTCGGACTGGCCAAGGCCGCAGCGGGACTGGACTCGCTGACGGCAGTCACCAGGGCCGACGTCACGCGTGAGGGCGTCGTCATGGGGACTGCCGGGTACATGAGCCCGCAGCAGGCCCGCGGCCAGATCGTGGAGACCGACGCGGACATCTGGGCGTTCGGGTGCATCCTCTTCGAAATGCTCGTGGGGCAGCGCGCGTTCGCCGGCGAGACGGCGTCGGACATCATCGCCAACGTCCTGCAGCGCGAGCCCGACTGGGCGGCCCTGCCCGATTCGACGCCCGTTGACGTCGTGCGGATGATGCGGCGCTGCCTGCAGAAGGATCCAGCCAGGCGCCTGCGCAACATCGCTGATGCGCGGCTCGAGATCGAAGATCAGCTTGCAAGCCCGGCAGACTCCACGACGACGATTCCGCCCGCGCGTACGCCCGACTCGTCGAAGGGTCCTGCGCGGTGGGCCACGCTGCTGGCGATTGGCGCGCTCGCCGTTGGGGTCGCGGCGGGCATGCTCGTACAGAGCACTCGGAGATCCGGCGCGCCGGTCGCGTCCGTCCCACACGCGTCCGTGTTCGGCCTGCTGGAGCCACCCGGCGAGCCGCTGTATGTGTTCGCGGAACCCGTCAGCGTCTCACCCGACGGCCGGCAGATCGCCCTCATCACCAACGGTCCGCAGGGGCAACCGCGGTTGTGGCTGCGATCGCTCGGCGAACTGGAGCCCAAACGCGTGGAAGGCGCCGACGGCGCGATGTGCCCGTTCTGGTCTCCCGATGGTCGATCGCTGGGGTTTCTCGCGCACGACGAATTACGCGTCCTCGACCTTGCCAGTCGATCCCTGCGAACGCTCGCCTCATTCCCGGCCATGTTCTGCGGCGGCACCTGGAATCGTGAAGGCACGATCGTTTATGCCGACGGCACGACGGGTCTCAAGCGGGTTCCCGCCGCTGGCGGGACGTCCTCACCTGTCCCGTCGCCGGGGCCGTCGGGCGATCCTGTACTCGTCACCAATCCGCAGTTCCTCCCTGATGGCCGTCACTTCCTGTACTTCGCCGCCGCCACCCCGCCGGCGCGCAGCGCGATGATGTTGGGCGACCTCGATTCGCCAACGCGCAAGTCGATCCTCTCTGTCGAGACGAAGGCCTTGTACGCGCCGCCGGGATTCCTCGTCTACGTCCGCGACGGCGACATCGTGGGCCATCGGTTTGATCTGTCGTCGTATACCGCGGTCGGCGACCCCGTCGTCGTCGGACGACGAGCCTGGGTCTCGCTGGGGCTCAGCGCCGTGGCCGCGTCGGAGACCGGTGTGCTGGCCTTCGTGACGCAGCGCCTGCCCGTCACGCAGCTGACATGGTTCGATCGCGCGGGCAAGCCTCTGGGTCCGCTCGGCGAGCCGGGGCTGTGGATCCACGCCGCGGTTTCGCCCGACGGGAAGACCGTTGCGGCGGAACGTGTCGACGAACGGACCGGAGCGGGGGCGGCCTGGACGATGGACGCCTCACGCGGAGCGGCGTCGCGGCTGTCGCTGCGATCGGGGTGGACGCTGTCGCCGGTATGGTCGCCGCAGGGGGATCGTGTTGCCCTTTCGGCATTCGGATCGACGACCGGTGAGGCCACGGTCATCACCATGCCGGTCGATGGCAGTGCCACCGAGCAGATCGTGCCGTCGCCCGGCGGCCAGAGCACGCCGACTGACTGGCTTCCCGGCCAGAGAGGCCTGGTTATCAGCACGGCGTTCTCCTCGGGTGGCGACGTGGGCACGATTGCCTTTGACGGCGGTGGAACGATGACGCCGCTCGTGGCCACGCCCTTCGCCGAGTCGTACGGCAAGGTCTCGCCCGACGGCCGATGGCTCGCGTATGTGTCGAACGAGTCGGGACGCCCCGAGATCTACGTGCGACCACTCGGCGGAGGCGCGGGCCGGTGGCGCGTGTCACAAGGCGGCGGGTCGCAGCCGCGATGGCGGCGGGACGGTCGCGAGCTGTTCTTCGTGTCCGAGACGAACCGGATCATGGCCGCCGCGATCGCCCCGGACCAGGCGTTCGACGCGGGAGCGCCGGTGGAACTGCCCATCGAGACCGAGCGCGACCTGACCGGCGGGCGCTACGTGTACGACGTCGGGGACCTCGGTCGCCGTTTTCTGGTCATCCGTCGCAGTTCGCAGGACCTGCCCTCCCCGATCACGGTCATCGTCAACTGGCCATCGCTCGTGCGGTAGCACTGCGGAACATGGAGCAGCACTGGGCGTGGCTCAGTCGCGGCGTTGAAACGATGCGGTGGGACATCGTCAGGGTGCAACTTCCCCAGCCGGCCGTGTCCTGGGCGTACCCGGATTGGGGAGCGTTCAGGGACGCGGTCATCACGCTTGCGAAACCCCTGGTCGACACAAAAGACTACGACGTCAATCAGGACGGCGTGATCGACACGGCATGGGTGATTGTGGCGAACGGGCCGTTCGGGTCCCGACGAGCTGCCGTTTCTCATCGGAGGCATGAGCCGCAACGCCGGAGCGAATGTGTTTGTCGACGGTCAGAGCAGCGGCAGCGTCAGCGCAGGTGCAACCGGCAACTTCAATCATGAGATGGGACACAGCCTGGGCCTGGTGGATATGTACGGCACCTACGGAACCATGAGCTCACTCACGGTGATGGCGTACAGCTGGCCTCTCCCTCCGGCCGACTTCAGCGCGTACGAGCGGGTGAAGATGGGATGGCTCGAGCCCCAGATCGTCAACCAGACGACGTACGGCGTCGAGTTGCCGTCTGCGAACGACACGCTTGCGGCGGTGAAGGTGCCGACGAATCGGCCGTATGAGTACTTCCTCATCGAATACCGGAAGAAGCCTGCGAGCGGCTTCGGGTCAGCGGATGTCGACTTCAACGGCCTCGCGGTGTATCACGTGCTCGAGGGATCGTCGATGGGACAAGACCCGCCGATTCTGAAGCTCGAGCCTGCGGACGGGACCATTGCGCCGGGTCAGCCGACCGATCCCAACGACTTCTTTTCCCCGGTCAACGCGGCGATGATCCTGCCGAGGGCCTTCTACTCGTACTTCGGCGACGGTCAGCAAGTATTCCGCCTCGACCACGTTGCGTGGGACGACGGCGGAATCACGTTCGACATCACGATCGTCGGCCCGCAACCGTCGTCGAACCTCCTCGCGAATGGCTCGTTCGAAGCCGGCCAGGCAGGACTCCCGACATTCTGGGTTCCGCAGGCGTGGACGCCGATGCCAGGCGCGTTCCGCTGGCCGAGTCCCGTCGCGTTGACCGGCGCGAACAGCGCGCAGCTCGACGTGCCGATCGACAACGACGTCCGGTGGCAGCAGACCGTCGAACCGCTGGTCGCTGGCGAGCGGTACCTGCTGTGCGGCTGGCTCAAGGGTGAGCAGATCAAAGGGAGTGGCAGCGTCGGAGCCAACGTGTCCTTGATGGGCGGGTTCGACCGATCCGAGGGCCTGCTCGGGACCTTCGACTGGACGCAACAGTGCGTCACCTTTACGGCGAAGACGCCGAGCGTGGATGTCGCATGCCGCCTCGGCTTCTACGGAAGCACGAATTCCGGAAAGGCGTGGTGCGACGACTTCACGCTCGAACACGTGCGACGCGCATTCTGAAATTTGGCGGCTGGCCGCGGTCAAGGCGGCTATGCTCTTGGCGATGAGAGTCGCTCCTGTTCGAGCCGCGCCGATTTCCGCCGAGCACGCGGCCAGCTTCGTCGGCTCGGACATGTGGCTCGACTTCGGCACCGGCCTCGGCCAGCCCGACGTGTTTGACAAGGCGCTGGCCGCCCGCATTCACGAGCTCACTAACGTCAAGATCCGCGGCTGCCTGACGATGCGGCCGCGCGCCGTGCTCGAGGCCGATCCCGACGGCCAACATGTCTACTTTTTCAGCCTGCACTATTCCGGCTACGACCGTCACCAGCACGATCTCGGGCGCTGCAACTACCTCCCCGTCAACCTCGGAGAAATCCCCGACTATTACCGCCGCTTCATCGAGCCCGTGGACGTTGTCGTCTTCAAGACCTGTCCCGTGGATGAGGACGGGTACTTCAATCTGAGCGCCGCCAACCTCTGGCACCGCGCCATCGTCGAGCGCGCCCGCATGGTCATCGTCGAGACGAATCGCCATCTGCCGTACGTCTGCGGCGAGCAGACCGGCGTCCATGTCGGCGAGGTGGACTACGTGATCGAGGGAGACGATGCCCCGGCGCCTGAACTGCCGAATCCACCGGCCACCGAGATTGACGCGGCCGTCGGCCACCTGATTGCCGCCGAGATCACGGACGGCGACTGTCTGCAGATCGGCATCGGCGGCATGCCCAACGCCGTCTGCTCCTTCCTGCTCGAGAGCGGCGTGCGCGATCTGGGCGTGCACACCGAGATGATGACGGACGGCATCGCCGAGCTGTACAAGGCAGGGCGCATCACCGGCGCTCGCAAGAAGCTGAACCCTGGCAAGGTTGTCTATACGTTCGCGCTCGGATCGAGCGATCTCTACCGCACGCTCGACCGCAATCCCGACATGCACTGCTGCCCGGTCGATTACACGAACGATCCCGGCATCATCAGGCAGAACGACTGCATGGTCTCGATCAACAACACGACGCAGATCGATCTGCAGGGGCAGGCCGCTTCTGAGTCAGACGGGCACCGCCATATCAGCGGCACCGGCGGACAGCTGCAATTCGTGCGCGGCGCCTATGCGTCGAAGGGCGGCAGGTCGTTCATCTGCCTGTCGTCCACTTACAGCAAGCGCGGCGAGCGCCGCAGCCGGATCGTGCTGAGCCTGACGCCGGGCAACGTCGTGACGACGCCGCGCTCGGACATCATGTTCGTCGTCACCGAATATGGGATGGTCAATCTGAAGGGGAAGTCCGTGGCCGAGCGCGCCCGCGCCCTGATTGGCATCGCGCACCCGGATTTTCGAGAGGAACTCGAGCGACAGGCCTACGAGCACCGCCTGATTCCGCGGGGCGTGTCATTCTGAACCGGCGTCACGAGAGTTGACGGAGTTGACACATGACATCGAACGACGCCACGCTCACCGAGCGCCTGCTGGTTGCCGAGGCGGCCGACGGGATCGCGACGCTGACGCTCAATCGTCCCGGGCAGTTCAACGCGCTTTCGAGCGTGCTAATCGGGGAGCTTCAGTCCCAGCTCGATCGCATCGCGGCGGATCCCGCCGTTCGCGTCGTCGTCCTCCAGGCGAACGGCCGCGGTTTCTGCGCGGGACACGATCTCAAGGAAATTCGGGCGATGCGCGACGTGCCCGAGGTCGAGTCGCTGTTCGCGCGGTGCAGCCGGATGATGATGACCATCACGACGATGCCGCAACCGGTCATCGCGAAGGTGCACGGCCTGGCGACGGCGGCCGGCTGTCAGCTGGTGGCCACATGCGACCTGGCCGTGGCATCCACCGCTGCGACCTTCGCGACGCCCGGCGTGAGCATCGGCGCGTTCTGCTCGACGCCCAGCGTCGCGCTCGGCCGGGCGGTGGGACGCAAGCACGCCATGGAAATGCTGCTCACCGGCGAAGCGATCGGCGCAGAGCGAGCGCGTGAAATCGGCCTGATCAATCGTGTCGTCGCGCCCGAGGCGCTCGACGCCGAGGTGGCCAGCCTCGCTCGTCTCGTGGCTTCGAAGTCTGCGTCCGCGATCGCGACCGGCAAACGCGTGTTCTCCCGGCTGCTCGCGCTCCCGCTGGCCGACGCCTACGAGCTGGCCGGCCACGCGATTGCCTGCGACTTCTTCACCGACGACGGCCGGGAAGGCGTGGACGCGATCCTCTCCAAACGTCCTCCGCGCTGGAAGTCATCGGCAGACTGAAGACCTGCACTCGGGCATCGGGAACCGCGTCGAGGGCGTTCCCGTCATATAGTGTGCAATACACAGTATGATGAGGTTCCTCTCCTGTGTCGCGTCGCTCGTCGCTGCTGTTGCCGCCTGCGGATGCGGACGCACTCCCATAGCCGCAGCCGCACGACTGCACGCCTGCGCGACCGGCGAAGGGCCAGCCGGGGCGATGTGCGGCCGTGTCACCGTCTTCGAGGATCGTGCCGCCGCACGCGGCCGGACGATCGATCTGAACATCGTCGTGGCCCCGGCGTTGCGTGGCGACGCCGAAACGCCGCTCTTCATCCTCGAAGGCGGCCCCGGGCGCGGTCCAGCCACGGACGCCGCGGCCAACCTTGCGCTGTTCCGTCGGTTTCAAACCGACCGCGACATCGTGCTCGTCGACGAGCGGGGCTCCGGCCGATCGAACCCGATCGACTGCCAAGCGCGCGACGACGAGCACGACGTCACGCTGACGAGCCTGGCCGACAACCCGGTCGATCGGTTCCGTGACTGCCTCACGCATCTCGATGCCGACCCGCGGTTCTACACCACCACGCTCGCGATGGACGATTTGGACGACGTCCGTGGCGCTCTCGGGTACGGCGCGATCAATGTGTGGGGAGTCTCGTATGGAGCGAGCGCTGCGCTCGTCTACCTCGCCCGGCACGAGGGCTCGGTCCGCAGCGTCATTCTCGATTCGGTGCCGCCGCCAAGCGCGCGTCCGTTCCTGGTCTGGGCGCGCAGTGCTCAGCGTGCACTCGATCGGCTGATCGCTGATTGCGCCGGCGATTCAGCCTGTCACGATCGATTTCCCGAACTTGGCGCAACGGTTGCGGCCGTACTCGACCTGGCCGACCGCCGGCCTGCCGTTCGTCTTCAACATCCGCTCACCGGCACCACGATCGAAGGACCTGTCTCGCGCGATGTGGTCGCGGGCATCATCCTGGGCCTGCTCTATTCGCCGGTGTCGGCGTCGCTCCTGCCGCAGCTCCTGACAGACGCCGCGCACGGCAGCTTCCAGGGGCTGGTCAGCCTGGCGCTGCGATCGCAGGAGGGGATGAGCGGCCTGTTCATGTCTGTCCACTGTTCGGAGAGCGTGGCGGGCCTGACTCGCGCTGATTTCATCCGTGAGTCGGAGGGAACGTTCCTCGGGGCGAGCGTCCTGGACACGATCCTCAAGCCGTGCGAGTTCTGGCCACGGGGTAACGTCGATCCGGCGTTCTATCGGCCGGTATCGTCCACCAGGCCGGTCCTCGTGCTGTCTGGCTCCGAAGATCCGGTCACGCCGCCGTCGTTCGGCGAAGACGCCGTCCGCACGCTTCCCAACGCGCGACAGGTCGTCGTTCCGGGCACTGGCCATTTCACGAGCGCGAGCGGATGCGTGCCCGCACTCATCGGCACGTTCCTCGCCACCGCCGATGCGCGCAGCCTCGACGTCTCGTGTTTGAACCGACTGCATCGACCGCCGTTCTTTCTCACGCGTACGGGATCGGGGAGCCGATGATCGAAGTCAGTGCTCTCCGCAAGCGGTTCGGCGCGATCGACGCCGTGCGCGACGTCAGCTTCGGTGCCGACAATGGCTGCGTCACAGCGCTGCTCGGGCCGAACGGCGCCGGCAAGACGACGACGTTGCGAATTCTCTCGGGGTTGATGGCCGCCGACGGCGGAGCCGTTCGTGTGGATGGATTGGACGTCGCCACCGATCCCGTGGCCGCGCGGCGGCGTATGGGCATGCTGCCGGATTCCCGCGGCCTCTATCCGCGTCTGACGGCCCGCGAGCATCTCGAGTACTTCGGCCGCCTGCACGGCCTGGCGCGTCACACGTTGAATCGCCGCTGCGACGAGCTCGTCACGGATCTCGGTCTGTCCGACATTGCGCATCGGCGTGTCGAGGGGTTCTCTCACGGCGAGCGTACGAAGGTGGCTCTTGCGCGCGCGTTGATCCACGAGCCCCGGAACATCATCCTCGACGAGCCGACCAACGGCCTGGACATCGGGAGCATCCGCGCCGTGCGGGCGATCGTTCACCGGCTTCGCGACGAAGGCCGCTGCCTGCTCTTCTCGAGCCACGTCATGCAGGAAGTGTCCGCGCTTTGCGATCGCATCGTCGTCATCGCGAAGGGGACGGTCGTCATCGATGGAACTCCCGACGCCGTGCGGCAGCGCGCGGGTTGCGACAGCCTCGAGGACGCGTTCGTCGCGCTGACCGGTACGGAATCGGTTGGGAGGCCGGCATGAATGTCCACGCGAGCCGGGTCGTGCTCTGGAAGGAGCTGCTGGACGTCGTTCGCGATCGCAAGGCTGTCGGCCTGATGCTCGCGACCGCGATTCTCAGCCCGCTCATCTACGTGGCCATCCAGATGATCGGGGCTATCAGGCAACGGAACACGAGCGCTCTCGTGCTGCCGGTCGCCGGCGTCGAACACGCGCCCGAGCTGGTCGACTGGCTGAGGCAGCAGACCGAGGTGGACGTCGTGTCTGCTCCGGCGGACCCGGCAGCGGCCGTTCGCAACCGCACGGCGGACGTGATTCTGGTCGTCGAACCGGACTTCGGCGATCGGATGTCGCGCGGCGTGACGGCAAAGGTGCGGCTTTTCGCCGACACGAGCCGGACAGCGTCGGCGGCGAAGTTGGCGCGGACACGGGCGCTCATCGACGGCTACGGCTTGCAGCTCGCCTCGTTGAGACTGACCGCACGCGGGATCGCGCCCGAGGTTGCCGCCCCTGTCCGAACGGAAGACGTCGACGTGTCCAGCCTGGACCAGCGCCTCGTCAGTGCGCTGCTGGCCCTGCCGATCTTTTTCGCGGCGGCCGCTCTGATGTGCTCGATGCCTGTCGCCGTCGACGCGACGGCTGGCGAACGTGAGCGCGGCTCGCTCGAGCCGCTGCTGCTTAATCCGCTCACGTCGGGCGCGATCGTCGGCGGCAAGTGGCTGGCGGCGTCGGTCGTATCGGGCAGCATGGCCTTGTGCTGCGTCGTGTTCTCAATCGGCGCGTTCCAGCTGGTGCCGTGGCACGAGTTCGGGATGCGCACGCCGCCGGTCTTGAACGCCAGAACGGTCTGGCACATGCTGGCGCTCTACGTGCCTCTCAGCCTGTTCATGAGCGCTCTGACGATTTGCCTGGCGACCTTTTCCCGATCGTTCAAAGAGGCGCAGAGCCTCGGCGCCGTCCTGATGCCGGTTCCGCTGCTTCCATTTGTCGTGTCGTTCTTCCTTCCGCTGATGAACAGGCCGTGGCTCGCGCCGGTCCCGGTCGTGGGGCAGTTCGCGCTGGCAGCCGACGTGCTCGGAGGCGGGTCGCCCGCGCCGCTGTGGTACGTGCTGGCCGCGACCAGCGACCTCGCGATGGCGCTCGTGTTCGTCGGCCTGGCGGCACGCCTGTTCCGGCGGGAGTCGATCGTGTTCGGCCGTTGAGGGCGCCGGTCCGTCATGTCCGTTGATCCCGACGTCGTCGAGAACCTGCGCATCGAGTTGCGCAGCGGCTGCCTGGCGATCGCTGCGCTGGCGCAGCTGCGCGTGGAGCACTACGGGTACACGCTGCGCCGCGCGCTCGCGGACATCGGTCTCGAGATTGAGGAGAGCACGCTTTATCCGCTCCTGCGCCGGCTCGAGAGCCAGGGATTGCTCGTCAGCCAATGGCGCGAGGAGAACGGCCGGAAGAAGCGCTTCTATCGCCTGTCGCGCGACGGGGAGCGCGTGCTCGGTCCGCTCCTCGAAGAATGGGACGGCATCAACCGTGCGCTCGATCGCATTCTCCGGAAAACCGCATCCGCAAAGGTGGCTCAGCGATGACACTTCTCGATCACTACGTGCGCGCCGTTCGCCTCTACCTGCCGAGGAAAACGCGCCGGACGGACATTCTCGCGGAGCTGACGGACCATCTCCAATCGAAGCTGGAGGAACGTGCGGAATTCCTGGGGCGTCGGCTCACCGACCTGGAACAGCAGGATGTCCTCGCCGCGCACGGCAATCCCGTGGAGGTGGCGGCTCGCTACGGCAGCACACGCCTGGGATTCGTGTTCGGCGCGCCGATCATCAGCCCCGGCATTTTCCCCGCCTATCTCGTCGGGCTTGGCGTGTCGTTCGGCGCCACGCTTGGTGTCAATGCCCTCGCGGCACTTTTCGGGACCACGGCGCGGACGGCGCCCGCGAGCCTCGCGCTCATCCTGCTCGCGGAATTTGTGACGATCACGATCGTCTTCGCCGTCCTGGATGCGTCGTGGCGCCGCGAACTCGAACGATCGCCTGTGCCCCGACGCTATGTCTCGTTCCCGCCGCCGTACCTGCAGGCCATTCCGCGGGTGCAGTCCGTCTCGGGCCTGATCGTCCTGTCGGTCACGATGGTCTGGTGGGCCGCGCTCCCGTTCAACCCGGCGCTGTTGCTGGGCAGTGCGGCGCGAACGCTCCAATTGACGTCAGCCTGGCGAGCCTTCTACTGGCCGATCCTCGGGTTGCTGGCCGCTGGCGTCGCGCAGCGAACGGTCACCATCGCGCGGCCCGACTGGGCCGGACTTCAGTTCTTCACGCGGCTGTGCACCAACGGCCTGATGGTGTCGATGACGTATCCGATCCTTCACAGCTACCCGTATGTGTCAGTGGCCGGCACGGCGGCCGATCTGGCAGCGGCGAATCTGCTCGCCGGGAAGGTGAACAGTTTGATCTGGTCGCAGGTGCTGACGACCGGCGGCCTGTCCTGGCTATTCTGGACCGCGTGGCATGCCTGGCTCTGTTCGGCGTGGCTGCGCGTCTTCCTGCGGGCCAGCGTGAGGCACCCGTCAGCCCGAGGCCTCTGAGCGCAATGGCTTCACAATATCGGCGATGAGCAAGCGCGCACCGTGTGTCGTGAGCGTGGCGGACCACACCGGATGGGCGTACGTGGTCTGCGTCGCCGCGACGAACCACGTGCCGTCTGTGATCGCGCGCCGGCGCGTGACGCTCATCGATGCTGGTCTGCCCACGCAGCCCTACGAGCACGACACGACAGCCATGCGAGAAGACGAGGCTGACGCGCTCGTCGCTCGGGTGCGCCGGTCAATCGCCAGCGTGACGTCCACCGCACTGAAGCGCCTCGTGACCGAACTGGCACCCGCACATGCCGTCGTCGCCCTCGCCATCCGGAAGCCTCCGTTCGACAAACTTCCCGCAACCGTGGCGGATGCGCGGGCATCGAGTCGCATCCTGTACGCCGCGGACGGGATGATGTATCAACAGGCCATCTGTCGCGCGGCGCGGGATCTCGACATCGAGGTTCGCCTGTGCCGACGCGGCGAAGAGTCGACGCAGGCCGCTGAGCACCTCGATGTGACAGCGGACGAGATCGAAGCCTTCGTCGGTCGGACAGGCCGTCCGGCCGGTCCGCCGTGGACGCAGGAGCACCGGCGCGCGTTCGCCGTCGGCATGGCGGCGCTTGCCCGACACGTGCGCGGGCGCCTCAGGATTGCGTGATGGGCCCGCGGAGACTATTCGCCGCGGCCACTCTCGCCGTCGCGTTCGCGGCGACACCCCGCCCCGCCGCGCAGGACGCACAGACCTCGGGACGAACGTTCAAATCCGGCATCGACGTCATCGCGATCGATGTGGCCGTGGTCGACAAGCAAGGCAAGCCCGTCGAAGATCTCCGCGCCGGCGATTTCACCGTGAAAGTCGACGGCCGGAATCGGCCCATCGTCTCCGCACAGCTCATCAAGGTCGACCGGACCGTCATTCCCTCGGCGGATCCGGCGGACACGCTCATCTCCACCAACGCGGTCGTCGACACCGGACGCCGCGTCGTGATCGCCGTCGACCAGACGCTGATCGTACCGGGCTCCATCGCGCCGCTGATGCGCACCGCCTCCCGATTCGTCGAGAAGCTCGCGCCCGCCGATCGCGCTGCGGTGCTGGCATTCCCCGAGCCCGGCCCGCGCGTCGACTTCACGACTGACAAAGACCGCGTGCGCGACGCCATCCAGAACATCGTCGGGCAGCCGGCGAAGGTGCAGGCGACGACGTTCAACCTGTCGATTCAGGAAGCGCTGGCCATCAATCGGAGCGAGCGGACCGTGGCGAATGCGATCGCGGGCACGTTCGAACAGACCTGGGCCACGCTCGGTCCCAACATGCGGCGCGTGCTCGAGCGTGGCTGCCGCGACATGACGGTCGAGCAGCTCAGGGAACCCCAGAACCTCACCGAGCTTCAGCGGTGTATCCGGGATCTCGTCAACGAGGCGATCGTGGAGGCGCAGGAGGTTCGGACGGACGCGACGATGACGCTGCGGCGGCTGCAGGCGTACCTTCGGGAACTCGCGGCACTGGACGGCCCCAAGACGATGATCCTGATATCGGCCGGGATCGTCGCTGAGGATCAGGCGCTGGTCGACGACGTGGCCAGGCTCGCCGCGGATGCGCGCACGACGGTGAACGTCGTGACGGTCGATCGCGAACGCGAGCGCGACAGGACGGACCTGCCGAACAACCAGTCGTCCATGCCGCTTCAGGACCGGGCGCTCGGGCTCGCGGGGCTGACGCCGCTCGTCGACATCAGCGGCGGCGTCCTGTACCGCGCCATCGGGCCGGCCGAGGGCGTGTTCGATCGCATGGCGCTCGAGATGTCCGCGTCCTACCTCGTCGCGGTCGAGCGCCGGCCCGGCGATCCCGATCGCCAGCGAATCGAGATCGACGTGAAGCGGCGCGGCGTGACGGTCCGATCGCCGCGGACTGTGACGACCATGTCCGCGGTCAACGCGCGGCGGCCGATGGAAGACGTCCTGCGCGATGCGCTGGCCTCGGCGCTGCCGATTCCGGAAGTCCCGCTCCGGCTGTCGACATTCGTGCGGCGCGAGGCGAGCACGTACCGGCTGCACCTGGCCGCGCAGATCGGTCAGCCGGGGGCGAGCGGCGAATTCGCCGTCGGCTGCGCGGTCATCGATCAGCAGGATCGTGTGGTACTCGCGCGCGCGAACCACGTTCAGCTGACGTCCGGCGGCGCAGGCGAGCGGCTGCAGTACGACATGGCCGTCGACGTGCCATCAGGCGTCTTCTCGGTTCGCTTCGGCGTCGTCGACAGCGGTGGACGCCGCGGAACCGCAGTGCGTCGCGTCGAAGTGGGCGCGCCGGCCGGCCGTGCGCTGGCTACGAGCGACCTCATTGTCGGCCCTCCGCCCCGTGACGGCGACACGATCCATCCGAGCGTCGAGCCGCGCGTCGACGGCCGCATCGCCGCGTACCTCGAGCTCTATCCGCCCGACGGCGGCGGCCGAATGACTGTGACCCTTGAAATCGCCGAAGGCGAATCGTCGCCCGCGTTGAAGACCGCCTCGCTGAACGTCGGCGACGGCGCGCAACCGAGCTGGCGTATCGCGTCGGGGGCTGTCGACCTGCCGTTGCCGCCGGGCCGGTACGTCGCGCGCGCGTCGGTGCGGCGCGACGACGCGGGGGTTCTCGTCGTCTCGCGTCCGTTCATCCTCGAGAAGGGGGCGGACGTGGCCGCGGCGACCGAGCGCGCGAGCGCCGCCCCGCTGCCGACGGACGCGCGCGGTCGGACCGCCGTCTATGTCAGCGCGTTCGTCCGCGGCCTGTCGAACGTCGTCGGACAGGAAGACTTCGCGCTGAGTGGACCCGACCGGCGGGTCACGTCGGACTTCCTGCTGGTGCAGCATCCCGCGTCTCCGGGCGATCTGCTGACGTATCGCGAGGTGACGCACGTCAACGGCGTCGCGGTGCCCGGCCGGCAGGAGCGGCTCGCAGACTTGTTCCTGAAACCGGTCGGCCTCGTCCGCGACCGCGTGCGGCAAATCACGCTCGCTTCGGAACAATACGTCCCGGCCCTGCTCAATCCGCTCTACGTGCTCGTGTTTCTGCAGGCCGACTTCCAGCCGCGCTTCGAGCTCACCGTCAAGGACGCGGGCCGCGAGTGGCCGTCGACCGTGAAGGCCGTCGAGTTCGTCGAAGTGGGACGTCCCACGATTCTTCGGGGCGGTCCGGCGGGCGATATCGACGTGCCGGTCCACGGCACTGCGTGGATCGAACCCGGCACGGGGCGCGTCGTCCAGACCGAGCTCCTCGTGAATACCCGCCGCGCGACGACCGTGATGACGACGAAGTTCGTCCTCGACCGGCGCCTGCAGATCATGGTGCCCGAACGGATGCAGACGAAGAATCCGAACGGCGTGGCCACCTACAGCAACTTTCGCCGATTCACTGTTCAGGCCACGTCGGCGATCAACAAGCCGTAATCACTTTTCGGAACTCGGCCCGGCATCCTTGCGGATCGCTCCCGGCCGGCATCGCTCGCCTCCAACCGTGTCGCGCGCCGGAACTGCTTGACGGGATTCTGGCCGGCCTTGCTCGACGGTTCGTGTCGCCGACCCGACCTGCCTGGCTGCAATCCCGTGACGATGCGGCCGCTGCGCCAGTTCTTGGCGAGCTAAGGCAAACCGTCGAGTGATACTTGACCGCGAAGGTTGGGACGCCGCAGCTCGATGCGGACGTTCTGCAGCGGACCGGTCACGCCGATTTGCCGCATCGCCGTCACGAGCACCTGGTTGTGCCGCAGCGCGTGCAGCGACGCGATGTCGGCGCCGAACTCCGGCAGCAACGTCATCAGGCGTGTGCTGTTGGCGAGCGCCTCGTACCGGCCGTTGGTGCCTTTGGCGAGCGGGATCGCGAGCATCGACTGCTGGCCGTTGTCCCCTCCGGGACCCTGAATGGTCGTCGTCATGGCGACGAACACCTTGGCCTTGCGGCTCACGAGATGATCGACCGAGGCGGTGATGGTCGCTCCGGCGTAACTGGTGTGTTCCGGTGCGCTCGTCGACACCAGGACCAGCACCGGCAGCGAATCGAAGTGCTTCGTCTTGTTGAACGCGTCCTGCAGTCGTTTGGCGTATTCGACGAGCGTGTCGGCGAACCGCGGTGCCGCATCCTCCGGCGCCACGGCGTTGATGCCGCGCAGGAGGCGGGCGCGGTCGAGCGTCGACTGCACGACGAACCGCGGCTGAGGCGCCATCGCGATGAGGGCCACTTCCACTTCGGGCGGCAGCGCCTTGACCAGGCCTTCGAGCCCGGTGCGATAGTGGCCGAGCGCGTCGTGGCTCAGAATCCCGTTGTCGACGGCGATCGTCACCCTGACGGGCATGTGGAACGGTTCGACTTTGAGGATCGGGTAGCCGACACCGTTCTCCGACATCAGGACGTCGTCGGTCGTCAGGTCCGTCACGGGCCGACCGGCCGCGTCGCGCGCCGAGATCACGAACTGGATTTCTTCCTGCGCGGCGATCGTCGCCGGTATGGCGGCCGTCAACGCGATCAGGCCGGCGGCCAGAACTCTCATGGGCGCCCGATTATCCCCGATCGTGCGCGGGGAGATCCTGCGCACGCCGAAATCGCCATGGTCCGCGGTTATTGCGGCTGTCGTGCGGGCAGCCCCAGCTGCGGAGCAGGGCGTTCCTGAATTGGCTTGAAACGTTGCGACGTGTCGACGTGCACGGCCGGCGCCTTCGCCACCCGTGACGCGACGGCGTTGGAGGCGGTCAGCCCGACGGAAATGGCGACGACGGCGCCCACGAGCGTGAAGCCGAAGGCCCAGCCCGCGCGCGCCCAGGGCCACGTGCGCGGCTTGCGCCAGTCGCGCGCGAACGAGTCGTCGAGCAGCTGGAGGAAATCGTCGGTGATCGGCTTGGGCGCGGCGGCGATCCACAGCTCCGACAACAGCCAGGCCGCGAAGATCAGCAGCATGACGCCGCACCAGATGTTGAACACCGCGTTCAGCGTGCCGGTGCGGTAGGCGACGCGCTCGCAGGGCTGGACGACCGCCGCTGCATAGCAGTTCGACAGATCGAACACCGTCACGATGCCGTCTGGCGCCGTGGCGAGGAGCTCGCCGCCAAACCCGAGCGCCGCGGCCAGCAGCATCCCCATCCAGCATTCCCACGCGGCGAGCCTCACCCAGGCTTGCGCCGAGTCCGGCGGAATCGTCAGCGTCCGCCGGCGCCACGGGCTCATGTCGGGCAGGACGGGATGGCGCGGTGTCTTCGCCATCGCTATCGCGCTCGCTTGCCGGCCGGGGCGGTCGTCGCGCCCGGCTCGCGAATCGTAATCACCTGGTTCGACCCTCGTTGTCCCCAGGGCGGCGGCGTGCCGTCGCCCACGCGAATGGTGATGACCGGAAACGGCGGCGCATCGTTCGGCCATGGCGTCCGGCAGTCGCTCACGATGAACAGCACGTCGATCGGCGTACTGCCTTTGCCCGTGAACACGCGCAGGCCCGCGCGCATGTCCGTGCCGCCTCCCCCGTACAACTCCACGGATGTGTGCGCGAAGACTTTCTGCACATTGTGGACCGCGCCGTCGCAACAGGCGACGACGACGTCGGCGCCGTAGCCGAGACGACGCGTCAGGCCGCCGAGCTCGGCGACGGCTCTGGCGAGCTGCGAATCGTCCATCGAGGCCGAGGTGTCGATCAGAAAACCCGGCCTCGGCTTCGGCTGATAAAACGTCGGCATGATGAACGCGCCGTAGCACGCCTGCCGCCGATGCGGCCGGCGATACGTCCGATCGTACCGGCCGACTGTACTATCCCGCAGCGCACGGCGCACCACGTGCCGAATCGTCGCCATGGCGTCGACTTTCGGCGCCAGGGTCGCCTGCGCCCAGCGTTTCCACGCCAGCGACACGTCGGTGCTGTACGGTGACAGGCGATCGATGCGGCGTGCCACCTCGCGACGCACGAGCTCGGCCTTCAGGTGATCGACGCCGGGCACGTCGCCATCGCCGTCTTCGTCGTGAGGCAACTCCCACGACCGCCGCTCGCCGTGCGCGCCCGATCCGCAGTCGCACTCCTCGTTCGTACGCTGCGTCCTGCCGAGCTGGTCGTAGTAAATCTCGGCGTTCTTTCCGCTTTCGAATCCGAACGCCGCCGGCAGCGGCGGCTTGCCTGGCAGCGGGAGGCCTTCGTCGTGGAGGTCGTCGTTGATCTCACAGTCGCCCGCCGTGTTCCAGCGGCGATGGTCTCTCGCGGCCACCGCCTTCCGGCGCGCCTCGTGATCGCGCAGCAGGTGGCTGACTTCGTGAATCAAGAGCGACGCGTTTTCTTCGACCGTGTGCGTCGCGACCCATGTCTCGTTGTAGTAGAGCCGCCAGTGCGTGTCCACGGCCATGCTGCCAATCGCGTCGGTTGCGACCGGCACCAGGCTGAACAGCGCGGGCGCGAAGTAGGCACGCTGGTAGGCCGCGCGCATGCGGGCGGCCTGCAGCGCGCGCGAGTAGCCGGCCGCGTGCTGTTCGGAGCGCCGAATCAGATCCAGGAGCTTGAGTCGCACCTTAGTCCCGCGGGACGAGCTTCGCCGCCTTCATCAATTCGTAAAACGGCCGGCACTCATCGGGAAGCTTCAACATCCCGTCGGGCCGGTTTCTCTTGTCGCACAACGTGCGCGCGGCCGCCGCCGGGATGTCCGCGTTCCGCTTGCACGCGACGCCCAGCGCGATCATCGCAGCCTCCCATCGCTCGGGCGTCCGGTTGTTGACGACAGCGCCCACCAGCGAATAGCAGACAGCGTACGCGCGATCGACGCGGTCGGGCAGCTGGAACTTCCGCGGCTCGCGGAGGATGTCTTCCGGGTCCGGCAGGTTCAACGTTTCGCGGTACTCCATGAACGGGAGCGCCTGATCGCCGACGAGCCCGGCGAGCGCCGCGCCCTGCAGCATGCGATTGCCGGGCGCCACCGCTTCGATGGCGGCGAGGAGCCGCGATGCGAGATACCACGTGCGGCCCGACGGCCAGGGTCCGCTGCGGCGCGCCGGATCCTCGGGCGGCGCCAGCCACGCGTCGCGTCCGGCCGCCTTCACGTAGGCAGCAATCGTCGCGCGCTGTCCGTGGTGGTGTTTCCGCAGGTAGTCGGCCGGCACGATCGGCAGATCCGTGGGCGCCGGAAAATCGCTCACCATCATCTCGCACCACGTTTCGTGATCCATCGGGAACTCGCCGTGCCACAACCGGTTCGCCATCGGCGGCTGGATGTCCTGACCGCCCGCGGCCCACTCGGTGGCGTTGCTCGCGCACAGATAGACGACGCCGCCTTTGTCCGGTTCGTAATCAGGCAGCGCGAGCTCGCCGCACACATTCTCCGTCAGCAACCGCAGCATCGCCGCCTGCGTCGTCGGCGGCACGGTGGTGAGCTCATCCAGGAAGACCACCACGAGGAAGCCTTCCGCGGCCAGGCGCTGCGCGTCGCGCGCCCAGGCCATCGGCAGCAGCCGCACGCCGTCGGAGGTCGAGACGGGAAAGCCGCCGAAGTCCTGCGGCTCGCGAATGGAGCCGACCAGGATGATGACCTTGCACTTGAGCCCGGCGAGCGCGAACCCCGCTTCGAGGCTCTTGGTGAACTCCGTCTTGCCGACGCCCGGAAAGCCGGTGATGTGCATCGGGACGCGCGCCTGGAGCCCGATCGCGATCAGCTGAACGAAATGTTTGAAGTCCATGGCACGGCGGAAGATGAGCGCTGAGAATACTTAGACACCGGAAGTCGCGAATCGGACCCGACGCGAGGAACCGCCCGGGTGGACTCGCCGCGGCAGCCCCGGAATGGTGTATGTTGCAGCGTCGAAAAAAGGACGCACGCGCGTATGGTGAACGTCAGCATCCAGGGCGACGAAGCGGTTTTCGAGGTCGAGGGGATCGACAAGCTGTGGTCGTTGCGCAGCCGGCTGAAGATTCCGTTGTCGCATATCACGCACGTCGAGATGAACGCCGACCAGGTTGGGAATTGGTGGCACGGCTTCAAGTTGGTCGGGACCGACATGCCCGGGCTGTTCGCAGCTGGTTCGTTCTTCTATCGGGGCGAACTCGTGTTCTGGGATGTGCACGACACGGCGAACACGATCATCGTGTCGCTCGAGCACGAGCGGTTCAAGAAGCTGATCATCGAAGTCGAGCAACCGGAACAGACGATGACACGCCTGCGCACCGCGCTGCCGAAGATCGCGTAGAGGGGGAGAACGCGCACATGATCAAGGTGATCGACACCACGAACAAGACGCGGACGGCCGTCGCGGCGGGACACGTCAGGACCATTCTCGGGCCGTCCGACGAGGGCACGCGCGTTCAGGTTGCCATCGAGGAAGTCGAGCCCGGCAAGGCCTGTCGCCTGGCGTCGAGCGACCGCACGCGCGTGGCGTACATTCTCGACGGGAAGGATGCGACGATCGCGCACACGGCGGCGGGGAAGACCACCGAGCACAGGGCGGGGCGCCGGGTCGGTGTGTATCTCGAGCCTGGCGAAGAGGCTGCCGTCACGGCGTCCGCGACACCGTTGACCCTCCTGCTCGTCACGGTGCCCAAGCACAGGAGCAAGCCGGGCGCCAGCGACTCCCCCGTGGGTTACTTCTTCGAAGAGACCCAGCTCCGATCCCTCGTCGACGAGCGGCGCATCCGCGAACGAACGTTCTGGGTCAACAAGGAAACCGGCCTGTCCGGCTCGTGGGATCTGCAGCTCGGACGCATGGCGTACGCGCCGCTCGCGCACTCTCCCCGTCACGTGCACCAGGCGTCGAAGACCAGCCCGGTCACGCCCGAGCATTTCTACTTCATCGAAAAGGGCACGGGCGAAGTGAAGCACGACACCGGCAGCCTGCCGGTCGGCCCCGGCAGCCTGGTGCTCATCCCGGCGGGCGAATGGCACCAGCTGCTCGCGTCGGATTCGGGCTTCGACTACATCGAATTCCAGGCGCCCTTTGATTTCGTGACCACCATGGATCACGATCCGCAGGGCAAGAACTGGTACATCAAGGGCACCGACGACGGAACGGGCAAGCCGAAGCTCTGGGTGCAGAGCTGAACGCTGGTCCAAGGACCAAGGACTACGTTGACGCCGGGCGGTGCGCGCGGAGGAAGGAGCGGATCTGGCGCACGGCCAGCGGAATGCGCTCCTTCGGCTCCTTCCACGGGAACATGCTCACCTCCGCGTTGGGCGCGAGCATCGCGGCTTCCATCGCGACGGCGTACGGATGCGCCGGAATGTCGTCGGGCAGAATCAGCACGGGCGTCCGGCACTGCTTCACGAAATCACGCGTCACGGTGAAGACGAAGTCGGCGTTGGTGCGGTACATCTTCGTCAGGAACCGATCGATCGTCTCCATCGTGATGTCGGGCCGCCGCTTCACCAGATCCGGGCCCCACCCCTTGATGTTGTTGTCGTAGAACAGGTCGCGGGCTTCCGGGCGCGAGCCGCTCGGCTGCGCCAGCACCGCCGCGACGATGCGATCGGGCGCCCGCTTCAGGAGGTTCCAGATGAAGGGGCCGCCGATGCAGAAGCCCATCACCATGAACTTGTTGATGCGCAGGTGATCCATCACGCCGAGATGGTCGTCGGTATAGGAATCCCACGGCCGGTCGATCTCGAGCGGACCGGACGACTGGCCGCCGTTCGCATTCCGCAGGTCCGACGCGATGCAACGGAACTCGCCCTTGAACTCGTCGAACGGGTTGAACGGATCGCCGCGGCGCAGGCCGGCGATCGTCGAGTTCAGGCCGCCTCCCGCGATGAGCAGCAGCGGAAATCCAGACCCTTCCTCCTCGTAGTGGATGCGGACTGGCCCCTTCTCATAGAACGACATGGCCGCCCCTTTCTGACCGGTTTGCGCCAGCACACGCGCCGCGGCCATCGCCGTCGCCGCGGTCCCCGCTTTCAACAGCTTGCGTCTGGTCGGATCCATCGGCGTCCTCCTTACCGTCTCCCTTGCCTTCTCGCCTGGATATTCCTATTTGATGTGCGGGCCCATATGCGGCGTGGACTTCTCGTTCTCGTTGCACACGAACTCGAAGAGCTCGGTGTCCGCCAGCAGGCGGGCATTGGTGGTCGCCGTCCACGGTCGGGTGTAGTACGTCGGGTCGTTGATGGTGAGCTCGATTTCCAGTCGGCCGACCGTCGGCCGTCGAAATCGCTCCGTCACCATCAGCTTGTCGCTGGCCGGGAGCCCGCCGTGATCGAGCCACTGCTTGCCGTTCAGCCCTCGCGTCTCGACCACCAGCGTGTCGCCGTCCCACCGGCCCTTCGAGTAGCCCATCCAGCTCGGGTTCAGATCGTCCGCCCACTCGCGGCCGTCGAGAAACACCTGACGCCACAGGTTGAACGCTTCGTAGATGAGCACGACGAGCTTCTCGGTCTGCACGATCTTGAACGGCACGGGCGCCATGTTGATCTTCGGGACGCCCTGCGGCAGACAGTGCGCGTCCGGTTCTTCGTAGCCGAGAAGTCCCGTCGCGCGCGCCGTATGAATCTTTCGCGCCTCGTCGGTCATCGGCACGTTGTCGAGGCCCACATCCGCCGCGAGATTCTGGAAGTACCGGAAGTTCGGTGTGTAGATGCCGGACAGATCCGGGTGTCCCGACGTTGTCCGTGGCGCGGCCGCCGACATGTTCGGCTTGCCGTCCGGGCCTGGCGGCACGGCGTCCTTCGGAAGATTGCGCCACTGCGCGTGCGCTGATCCCGCCGTCAGCACGATCGCGAGGGCCGGTATGATGGCGCGGTTCATGGCCTCGGAGTGTAGCAGCGACACGACGCCTGCCGCGAGAAAGCTGTTACGATCCCCCAACCTTCAGAGGAGACAGGCGTGACCGGGATGAGAGTGACTGTTGCAGCCATGCTGGCCGCGTTCGCGGCCCTGTCGTTGATGTCGCCGCCGCTCGTCGCGCAGTGGCCGTCGTACCCGACGCCCGGCGTGCCGCGCGCCGCCGACGGCAAGCCGATTCTCGACGCCCCCGCGCCGCGCACGCCTGAGGGCAAGGTGGACTTCTCCGGCATCTGGAACCGCCCCTTCGGTCCGTTCGGCGGAGGACGCGGAGCACGCGGCCGCAACGGGGCGCCGCCCGCGCCGCCGCCGACCACCACGCCCGACGGTATTCCGCTCTCGAATTTCGCTGAAGTGGCCGGCCGCGGCTCTCAGCTTCCGTTGCAGCCGTGGGCCGCGGAGCTGAAGAAGAAGCGGATGGCGAACAACATGAAGGACAACCCCGACGTCTGGTGCCTGCCGATCGGCCTGATGCAGTATCACAATCACCCGCAGCCGCGACAGATCGTGCAGACGAAGAATCTAATCCTCATCACCTACGAGTCGAATTACGGACTGCGCTACATCTACATGGACGGACGGCCCGCGCCGAACAACGATCCCACGCCGTGGTGGTTCGGCTACTCGCGCGGCTGGTTCGAGGGCGACACCCTCGTCGTCGAGACGACGAATTTCCGCGGCGACGAGAGGGCCGGCTGGCTCGACGTCAACGGCAGTCCGTACACCGACGCACTGAAGATGACCGAACGCTTCCGCCGTCCCAACTTCGGGACGCTCGAGATCGATATCACCATCGACGATCCGAAGGCCTACACGAAGCCGTTCACCGTCCGCGTGAACCAGACGATCATGGTGGACCAGGAAATGATCGAGTTCATCTGCAACGAGAACGAGCGGTCCACGGAGCACATCCCGAAGTAGGGCGGGGTTGAGATGGCCTTCAAATCGCGCTTCTGCGCTCTTGCCGCGTGCTTCGCCGTCGTCAGCGCGCTGGCCGCGGCGTCCGGCGATTTCTCGGCTGCCCGCCTGGGCGTGCTGCCGACAACAAGCTGGCCCACCAACGGCGGCAACTTGTACAACCAGCGCTACTCCCCGCTGACGGCGATCGATCGCGCCAACGTCGCGAAGCTCAAGGGCGTGTGGCGTGCCCGCTTGCGCGGCTCAGGCGCCGCACCCCAGTACTCCGGCTTCGCGCAGCCCGTCGTCCACGACGGCGTGGCCTACGTCAGCACGGGCGCTAACGACGTGTTCGCGCTGTCGATCGACACCGGCGAGATCCTCTGGCAACACGCCGCGAATCTCGATCCGAACATCACGTCGGTCTGCTGCGGCTGGAACAACAAGGGCGTCGCGATCAGCGACGACAAGGTGTTCGTCGGGCAGCTCGATGGCCGGCTGGTGGCGCTCGATCGGACGACCGGCGCCGTCGTCTGGTCGATTCAGGCGGAGCGCTGGCAGGAGAACTTCTCGATCACGGCGGCACCGCTCTATGTGAGTGCTTCGACGTCTCTCAACACAAACCTCGTCATCGTCGGGTTCGCCGGCGGCGATCGTGGGACGCGCAGCCGCGTCAAGGCGTACAACGCGAAGGATGGCCGTCTCGTCTGGACCTTCTATACCATTCCAGGACCCGGCGAGCCCGGACACGAGACGTGGCCGAAAGACAACGACGCGTGGAAGTACGGCGGCGCGGCCATCTGGCAGACGCCTGCTGTCGACCCCGATCTCGGGCTCGTGTACTTCTCAACGGGCAACGCGGCACCGGATTACAACGGCGCCTTCCGTGCGGGCGACAACCTGTACGCGGCGTCGATCCTGGCGATCGAGCTCGCGACCGGAAAGTACCGCTGGCACTTCCAGCAGGTACACCACGACATCTGGGATTACGACGCCGTCAACCCCGTGGTCCTCATGGACGTGACGATGGGCGGCCGAACCCGGAAGGCGATCGTCGAAGTGGGCAAGACGGGGTGGGCGTACATCCTCGATCGCGTGACGGGGAAGCCGCTCATCGGCATCGACGAAAAGCCCGTGCCGCAGGAGCCGCGTCAGGCGACGGCCGCGACGCAGCCGTTTCCGCGCGGCGACTCCGTGGTGCCGCAATTCATTCCGATCGCGCCTGAAGGACACGCCCTCGTCAACGACGGTCGCATCTTCACGCCCTTTGCCGGCAAGGTGGCGACGATCATCGCGCCTGGTATCTGGGGCGGCGCCAGCTGGTCGCCGAGCGCGTACGATCCGGTGCGGCAGCGTCTGTTCGTCTGCGCATCGTCGGTCGTCAACGGCTACACCGGCGGCGGAGATCCGACGTTCCTGCCACCGACCAACGGTGCCAGCTACCTTGGCGGCGCGACGACGTTCACGCGCCTCGCGCGGACGGGCATCATTGCCGCGCTCGACGTGACCACCAATACGCTGGCATGGCGGTACCAGTGGCACGAGCAGTGCTACAGCGGCACGCTCGCCACGGCAGGAAAACTGCTGTTCGTCGGCCGCAGCGACGGCCGCCTCACGGCGCTCGACTCCGTCACGGGCGCGCAGCTGTGGGAATTCCAGACCGGCGCCGGCATGCACGCGCCGGTCAGCACGTTCGAGCACAACGGCCGGCAGTACCTTCTCGCGTTCTCGGCCGGCGCCGCGCTCATCGGATCCGCGCGCGGCGACAGCGTGTGGCTGTTCGGCCTCGAAGGCACGCTGCCACCCGTTCAGCCTGGCACGCCCGTGTCACGGCAGGCGGTTGTCGCGGAGGTACCGGCTGCGCCACCCGCGGTTGCAGCGGCGATTCAGTCGCGTCCGGCGAACCTCGTCGAAGGCAAACGTCTCTTCACGCAGGTGTGCGCCGCGTGCCACGGCGACGATGGGAAGGGCGGGCATACGGGGGGCGCGCCGCTCGACCGGGTGACCGATCTCTCGTTCGCGATGCGGACTGTCACCGAGGGCCGCGACGCCATGCCACCGTTCGGCACGACGTTCACGCCGGAGCAGATCCGCGACGTGAGCGGCTACGTGGTCGAGGGGTTGCGCGCGCCGTAATGCCAGGCACAGTGCTTTTCCTCGGCGCGGGTGCGACCAAGGCCGTCTACGGACCGCTGACGGACGAAATCCTGCCGAAGGTCTTCACGAAGTTGCAGCCGCTCGCGGGGTCGAATCCGGAAAGCCCTGAAGGCAAGCTTGTCCAGTTTCTCCAAACGCAGTTTCACTTGACCCCCGGACTGCCGAAGGACCGCTATCCCGGCCTCCCGCTTCTCATGAGCCTGCTCGATCTCTCGCTCGACCGGCGCGAGCTCTTTCACAAGGACTGGGACGTCGAAGCCGTCGCGAAGCTGCGCACGGGGATTGAACTCGGCATCTTCGACGTGCTCGAAGATGCGTTGATGGCATTTGCGACGAAGAACCACAACCTGCTGCTGCAGAAACTCTTTCAGGCTCCGGCCACGCCGCAGGTCATCACCACCAACTACGACCTTGTCGTCGATGCGACGCTGATGTTTCTGAGTCAGCAGAGGATGCCGCCCGGCGCGCTGCCGGACTACTGGTGCGGCCTCGCGAACATCCCGTCCAATGAGCCCAGGTTCGGCAGGCTGCTCAAGCTGCACGGATCGCTCAACTGGTTGTTCTGCCAGACCTGTCAACGCCTGGTGCTGGGCGCCACCGATTCGACGCGATACCTGTCGATCTTCGGCAAAATTGCGAGTCCGGATTTAAAGAATTCGTTCACGGCCGATGGCGCGCCGTGCGAGGTGTGTCAGACGCGTCTTCGTCCGCTGCTCGTCGCGCCGTCGCATGTGAAGGTCTATCGCAACCCGCACATCTCACAGGTGTGGGCCGAGGCGCAACGCATGCTCCGCCAGGCTGACCGCGTCGTGTTCGTCGGATACAGCCTGCCTGATGACGACGTGGAAGTGGTGTACCTGCTGAAGCGGGGTCTCGCTCACCTCGACGCGAAGCAAATCACCGTCGTCGAGTACTGCGAGACGAATCCAGTCATTCTTCGCGATGAGCACGCGGTCGGCCGCCGCTACCGGACGTTGTTCGGAAACGTCGAGTGGACGGCAGCGGGGTTGGATGCGTGGCTGGCTGTGGCACCGCTCTAGCGCGGCACGTCGGTCCTCTCTAGTCCGGATCGGGCGGGCTCACGCTGTCGATGATCACCATCGGCATCGGGGCGCGCTGCGGCTCGAGCTTCAACCCCGCCTGCTTCTCCAGCGCCTCGAACAGCGACATGTCCTGTGGCCGGTACTCCGGCGGCACGTCGGCGAGATTCAGATCCTCCAGCTTCGCTCCCGGCGGCAGCCAGGTGATGTTCGCGTCGTACCGGCCGGTGAGCCCCGTCCGGTCGACAACGGGGCGGCCCGCCCGCTGGCCGATGCCGGTGATGATCGCGCCGATGGGCATGTTGTACATCGCCGCGCCGAATGGCGGAATCAGGATGTCGCCGCAGTTCTTGCCCGCCTTGATCTCCTCGGCACACTGGCCCTGTTCGCCGGGCGTCAGCTTGTGGCCGCGCGGCCCGATCGTCAGCGCGAACACCGGCATGTCGCGATTCTCGATGTGGTACTTCAGGTGGAACCGATCGATCAGGAGCGACCGCATCATCTCCCACACTTCGGGATTGGTGACGGTCGGATCGGGTCCTTTGCCGACGATGTCGTAGTTGGTCGAGCGTATCCAGTCGGGGCCGCCGGCCAGCATCGAGACGTTGGTGCGGAACGATTGCGCGATGATGCGGAAGAGCGGGAGGTTGACGATCGAAATGCCGCCGTTGCGCGGCGGTCCAAGGCGCCATCCCTCGTCGCCCGACGTGTTGGGCTTGATGCTCGCGACCTCGAATTTCTTGCTGGCGGACGTGGCCAGGCCGACGAAGCTGTTCCCTTGCTGGGCAGACACCGCCTGATTTGTGAGCAGGCCAACCACCACGGGACCTGCGAGGGCCAGGCACGTCGTGAGCGCGAGCGCCCAGCGCTGCGCCGGCCCGAGCTCGCGTGGCGGCTCGTTCTTCAGGATCGCGCTCACGCGCGCCTTGAGGTCGGCGCTGGCGATGCCGGTCGCCGGGCTGAGCAAAGGCGACGGCGCGCAGTAGAACCGGCAGACGCGCAGGATGCCTTCGGCGTAGTCCTCGGCTTGCGCCGATTCGAGCACGGCCTGGTCGCAGGCGCGCTCGCGCTCGTCGACGAGCTTCCGTCCCACCAACCAGACCACCGGGTAGAACCAGAAGAGTGCCTGAGTCACCAGGTGGACGAGCGCCGTCAGGTTGTCGTGCCGGCGCGCGTGATGCCATTCGTGGTCGAGGACAGCCTGCAGCTGCGTGGCGTTGAGCCGCTCGTCGATGCCTTGCGGCAGCAGGATGGCCGGCTGCCACCACCCGAAGATGCCCGGCTCAATCCGGCGATCGCGCATCAGGGACGAATACCGGACCGGCACGCCGCGGTGCGATCCTTCTGCCTGCGCGTCTCGCGCGAGGCGGCAAATCGTCCACCAGTGGAGGACCCAGCGGGAGTACACGAGCGCCACTCCCAACCCCCACACCGTGAGGAGCACGAGAGACAGCACCGCTTGCCCGCCCGTTGTGGCCTGGGGCGGAGAGGCCGCGTGGAACGGCGCGGTCGGCAGCAAGCCGCTCCCGCCGCTGGCGAAGTCGAGGAGGCGCTGCGATTGCGAGGGGCTGACGAACGGACGCCGCGCGATCAGGCGTCCGGCCTCGACGATGGCCGCAAACGGCAACAGAAACTTCAGCGAGACCGCCAGCCAGACCGCGTGCCGGACCCGCGCGCCGTTGGCGCGGAGCAGCGTCGCGCACGCCAGCCACGCGAGGGCGGCCACGAGCGTCGACTGCCACAGGTGGTTCAGCAGCGGGAAGACGTCTCGAGTCATGACCGTCGCCGCTCCTTCTGATGCGCGCGCAGCGCGCGTTCGGCTTCCTGAATGTCGGCCAGCGTCAGGCGGCCGGTCCTGACCAGGTGCGCCATGACCGGCTGGATGTGTCCGTCCAGCAACGCGAGCAGTTCGTCGACGACGCGCGTGTGCGCCTCGTCGCGCGAGATGGCGGCCTCGAAGATGTTGGCGTTGCTGATGCGCTTGACGATTCGCAGCGCGCCCTTGGTTTCGAGGCGGTACACGGTGGTTTGAATCGTCGTGTACGCCGGACGCTTCGCCGCGGGGAAGGCTTCCTGGATTTCACGGACCGAGCTCGGCCCGCGCGTCCAGAAGAGGTCCATGAGCTTCAGCTCGAGTTTCGTCAGCCGGGTCGGGGCCATCTAATCCACCTATTTGAGACGGCCAGTCTACTATAGACATAGTTTGGTTGCAAGGAGGTATTGCTGGAACCGATCGGACCGTCCGACAATGCGGCTGAACACAACCATGCGTCCGGCGATGAACAGTCTCGTCGCGCTGCTGCTCACGATGGCGATGCCGCCCTGGAAGATGGCGCCGATGGGACAGGCACTGGATCCCCACGAGCAGCGGCGGGAGTTCGAGGTGGCGTCGGTCAAGCCCACGACGTTCGCGCCGGCCTGATGGGCGTGCAGTTCCTGCCAGGCGGACGAATGCGTGTCGCGCAGAGTCCTCTCCCTCTTTTGATCGCGGCGGCTTACGGCGTTTCTGAACAACAGCTCCTGTGGCCGAAGACAACGCCGATGGTCGAGGGGTTTTCAACATCGAGGCCAAGGCCCCGGCGATGGCCGTTCCGCCCGGATCGCCGGATCGCGTGGTGCGGCAACAGCTCCGGCTCATGCTGCAGGCGCTGCTGGCAGAGCGCTTCAAGCTGAGACTCCATCGCGAGTCGAAAGAGGTCGCGGCATTCGAGCTGCGCGTCGGGAAGAACGGACCACGACTCGCGAAAGCGGCCGAGCGGGACTGCACCGAGGCTCCGTCCACTCCCAAGCCGTGCCACGTGTTTCACGGTGGCCCTGCCAGAGGGAGTGTCGGCCAGACGGTGACTCTGGGGGACCTCGCCGACTATCTGTCTGAGTTCGTCGGTCGACTTGTCGTGGATCGCACCGACGTTCGTGGCAGCTTCGATATCGAGCTGCCTGGGTGGAGTCGCGGAACTGAGGTGGCGACGAGTACCGCCGACGATGCACGGGAGCCTGCGCCGGATCCGTCAGCGCCCTCAATCTTCTCGGTCTTGCAGGGTCTTGGCCTCACGCTGGAGTCTTCAAAGGCCAGGGTAGACATGCTGGTCATCGACCACGCGGAGAGGCCGACCGAGGACTGACCACGCCGCAAACGAAGTTCCGCGCTTCATTCGTGCTGCCGCGGCCTGTGTAGGTCGCCTCCTGCGGATACGGGCACAGCGGCCGCGTGCGCACGACAGTTCCGTGCTCGACGCGCGACGCGATCACCTCGGTCGGCGCCTCGCCGCGCTCGATCCAGCGCCGCATCACGCCGAGCATGTCGAACGTGTCGGTGCCCGGTCCGCCGTTGCACTCGATCATGCCGGGCACCATGTAGAGGCGAACGGCGCGCCGCGTGTTGTCGGCGCCGATACTGGCCTCGACGCGCGAGTAGTAATCGACGACCGCTCCCGCCGGAACGAGCGCGTTGTTCCAGCCGCCCGAGAGAATCAGCTTGCCGCCGCCGCGCACGAACGCCGAGATGTCCGGGTTCGACGCGTTGACGCGCGCGATGTCCGACCGGTCGGCCAGCGCCGCATGCCGGTCGAAGTCGACCGGCGTCGTCCGAACGTCCCACGTCGGATCGCCGAGAATCATGCGCAGCGCGCTCGTCGCGATGCCGATCGGGCTCGCGGCCTCGCTGAAGAAACTCCAGTCCAGCTCGCTGCCGCGATAGAGCGCTGACCAGACTCGTTCCCCGGTCCGGGGATTGGTCGGCCCGGCGTAGATCTTCCGCACTGCCTCGACCTGCGGCCCGGCCAGGCAGTTCGGACCATCGCCCGAGGCACATGCGATCGCCGCTGGATCGAACGTGCAGCGCGTCGGGTTCTCCAGCAGTCCGTCCTTCACGCCGTCCAGCAGGTCGCACGTGTCGAGCACGGCGTCGTGCACGACCCGCAGCTTCGCCGGCGGCAGAATCGCGACGCCGTCAGGATGCGCTGCGAGCCAGAGCCAGAGCTGGCCGAAGATCTGCCGCGTCAGATGCGCGGCATGGCCGCCCACGACGACGCCGTTGTAATCGGCCGGGTACTTCTGGACTTCGTGCAGCGCGGCAGCGGAGCCGCCGCCGCACTCGAGCATGTACGCGTAGGTCGGCGCGGCGCCGTAGAACGCGGCCGCCAGCGCCTTGCCGGCCACCGTCGTCTCGTGCATCGCGCGGCCGGCGAAGTCGGTGATCTTCTCCGGCACCATCATCCAGTCCGTGCTTCCACCCTGGTGGCCGGTGTCGGTGCTCGCGACGGCGAAGCCGTCGGTCAGCGCGACGCCCATCGCGTTGTAGTTGATGACGCCCCCGAGGCCGTTGGGGCTGGTGCCGCGGAAGCTGCCGTTCCATCCCGCGATCGGCATCCACGCTTCCATGCGGATGTCGGAGGCAGCCGATGGCTTCAGCGTTGCGGCCACACGGCAGAACGCCGGCAGCGCGCTGAAGGGCGGAACGCCGCGGCCGCCGTTGTACCCGAGGCCCAGGCCCGCGGTGTTGGCGGTCACCCGTCCCGGCACGTCGGGCACGGGACCGAGCGTGCCGGCCAGCGCGGACGATCCGCCGCCTTCACGCGGCGCGCTGCCCGGCACAACGAACGCCCCGGCGCTCACGACCTGCGCGACTGTGATCGTTGTGTTCGGCAGGGAGAGCGAACCGAGTCGATCGCACGCGGCTGCTGTGGGCGCCGGCTGCGCGAATGCCATTCCGGGCGAGAGGGCGATCATCACGACAAGCATCCAGCGCATGGGGGCCTATTATCGGCGAGCGGGCTCAGGTGGGTTAGACTCGCCAGCCATGACGCCGATGAAGCGATGGCTCTGGTGGGCGAGCTGGATTCCGTCGGGCCTGGGCGTGTTCATCATCCTGACGAGCGCGCGGTGGAAATTGACGCGCTCCCCGTTCTACGTGGCCGAGTGGGGACGGATCGGCTACGCGGACAGCACGCTGTTCGGCGTCGCCCTTGTCCAGGTCGCGTGTCTCGTGCTGTACCTGATTCCGCGGACGGCCGTGCTGGGGGTGGTGCTGTTCACGGGGTACCTGGGCGGTGCAATTGCTTCGTACGTGCGGATGCGTGAACCGTATCCGCCGCTCGTGCCCCTGACCACTGCGCTGCTGCTCTGGCTGGGCATTTACCTGCGTGAGGAACGGCTTCGCGCGGTGCTCCCGCTTCGGCGACGACAGACGTAGTGCAGACCTTCCGTATTCGTCCCAGAAGATTCCGGCGACCGCACAAGTCGTCGCACCAACGTCATCGCGGCGTGGCAGACTAGTTGATCTCTCGATCCGCGGAATGCGTGATCGGGAAGGTCGACTGTTTGCGAAGAAATGCGGAGGTGAGGGATGGGTGTTGCTACGACGACCTTGCTTGGACGACCGCTCTGGTACGAGTTGATGACGACCGACATGAAGGCGGCCGAAGCCTTCTATCAGAAAGTGGTGGGCTGGAAAGGGAAGCCGTTCGACGGGACGGGGCAGCCATACACCATGTTCAACCGCGGCGGCGATGTGTCGGTCGGCGGCATGATGACGAAGCCCGACCAAGTGAAGACGCCGCCGTTCTGGGCGATGTACATCGGCGTGCCGAAGCTCGAGGACGCCGCGGCCCGCATCGAGCATCTGGGCGGCAAGCATCACACGGACGTGATCGTCGTGCCCAACGTCGGCCGCATGCAGATGATGACCGACCCCCAGGGCGCGGCGTTCTACATCTACGAGCCCGCGAACACCGACCAGCGCCCGGAGGCTGCACCAGAGATCGGCGACGGCTCGTGGCACGAGCTGATGACGACGGACGGACCTGCCGCGATGACGTTCTATCAGCAGGTCTTTGGCTGGCAGCCCAGTGACACGATGGACATGGGACCGGCGGGCACGTATCAGATGTTCAACCGCCCGCACGGGATGATCGGCGGCATCATGAAGAAGCCGGCGGAGATGGCGAACGTGCCACCCAACTGGCAGATCTACTTCCGCGTGCCCGATGCCGACGCGGCCGCGGCCACGATCAAGGCCAACGGCGGCAAGATCCTCAACGGCCCGAATGAAGTGCCCGGCGGCGATCGGGTCCTCACCGCCAAGGATCCCCAGGGCGCGGTGTTCGGCCTGCACGCCCGGAAGCAGTAGCGACAGACCCCGTCAGGGCAGAGGGCAGAGGGCGACGCGTTTGTCACACACTGTGACAGAATCAGCGCGCCCGCTGCCCGCATGACGCTGATTCCAGGCACGCGCCTCGGACCCTACCACATCGTCGCGCACCTCGGCGCGGGCGGCATGGGCGAAGTTTACGAGGCGCGCGATACTCGCCTCGGGCGCATCGTCGCGATCAAGATCCTGCCCTCTCAGGCGACGGCTTCCGACGATCTCCACCGCCGGTTCGAGCAGGAGGCGCGCGCCATCGCGAGCCTCAACCATCCTCACATCTGCGTGCTCTTCGACATCGGACGGGACGGCGATGTCGATTTCATGGTGATGGAGCGTCTCGAGGGCCAGACGCTCGCGGAACGGTTGAAGGCCGGACCGCTGGCTGTCGAAGAGTCGCTCCGTCACGCGACCGCCATTGCCGACGCGCTCGATCAGGCACACCGGCGCGGCATCGTGCACCGCGACATCAAGCCCGCGAACATCATGGTGACGAAGTCGGGGGTGAAGCTGCTCGACTTCGGCCTCGCACAGCTTCGTTCTCGGGCGCATGCGCAGGACGAAGCGGTCACGATGGCGATGACAGGTGTGGGCGTCGTGATGGGCACGCTGCAGTACATGGCGCCCGAACAGGTGGAGGGCAGAGACGCGGACGCGCGGTCGGACATCTTTGCCCTCGGGACCGTCCTCTACGAGATGCTCACCGGAAGGAAAGTCTTCGCCGGAAGCAGTGCGGCAGCCCTGGCCGCGTCGATTCTCAAGGACGATCCGCCGCCGATTCCGGCGCACCTGCCCGACGGCCTGACGCGCACGCTGAAGGTGTGCTGGGCCAAAGATCCCGACGAGCGATGGCAGTCGGCCGGCGATCTTCGCCGCGAGCTCGAGTGGATGTCGTCAGGCGGCGGACGGCCGTCTGTCGCCGCTGCATCCGAGCCGCAGGGAATCCGCCGCCGCGAGGCGATCGCGTGGGGCGCGGCGGCCATCTTCGGCGCGACCGCGGGCGTGAGCCTTTTCTCGCGGCGGTCGCGGACCGTGGAGCCGATCGCAAAAGCCGTGCGGTTCGTCGTCACGCCCACCGCAGGCGTGATCAACCCGTTCGAGGGTCCGCCCGCGATTTCGCCTGACGGTCGGACGCTGGCCTACACGGCCGTCGTCGATGCCGTACAGACCATCTGGGTTCGTTCGCTCGATTCGATCGTCGCCAGGCAGCTTCCGGGAACGGAAACCGCGGGCACGTTGTTCTGGTCGCCCGACAGCCGCTCGATCGGGTTCTATTCGCAGCCTGGCGTCCTGAAGAGAATCGAGCTCGCAGGCGGGGCGCCGCAGACGATTTGCGAGGTGAAAGGGCGGGCGCTCGGCGCGGCCTGGAGTCCCGCTGGCATTATTGTTTTCCATTCGCTCGGGGTCCAGGGTGTGAGTCAGGTGCCGGCAGGCGGCGGCGCACCGCGCGTCGTCACCACGGTCGCGGCCGGCGAACAGCACCTCCCGTCGTCGTTTCTGCCGGACGGCCGGCGGTTCGTCTTCAGCGTGGTGAGTCAGGATCCCGCCCGGATGGCCGTCTGTGTCGGCTCCCTTGACTCGTCGCGTATCGAGAGAGTATTGCCGGCGGCCTCGAGTGCCTGGTACGCGCCGTCCGGCCATCTGCTGTTCCTCCGCAATCGAAAGCTGATGGCTCAGCGCTTCGACACAAACGCCGTGCGGGTGCAGGGCGACACACAGCTGGTGTCCGATCGTGTCTGGATCGCCGGCGACGGGTTCCTGGCCGACTACTCGGTTTCGAACACGGGCGTGCTGGCGGTCACCGAAGAGTACGTCCCTCCGGGACAACTGACATGGCTGGATCGCTCAGGCAGACGCCTGGGAACGGCAGGTTCAGCCAGCCCGAACATCCACATCGATCTGTCGCTCGATGATCGCCGCGTTCTCGTGGAGCGGCTCAACGAGTCGGGCGCCGGCGATCTGTGGGTTCTCGATTTGACACGGGGGGAATCGCTAACCAGGCTGACCTCCGGCGGCTGGTCGTACATCGGGCTCTGGTCGCCCGACGGGACCCGCGTCGTCTACGCGCGCTCCGACAACGACGGGAAAGGTGATGCGAACTACATCCAGCGCTGGGATGGCGCCGGTCAACGCGAATTACTTTCGCGCGGCGGCGCGCCAACCGACTGGTCGCGCGACGGCCGTTTCATCGTGCAACACCTCGGCCTTGCGGGCGTTTCCGACGGACTGGACATCGTACCCGTGACGGGCGACCGCAAGCCGACCCGGTACCTCACCAGCACGCCGGCGCTCATCAGCCAGGGAAGGTGGTCTCCAGACGGCCGGTGGATGGCGTACTCGTCGACCGAGTCGACGACGCCGGAAGTGTACGTGCGACCGTTTCCGACGCCCGATCGCCGATTCGCGGTCTCGACCAACGGGGGCACTCATCCGCGCTGGCGGGCCGACGGCAAAGAGATCTTCTATCTGGCTCCCGACGGGAATCTGATGGCAGCGCCGGTGCGACTGAGCCCGAGCTTCGAGGCGGGCGCTCCCGTGCCGCTGTTCGCACTCCTTCCCGTCGGGTACGCGGGACGGACGGACTACGCGGTGGCCAAGGATGGGCAGCGTTTTCTGGTCAACCGCCGCACGGGACCGCCGATCTCCTACAGCATCACTGTGCTGACTGACTGGCCGCAGACGCTGCAGGGCTGAGCCGCACGGCAACCGCGCTATCATCTCCTGCCGGCCGAATGGCCCGGACGAGGACAGCCCAATGAAGCGGGCCCCATGGGCCTTGTGCATCGGCGTCGTCTCTGTCGCCGCCCTGGAAGTTCTGACGGCGGTGGCACTGGGGCAAGCCGGTCCGGAGGGACGCGGCGCCGAGCAGGCGCGCGTCACGCTCGATACCTACTGCATCGGCTGCCACAACTCGAGAACACATGCCGGCGGCCTGGCGTTCGACGCGCTGAATCCGGCCGCCGTTCAGGAGCGGCCGGACGTCTGGGAAAAGACCGTGCGCAAGCTGCGCGGCCATCTGATGCCGCCGCCCGGCAGCCGGCAGCCGGATCAGGCCGAGATCGACGCGTTCGTGGCGTCGATGGAGCGGGCGCTCGATAGCGCGGCCGGCCTTCGTCGTCACCCGACGGCAGGGCACGTGCCGATCCAGCGGCTGACGCGCACGGAGTTCGGCGCGGCGGTCAACGATCTGCTCGGCATCGAGATCGACGCCCAGACTCTGCTCCCCGCCGAGATTGAGGTCCAGGGGTTCGACAACATTGCCGCGGCGCTGAGCGTCTCTCCCGCCTTCCTTGATCAATACGTCGCGGCCGCGCGGTTCGCGGCGCGGCTCGCGGTGGGCGGATTGGCGCCCAAGGTCGCGAGCGCCACCTACCCGCAGCCGCTGACGGCCGACCAGCCGGTCCATGTCGACGGCCTGCCGCTCGGCACGCGCGGCGGGATGAAGTTCCGGCATCACTTTCCCGCGGACGGCGAATACCGGTTCTCGATTGCCGATCTCGGCATCACCAACTACACCCGTGCGGTCGAAACCCAGCACACGGTCGTCCTCATCGTCGACGGTCGCGAAGTGTTTCGCGCGTCGCTCGGCAGCGTCGAGGACCTGCGGCTCGTCGATCGCGGCGGCGCACCCGCGATGGCCGAGATCATGAAGCGCTTCACCGACATTCCGGTGCAGGTGAAGGCGGGCACCTATGACGTGGGCGTCACGTTCATCGAGCGCGCCCGCGTCGAGTCCGACGAGTTCGTGGGCTTCCTTCCCGGCGACGAGTTCAGTCGCGGCGACCGCGCGCCGCGCGTGCTCGGCGGCGTTCGCGTCGAGGGGCCGTTCAATGCGTCCGGTGTGTCGGAGACGCCAAGCCGCCAGCGCATCTTCATTTGCCGTCCTTCGAAGAGCAGCGATGAACACGCCTGCGCGCGCCGCATCGCCGCGAACCTGGCCCGCCGCGCGTTCCGGCGTCCCGTGACGGATGCCGACCTCGATTCGCTGATGCCGTACTTCGACAGCGGGCGGCGGCGCGGCGGCGAATTCGACTCAGGCATCGAGGACTTGGTGGCGGCCGTGCTGGCGAGCCCCGACTTCCTGTTCCGCGCGATTCGCACACCGCCGGACGCGCAGGATCGCGGCCAGTTCGCGCTCTCCGATCTGGAGCTGGCCTCGCGGCTTTCGTTCTTCCTGTGGAGCCAGGGGCCCGACGAGGCGCTGCTGAAGGTGGCGGCGGCCGGCAAGCTGCGCGCTTCGGAGACGCTGCAGGCCGAAGCGCTGCGCATGCTGCGCGACCGGCGCGCGTCGAGCCTGGTGCGCAACTTCGCGCTCAAGTGGCTGCACGTCGACAACCTCGACGAGGTGAAGCCCGATCCGAACCTGTTCCCGACGTTCAACGACGACCTGCGGCACGACATGGTCCGCGAGGTCGAGGCGTTCGTGGCGAGTATCCTGCTCGAGGATCGCAACGTCGGCGATCTATTGACCGCCGACCACACGTTCCTCAACGAGCGGCTGGCGCGCCACTACGGCATCCGGTCGGTGCACGGGCAGCAATTCAGGCGCGTGACGCTCGAAGACGCGCGGCGGTCGGGCCTCCTCGGCAAGGGCGCGGTGCTGCTCCGGACCTCGTACGGGGATCGCACGTCGCCCGTGCTGAGAGGCGCGTGGATTCTGGACAAGCTGATGGGCACGCCGCCCACACCGCCGCCGCCCGACGTCGACACCGACCTGTCGCAGCCCAAAGGCGAAGCGCCGAAGACGTTGCGGGCCAGAATGGAGCGCCACCGCACGAAGGCGGGCTGCAACCAGTGTCACGGCGTGATCGATCCGCTCGGCCTGGCGATGGAGAACTTCGACGCCATCGGCCGATGGCGTGACAAAGACGTGGAAGCCAACGCGCCGATCGACGCCCGAACGGTGCTGCCGAACGGCCGCTCGGTCGACGGTCCCCTCGAGCTGCGCGCCGCGATCTTCGGCGGACGGGATCTGTTCGTCCGCGCGTTCACCGAAAAGCTGATGATGTATGCGGTGGGGCGGGAGCTCGAGTTCTACGACATGCCTCAGGTTCGCGCCGTCGTCCGGCGTGCCGCGTCGGACGACTATCGCCTCTCCGCGATCGTCTCGGGCATCGTCGCCAGCGACGCGTTCCGGATGCAGGCCGCCTCCCCTGAAGCTCTGGCGGCCAAGGCCAACAAGGACTAACCATGTTCATTACCAAACGCCATTTGTCGCGCCGGACCGTCCTGAAGGGCGCGGGGGTGTCGCTGGCGCTGCCGCTGCTCGACGCGATGATCCCGGCTGCGACGGCGCTGGCGCAGACGGCAGCTGCGCCGACCCTGCGGATGGGATTCTTCTACCTCCCGCACGGCGCGATCATGGGCAACACCGCGCACGGCCCCGAGATGGATCGGTGGACACCAACTGGCGCTGGCGCGAGCTTCAAGCTCAGTCCCATCCTGGCGTCGCTCGAGCCGCACAAGCGATACGTCACGTCCTTCGGGAACCTTCAGAACCAGGCGATGGTCGGCGGCGTGCACAGCCTGGCGCCGGCCACCTGGCTGAGCGGCACGAAGCCGGACAAGGCGTCGCGCGCGGCGAGCATGTCGACCACGCTCGATCAGGTGGTCGCACAGCACATCGGCAAGAATACGACGCTTCCGTCGCTCGAAGTGGCCTCTGAAACGACGCAGCAGGCCGCCGCCTGCAGCGGCTCGGCGTGCTTCTACAACACCACGCTCTCGTTCCGCGACGCGCATTCGCCGCTGCCGATGGAGCACAACCCGCGCAAGGTGTTCGTGCAGCTGTTCGGCGAAGGTGATACGCCGGAAGAGCGGGCCGCCGTGTCGAGCCAGACGAAGAGCCTGCTGGATCGCATCACCGGCCGCACGCGCGCGCTTCAGCGCGAGCTGGGTGCCGCCGACCGCGTGGTGCTCGACAACTACCTGGAGACCGTGCGCGAAATCGAGCGCCGCGTGCAGCTGGCGTCGAGCCGCGATCTGTCCAGCATCGAGGTGCCCGAGGCGCCGGTCGGCGAGCTGAACGCCTTCGCTTCGCAAGTCGATCTGCTGTTCGATCTCATCGCGCTGGCCTACCGGGCAGACCTGACGCGCGTGGCCTCCTACATCATGGTGGCCGAAGGCACCAACCGGACGTACAACCACATCGGCGTGTCGGATTCGTTCCATCCGGTTTCGCACCACGCCAACGATCTGACCCGCATCGAGAAGCTGGCGAAGATTCAGACATGGCACGTGGAACGATTCGCGGCGTTCGTCAAGAAGCTCGCCGAGATCCCCGATGGCGACGGGACCCTGCTCGACCATGCGATGTTCCTGTACGGCTCGAACATGTCGAACAGCGATCGGCACAACGGGCACCCGCTGCCGACGATTCTCGTCGGCGGTGGCAACGGCAAGCTGCGCGGGGGACAGCACATCGATCTGCGCGAGCCCACGCCGCTCGCCAACGTGCATCTGACGATCCTCGACCGGATCAACGCACGGCAGGAGTCGTTCGGCGATAGTACCGGCACGATCGCGGAGGTCTAATCTCGGGGCTCGGTACGTGGGGCGGACCTTCAGGTCCGCCGTTCATCCAGGTCCGCCGTTCTCCCGGTTCGCGGGAGCTGAAGCTCCGGCCTACGTGCCGAAAGCTACTTGCTGCGCGAACGCTGCAGCCGGTCGTAATCCTTCTCACCCTCAGTGCAGAACTCGTCGACGAGCTCGGTGTCGGCTTCGAGGCTCTCCGACAGCATGACGGTGAACGGTTTCGTGTACACCTTCGGATCGTCGATCGTCAGCTCGATCTCGAGCGACCCGAAGTTCGGCCGACGGATCTTCTCCGTCATCTTCGCGACGTCGCTCATCGGGCTGCCCCAGGTGTCGATCCAGAGGTCGTCGCGGAAGCCTCTCGTCTCGACGACCAGCGTGTCGCCCTCCCAGTGCCCGACCGAATAGCCGTTCCATGTCGGATTCATGTCCGGCGGGAACGGCCGGCCGTCGATGAAGATCTGGCGGTACATCGCGTTCACTTCGTACATCAGCACGAGGAGCTTCGGGTTGTGCACCGCCTTGGTGAGATGGGGCAGCGTCCAGTGCCGTGGCGGGTTGTCGGGCAGGCAGCGCACGTGCGGATCGTCGATGCTATTCACGGCATGCCGTTCGTTGGTCAGCTTCTCCGCCCACGGTTGATACGGCAGCTTCCCGCCGGGCAGGTTCCGCCCGAGGTTGCCGCCGAGCGGCGATCCGCCGATTTCGATGCCGCACGGCCGCGCCTCGCCACGACTGTTCTCGCAGCGATTGGTTTGCGTGGCGTGCCACAGGCCCGAGAGATCCGGTTTGCCGTCGGCCAGCCGGGGCGTCGGCGCGGTGAGATCGGGCTTGCCGTCCTTCCTGGGGATCCCTTCGGTCGGATAGTGCAGCCACTGCCCGTAACCGAGCGCCGGGGCGCCCAGGACGACGATCACGAGAAGCAGGAGCGCGCGGTACACGGAGCGATCGATCGCCCAGATCCCTTCGCGCCTGACGAGCGCGTGCTCGAACACGCCCCGTTCGGTCCGACGGACGACGCCGCCGCCCTGCTGGCGCGCCATGTCGACGAGCGGACACTCCGGTCCGATCGGCTCTTCGATGTGCACCAGGCAGTTCAGCACAGCGGTGGCCGACCCGCGATCCGCCGCGACGTCGATGGCGTCGCGCTCGTCGAAATCAACCGGCGTCAGCCCCTTCTCCCAGCCGAACTCCTCGTTGAGCGCGCGAATGGCGTGCAGGTCCTCGAGCCGCACGAGCCGCGCCTGCAGCGACGCGTCACCGCCGCCAGGGCTCGCCGCGAACGTCGCCGCGGCGGCGCTGCCGGGCACTGCGAGTGCTCCGGCGGCCTGGACGGTTGAGTGGATGGATGCCCGGCGCGTCGATCCGGCAGTGGTCGTCATGCTGACACCTGTCCCTTTGGTGCGAAGTACTTCAACACGTTGAACCGGCCGGCGTGGCGTGCGTGCGCGCCGACGGCGCTCAGGCGCAGCCCGTTCTGGCCGGCGTTGTAGTCGACGCCGCAGTTCCGCATGGTCCGCAGGTTGATGAGAATCGTGCCCAGCGTCCCGTTGCACGATTCCTCCAGCCAGTAGGCGAGATAGATCTCATCCCGAATTTTCACATACGACGCCGGCCCGCTCCATTCCAGGCCGCCCGATCCATTGTCGAGGAAGATGATCCACGAAAGCGAGTGCGGCGTGGCGTAGAGATGCATCGACGTCAGGCCCGGCTGGTAGTTCCACGACACGGCGCGGCCCACGAGCTCGTCGGTGTGCTGGTGGCGGCGGTACCGCGGCGGCGTCAGCCCTTTCATCTCGACGACCCCGAAAAGCGTGTTCACCGCCGCCTCGTTCGCGATGTACGGCGTGCCCATCGTCCCGTGGAGGCACGTCACCAGCGCGTGGTCGAAGTCGACGACGACCGAGAACGCGTCGTGAGTGGGCGCGTCGCTCAGCAGATGGCCGAACATGATCACGCCGGGCGCCGACTCCCACGATTCGTAGCGTTCGTACTTCCAAGCGCTGTCCCCGCCGCGGCGCCAGCGCAGCTTCTGGATCTCGTCGAAGCGATATTCGATCGCCATGCCGCTGTCGTAGCGCAGCGTCAGTTCCTTGCCGGTCAGGAAGGTGCTGATCGGCCCCTTGTTGCCGGCCATCGCCGTGCGCTCGGGGAACACCGTCTTGTTTTTCGCGATGGCCGCGTCCACTTCGGCCTTCGTCATGATGGGATTGGTCTTCATCGGCCGATACACCGGCCGCCCGCCCTTCGCTGTCGGCACGTTCCGGCTGCCGAGCGCGATCTTCGTCCCGACATCGCCAAACGGTTCGAACTGCGCGATCTGGCCGACCCACTCCCCGCGTCCGGTGAACAAGTAGTACTCGAGCGTGTCGGTGTCGTCGAAGCCGAGGCGCACGCCGATCTGCTCGGCCTTCTTCACGTCGAGTGCGTAGGTCGTCATCGTGCCCGAGAATTCCGCTTCGACGCGTGAGTAGATGTACGTGTCGTCGTTGATCTTGATGTAATCCGACGGCGCGCAGAAGCTCAGCTCGCCTCCGAACCGCGTGAGCTCGACGAAATTCGAGTACAACACGCTGGGATAACACTCGATCGTTTCGATGCCCGTGTCCTGCTTCCAGTAGAAGCCTTTGCCCTCGATGCGATTGGTGATGCCGTGCCGTGCGGTGGGCGCCGCTCTGCCCGGCTGATCGATGTAGCCGTCATAGATCTGCCGCTGCACTTCGCGATTGTCCATGTACCCGCTGAACCAGGTTTCAAAAACCGTCGCGAGCCCCGTCTCCTGATCGATGACCACCGTGTAGCCGCGCTGCGTGCGGGGCACCAGGTGCGAGAACAGGACGAGGTGGTCGAGCGTCAGCGCGCCGTATCCGGCTTCCACGGCAGCGGCATCGCCCTCCGTCAGCGACAGGCGGTTGCGGGTAGAGAAGCGGTATCCGAGGGCCGGACCGCCGTCGAGCACGATTTTCAGCGCCCTGCCGACCAGCGCCTCCGAGAGCGGCGACGCGCTCACCGGACCCGCGGCAGCACCCAGCTTGCCGGCGATCTGCTCCGGCGTGAGCTTCGTGTACTTGATGCGATGCATCTGCTCCCGTGGATATCGTGTCGGCATGGATCAATCCCCTGGTGGTGATGGCGTGCGAGGGACGTATAGTATCCCACTGAAACCGTCATGCTCGACCGCAGGCAGCTTCTGACCGGCGTCGTCGGCGGGCTCCTTGGTGGACTTGCCCGGCCGCGCCGCGCTGCGGCACAGGCGGGCGCCGCGCCGGGCGTCGTCTCGCTGACGGATCGCGTGTCGCTCGTGACGAGCGGCGGCACCAACGTGCTCGCGCTCACGACGGGCGACGGGCTGGTGCTCGTCGACAGCGGCGTGCCGGCGCTGACAGATCGGCTTGTCGACGCGCTGCGGCCGTTGGGCGGCGTGCGCACGGTCTTCAACACGCACTGGCACGTCGAGAACACGGGCGCCAACGGCGTCCTCCGTCAGGGCGGCGCGACTGTCGTCGCGCACGAGAACACGCGGCTCTGGATGGCGACCCCGATCTGGGTTCCGGCGGAGGATCGCTACAGGCCGGCGCGTCCGGCCCTCGATCAGCCGAACGAAACCTTCCGCGCAGACGGATCGATGACCAGGGGCGGCGCGCGCATCGACTACGGCTATCTGATCGAAGCGCACACGAACGGCGACATCTACGTGTTCTTCCGTGACGCCAACGTGCTCGCCGCCGGCGACGTCGTCTCGCCCGCGCGCGATCCCGAGCTCGATTACTTCACGGGCGCATGGCTGGGCGGCCGGGTCGACGCGCTGAGCCGTCTGCTGGCGCTGAGCGATCGCGACACACGCATCGTGCCCGGCTCGGGTCCGGTGATGAGCCGCGCCGACCTGCAGGCCGAGCGCGACCTGATGAAGACGCTGTACGACCGCACGGTCGATCGCATCCGCCAGGGCGACGATGCCGACGACATGCTGGCTGCGGGCGTGATGAACGGGCTGCCGCGGACGTGGAAGGATCCGCGGAAATTCCTCTACGACGTCAACAAGGGCCTGTGGGCCCACCACAACAAGCTGTCGCCCAATGTCGTGTAAGCGATGGCTCGCTGCCGTGGTGATGCTGCTCGGGTTCGCAGCCGCCGCACACGCCGAATCCGTGCTCGCCGATCGAATTCAGTCGGGCGATCGCGCCGCGGCGCTGGCGATGATTGTGAAGGGCGCCGACGTCAACCAGGCGCAGCCGGATGGCACGACGCCGCTGCACTGGGCCATCTACCGCGTCGATCGCGAGCTGGTTGGCACGCTCCTGAAGAAGGGCGCCAACGTGAACATCGCGAACCGCTACGGCGCGAGCCCGCTCACGGAGGCGGTCCGCGTGGCCGATGCGATGCTGGTGGGCATGCTGCTCGAGGTCGGCGCCGACGCCAACACCGCCAACGAGGACGGCCAGAGCGCGTTGATGCTGGCGGCACGCACGGGCAGCGTCGCCGTCGCCAGGCTTCTCGTCGAACGAGGTGCCAACGTCAACACGCGCGAACGATTCCGCGATCAGTCGGCCGTCATGTGGGCCGCAGCTGAAAATCATGCGGACATGGTCGCGTTCCTCGTCTCGAAGGGCGCCGACCTTTCCGTGCGGGCGAAGGCGATCGACTGGCTGTCGCAGATCACCAACGAGCCGCGCGTGCAGTATCGGCCGACCGGCGGCCTCACGCCGCTGCTGTACGCGGCGCGTGCCGGATGCCTGGGCTGCGTGAAGGCGATGGTCGAGGCCGGCGCCGACATCGATCGGCCCAATCCCGACGGGATGACGCCGATGATCATGGCGCTCGACAACGGCTATCCCGCCGTCGCGCGTTACCTGCTCGACCGCGGAGCCAACCCGCACACGTGGGACTGGTGGGGCCGCACACCGCTCTATGTGGCGGTGACCATGCGCGGCGGAGTCGACAGCCGCCCGGGCCCGCGGCCGCCAGAGTCGCTGGAGCTGATCACGGCGATGCTCGACGCCGGCGTGAATGCGAACGCGCAGCTCGCCTTCAAGGAGCCGAGCCGCGGCGGACGCGACAATCGATTCAGGGACGATCTCTTGACGACCGGTGCGACGCCGCTCCTGCGCGCCGCGCAGACCCACGACAACGACGTCGTGCGGCTCCTGCTCGATCATCATGCGCTGGTCGACCTGCCGAACGCCTCTGGTGTGACGCCCTTCATGGCGGCCGCCGGCATGGGGACACGGACGACGCCCGGCGTGCTGGGCCCGGGACCGTCCGAGAACATCGCCGCCCTGTCGGTCGAGACGATGGAGATATTGCGAAAGGCGGGCGCCGACGTGAACGCCCGTATCACCGACGTCACGAGCCTGACGGCGCGCATCGCGCGGACGAACACGCTGACCGGCCGTCAGGGACAGTCGACGCTGTTCCTCGCGGTCGAAACCGGTCGGACAGCCGTGGTCCGGTATCTGCTCGATCACGGCGCGAAGCTCGATGTGAAGGACGACATGGGCCGGACACCGATCGACATCGCCCGTGGAGCGGGAGAGGGTCGCACCGAGGCTGCCTCGCGCGACATTGCGGCGATGCTCGAGTCCGCCGTGAGAAGGAGCGTGCCATGAACCGATCGATGCGGCGACGCGGGCTCGCGGTCGCGCTGTTGATCTCGTGTGCGGTGTCGCTCGCCGCGCAACAGGCGTCGCGGGGCGAGCGTGCCGCCTCGCCGTCGTGGACGCCGCCGCGCGCCGCCGATGGCCATGCAAGTCTCGAGGGTGTGTGGGAGAACAACAGCGCGACGCCGCTCGAGCGGCCCGCGCAGCTGGCGGACAAGCCGCGATTGACCGACCAGGAACTGGCCGATCTCGAAGGGCGCGCCAGGGCGTTGTTCACGCCGGAGTCGGACGCGATCTTCGGCGATGGGCTGTATCTGGCGCTGCTGGCGAATGCACCGGCGCCCGGCCTCGGCGCCACCGGCACGTACGCGCAGAACTGGCTGCCCGATCGCTACTTCGAACACCGCACGTCGCTCATCGTAGATCCGCCGAACGGCAAGCTGCCGCCCGCCACGCCAGCGGGCCAGCGTGCGCGCCTGGCCGCGGCCGGCAGGTTTACGCAGCGCGCGTTCGCGGCGCAGGACATGACGCTGACCGATCGCTGCATCTACTACGGCTTTCCCGATCTGTTCGCCGCGTACATGAGCGTGTACCGCATCGTGCAGACGCCGGAATACGTGGCCATCCAGCTCGAGAAGATCCACGACGCGCGCATCATCCCGCTCGATGGGCGGCCCCATGTCGCGTCGTCGATTCGCAAGTATCAAGGTGATTCGCGCGGGCACTGGGAAGGCGACACCCTCGTCGTCGAAACCACGAACTTCCATCCCAACGGCAATCCGTTCGGCGGATACCAGACGCTCTCCGACGAGAACCTCCGGTTGATCGAGCGCTTCAAGCGGATGGCGCCGGACACGCTGGAGTACACCTTCACGGTCGACGATCCGACGATGTGGACGCGACCGTGGACGGCCGTGATCAACTGGAAGCGATCGAAGAGCACGGTGTTCGAATACGCGTGCCACGAAGGCAACTACAGCCTGCCGGGCATGTTGTCGGGCGCGCGCGCGGACGAAGCGGCGGACCGATGAGGCTGACGCCGGCGCTTGTCGGCAGTCTGATCGCGCTGGCGTCGTTGCCGGCCGCACAGGTCGCGACACCGGTGCCGGACGAGCGCGTGCGAGCCGTTCACAAGGCGGCGTTGCCGCTCGATGCCCACGCCGATGTGTTGATGCCGACGACGTCGGCGGTCTATCGCACGGCGGACGGCGTCTCTCAGATCACGGTCGACAAGCTCGTGGCGGGCGGCTGGGCCACGGTGACGTGGGCGATTCAGTCGCCGACCGGGCCCGCGACCGCTGATGGCGTTGCCAAAGCGCGGAGCGAGGTCGACGCCAAGCTCGCCCGCATCCGCGAGATCGCAGCCGCGAATCCCGCGCGGCTGTCCCTGGCGAAGACATCAGCCGAGATCGAGCGCGCCCACGCGCAGGGCAAGATCGCCGTGCTGATTAGCTTCCAGAACGCGTACGCGCTCGGGACCGACGGCTCGCTCGTCGATCGCTACCTGCGCGAAGGGGTGCGCGTGTTCGCGTTCAACCATGCCGGCAACAACGCCTTCGCCGATTCGTCGCGCCCGACGATCCCCAACGACGAACCGAACGGCGGGCTTTCGGCGCTTGGCAAGGCCGCCGTCCGCACGCTCAACGATCGCGGCGTCGCCATCGACGTGTCGCAGCTCACGCCAAAAGGGGTGAAACAGACGCTCGAGCTGTCACGCGCGCCCGTGATTGCCAGCCACTCGGCGGTGCGGTCGCTCGTCGACGAAACGCGCAATCTGCTCGACGAAGAGATGGACGCGATCGCGGCGAAGGGCGGCGTGGTGCACGTGCCGCCATTCAATACCTATGTCGCGCCGCGGCCGCCGGAGTTCGTCGCGCGGCTCGGTGGCATCCGGACTCGCTTTGGGCTGCCAGTGGCGTTCCACGGGGTGCTCGACGATGCGCAGCGGCTCGAGGGGAAGGCGCGGAGCGACTATCAGGCCGAGGCGCTCGCGTCGGTGCCGCGCGCGACCGTGGCGGACTACGTCAGGCACATCGACTACGTGGTCAAGCGGATCGGCGCCGATCATGTCGGCATCGGGACTGACTTCGACCATGGCGCGGGGATTGTCGGCTTCAAGGACGCAAGCGAGGCGCCGAACCTGACGCGGGCGCTGCTCGAGCGTGGTTACTCCGCGCAGGACATCGCCAAGATCTGGAGCGGCAACTTCATGCGTGTGCTCAAGGCCGTCGAAGCCGCCGCCGCGCGGTAGGGGACCCTGGCGAAGGCGGCAGGCCGTCCCAGCGGAACGGGCTAAAGCCCGTTGTCTACTTCAGATTCCGGTACACGGCCTCCTCGACGCCGGCATACACCTTCATCGACGCCTCGTCGTAGAACGGCAGCGTCTGCATCATCACGACGACGCCGATGTCTTTCTTTGGATCGATGAAGAAGTGCGTGTTGAAGATGCCCGCCCACGTGCCGCTGCCGGGCGAGCGGCGGTTCGGCAGCTGCTCGGCCGCCAGCTGGAAGCCGAGGCCCCAGCGATCCTTTCCGGCGCCGACCGGGAAGTTCTTCGAGAGCGCCAGGTTCGCCGACTGCTGTTCCTTCACCACCACGCTCCCGGTGTGCGGCTCGAACATCGTCTTCACCGACTTTTCGCTCAGGATGCGGGCGTCGCCCAGCTTGCCGCGGTTGAGGAGCATGCGGAGGAACAGCCCGTAATCGCTGGCCGTGCCGTACAGGCCGCCGTCCCCTTGAACCGTCGCCGGCAGCGTAGGCGGCATCGGCCGCTCTACGAACTTTCCGTCCGCGCCGCGCGCATTCACCCCGACGACGCGCGGGTATTTCTCGGTGGGCACCAGGTAGGCGGTGTCCTGCATGCCGAGCGGCTTGAAGATGCGCGCGTCGAGAAACGCGTCGAGCTTCTGGCCCGAGATCGCTTCGACGACTTCGCCCAGCACGCGCGTGCTCGCGCCGTACGCCCAGCTCTCGCCGGGATCGAACAGCATCGGCGAGTCGAGCTCCTGCTTGCCCGTCTTCTGCATGATCTTCGTCAGCATCGGGCTCGAGAACCCGTAGCCGATGCCGGACGTGTGCGTCAGCAGATGCCGGATGGTAATCGCCCGCTTCGCCGGCCGCGTCTCGAAGCTCCCGTCCGCCTCGTTGAACGAGCTGATGACGACGGGATCCTTGTACTTCGGCAGGTACTTCGCCACCTCGTCGTCCAGTTTCAGTTTCCCTTCATCGATGAGCATCATGATGGCCACCGAGGTGATCGGCTTGGTCATCGACGCCATGTTGAAGAGGGTGTCCTTCGTCATTGGCGCGCTCTTGAGCGTGCTCTTGAGGCCGAACGCCTCGTTGTAGAGCGTGCCGCTCCTGTTGACGACGGCGACGACGACGCCGGGCACGTCGCCGCGATCGGTCGCGTTCTTGAGGAACGACGAAAGCGCCGTCGATCCCTGCTGCGGGATCGTGGGCGCCGCCAGAACGGCCGCGCCCGACGCGACGACCAGGAGAAGAAGCGGAAGAAGGTGGCGGGGAAGTCGTTTCATGGAGCTTCATCCTAGTGGAGGAAGCCCGTGGTAGGGAACGGGTGGGACGTTCCCACCCGGGACGGCGCGGCGGACCTGAAGGTCCGCCCTACAGAGCTGTCGGAGGGCGGGCCTTCAGGCCTGCCTTACTTGATGTACCAATGCGCGCCGATGGCGATGCTGAGCGGGCTGAGGTCGTACCCGGTCATCGACGTCGGCCAATGGCGGTAGCCGACGTCCGCGGTCAGCCCGAAACGCGGCATGCTCGGAAACATCAGTTCGCCGCCGGCGAACACGCGATAGCCGACGCCGTCGTTCGTCGTAGCCTCGACGGGAACCGGTGTCGCCGTGCTCGACGTCTCGTGGCGGAAGCTCACCGTCGACCCCACGTACGGCCTGATCCACATGGAATCGCTCAGCAGATCGAACGGCGAGTAGAGGGCGCCGGGCTCGAACTGCATCGCGGTCACGCGGTCGGCGGCGTTGAGCCCGGTCACGGCGTTACGCGTGAGGCCGAACTGGATCGCGAGGTGGTTGTTGGGCCACACGCGTCCCGTCGCGCCGAACGTGCTCGTGGTGCCGACGAGCGCGCCGATGCCGACGGTGTGGCTCGGCGCGAACAACTGCGGCCGCGGCGGCACATTGGGCTGGACACGTGGCGCAGGCGTGGGCTGATTGCGCAGTGCCGTGTCCGGCTGGCTGCGCGGCGCGGCGTCGGCCTGCCCGTTCGCCACGACCGGTTCGCCCACCGACGTGCGGCCGCCCTGCTGAATCGTCCTGGTCACGGGGGCCGTCGATCGCGGCGACGCGCTCGCGCCGGCCTTCGTCGCGGGCGCGGTGCTTCCGGCTGGCGCGACGGCGCGAACGGGTCCGGCGGCACTCGCGGGGCCGACGTGTCCCATCGTCACGTGTACGTAGCCGACGCCGTCGGGCGCGGCCGGCCAGGACACCCTGACCCAGCTGCCAAGATTGCGCGACACCGGCAGGACCGCGCCGTGGGACGCGTGGCCGACGACCGGCATGACGGTGCTCGGTCCCTTGTAAATATCCGCGGACTCCACGTCCACGGTGAGCACGATGTCTTCCGCGAGGAGCGTCGCGGGACTGAGCGCGAGCGCGACGACGACAATGGCGGCCCGTCGAAGCATGTGACCCTCCGTATTTGCGCACCGGACGCCGGCCACGGATCTGGTTCCCGACTGACGGATCTGGTGGAGCCGTCAGGCAGAAAGGGCCCAAATGCGCGCCGATCGCAGTGCCTGAGGGAGTGTCAGCAAAGAGCCTTCCTGTTTGACACGGTGGAGGCCACGCGGTCATCATCCGCGCGCGGCGATGCCATTCCGAAGCCCGCTTCCCGATCTTCAGATTCCCAGTCTTTCCCTCACCGACTTCGTGTTTCGCGGCGCGCGCGACTACGCGGATCGCCCGGCGTGCGTCGACGGCGTGAGCGGCCGCGTGCTCACGTTCGACCATGTTCGCGAGCAGGTCCGCCGTGTGGCTGCCGGGCTGGCGTCGCGAGTGCGCAAGGGCGACGTCGTGGCGATCTGGGCGCCCAACGTCCCCGAGTACGCGATCGTCTTTCACGCGGTGGCGACGCTGGGCGGCATCCTGACGACCATCAATCCGGCTTACACCGTCGAGGAAGCGGCATTCCAGCTGCGCGACGCGCAGGCGCGGCTGCTCGTCACCGTCGCGGCCCTCGCGGATCGGGCGCGCGAGGCCGTCACGCTCGCGGGCCGGCCGGTCGACATCATCAGCGTCGATGACACGCCCAACCTGCCGACGCTCGCCTCGATCGCGATCGACGCGGATCCGCCGGCCGTCTCCATCGATCCCTCGACCGACATCGTCGCGCTGCCGTACTCATCGGGAACGACCGGCGTCTGCAAAGGCGTGATGCTGACGCACCGGAACCTGATCGCGAACCTCATGCAGATCGGCGCGATCGAGACCAGCCGGATCTCCACCCTGATCGCGGTGCT
>Ga0066903_100000033_pt1 | contig 54121 bp, 49 predicted proteins | sample PanSoiMetaGPlot1_FD_67491 | JGI IMG/M metagenome (GOLD analysis project Ga0066903, IMG submission 67491) | Tropical forest soil microbial communities from Panama analyzed to predict greenhouse gas emissions - Panama Soil - Plot 1 (version 2) | ecosystem: Environmental > Terrestrial > Soil >... | reverse complement strand
CACGAGGCGAGCTGTACCTAAACCGGCGCCCGCCCCCACCAGGCAAATCGCCGACAGCCCCACCACCGCGCGCCACCGATGGGCGGGTGGCCCATCGAAGGCCGCCGCCGCGCCCGGCGGCACCAGCCGCGGCTTCACCACGCGGGTGCGCCCGCCCGACACGGCGGGCACCGCTGCGTCCTCCTGCGGCCTTTCCGGACCGACCTCCGTGCCCGGATCGAGCGCGGCGATGGTCACCTCGCTGGCGCCGGGCAGCGTCCGCACGAACGACGACACGCTCCCCTGCGTGACGGCCAGCCGCTGCGCCAGCGCGAACGCCTCCAGGTCCTCCTGCATCTCCTCGGCCGCCCGGTAGCGACGCTCGCGATCGCGCGCCAGGCCCTTGAGCAGGATGCGCTCCAGCTCGCGCGGATAGCGCGACACCAGCTGCGACGGCCGCGGGGCGTCGACCTTGTCGATGGCGTTCATCACCATCAGATCCGAATCGCCCGGAAACAGGCGGCGGCCCACCGTCAGCTCCCACAGCACGATCGCTAGCGAGAAAATGTCGCTGCGCCGATCCAGGCGCTCCGAACGGCACTGCTCGGGAGACAGGTACGACACCTTGCCCTTGATCGTTCCGGTGCGCGTCTCGCCCGCGCGGCGGACGGCCTTGGCGATTCCGAAGTCGACCAGCTTCACGGTTCCGTCCGAGGTCAGGAAGATGTTCGGCGGCGAGACGTCGCGATGGACGAGGCCCAGCGGCTGGCCGGCTGCGTCCCGCTTCTCGTGCAGGTAGTGCAGCCCCGCCGCGGCGCCGATGCCGATCGCGATCGCGATCTCCAGCGGCACCTGCCGTCCCGCCCGCGCCAGCGCCTGACCGGCGCGCCGGATGTCCTGCCCGCGCAGGTATTCCATGGCGAGGAAGTAACGCCCGTCCTCGCATCCGAAGTCGAATGCCTGGACGACGTTGGCGTGGTGCAGGCTGGCGGCGATGCGCGCCTCGTTCATGAACATCGCCAGGAACTCCGCGTCGCGGGCGTACTCGGGGAGGATCCGCTTGATGGCGACCAGCTTCGGGACCCCGGCGACGCCTTCGAACGAGGCGAGGTGGATCTCCGCCATCCCCCCCGACGCCAGCGGCTTGAGCAGCGTGTAACGCCCGAATCGTTCGGGGCTGTCGTCGGCCGCAACCACGGTCATTGTTCTACCTCGACGCCGTGCTTGCGTAGAAGCCGGTGAAACATCTGTCGCGAAATACCCGCCTGGGCCGCCGCGTGCGCGACCACCCCGCGCGCCCGATCGAGCATCGCCCGGCAGTAGTCGCGCTCGAACCGTTCGACCGCCAGCCGGCGCGCGGTCGAGTAATCGACCGCGCGATCGTCGAGGGGAAGAGGATGCGCCGGCGGCGCCTGCGTGGCGGTCGGCAGCCCCGCCATGTCGCCAAGGACCACCAGCCGCTCGATGGCGTTTCGAAGCTCGCGCACGTTGCCGGGCCAGTCGTAGGCCGCGAACGCCGCCAGCAGGCTGGGCGTCAGGATCTCCTGCTTCGGACCGACCACGCGCTGCGCCGCCAGGAAATGCCGGGCCAGCAGCGGGATGTCCTCGCGCCGGTGACGCAGCGCCGGCACCTCGACCTGGACGACCGCCAGCCGGTAATAGAGATCGGCGCGAAACTTACCCTCGTCGACCAGCTTGCGCAGGTTGCGGTTGGTCGCCGCGATGAGGCGGAAGTCGACGTCCTCGAAGGTCGTCGCGCCGACGGCCCTGACTTGCCGCTGCTCGATCGCGCGCAGCAGCTTCGGCTGCATCTCGAGCGGCAGCTCGCCCACCTCGTCGAGGAACAGCGTGCCCGAGGCGGCCTCCTCGATCGCGCCCGCGCGATCCCGCGTCGCGCCCGTGAAGGCGCCCGCGCGGACGCCGAACAGCTCGCTCTCGATCAACGACGGCGGAATCGACGCGCAATCGACGACCTGAAACGCATTCCCCGCCCGCGCCGACGCCGCGTGAATCGCCTCCGCGACCAGCTCCTTGCCCGTGCCCGATTCGCCTTCGAGCAGGATCGTGCTGTCGCCGGTCGTCGCGCGCTCGAGGATCGCGAACATCTGTTGCATCGCCTCCGAACGGCCCACGATGCTCTTGAAGCGATCGCCGGTGCTGAGGGGATGCTGGATCTCCTCGGCCGCCACGGCGAAGCTCAAGTCGGTTTCACCCAGCGAGATCGTCGCCAGCGGCACGTCCAGGACCACCTGACCGACGCGCACGCCGCCCACGCGGGTGCCGTTGGTGGAACCGAGATCGCGCAGCAGGTAACCCTGCTCCTCGGCGCGGAGCTCGGCGTGTCGAAAAGAGACGCTGTCGTCGGTCAAGATGAGGTCCGAGTCCGAACCGGTGCCCAGCACCGCCGATCGACGGGCGCCGAAGTCCAGCACCTTGCCCTTGTCACGCCCGCGGACGACGCGGAGCTGAGCGCGGCGCACCGCCACCGCTCGAAGGTCGGCGTTCGAAATTCGTCGTGTGGCGCCCTGCCCGTCGCTCATCGGCCCGATCCTATTTCAAACCAGTGCCCAGCGGACCGCCGTGTTGGTCGAGCCGGCTATTTTTCCTCCGGCCCGCCGGCAGCAATCCGCCGGCCCCCTGAAACAGCAGGGCGGCTATCATCGGGGGCGCCTCACGGAAAAAAATGCTCTCGACGTCTTTGCTGGCCCTGTTGGTGACCGTCGCGGGGGACGCGCCCCCGGACCCGCGCGTGTCGGCGATTGAGTTGATGAATGCGCTCTCCCGCCTGGTCGTCGAGCGCCGGGAGAGCGAGCTCGGTCTGACGAACTGGGCGTACGAGTGCAGCGACGCGGCGGCGTGCGCCGGGACCTGCACCGAGACGCTGAAGGCGATCGGCGGCTCGCTGGCGTCGCTGGATCCGGGATCGCTGTGCGACGATTTCAAGCAGGCGGTGAACTGGTCGTCGCGCGAGGACTCGGATCCGCTGAATTCACGGGCCATCGCCTGGGTGAGGCGGCGGTTCCAGAGAGCCGCGCTGAATGCCGAGGCAAATCTTGGTGAAGACGATCGCGTGATCCTGAAATGCAACCTCGCGAGGCTCAGCCTCGGTGGCGACGCGCGCGGCTGCGCGCGCGCCGACGCCCTGTCGGCCGCCGCCACGATCTCGAGGCTGGCCGACTATCCGGAGGACGCGGGGGACGACAGGATGTGGAGCCGACTCTGCTTCGAGCTCGACAGCTGCGCGAAAGACTGCGCCTTCCTCCTCAACGCCCTGACCGGTATCGATCCGCGCGAGGCCGGGAAATTGCCGCTCTGCCCAGACGCGCGCGCGAGCCTCGGCGGTGCGAAGCCCGACGCCGAAAAGCTGTTCCGCTTCGGCAAGCAGAGAGTGGTGGCCTTCCTGCAAGGCGCGGTGAAGTCGATCGGTCCGGAACGCGGCCCGCGCCTGCGCTGCGACGCCGCCCGGCTCGGGCTGCTGGCGACCGATCCGGCTTGCCCGCCCGAGCCCGACGCGATCTCGGGCGCCCCTGTCAGACCCTGGCCCGGGCCGCGCCGCGGGCCCATGTCGCCATTGCTGCGGCGTCGATAGTTGAGCCCTGCCGCGAAAGCAGCGGCACTTTCGGGGCGTTCCGGACCCAGTCGGAGCTGCAACGATGCGGAACGCCCCTCAGAACGCCCCCCGTCGATGGTCGCTTGCCGTGCTGCTCGCCCTGGCCGGCGCGGCCGCGTCGGGCTGTGGCGCCCGGCCGATCCAGCCGGGCGGGGGGACCGGCGGCGGCGTGCTGGGCGGCATGGGCGGCGGCATCGTCGGGACGGGCACCGGCGGGCAGAGCATGACGGGTACCGGCGGCGCGTCCGGCGTCGCCGTCCCGTGCATGGGCGCGACCGATTCGCGGCTGGTGGTCGCAGATCAGCGCATCTTGCGCCTGACGTCGAATGAAGTCGTCAACACGGTCCGTTATCTGATCAACGACGCCGAGGCGCAGGCGGTCAACAGCGACATGTTCGCGATCACGAGGCCTGCCGAGCGTCATTTTCCGCCGTCGGACGGCGAGCAAGAGACCTTCAACGACACGAACATCCTCCCGATCGTCGCCCTGAGCGATCACGTCGCCAACTACGTCCTCGACAACTTCTCGACGCTGGCCAGCTGTCCGAACCCGACCGACGCCTGCGCGACGATCTACCTCAACAAGCTGGCCGCCCGCGCCTACCGGCGGCCGCTGAAGCCCGACGAGCAGGCCCGGTTCACCGCCCTTTACACGAACCTGCGTTCGACCCAGATCGTCAACGGCTACCAGGTCACATTCACCGTCGAGGAAGCGACCAGCTACGCGGTCCAGGCGGTGCTCAGCTCGCCGCAGACGCTCTGGCGCTGGGAGCTCGGCGATCCGTCGATGGCGTCGACGTCCCCGGCCGGCATTCCGCTCACGGACAACGAGCTGGCGACGGCCCTCGCGTTCTTCATGACGGATCAGCCGCCCGACGACGGGCTGCTGGCGGACGCGGCCGCCGGAAGATTGCGCGGGAATCTGTCCGCCCAGGTGCAACGGCTGCTCCAGTCGCCGATCGCCAAGGACTGGCTGCGGACGACCATGGAGTACTACTACCTTATCAACCAGCTGCCGTACTACTCGGTCGACCCGACGAAGTTCCCGATCACGGACGCCCTGGTCGCCGACATGGAGACCGAAGCGAGGATGTTCCTCGACAACACGCTCTGGAACGGCAACCTGACCGACCTTCTGCTGTCGCGGACGACCTTCCTCAACACGAACCTGGCGACGAACATCTACGGGGTGCCGATCCCGCCAGACGCGACCGACACGAACTTCACACTGGCAACGCTGCCGGCCGACCAGCGTTCCGGCCTTCTGACCAACGCCGGGTTCCTGACGGCCCGCGACCGATCGAACGGGCAGGACATCGTGTCGCGGGGCAAAGCGGTGATGGCGGCGATGCTGTGCCTGACGACTTCGCCGCCCACCGATGTCTCGACGACGATGGCGGTGATGATCGCTTCGACGTCACTGGACCAGCAGACGGGCCAAGAGCAGGTCGCCACCCGCGCAGGCGCGCCGGTCTGCCGGGACTGCCACGGCATGTTCGACCCCTACGGACTCGCGCTCGAAAACTACGACGCCATCGGCCGCTACCGGGTCGTCTACGATTATCTTGGCGGCAAGCCGATCGACGCGACCGCGACGCTCCCGGCGATCCTGGGGGGCGGCACGGTGGCGAACGGCGTCGAGCTGGCGCAGAAGCTGGCGGCGAGCCCGGCCTTCACGAACTGCTTGGCCAAGAGCTTCCTTCAGTACGCGCTGGTCGACCTGAGCTCGTACGTCGAGCTGCCCCTGCCGCCGCAGCAGGCGGGCTGCGCCGCGGCCGACGTCGTCCAGCGTTACCAGAGCGCCGGCGGGAAGACGTTCTCCGACCTCGTGCGATCGGTGACGGCCGCGCCCGCCTTCGTCTTGCGAAGAGCGGCCCAGTGACGTCGTATCGCTTTCGGCGCCGCGCCTTCATCGCGGCGATGAGCGGGGGCGTCGGTCTCAAGATCATGTTGCGCAACCTGGAGGGCGCGGCGCAGGGGATGCCGTCGCCGGCGCGGCTGCTGGTCACGCACTGGCCGATCGGGGTCGTCTCCGGAGCGAACAACGCGCTCTGGACGCCGACGTCGGGCAGCGTGGGCGGATCACCCGGTTTGAAACCGTTCGCCGATCAGGGCCTCGGGAACGACATGACGGTCATTCGCGGACTGTCGACGATAAACCTGAACGCCAACGGCGGCGGCGGTCATGAAGCGGGGACGGTCTTGCTGGTGACCGGGCGGAGCGCCGGCGGCGTGCGGACCAATCGCGCCCAGGCGTCCGACGCCTTTGCCTCGCCGGGCGGATCGATCGACCAGATCCTGCTCCAGAACGTGCCCGCGCTGCAGAGACCCGGCCCCGGGTTCGCGGGCTCGATCGCGGACATGCGCACCGACGACGGCGGCATCTCGACGAAGTGCCTGTCGTACTCGACCGAATCGCAGAACGTGATGACCTACTCGGGAACCAGCGCGACCGAGGCCAAGCCGATGCTCGGCGTGCTGAGCCCGCTCGAGCAGTACACGAACCTGTTCGGCAGCTTCGTTCCTGGAACGGCGGGCGCGGGCGGCGCTTCCGGAACGGGCGGCGCCGGCGGAAGCTCCTCGGCGCCAGTCGCCGACGCCACACTGAAGAAGCTGGTGGGCAAGAAGAGCGTCCTCGACTTCGCGCTCGAAGAGCTGAATCAGGTGCGCCAGCTGGCGCCGAGCGAGGCGCGCAACAAGCTGTCCAACCACAGCGACGCGATCCTCAGCGTGGAGACGCAGATCGCCAACGCCATCAATAAGTACCCCACCCCGGGCGGAGCCGGCGGCACCACGGGTACGGGCGGAGCCGGCGGCACGGGCGGCAACGGCGGCCCGACCTGCGGCGGCGGCTGCACGACGAAGCCGTCCGCGCCGCCCGACATCACGGGCAATCCCGACTGGAACACCGGATTCCACGGCGACTACAGCATGACCTACGGCACCATGGACGAATCAACCGTCCACGCGGCGGTCGGCGCGGCGCACCTCGGCGTCCTCAAGGCGGCGTTCATCTGCGATCTGATCCGCGTCGGGACCTTTCAGTGGGCGCCCGGCTTCAACCACGTCGCCTTCGGCGGCCTGTACCCGAACGACACCCGGCCGTACGAGCATCATCCGACCAGTCACAAGATCGGCGGCGCAGAGGTCACGTCTGGCGTCACGCCCGCCGACCTGAATGTCAACGCGGCCTTCCTCTACAACGTCCAGCTCTGGTACTACGCGCGGCACGCCGAGAACCTGGCCACCTGGAAAACCGCCGTCGACGGTTGCGGCAACGGCCTGCTCGACTACACCTGCGTTCCGTTCCTGACCGAGGTGACGCAGAACTCCCACGAGCGAAGCAACATGGCCGGGATGATCATCGGCGGCACGAAGCTCGGGTTCCAGCACGGCCGCTACGTGACCGGGAACTTCAGCATCAACCAGTTCTGGGGGACGATCGCGCAGGCGTACGGCTACACGTCGACCGCCGCCCCGTTCGCCGCGCCCCTCGACGGATTCTGGGCCAAGCCCGCCTGATTCGGACGCGCCGCTAAGGCGAGGGCGGCGGGCAGCCTTCGTCGATGAGGCCGTTGCAGTTGTCGTCGATCCCGTTGCCGCAGATCTCGGGCGCGCCCGGGTGGACGTTCGGATCGTCGTCACGGCAGTCGTCGCACCATTTGACGCCGTCGCCGTCGGCGTCAGCGCCGCCCTGCCCGCGCTCGCACGCGACGAAGTCGCGCAGGAAGTCCGGCCGCTTCTGCACGACGTCCCGCGCCGTGGCGACCGCGGTCTGCCACTGATCGACGGTCGCCATCTTGTGCGGGTCGTTGCTCACCGCATCCGCGATCTGCTGCGACCAGGTGTCGATCCAGCCCTGCATCTGCCCGACATCCCAGTGGTCCAGCTGCGCCGCGATCGCGTCGACGTAGTGCTGGCGCCAGGTCGGATCGTTGATCACCGCCAGGTAATGCTGCCCCGGCGGCTGGGCGTTGGGGATCCCCTCCCACCAGTAGATCGGATGGTCGTTGAATGTGAACGGGCTGTTCTGCGACAGCCAGTCGAAGGTCGAATCCAGGTCCGTCGGCAGCCAGACGTAGCCCTGCTGGCCCTGGTCGTAGAGGAGAAAGTTGTGGTTGCCGCCGTAGTAGCCGTCGCCGTTATTCAGCAACGCGTCGCCCGCCCACTCCGACACCGAGGCGTTGAGATCGATGAGGCTCGCCATCGACTGTATGTCCGTCGCCGCCCAGAACGCCTGCAGCTTCGCGGTGTCCTCCGGCGTCTGGCCGTTCTGGTCGGGCGGCTGGCCGCCCTTGAACAGGTTGCCCCCGGAATTTGTGGGGAAGAAGGACTTCACCAGCCGGTGACCGACGTGATCCTCGACGGCGTAGAGGCCGTAGTACGTCCCGTTCAGGAACAGCATCCCGCTGTTCGAGCACGGCGACATCACGTTCTGCCGGCGCCACCAGGTGTTCGCGAGCCGCTCGTGCAGGAAGCTCCAGTCCGAGCGCGGCATGTCGAAGCCGAGCTTGGTCACGCCGTGGAAGCTGCCGTTCGGATCATTCTGGTTGAACGCGATCACCACCTGCATCTTCGGATTGGGATCGAGCTGGACGGTCTGCACCCAGGACGACTGTCCCTTGAGGCGGATGGCGGCGTCCTTCACGGTCTCGCCCGTCTCGCTTCCGAGGTGGAACACGATCGGGTGGTAGGTCTCCTGCGGCATGCCGGCCAGGACGGCGGAGACGTTCTGAAACTCCTTCTGCATCGCTTCCAGATCGTCTTGGTTCATGTCGATCCAGTACTGCTGCACGACGCTCTGATCGAACAGATCGGAACAACCGTCGGTCAGTAGCTTCGTGCCGGGCGGAGGCGAGCTGTCGCCGCAGCCGACGAGGACCACGAGACCGAGGCATCCAACCAGCGCGCCCGTCCCGATACCGAATCGCTTCACCACGACACTCCTTCCGCCAACCAGATCCAGGTTGTCGTCCATGCACGGCGGGTGCCATCTCCGTCGAGAACGGCCTGCGTAAGACGGCGCGCGCTGCGCGCACGCGTGAAATGCGCCAATGCGCGACAGCGGCACTCATGATCGGTTTCGAGATCGGTACGAGCGCTACCTGAACGTCACCTCGAGGCCACAGGGTCGCGAAGCTCGACCGTGCGCTGGCAGCCGACTCGTCGCGCGGCGCGCGATTCTATTGACAGGTGCGGGCGCCGCCGCCGTCGGGGGCCCGGCAGGCGAGTGTTCCCGTGCAGGTACCGCCGCCCATGCCGCCCCCGCCCGGACAGCAGGGCTGCCCCGAGCCGCCGCAGGCCTGACAGGTCGCGCGACCACCACCGGCGCCACCGGCGCAGGCGAGGTTCATGTTGCAGGCGCCGAAGCCGCCACCACCGCCGCCGCAGCAATCCTGCCCCGCGGCGCCGCACGGCTGACAGGTCGCCGCGCCGGCGTCCGCGCCGCCGCCCATGCAGTTGAAGCCCATGTCGCAACCGCCGCCGCCGAAACCACCGCCGCCGCAACACGCCTGTCCCGAGCCGCCGCACGCCGTGCAGGTTCCGCCCATCCCCATCGTCGCGCCGGTGCACGTTCCGCCCATCTGGCAGACGTCACCCGGACAGCACGCGCCGCCGACCGCGCCGCAGTTCATGCACGTGCGCGGCATCCCGTTTCCGCCGGCACAGGCGAGGCCGCTGCTGCACATGCCCGCGCAGCATTCCTGGCCGCTCGCGCCGCACGGCTGGCAGGTCGCGCCACCGTCGCCGCCGCCGCCCTGGCACGACAGACCCGACGTGCACGCGTCGGTGCCGCCGCCCGCGCAGCACTCGGCGCCGCGGCTGCCGCACGCGACGCACGTCCCGCCGGCGCAGCGCGCGCCCGAGGCGGTGCAGCTCATGAAGCCGCCACCGCCGCCGCCGTCGACGGGCGCGCCGCCACAGCAGGTCTCGCCGACCGCGCCGCAGGCAGCGCCACTTGCGTTCTTGCACGATCCGTTCGAGCAGGTGCCGGTCGTGCCGGCGCCCATGCAAGTCGAGCCGCTGCCGACGCACATGCCGCCGACGCAGCAGCCGCCCGCCTGGCAGCTGTTCGCGGCGCAGCACGCGCGGCCCGGCGCGCCGCAGTTGTTGTTGCCGTTGCCGCCGCCCGTCCCGGTGACGCCGGGCAGGCCATTGGTGTTGGCGCTGCACGCGGCGCCCGCAACCACGAGCAATGCGATCAGCGCGCAACCGCGCAAACGATCCAACCGGATTTTCGATGGCTTCATTGGAGATCCTCTGCGCACGTTGGTGCCACTCAGGGGTTCCCTTCATCAGCGCAGACGCGGCCGCGTTCGTGACGCTCGACACATGCCCCCGCGCGCCTGCTGATCTTTTCTGTCGCGCGCGTCTTCCCGATCACACCCGCCTGCTTAGCTTTCGGCGCGCGATGAAAGACGGGGTATCACGGCGCGAGCTGTTCGTGATCGTCGAGGCGAGCGCCGCGACCGCCGCATTCGCGGGGTGCGCGTACCTCCGGGGCGGCGCGTCCCACCCGGTGCTCGCAGCGGACCAGCAGCATTTCACGGGAAACGAGCTGCGCATCCCGATGACCGCGCTCGCGCAGATGCGCGCCGGCGACGTGATGGAGCTGAAGCCGGGCAACGGCCACCCCGATCTGCTGCTGCTCGCGCCGGAGGCGGGCGGCACCTGGCAGGCGATCACCGCGCACTGCACGCACAAGGGCTGCGTCGTCGCCTGGAACGCCAGCGCCACCGAGTGGCAGTGCCCATGTCATGGATCCCGGTTCGGCACCGACGGACACGTCGTCGGCGGCCCGGCCGAGAAGCCGCTGGTCACGGCCCCCACCCGCGTGGAGGGCGAGCGTCTGGTGATCGATCTGACCAGCCTGACCGCCTGACGCGATCACTCGCCCGAGCGGCGAATGGACAGGACGTCCTTCACGCGCAGCAGACGCGCGAGCGGGATGATGAAGCCGACCGGCAGGATGCGCTCGCGGCGGCGCTCCTCCTCCAGATGGCGCGCCCGCGCCTTCAGCGCCTCGCGCAGGGTGATGAGGCCGATCAGGCCGGGGGGATCGGACTGGTCCAGGACCGGCAGTCGGGTCACGCCCATCTCCGCCATGCGGTGGATGGCGGCGCGCACCGGCTCGTCGCTGCGCGCGACGACGGGCGGTCGCGCGATCGACGCCAGCGGCGCCGCCGTCGCGCCGGCAGACTCGATGTCGCCTGCCGTCACCACCCCGAGCAGGGCGCCGTGCCGATCGGTGATCGGATAGAGCCCCTGGGCGCGTGAGCGCGCCGTCGCCGACAGCAGCTCGATCGCGCCGTCGATGGGCGTGTCACCCGGCAGCACCACCACCTCGGGCCGCATCACCTCGCGCACGAACAGGATCTCCAGCGGATCGATGGCGTACTCGCGGGTCACGTGGTAACCGCGCCGCGCCACCTTCTCCGTCAGGATCGACCGCTTCATCACCAGCACCGTGAACGTGTGGGCCACGATCCCGGCGGTCAGGATCGGCAGCGCGAGACCGAACCGACCGGTCAGCTCGACGGCGAACACCAGCGCGGTGAGCGGGGCGCGCATCGTCCCGGCCAGGATCGCGGCCATGCTGACCAGCGGCCAGAAGCCGGCGCCGTAGTTCGGCAACAGGTGCGACTCGATGACGCCCAGCGCGCTGCCCATGATCAAGAGCGGCGCCAGCACGCCGCCCGACGTCCCCGACCCGAGGGACACCGCCCAGATCGTCGCCTTCACCAGCATCAGCCGCAGCGTCGGCCACAGGCGCGCGCCCCCGCCGAGCATCCCCTGAATCTGGTCGTATCCGACGCCGAGGGCCTCGGGACAGATGAGGCCGCCGAGGCCGACGGCGATCCCGCCCAGCGCGGGCCACCACATCCAGTGCAGCCGCAGGCGCCCGAACAGATCCTCCGCGGCGTAGACGGCGGCCGTCAACGTGGACGACAGGCCGCCGGCGAGCGCGCCGACGACGATGCACCAGCCGAGCGCCTCCGGCCGGACGACCGCGGCCAGGTCGACGTCCGGCACCGGGAACAGCGGCCCGGCGCCGAGGAGATACCGGCGGGTGGCCGCCCCGGCGATCGAGGCGAGCGCGACCGGGACCAGGCTGCGCGGCTTGAGCTCGAACAGCAAGAGCTCGATGGCCAGCAGCACCGCCGCGATCGGCGATGCGAACGTGGCCGACATGCCGGCCGCCGCGCCGGCCACCAGCAGGGTCTTGCGCTCGGCGGCGGTCAGGTGAAAGAGCTGCGCGAGGATCGACCCGAACGCGCCGCCCGTCATGATGATCGGGCCCTCGGCGCCGAAGGGCCCGCCCGAGCCGATCGAGATCGCCGACGAGATCGGCTTGAGCAGCGCGACGCGCGGCTCGATCCGGCTGCCGCGGATCAGGATCGCCTCCAGCGCCTCCGGGATCCCGTGCCCGCGGATCCGTTCCGAGCCGTAGCGCGCGACGAGCCCGATGATCAGGCAGCCGACGACCGGGACCAGGGCGCCGGCCAGCCCGAGCGTGTGACCGGCCGGCGAGACAGATGCGAACGACAGCCGCTGATAGAAGAACAGGTTCGTGAAGAAGGCGATCAGCGAGAGCAGCGCCGTGGCGACGTAGGCGCTGAACACGCCGAGCAGCGCGGCGAGGGCCGCCAGCGGCAGCGTGCGAACGCCGGCCGTGAAGTCTCCCAGCCGCTCCCCTGCCCCGCCGCTTCGATCAGGCGAGGCGGGCACGTCGCCTTTTTCGCCGGTTCGCGGGCGCGGGCTCGAAGAGCATCGGCGCCGGTTGATCCGGCAACGCCATCAGCTCGACGAGGCGCCCGAGCAGGTCGGCGAGCTGGCGGCGCGGGCCCGCGCCGAGCAGCAGCAGGCCCGCGAGCAGGCGATCCTGGGCCGCGGCGGGCGCGCGGGCGAGCAGCGCGCGCCCGGCGGGCGTCGCCGAGATCGAGATGCGCCGCCCGTCTTCGCCGCCGCGAGAGCGGGTGACGAGACCCCGGTCGACGAGCCGGCTGACGACCACCGACACCGAGCTCTGATGGGTCAAGGTGCGGGCGGCCAGCTCGTTGAGGGAGATGGCGGGGGCCCCCGCCAGCCGGTGAAGGACGAAGAGCTGCGCGGCGCCGATCCCGACCGACTGCTCTGCCGCGCGCGACGACTCGCGCAGGGCGCGCACGATGCGCCGGATCGCGTCGAGCACGGCGCGCGTCGCCGTGTCCCCGCCGGTCCCACGACGCTCCGCGCCCGGAGCAGATACATTGGTACCCATAAGATTGGATCCCATGTAACACGCGCCGGCCCTCCTGACAAGATGCGCGAAGCACCTACCCGGACGAGGCGCTGACGACCCGGTTCCGCCCGCCGGCCTTGCCGGCGTACAGAGCCTCGTCGGCCTGCCGCAGGCAGACGTCGACGCGCATCGGGCGATCGAACACGGCGACGCCGAACGTCAGCGTGACCCCGGCGCCCGGGCCCGCGCCGTCGACGAGCCGGGCCTCCGCCTCCCCCCGCAGCCGGTCCGCGACGTCGCGGGCGGCGTCCAGATCGGTCTCGGGCAGCAGCAAGAGGAACTCCTCGCCGCCCCAGCGCGCGACGGCGTCGTGGCCGCGCAACCTCTCGCCCAGCAACTCAGCGACCGAGCGCAGGACGCGGTCGCCCGCGTCGTGCCCGTGCACGTCGTTGATGCGCTTGAAATGGTCGACGTCGGCCATGACGACGCTGAACGGACGGCCGGTGCGCTGGAACCCGTGCGCCGCCTCGCGCAGCCGCTGCTCCATCGATCGCCGGTTGAGCAGCCCCGTGAGGGGATCGGTCAGGGCCATCGACTCCATCCGCTGCTCGGCCTGGGTCGAGGCGCGCCGGAAATAGAAGCTGACCAGCGCCAGCGCCAGCACCGGGATCACGAGGTTGCCGTAGCGGAGGACGGGCGCCAGCACGCCGGCGACGGCGCCGTCGGGCGCGCCGACGCGCAGGGCGATCAGCGCCGCGAACACGCCGACCGACGTCGCGACGACGGCCCGGCTGCCCAGGCGATCGTTGAACATCACGAACGGGATCAGCGGGATCAGGTAGTACTGAAACCCGCTGCCCCAGCCGAGCGTGCCGACCGCCAGGACCGCGTGCGCGACGACCTCGACCGTCAGCAGCCACATCGCCAGCGTGCTCCGTCCGCGCCGGTTGGCGATCGCCGCCGCGACCCAGGTCGCGACGCTGAGCACGTTGAACGCCGCCAGACGCGCGTGCCCGAGCCAGGCGAACATCGGGATGAAACCGGCGTGCGCGACGATGCCGACCCAGGCCACGTGACGGATGACGGCCGCGATGCGCGGCGGTGGCGTCACCACCGCGGGGATGCCCGAGGTGACGCGACGGACCGGCCCGGGGGCGTGTGGCGTGGGCCGCATCAGTTCATGTTGTCGTAGATCGTCCCGATGGCGAGCACGCGAAACCGATTGAGCGGGATCTTCTGGGCCGTGTCGTTGGCGAGCACGCCGCTCCAGGCGCTCCGCGCGGCGTCGGACGCGTCCGCGTACAGCGACACCGCGCCCGAGTAATCGCCGATGAACGCCCCGTACTTCTGCAGCGCGCGCGCGATCGCCACGCCAGCCGGCGACAGCCCCAGCGTCGTCACGTCCAGCGCCGGATCCAGCTGGATGCGGCCGCCGCACAGGATGCCGCGGGTCGGCAGCGCGTCGGTCGTCGTCCCCTGCGCCGTGCTGGCGGGCGGCGTGTAATAGCGCGATTGGATGTGCGGGTAGGCGACGACCAGCGCGTGCTCGATCGCGCCCGCCTGGATCTCGTCGACGGTGATCAGCCCGGCGATCAGCGAGAAGCCGCAGGCGCGCGGGCCGTGCCCCGCCCACCAAGGATTGTTGCGCTCGGGCGGGCGGACGCCGTCGCCCGCGAGATCCATCGTCGACGCCTCGCCCACCGACCAGTCGCCGACCTGCGTGAAGATGGCGTCCCAGAACCCCCACTCGATCGCGCGGGCGCGGTCGACGATCGCAAGGTGCATGTCCGACCCCGCGGCCGGGAAGGCGTTGGCCGGAATGGGCGCCAGCCCCGTCCCCGCCGCCACCGAGTCGCTGGCGGCGCCGGTGCGAAAGCCGGTGCCGCCGAGCGACGCCCTGACCATCACCGACGGCGTCGATGCGTCGACCCAGTAGACGGGAACGCTGTAGTCCTGGATGTTGATCCAGAACGACGTTTGACCGGAGATGGTCGAGAAGTCGCTGATGAAGGTCGTCGAGCTCGCGTCGACGGCCGCCCCGTTCGCGATCGGCGTGTTCCACGGGCTTTGATCGTTGAAGGGGCGCCAGACGCCGGTGCCGGCCGCGCCGGCCACGCCGGTGCCCGCCGAACCGGAGACGCCGCCTGTCCCCGCGGATCCGCCCGTCCCGGCGCTGCCGCCCGATCCCGTCGATCCGGCGGCCCCGGCCGTCCCACCGGTCCCCGCCGTCCCGCCCGTGCCCGCCGACGACCCGCACCCGACCGCGGCCAGAAGGACGAGAACGGGCGCTTTCGCCATCGAGGTCATTATCGCGCTCTTGACCCTCGACCGGAAGACACGCAGCTTCTTGGGGTGATCGTCCAGGCCGCGGGCGCCGAGCTCCAGTGCGTGACGCGCGGGCGAGGCCCGGTCTGCCTGGTGCTGACCACGATCGGCACGAAACCGTACGAGCGCCAGCTGCCCGCCGCGCTCGACGATCGATTCACGCTCGCGTTCGTCGACGTGCGGGGCAGTGGGCGCTCGACCGGCACCGTCACCGACCTGACGTTCGACCTCATGGCGGCGGATCTCGAGGCCGTGCGCACCGCGCTCGGCGCGCCGCGCGTCGTCGTCCTCGGTCATTCGATCGCCGGCATGCTGGCCATCGAATACGCGCGCCGCCACCCCGAGACGGTGTCGCACGCGATCGTCGTCGGCTCGCCTCCGCGCGGCGACATGGCCGTCCTGCTGGCGGCGTCGACGGCCTTCTTCCAGGAGCGCGCGTCCGCGGAGCGGAAGCGGCTGCTGCAGGAGAAGATGGCCGGGCTGCCCCCGGGCGCGTCGCCGGCCGAAGGGATGTACGCGCAGACGCCGATGCGCTTCTTCGATCCCCTCTACGACGCGCGCCCGTTGTTCGCGGACTCGCAGCCGCGGCCGGAGGTCCTCCGGCACCTGCTCGGCACGCTGGCGCCGACCTGGGACGTCACCGCCGGCGATCCGCTGCGCGCGCCGATGCTACTCGCGCACGGCCGCCATGACTACACAGTCCCGTACGTGCTGTGGGACGACGTCTTGCCCCGCCTTCCGACTGCGACGATGCGCCTCTTCGAACGGAGCGGCCATCAGCCCTTCGTCGAGGAGCCCGCTCGGTTCAGCGAAGAGATGTCGGCATGGTTCGAGGCGACGCGATCTGGATCGTGAACGCGGACCACTGGCCGCGCGCGTACCTGCGGGCCGAGCTCTGCGAGCGCGGCTACGACGCGATCGGCTTCGAGACGCTGAAGGATGCGCTCGCGCGGCTGGCGCTGGGGCACGACGCGCGGCCCGCGCTGCTGGTCCTCGACCTGCACGGCCAGGTGCTGGGCGACGATGATCGGCGCGCGCTGTCCGGCGGCGGCGTCCCGATCCTCGCGATCGTCGACGCCGCGCCGCCGGCCGGCGAGCCGCCGGCGCCGCTGGCCGGGACGCTGCACCGGCCCCTCACGATCGGCGCGATCGCCGACGCCGTCGATCGATTGCCGGTCAGAAGACCTTGAACTCGAGTCCCAGCGAGGCGCCCACGGTCCAGATCGGAACCGCGGCCTGCGCGCCGTCCTCGCGCGCCGTGTTCCACGAGGCCGGATGAAGGGCGCCCTGCAGCGCCGCCATCAGGGCGAAGCTGCGGATCGCGTGGCGGTACTCGAGCCGCGCGATCGGCCCGATCGCCCACGATGACGGTCCGTCGTGGCCGTCCAGCTCGCCGCCCACCAGCAGCCCCTCGACGCCGCCGCCCGCGCGCACCCCGGGCAGGCCCGGGATCTCGGCCCCCACCGACGCCGCGAGCGGAAGCAGCTCGAGGTGACGGGACGCTCCCTGCACCTCGACGTTCTCGGGCCGCAAGAAAGAGATCGAGGCGCGCGCGTCCAGACGGGACGTCAGGCGCAGCCGGATCCCGAGCGTCGATCCGTGCATGAACAGGCCGCCGGGCGGGCCGGCCAGCACCAGCGCCGCCACGTTCAGCGCCAGACGCTCGTCCGCGGCCGCGGCCTTCGGCTGCGCCTGCTCGTGCACCGCCGGCACCGCGCTTCCGGCCGGCAACGGCGCGGGCGGCGGCCGCGGCTCGTCGCCGGCGGAGGATGCGGGCTCGGGCACCACCGCCGGCGTCGGGTCGTCGCCGCCCGTGTCGGCCGCCGAGGCGGCGACCGCCTCCGGGCGCAAGGGCGGCGGCTGCGACGACGCGACCACCGCCGGCCGCGCGTGCCGCCGGCGGGACGGATGCATCTGCCCGGCGAGCAGCTCGACCTCGATCGCCAGCGCGTGCACCTGATCGAACGACGACGCCGTCGGATCCAGTCGGACGGGCGCCGCCGCGGAATCGCCGCGCGTGCGCACTTCGATCAAGAAGCCGCGGTCCTCCGTCTTTCGAACCGACACGCGCATGCACTCGTCGCGACAGTCGTCGGGCGGCCGGTGCTCGGGCGCGGCGGACAACCCGGCGTCGACCAGCGCCTGGGCCAGCGCGCTCGCGAGACCGGGGTCGGCGCCGCCGCCCTGGTCGGCCGCGATCACCCGGACGTCGGCGCGCATCCGGTCGCTCCCGGAAAGCGAATGGGCGAACAGCACCGCGGCCAGCACGAACGCGGTCATCGATTGTCCCTTGCGATCTTTCCGTCCTGACCGGCGAGACGGCTGCGCGCCGTCGTCGCGTGAACGCCCGCGGGAAACCGTTCGAGGTACCGCCGCCACGCGGCGGCGCCCGCCTCGGCGCCGTCGCCTTCCTCGAGCAGCGCCAGCTGCGCGCAGGCGTTGTCGGCCCAGAGCGGCGCGCGCCCCGCCGGCAACAGGGCCAGCGCGCGACGATAGCAGCGCAGCGCGCCCGCCCGATCGCCGTCGCGCGACAGCTTCCAGGCGAGCAGCGCGTTCGCCTCGGCCGCCTCCTCGGCGGGCGGATCGGACTCCAGCCAGGCGCGAATCTTGTCTCCCACCGTCGAGTCGTCGCGCTGATCCAGCGCCGCGATGGCGGCGGCCCGCGCGCGCAGGCGCCGCTGCGGCAGCCCCTCGATCAGGCGGGACTGCCCGCGCCCGAGCAGGAACGCCTCGCCGGGCCGGTCGCGCGGGCGGATCTCGACCGTTCCGTCGGCGACGCTGACGCGCGTCCCCTGACTTCCCCGCGCGACCTCGAAGCGCGTGCCGTGCACCCGCACCTCGACCTCGTCGGTCGTCACCGCGAACGTCCGGTCCGTCCCCAGATGCGGCACGCTGAGGAACGCCGACCCGGTCTCCAGCCGCACGACCGCGCGCCGCCCGTCCGACGCCTCGACGACCGCGCGCCCGGAAACCACCGTCACCCGCGCCCCGTCAGCCAGGCCCGCCTCGGTCAAACCCCGCGAGGCGTCCAGCACCTCGCCCGCCACCGCGAGCCGTCCGCCGGGGTGGTGCAACGTCAGCGTCGCGACGACCGCCGCGACGCCCGCGCCCGCGCACGCGAGCGCCACCGGCAGCATCCGCCGCGCGAACCGCGCCTGCCGCCGCCCGCGCGCCACGATCCGCGCCGGCCCCGCCACGGTCTCGAACGGCGGCGGCGCGTCGACGTCGCCCGCGAGCGCGTCGAGATCCTGGTCGAGCGCATCGAGGCGCGCGTTCGACGCCCCGCAGGCGGCGCATGACCGGATGTGATCGCGCAGCTCCGGATCCAGCGCGGCGCCGCGCTCGCGCGCCAGCATCGCCTCCGCGACGACGCCGCAGTCAGCCACGGGTCAGCTCCTCGATGTCCGGGCCGGCCCCGGACGCATCCGCGGCGGCCAGGCTGATCAGCTCGGCGCGCCCGCGGGCGATGCGCGCCAGGACCGTGGCCCGCGGCGCGTTGGTCATGGCGCCGATCTCGGCGGCCGTGTAGCCCTCGGCGTGCAGCAGGATCGCGATGCGCTTCTCGTCGGTCAGCCTGTCGAGCATCTCGAGCAGCCGCCGGGCCAGATCGCGGCGGGTCAGATCACCCTCGGCCCCCGGGTCCACGCCGTCGGCGGCGGACGCGCTCGGGATCCGGCGCGCATCGTCGCGGAGCGCGTTCAGCGCGCGCCGCGCCGCGATGCCGCGGATCCAGGTGCCGAGCTGCGCGTCGCCCCGGTACTGGCGGATCTTCTTGAAGACCGCGACGAACGTCTCTTGCAGGATCTCCTCGGCCTTGGCGCGGTTGCGCAGCATGCGGACCAGCAGCGCGAACGTCCGCGGCGCGTGCAGGTCGTAACAGTCGCGGTAGGCCTGGTCCTCGCCCGCGCACAGGCGGGCCGCGAGGGCGCGGTCGCCAGCTGGACCGGGGAGCGGGACGATTCGCGGCGTTGACGACATGGTCGATCCCGGAACGGTAAAAACGCGCTCCGTGCAAGCTCGGACACCAAAACCGAGCGGTTGATTGCATTGCATACCACGCGGCCATGCAATCAACCGGGGGGTTCCGGTGTCTGGAGGGGCGGTGCCCCACCCGCCTAGGCCACGGATCTCGTTTGGGCTGCTCGTGCTGCTCGCGCTGCCAGCGGCGGCGGCGCGCCCGGCGCTGGCCGAGGGGCCGGCCCCCGACACCGGCGTCTGGCGGGTCCGCTCCGAGGGCCGGCTGATGATCGATGGAGGCCTGATGCTCGGGCAGCCCGCCGCCCTCGGCACGGGCCTGTCGACGGGCGTCGGCGCGGGCGCGAGCTACGGGCGGCTGCTCGCCGTCGGCCTCCGCGCCTCCTGGTCGACGGCGACCGAATCGTCGCTGGCCTGGGAGGTCACGCAGGCCGACTTCAAGCTGCGGGCGACCGCCGCCATCCAGGCATCGGCAGGGCGCGGCCGGTTCGCGCTGCGGCTCGGCGCGGGACCGACGATCGTGAACGAGACGCGCCTCCGCTATCAGGCGGGGCGCGCCATGGCGACCGGGGCCGCGGCGGAGACGTCGGCGACCGCCACCCTGGCCGCGGGTGATCTCGAAGGCGTCGTCGCCGTTCACATCGCGGGGCCGTGGCTGCTGACGATGAGCGGCGGGCCTTCGCTGACGATCATCGACGGCGGCGCGCACTTCGGCTGGACCGCGCTGATCGGGACGGGGTGGCAGCCGTGACGCGGGCGAGCCGGCTCACGCTCACGATCGCCGCCGCCGCCGCGCTGGCCGGCTGCGGCGACCTCAAGGGCCTCGGCGGTCCGGTACCGCCGCTCGTCACGTTCCAGATCCTGGTGAACGGCGACCTCGCACCGCTGCGCCCGCCCGGCGTGACGAGCGAACAATCGCTTCAGGTCGCGCTGGTCTGGGGCGCGCAGTGGCAAACCGAGCCATTCTGCATCCTGCCGGCCGAGTCGCCGGACGCGGCGGCCGTCATCGCCGCCGGCTGCCGCGATCCGTTCAGCTTCGTGCCGGCGCTGGTCGGCGCCAACGTCCCTGTCACGATCGGCGTGCCGACGACGCTGTCACTCTCCAGCCTGCCAGCGGCCAGCGTCATGGTCGGCGACCTCTCGTCGCGCGTCGCGTACGGCAGCCTCGTCGTCTACGACGATCGCGACGCCAACGGCACGCTGGATCTCGCCATGCCCCACCGGACCGCGAGGGGCGGCCGGCGGGCCGACGAGGAAACTGACACGCCCGACTCTCCTGACATCGTCTACGGCGCCAGCTTCATCACGATGACCGCCCCGGATCAACGGATCGCGTACGTGGAGGGGATCTCCTTCAGGCCGAGCGCGTTCTACCCCCGCGCCGGCTGCCAGGATCCCGCGCTGGGGTTCTCGGTGCTGACCGCGGGCGGATTCTCCGCGGCGGCCGCACTTGCGTCCGCGGTGACCGGCATCTTGCCGCCGGAGGACCCGGCGAGCTGCGCCAACGAGACACCCGACACGGCCGTCATCACCTTCGGCGTCCAGGCGCCGGCGTCCGTCCAGGAGGTGTCGTGCGTCGAGCCCGCGAACGACAGCAGCGTGCGGTACCGCGAGCCGCCGGCGAACATGCCGGACTTCACGGGGCGACTGACGGCCTGCGCGCACCTGCCCGTCTTCGACGCCAAGGACCAGTCGACCCTGATCCAGCTCGTCGTCTCGGGGCGCCCGCAGGACCGCTGCGTCGGATTGACGCACTACACGTTGCGCGGCTGCCGCGAGAACGTCGACTGCCCTGTCCCCGACTGGGATTTCACCGCCAGCCCTCCCGCCTGGTGGCCCTGCCCCGTGAACTGAACGCCCGAGCCGCTTGAGACCCCGTCCGTCAATGTCGATGACCCAACCGGCGCGCCTGTTCGCCGCGATCGCGCTCGCCGCCATGGCCGTGCCGCGCGCAGCGGAGGCCGAGCCGATCCTCCCGGCCGCGCCCTTGCCGCCGCCCGCCCAGGCTGCGCCGCCCATCCCGCCCGTCGCGCCGCCGCCGCCCGCGTCCGCCTTCAAGGACGAGGACGGCGAGCCGAAGCTGTCGTTGCCGACCGAGGCGGATCGCGACGCCTGGCTGCGCAGCGGCTTCCGGCTCGCGCTCGGCATCTCGTACGGCCGGCTGCGCGGGCTCGATCAGGCCCCCAACGGAAACCTGCTCGGCGTCCTCGTGCGGCTCGGGCTGCGGCTGGATCGGGACTGGTCGGTGCTCGCTTCGTTTCAGTATCAGCGGGCCCAGGCTCCCGGAGGGCTATCCGGTCTGCGCTTCGCCGGGACGCTCGATCCGACCTGGCACGTGACCCGCCACCTGTCGCTCGCCGTCGGCATCGGATTCGGCGGCATCGTCGAGGGGAGCACCGGCCGGCCCGACCTAAATCCGGTCGGGAGCACCATCCCCCATTCGGTCACGCTTCCGACCGGCAGCCCGCCGCTGCCGAGCTGCAGCGGCGTCGGCGCCGCCGGCCTCGCGCGCGTCGGCTGGTCGATGGTGCTCGGTCCGCGATCGACGATGAACCTCGACCTCGAGGCGATCGGCCAGTGGACCGGCTGCATCGAGGACACGGGGCAGCCGCCCGACCAAGATACGGGCAAGGCGATCGTGCGGCGCCAGTGGTGGCCGCACGTCGGCGCGACGGGCGCCTGGGGGATCACGTGGCGCTGACACGGGCCTCGGCCGTGGTCGCGGTGTTCGCGACGCTGGCGGCACCGTCGATCGCGGGCGCGGAATCGACGCCCGACGGCGGAGCGCCCGACGCGCGCGCCGAGGCGGCGACCGCCGACGAGCGCGCCGCTGACGGAGGCCCGGCCGCGGGCGCCGACGGAGGCGCCGCCGACGCGGGCCCCAGCTTCGAACCGCCGCACGCGCTCGGCGACACGAACGTGCCGTACCCGGTGGGCGCCCCGCCGCCGGAGGCGCCCGTCGTCGTCACCGTGAAGCTGCTGGTCGACGCGACGGGCGCGGTCAAGAAGGTCGAGCTGAAAACGCCGCCGCGCCCGCCTTTCGACGAGGCAGTGGTCGCGGCCACCGGCAAGTTCCGCTTCGCGCCCGCGCGCTACGGCGGCGCACCGGTGCCGGTCGAGATCACGTTCACGCACACGTTCCTTCCGCCTCCGCCGCCGCCCGCGCTGGCGCCCGCCGAGGCGGGCCCGCCGCGCACCGCCGTGCTGCGCGGCAAATTGGTCGAGCTCGGCACGCGCGCGCCGGTGGCGGGCGCGACGGTGACGGCGGTGGTCGGCGATCGCCACTACTCCGTCGACGCGGACCCGCATGGGCGCTTCCGCCTGCCACTGCCGCCCGGATCCGCGCGCGTGTCGGTCTACGCGCCCAGCCACAACCCTTTCGTCCAGCAAGAGATGCTGGCGCCCGCGCAGGAGCTGGCCGTCTCTTACTACGTCGAGCGCGATCGCTACGACCCGTACGAGATCGTCGTCGTCGGCGAGCACCGGCGCGAGGAGGTCTCGCGCATCACCCTGCGCGGGCCGGAGATCCAGCAGGTCCCCGGCACGTTCGGCGATCCGTTCCGCGTCATCCAGGCGCTGCCCGGCGTCGCGTCGGTCGTGTCGCTGCTGCCGTTCCCGATCGTGCGCGGCGCCAGCCCCAGCTCGACCGGCTTTCTGCTCGACGGCACGCGCGTGCCGCTGCTCTACCACCTGCTGTCGGGGCCGAGCGTCATCCACCCGCAGTTCATCGACGAGATCCAGTTCTACCCGGGCGGCGCGCCGGTTCCCTACGGCGGCTACACGGGCGGCATCATCGACGGGCGCACGGTGCGCGCCCGCCCCGACGAGCACCTGCTGGACTTCGACGTCAACCTCCTGCAGGCGGGCGGCTTCGTGCGCGAGCCGGTGAAGCCCCTCGGCGCGACGGTCACCGTCGCCGGCCGCTACGGCTATCCGGGCTTCCTGCTCGGGCTCGCCACCAATCAGGTGTCGCTGTCGTACTGGGACTACCAGCTGCGCCTCGACGGCGGCAACGCGCGCGACGGGTGGACGATCTTCTTTTTCGGCGCCAACGACGAGCTGGATACGCCGGCCGCGAACGCGACGCCGGGCCAGAGCAACCCGCCGCTCACGCCGCAGCTGATCCTCGGGTTCCACCGCCTCGACCTGCGCCTGCACCGGACGTTCGGGAGCGTCGAGACGATGGCCCGCGCCGTCCTCGGCTACGACCGGACGTTCAGCATGGGCACCGATTTCTCGACCTGGGTCGCCGAGCCGTCGGTGACCGCGCGCTGGACCGCGAACGAACGGCTGGCCGTCGGCGCCGGGCTGCTCGGCACCTTCCACAAGATCGACCAAGGCGCGGGCGCGCTGGGCGCGGGCAACCCGCTGGCGGCGATCACCGTGCAGCTCGACAAGTTCTACGTCGGGTCGGCCTACGCGGAGGTGTTGTGGCGGCCGACGCCGAAATGGTTGATTCGCCCGGGCGTGCGCGCCGACGTCAACGCCGACGACACGACGACCGTCGCCGACGTCGATCCGCGGCTGACGGTCCGCTACCGCCTGCTGGATCGCGATCTGCCCGACGTCAAGCCCGGCAGTGACGACAGCGCGCTGTGGCTCAAGGGGAGCGCCGGCATCTACCACCAGCCGCCGCGCTTCGTGCTGCCGCTGCCGGGGCTCGACATGATGCCGCTCAAGTACGGCCTGCTGAAGTCGTACCAGGCGAGCCTCGGCGCCGAGGTGCCGCTGCGCGAGAGGTTCCAGCTGTCGGTCGAGGGGTACTTCAACTACATGGACCCGACGATCTTCGACCTGTCGGTCAACCAGGCGACCGTCGGGACGCCCGCGCAAAATACGCTGGTGCCGTTCTCGATCGTGCACCCGGTGATGGACGGCCAGGAGTTCATCGATCGCCTGACCAAACCGCAGACCGGTCGCGCCTACGGCCTGGAATTCCTGCTCCGGCGACAGTCGAAGACCGGCGTCTTCGGCTGGATCTCGTACACGCTGTCGCGCTCCGAACGATACCGCGTGCCCGTCCCACCGGACCCGCTGCAGCCCCCGGGGTGGGTTCCGTACGACTTCGATCGCACGCACCTCGTGAACGTCGTCGCCGGTCTGCCGTTGCCGCGTAACTGGGACGTCGGCATCCGCGGGCAATACCAGAGCGGCCGGCCGACCACCGTGACCTCCGTTTACAACGGAGGCCGCAACGACGGCTACCTGCGGATCGACCTGCGCGTCGACAAGCGCGCCGTCTACCGGCGCTGGCTGCTGGACTTCTACGTCGACATCACCAACGTCGCCCTGCTGCCCGAGGAGATCGAGCCGGGCACGGTCATCCGGTACGTCTTGCCCACGGTCGGTCTGCGCGGCCGCTTCTAACGAGAGACACGAGGAGACACATGAACAACGCCAATGGCATCGACACCCAACTGCTCGACCTGATGCTGCGCGCCGGGTCCCACTGGGTCCTCTACCTGCTGCTCGGCCTCAGCCTGGCCGCGGTCTCGATCATGCTCGAACGGCTCTGGTTCTTCGTGCAGGAGCGCCCGCCCAGCGGGGTGATCGCGGCGGCGATGGGCGCGCTCCGCAAGTCGGGCGCCGGCGAGGCGCTGGAGAAGCTTTCGGGCGCGCGATCGATGCAGGTCGCGGTGGCGCGCGCCTGCCTCGCCCACGCCGCCGATGGCCCCGCGGCGGTCGACGAGCACAAGGCCGCGGCCATCGAATACGAGCGCGGCCGCTACGAGCGGCGCCTCGCGTTCCTCGGCACGCTGGGCAACAACGCGCCATTCGTCGGCCTTTTCGGCACGGTGCTGGGGATCATCCGCGCCTTCCACGACCTGGCAGGCAACACGATGCAGGGGACGCAGGCGGTGATGTCCGGCATCGCGGAGGCGCTGGTGGCGACCGGCATCGGCCTGCTGGTGGCGCTGCCGGCGGTCGCGACCTACAACGCCTTCACCCGCCACGTCGAACGGGCCGCCTCCGCGGCCGAGGTGATCGCCCACCAGATCCTGGCGTTCCTCAAGACCGGACCGGCGGGGGCCGGGCCCGCACCGGCGCGCCTGAACACGCAACCGGAAGAAGCGTGATGGCGTCCGCGACGCGAAAGCGCGGCATCATCGTCGACGTCAACGTGACGCCGCTGGTCGACATCATGCTCGTGCTGCTGATCATCTTCATGCTGACGGCGAACCTGATCGCGAAGCAGGCGATCGAGGTCGAGCTTCCCCGCGCCTCGCAGAGCACGACGCTGAACCCGACCACGCTGGCGGTCACCCTGACCCGCGAGGGCGCCCTGTACCTGAACGGGCGGGCGACCACGCCGGCCGAGCTGCGCGCGGCGGTGCGCGACGCGGTCGCCAAGGACCCGAAGACACAGGTGATCATCGCGGGCGACAAGTCCGTCTCCCACGGCCGCGTCGTCTGGGTGCTGGACGTCGTCAAATCGCTTGGCGTCGCGTCGTTCGCGATCCAGATCGATCCGTCCGCGATGACAGCGCCCGGAGAACAATGACGCGAGACCTTCGACTGCCGATCTGCGCGGTTCTTTCGATCGCGGGGCACATCGTGTTTGCGAAGGGCCTCAGCCATCTGCCCGCCCACCAGAATCCGACGGTGCGGCGGCGGGTATCGATCCGCGTGATCGCGCCGCCGCCGCCCGAGGAGCCGCCGCCGGAGCCGGTCCGCGCCCCGGAGCCGCCGCCCAAGGTTCCGCACGAGCGGCCGCGCGCCCGGGTCGCGCCGATCGCAACGGACGCGCCGCCGCCGAAGATCGTTCCGCCGCCCGACCAGCCGCCCGCCCCCGCCGGCGACGCGACGCCCGTGTTCGGCATCAGCATGGAGTCGACGTCCCAGGCCGGCAGCGGCCCGGCGATGCCGGTCGGCCGTACGCCGCGTCCCGCGCCCGCGGCGCGCGCCGACGCGGAGCCGATCCGCGGCGGCGTGATACCGGTTCCGGCCTACCAGGTGACGAAGATGCCGGTCCCGGCGGCGCGCTGCCAGGGCCAGGGAAAGTACACACCGGAGGCGATCCAGGCGGCGATCGAAGGGACCGTCGTTCTCGATCTGCTGATCGACGAGCGCGGCCGCGTCCGTGACGTCCAGGTGGTGTCCGGCCTCGGCTACGGCCTGACGGAGGCGGCGATCGCGGCGATCAAGCAATGCCCCTTCAGCCCGCCCGAGAAGGACGGCACGCCGGTGGCGTTCCGCCTGCGCGGCTTCAAGTACCGTTTCGTGCTGCCGGACCAGGGCGAGTGAGCAGCCCGCTCCGGATCGTGGCCCGCATCTTTTGGCGGGAGGCGATTCGCGGCCTCCTCCGGCACAAGCTGCGCAGCGCGCTGACGACGCTGGGGATCACGATCGGCATCGCCGCGGTCGTGCTGGTCGTCGCGATCGGCGAGGCCGGCAAGGCGCGCGCGGAAGCCGCCCTGAACAGCCTGGGCGACAACCTGGTCTGGGTCGAGGCCGGCGCGCGCAACGTCGCCGGCGTCCGCACCGGCACGCACGGAACGACCTCGCTGATGCTGGACGACGCCGAAGCGATCCGGCGCGAGGTCCCCCTCATCACGCGGCTGTCGCCGCAGATCGACGGCACCATCCACGCCATTCACGGCGACCGCGACTGGACCACGCGCTTCCGCGGCGAGACCCCCGAGTACCTGGCGATCAAGCGGTGGACGGTGGCGGCGGGCGCGCCGTTCACGGACGAGGACGTCGCGCAGGCGGCCAGCAAGATCCTGATCGGCGAGACGGTGCGCCAGCAGCTGTTCGGCGACGCGGACCCCGTCGGCGCCACCATCCGCGCCTCGGGCCAGCTGTTCGAGGTGATCGGCGTCCTGACGCCCAAGGGACAGTCCGGCGACGGACGGGATCAGGACGACTGGATCTTCCTGCCCTACACCACCGCGCACGCCAAGCTGCGCGGCAAGGGGCCGATGTGGCTGGACGACATCCTCTGCTCCGCGGCGTCGCCCGAGACCGTGAACCCCGCCATCGACCAGATCATCGCGCTGATGCGCCAGCGCCACCACATCCGGCCTGGCGAAGAGGACGACTTCAACATCCGCCGCCCCGACGAGGTGATCAAGGCGCAGATGGAAGCGAGCAGCACCCTGTCGGCGCTGCTGATCAGCGTCGCGCTGATCTCCTTACTGGTGGGCGGTATCGGCATCATGAACGTCATGCTCGCCTCGGTGACACAACGAACGCGCGAGATCGGCATCCGCCTGGCCGTCGGCGCGACGCGGGGGGCGATCGAGCTGCAGTTCCTGGGCGAGGCGGTCGTGCTCGGCCTGGTCGGCGGGCTGGCCGGGATTCTGGCCAGCCTGGGCGGAGCGTCCAGCACCGGTCGGGCGCTGGCCTGGCCGATCTCCATCTCGGCGCGCGCCGTGGTCGTCGCCGTCACGTCGTCGATCGCCGTCGGGCTGTGCGCCGGCTTCTACCCGGCCTGGCGCGCGGCCCGACTGGATCCGATCGAAGCGCTGCGCCACGAATAGAGACTTCGTCGGGAACTGTGGGCGTCAGCGGCGTGACGAGTGTCGTGTTCGCGACAGCTCGACGGTGACACGACCGTTCGAGATTCCTGACCAACTCCTTCAGGACGACGAGCACTGGTCCGATGAAAGGTCTCAATACAAAATGCTCGCCCGCCAAATTCTCAAACACGACCCCACGTCCCGAACGACCGCCCGATTCCTCGCCGCCGGCATCGGCGTCGGACTGGTGATGGCCGGCTGCACGTTCTCCCCCGACGAGACGGGCGCGAACGGCGGCGTTCACACGCCGCCGCTCGGCAGCGGCGGAACTGTCGGCCTGGGCGGCTTCAACGGAACCGGAACGGGCGGATCCGGGATCTCCAACCCCGACGCCAACTGCGGCGACGTCAGCCACGGCGCGACCCGGCTTCCGCCCGACATTTTGATCGTGCAGGACAAGTCCGGGTCGATGGGCGACTCCGCCGACGGAAAATGCACCAGCAACTGCGGCGCGAACTCCAAGTGGAGCCAGGTCACGACCGCGCTGAACCAGGTCGTCGGCATGACCGACACGAGCGTCAACTGGGGCCTCAAATTCTTCGCGGACAACGGCCACTGCGGCGCCAACGCCGCGCCGATCGTCTCGATCGGCGCCGGCAACGCGGCCGCGATCGCAAGCGCGATCGGCAAGACCAGCCCGGGCGGCAACACGCCGACCCGCGATGCGATCACGACCGGCGCCAATTACCTGATGGGGCTGACCGATACGAACAAGAAGTACCTTTTGCTCGCGACGGACGGCCTGCCGAACTGCCCGGCCGGCTGCAGCCTGACCAATCCGTCCAGCGCCTGCACGATGACCGACAACCCGGCCGAGGACAAGGCGGCGACCGACGCCGTCGCGGCGGCCGCGACCGCCGGTTTCCCGACCTTCGTCATCGGCGTCGGCATGACGGGCGCGGATGCGACGCTGAACGCGATGGCGATGGCGGGCGGCATGCCCCAGTCAGGCGCCGCGACCGCGTTCTACTCGGTGAGCGACACGGCCTCTCTCGAGAACGCGCTGAACGCGATCCTCGGGCGCGTGGCGAGCTGCAAGTTCGACATCGGCAACGCGCCGAACATGATGACCAGCGTCGACCAGATCGACGTCTACGGCGACAACATGACGATCCCGAGGGACACGAACCACGCGAACGGCTACGACTACACCAACACCGCCCACACCTCGATCGAGATCTACGGTCCCAAGTGCGACGCGATCATGGCGGGCACGATCATGAACGTGACCGTCACGTTCCGCTGCATCATCGGCTAGCTCCGCTCGCCTTGGGGTTGAGGGGGCCGCGGTCTGCGTGTGCCCCTCCGTGCTCAAACAGTCCTCGCGGGTCGGTTCCAGATCTCCTCGGCGGACTCAGCAGACCGCTGCGGAACTGCGCGCGGAGGGACACACACAGCCCACGTCCTTCTCAACCCGCAGATTCGCTACGCCTTGAAACGGGCAGCTTGCGGGCGGAGTGAAACGAACAGAAAGAGCATGGACAATGGAACGATTTTTCGGAATGGCGATCGGACGCGTTCCTTTTCGTGACTGCCGCCACGCTGCGCGCCTTCGCGCCCGTCGAGATCAAGATTTCATCAAGGTTCGAATGGATGACCGACTTCGCGAGGTCCCCGGCACTAGGGAGTCGAGGAAGGATCCAGATGACCGTCTCCAGAAATTTGGTCGGCGTGATCTTGTGTGTAGCGCTCGCGCTGGCGGCCGGGCGGTCGCGAGCGGCGGAGCGCAACGCCTGCGGCTGCACCCAGACCGATTCGGGCGCGTGCATTTGCGACAAGAAGGCCACATGCGGCTGCCCGGGCCAGTGCGAGCCACGCGGGTGCGAAGCCCAACGGGAACGGACTTTTCAGCGCGAGCTGGACGCGGAGACGCGGAAGGCACGCGAGGCGGACCGCCAGCATGCGACTCCCAAGGACGAAGCGAGCCCCAAGGCCGCCCCGGCGACGACCGCGGCGCCGCGACCCGTGCGTGACATGACGTCCCTCCAGCAGAAGGAGCTGGTCCGCCTCCTGGACCTCTACTTCGCCGCTCATCCGGACGCGCGGTCAGCGTCAGCCGGTAATCTGCGCAATCAGATCCAGCCGCCCGCGAACCGGCGCTAGTTCCCGAGCTGCGACTGGATGTAGGCGTAGCGCGCGGTCACGAAGTCTTTGATGTAGCCGAGGTTCCAGTCGAAGGTGTCGTTCGGGAACATCTTGATCGGGTCCTCGTGGGCGACATCCTTGATCTGCGCGTAGATGGCGTCGGCCTGGGCCTGCACCGCGGAGGCCGGGAGCGCGGCGATCGCCGCCTTGAGCTTCGCCAGGTAGCGCTGGCGGTAGTCGCTTTGGTCGCGCACGACAAGCGCGAGCGCGTTCCGACTGAAGCGCGCCTCCAGGTATCGGTCGGGCGTCTCGCCCTGCGACGAGAACGAATTGTCGGGATCCCAGGGGAGGATGAAGAACTTGCCCGACTGGGGATCGAAGTACTGAAAGTGGTCCGCGACGCCGTGATCCCCGATGAAGCCGTCGGTCAGCATGCAGATCATGCTGCCCGATAGATAGGCGAACAGGTTGTCGACGTCGGCCACGCTCTCGAGCGGTGCCGGATTCATGGACAGCGCCTTCAGAAAAGCCGGCACGACGTCGTCGCCACGGCTGGCCTCCTTCGTGATGTGCGGCTCCCACGGCACCGGCACATAGGTCGCCGTATCGTCGCCCAGGTACTTGTAGGGATCGTCGGTCGGGAGCAGGGGCCGGATTCGATAGAGCGGACCGAGCGGCGCGGAGAAGTGCTCGGCGATCGATCGGCTGTCCCAATCTTCGCGCAGCGTGTAGAGCCCGCGCAGGTCGCCGTTCACCACCACCCGCGCGTGCGCGGCCTTGGGCGTCGGCATCAGCGACTTGAAGACGAAGAAGGCCAGGCGCTCGCGCATCATCGATCCGTCGTCGTACTCGCCCTTGACGTTGACCGTGCTCTCGCCGCCGAACTTCCCCCGGCTGTCGAAGGCGTCGAACTTGATCCGGAACGACATCTTCTGATTGCCCGGGAAGCGCGAGCTCTCGCCAGAGGGATGAACACCGACGTCATCCACCACGACGCCGTCGTATTTCACCGTCGCGTGCCGCCACGTGTCGCCCTGGGAGTCGTTGATGATCGACTGCCAGTCGTCCGGGCTCATCGTCAGCTCGATCTGGTGCATCTGCGTGTCATCGAACAGCGGCATGGCCTCCGCCGGCCGCTGGCTGAGATTGCCCGCCCCGGGCCCTCCGTCCGCCGACGACGACGTCCCGCCGCCGCCGCATGCGCCGAGCCCCGCCGCGATCCCCACGGCACCGACCACCACTGCGATTCGCTTTCGAAAACTCACCATCACGCCCCCCACCCCAGCGACATTTTCCGCAGCAAGGCGGATGCCGAAATTTCTGCCGGCGCAACGAGGGACGCGTTTCTCCCCGGTGAGGACCAGCCGTCAATGACGAGCCGAAACGGTGACATCGCCTTCGCCGGCGCATCGGGGACAGCCCTCACTATTCGTTGCCAAACGCGATATCGTACGCGCCGTTCGGCGCTGATCGTTGCGACCAGGAGGGACGACTTGGCCGGTGAAGTGACGGACGACATGCGGCACCCGGCCACGCCGGCGAGCGTGACGATCAGAACGGAAGCGCGACCACCCGAGACCGATCCCCGGCTCGGCGTCGCGGTGGCGGCGCCAGCGGGCCCGCCGCCCGCCCACCGGCTGGTGACGATCGGCGATTCGCTGACCCACGGGTTCCAGAGCGGCGCCATCTACAACACCCAGATCTCCTACCCGCGCACCATCGCCTGGGAGATGGGTTGGTCCGAGCAATTCCGCTACCCGCGCTACGGCGGCCCCGGCGGCTTGCCGATCAACATCGAGTTCGTCATCCGCCGCCTGGAGAGCGAGTTCGGCGACAAGATCGACTGGTGGGAGGCGGCTGCGGCGGTGTTCGCGGTCCGCCAGGTGATGGACCAGATCGAAGACTACTGGGAACGCGGCCCCGGCTCTGTCCCGCCCAACACGTCGGCCATCAACCACAACCTGGCCGTCTACGGCTGGGACGTGCGCGACGCGCTCGATCGAACGTCGGCCTACTGCGCGAAGGCGATCAAGGCCCCGAAGGACGACTGGTTCGCCCAGATCGTCGAGAACGCAAATGACCGCGCCGCGCTTCGCGTGCTCCCGCCCGCCATCGACGACCGCGGGATGTCGTCGGTGGACGCCGCCGAGTGTCTGGGGAAAGACGGCGGCATCGAGACGCTGATCGTGTTTCTGGGCGCCAACAATGCGCTCGGCGCCGTCCTCACGTTGAAGGTCGCCTGGAGCCAGGCGGGGGCGAGCGGAAACGACTATCAGCGGCTCGACAAGAAGGGGGCGTTCACGGTCTGGGATCCGGACCACTTCGCGATCGAGATCGCCGCGCTCGAGAAGCGCATCGCAGCGATCGACGCGCGTCACGTCATCTGGACGACGGTCCCGCACGTCACCATCGCGCCGCTCGCGCGCGGCGTGCACAAGAAGGTCCGCCACGGATCGCGGTACTTCCCCTACTACACCCGGCCCTGGATCAAAGACGCGGACTTCCATCCCGCCGACGATCCCCACATCACCGAGAACGAGGCGCGGGCGATCGACTCGGCGATCGACCAGTACAACGACGCGATCGTCCGGATCGTGCGCGACGCCCGCGCGCAGGGCCGTGACTGGTACCTCCTCGACCTCGCTGGCGTGCTGGATCGGCTCGCGTCGCGCCGGTACGTCGAGGATCCCGCGGCGCGCCCGAGCTGGTGGCGCCCGTACGAGCTGCCTGAGGCGCTGCAGCAGCTCGCGCCGCCGCCCGATGCCAAGTTCTTCGCATCGGGCCCGAACGGCCGGACGCAGGGCGGGATCTTCTCGCTCGACGGCGTCCACCCGACCACAGTCGGTTACGGCATCGTGGCCCAGGAGTTCATCAACGTCATGCAGCTCGCCGGTGTGCCGTTCTATTACGGCGACGGGCGGACGCGCCGCGAGGGCCCGATCGCGGTCGACTTCCAGCGCCTGATCGCGCTCGACACGCTCATCTCCGATCCGCCGAGGTCGCTCAACAACGATGTCCATCTCGTCGGATGGCTGGACGAGAAGCTCGACATGCTCAAGCGCCTCTTCTTCTGACCGTTCGCGAAGATTTTGCGCGGGCCGCGGGGCCGCGCGCAACCCTTGCCGCCGCTTGCGGGCCCAGCCGGCAAACTATGCGTGATGACTGGGGTATCGGGCTAGGTACGGCTCGTGCTACTGGCAATCGCCCGAGCCGATGCTTCCCGTCCAATTGATCGTCGCGCTGGTTGCCGGAATCGCGATCATCGTGCTGCTGTTCCTGGGCGCCCACCATCTGGGCGGCCACACCGTCGGGCGCGTCGTCTTGCTGGTCGGTCTGCTCGCCCTGCCGCTCTTGCTGTCGGTCGGGAACATCTCGTTCGGCATGCACGAATCCAGCACCACGCACTTCTGCCTCTCGTGTCACGAGATGCAGCGGCACGGCAAGAGTCTGTTCGTCGACAACCGCCAGGCGCTGGCCGCCGTTCACTACCAGAACCGGTTCGTCGATCGCGAGACGGTCTGCTACTCGTGCCACAAGGACTACGCGCTGTTCGGCGACGTGAAGGCGAAGATGAACGGTCTTCGCCACGTCTGGGCGCACTACATCGCGGGCGTGCCCGAGACGATCAAGCTCTACCAGCCGTATCCGAACTCGAACTGCCTCCACTGTCACGACGATTCGCGCCGCTTCGTCGAAGGTGTCGCGCATCGCCCGTTGCTGGACGCGATGTACGCCGGGACGACGTCGTGCCTGTCGTGCCACGCGATCGTCCACGACATGGCGAAGGTGGACGCCGAGCAGTTCTGGCAGGCGCGCTGAGCATGGCCGATTCGACTGAAAAGCTGACGCGGAAGATCCGGCGGGCGGCGGTGGTCGGCGGGCTCGGCCTCGTCGTTCAGCTCGCGGCGGCCCTGCACTGGACGCCCATCACCTTCATTCTGTCGGCGGCGGTCGGCGCGCCGCTGGTGCTCGCGGGCGGCGTGCTGTTCCTGGCCGCGGTCTGGAGGAACATGCGGGACAAGGGGGCGGTGTGATCGCGCGCCCGCCGAGCCGCCTGTCGATCGTCGCGTTCGGGTTCCTGCTGGCGTCGGTCGCGCTCGGCGCCGCCTTCCCGGCGGTGCTGCGCATACCGCGCCGCAACCCCGGTGCCGCCGCGTTTCCGCCGCGCGCGCTGTTCTCGCACCGGACGCACCAGTCGTTCGGCTGCTACGCCTGTCATCCGGGCGTCTTCCCCCAGGCCGCGGTCGGCTTCACGCACGCCGAGATGCAGGACGGCAAGTTCTGCGGCCGCTGCCACGACGGCCGGACCGCGTTCGCGATCCCGGGCGCCCCGTGCGCGAGGTGCCACGTCGATGGTCCCTAGTCGCTGGCGCGTGGTGGTGATCGTCGTTGGCCTCTTGTCGGCGGCGATCGCGCGCGCCCAGAGCCCGCAGGAGAAGAAACGCTCCGACATCCTCAAAGAGCTCGGCCTCAAGAAGAAGCCGCCCGCGCCGCCGGAGGCCGGAGCTCCGCCGCCGCCCGTGGCCGAGCCGCCCGCCGAGGAAGGCGAGGAGGCGGGCGGCGTGCGAAAGCCGGGCGAGGACAAGGCCGGCGCGGAAAAGAAGGCGGCGGCCGGGCCAGCCGCGCCGTCGTTCCAGCGCGCGATCCATCCGCTCCTGATGACGACGTGCAAGCCCTGCCACACGGCCGGCGGGCCGGCGCAGCTGTCGCATCTGCTGCTGACCGGCGACCCGGCCACCGACCATCACGCGATCGCGCGCTTCGTGAAGGCGCGCGATCCGGATGCGAGCGCGCTCCTGTCGAAGGTCACGGGCACGACACCCCACGGCGGCGGCCCCCTCTGGCCGACGACCAGCGCGCAGTATCAGCGCGTCGCGGCCTGGATCCGGGGCGGGGCCAAGCTGGATGCGGCGCCGCAGCCGCAAACCACGCCGGCTCCGGAGGCCGCCGCGCCGGCGCCACGGGCGGCAAGGCAGCACCAGCCGGCCGCCGGGCAGCCCGCGACGGGCGCTCTCGCGCCTGAACCGGCGGCAGGCCAGGCCCCCGCCGTTCCGGCCGAGTCGACCCCGGCCCCGCCCGCGACGACGACACTCGCCCAACCCCGGCCTTCGCGCTTCGCGGCCGACGTGCACCCGATCTTGTTGAGCACGTGCGCGCTCTGTCACCGGCCCGGCGGTCCGGCGGGCATGACCCGGCTTCTCTTCTCCGGTGACGCCGCGAAGGACGAGGCGGCCGCGCGCGCGTTCGTCGATGTGCAAGCTCCGGAACGGAGCCCGCTAATCACCAAGTCCTCCGGCCAGATGCACGGCGGCGGCGCGGTCCTTCCAGCGGGCGATGCGCGCATGGAGACGATCCTGTCGTGGGCGCGCGGCCTGGCGGCTCCCGCGGCGCCCGAGGCCGGCACCGCCCCGCCCGGGCCGACGCCGGCCGCGCCGACCGTTCAGCCGCCGGCGCCGCCCGCCGCTGCCCCGCCGCCGCCGCCCGATCTGGGCGGGCACGGCATGCCCGCCGGTCTGGCGCTGCCGCTCGGGTTCATGCTCGACGGCCGCTTCAGCCTCGACTACGAACGCCGGCAGTTCACGGGCAACCCGTTCGGCGGCGCGAGCGTGAACGCGCTTCGCAGCTACCACCACTTCCTGTTCCTGTCGCACGACGCCGCCGAAGATCCGTGCGGCCTGTCGCTGGAGGTGCTGACGCTGCAGTTCTGGGAGGCCCACTGTCGCGTTCCCCGCCTGCCCGCGCCGCTGCGGCTGACGCTCGCGGGCGGCAAGATCGTCGTTCCCTTCGGCGCCGATCCGCTGTTCCACCAGAACTACGGCGGCCTGGGCGGGTTCGATCAGCCGGTGCTGCCGGTGATCTGGGCGATCGAGGGCGCGGCCGCGCACCTGGTCGTCGACCGCCGCCCGATCGTCGTCACCGACGATCTGTTCGTCATCCGCGGCTACGCCCTGCCCCACGCGGATTCGATCATCAACCTGCAGAGCGGCTTCTCGCCCGAGGACGCCACCAAGCTCGGGTTTGGAAACCGGATCGGCCTCTCGTGGATGTTCGTGTCGGCCTGGTACTCGGCGTACTACAACCCGCTCGGGTTCGGGCGCCGGCTGTTCATGCAGGCCCTGGATCTGACGGTCTGGCGGCCGCGCGGCATCCCCGTGCTCCAGCATTTCAGCCTGAGCGCGGGTCTTCTGCGCGCGGACGTCTCGGGCGGCGGACCGGGCGTCGGCGGCGTCGGCTTCGACTACTACGACTTCGCCGACTACCTGCAGCTCCGCTACCACCCGTTCGACTGGCTCTACATCCAGTACCGCACCGGGCTGCGCACGTTCGACAACCGCCGCGGCGTCATCGTCGACAACACGCGCCTCACCAGCGCCGACGCGTCGACGCACAACTTCGGGGTGGTCGCGCGCTATCACGGGCTGACCGCCGGTCTTTACTACTTCATCAACCTGGAGAAGGTCGACGAGATCCCGAACGACCTCGTCCGCCTGAGCGTGGTCTATGAGTTCTGAGGCGCGCGTCGTCATGGTCGCCTGCGCGCTGGCGTTCGGCGCGTGCGCGGACTTCTCGCGTGGCGAGCCGTCGCCGAAGGATGGTGGCGGAATGCCGTCCGAAGGAGGCGCCGAGACCGGCGGCGACGGCGGGGTGGCGCTGTCGTTCGCGACCGACGTCTACCCGCTGCTCGTGCCGACCTGTCAGATGTGCCACGCGCCCGGCCAGATGGCGGGCGACACGCAGCTTCTGTTCACCGGCAACGCCGCAACCGACTACCCGACGGTGCTGATGTTCGTCGACACCTCGGCGCCCGCCGGCAGCCGGCTGCTCGCGAAGATGACCGGCAACGGCCACCAGGGCGGAACCGTGTACGCCTCGGGATCGCCGGAGTACGAGACCGTCCTGCACTGGATCCAGCAAGGAGCACCACAATGACGCGTCCCCACCTCTTGTTCGCGGCCGGCCTCCCGACCGCCCTCACCATCGTCCTTCTGCAAGCGGGATGCGCCCAGCTCGAAGGCGATCAGGGTCCGACGGTCGTCGTCCCCGGTCCCACCATCGAGGCGAACGGCGCGCACAGCGTCGTGCTCGGCGAGAGCGTGACGATCGCGCCGACGACCAGGGACGGCCAGGACGGCAGCTACACCTTCACCAGCCAGAATCCCGCCATCGCGACGGTCGACGGAACGGGCGTCGTCACCGGCGTCATGATCGGCGAAACGGCCGTCACCATCACGGGCGACGACTCGATGGCGACCGCGAGCTACGCGATCGTCGTCATCGAGCCGACCGACGCGTCGCGGATCCCCTACTACGACGCCTGGTCGATGTCGGCCCACTCCGATGGCACGGCGCTGGCGTTCAACAACTGGAACGCCGACGGGCAGGTGCCGACCACCTGCGCGCGCTGCCACAGCTCGGAGGGATTCATCGACTACATCGGCGGCGACGGCAGCGCGCCCGGCGTGGTCGACAAGCCGGCCCCGACGCGCTCGGTGATCCGCTGCGTCACCTGCCACAACCCGGCCGCCGACGCGCTGTCGTCCGTGACGTTCCCGTCGGGCGTCACGGTCGATGGGCTGGGCGGCGAGGCGCGCTGCATGACCTGTCACCAGGGACGATCGTCCGGCCCGACGGTCGACGCCGCCATCGCAACGGCCGCGCCCGCCACCGACGACACGGTCAGCTCGACGCTCAACTTCCAGAACATCCACTTCTTCCCCGCCGCCGCGACCCTGTTCGCCGGCGTCGCCAAGGGCGGCTACCAGTACGCAGGCCAGGTCTACGACGTCCGCTTCCGCCACGTCGACGGCTACAACACCTGCATCGGCTGCCACGACCCGCATTCGACGAAGGTGAAGTTCGATCAGTGCGCCGCGTGCCACACCGGCGTCACCGACGTCGCCGGCGCGCACCAGATCCGGATGGAGTCGTCGGTCGGGATCGACTACGACGGCGACGGCAACACGACCGAGGGGATCTACGACGAGCTGGTCGGCCTGCGCGACAAGCTGGGGACCGCCATCCGGACCTACGGCCGCGAGCACAGCGCGCCCATCTGCTATTCCGCGAACGACTACCCGTACTGGTTCATCGACGGCGACGGCGACGGCAGCTGCTCGAAGGCCGAGGCGGTCACCGCGAACGCCTACGGCAGCTGGACCGCCCGTCTCATCCGCGCCACCTACAACTTCCAGCTGGCCAACCGCGATCCGGGCGCGTTCGCCCACAACGCGAAGTACATCACCGAGCTGCTCTTCGATTCGGTCACCGACGTCAACACGGCGCTGGTCGCCAAGGTCGACATGAGCCGGGCCACGCGCACCGACGTCGGCCACTTCGACGGCGCCAGCGAGGCGGCGCGCCACTGGGACCAGAACGAGCAGGTCGACGCCAGCTGCTCGGCGTGTCACGGCGGCCAGGAGGGCTTCCGCTTCTACGTGCAATTCGGCACCGGCAAGGTCGTGCAGGAGACCGCCAACGGCCTCGAGTGCGGCACGTGCCACGACAAGCCCGGGATCGACTTCACCGCCATCGCGATGGTCCCGACGGTCACCTTCCCGTCGGGCGTCATCCGCAACGAGCCCGGCTTCGACAACGTCTGCGAGACCTGCCACCGCGGGCGCGAGGCGAAGGCGACCGTCGACGCGGCGATCGCGGCCGGCAAGCCGACGTTCAAGAACGTCCACTATCTGCCGGCCGGGGCGGTGAAGCTCGGATCGGCGGTCCACGTCGGCTACGAATACGACGGCAAGACCTACGTCGGCGCGCTGTCGCACGTGGGCGGAACGCAGTGCACTTCCTGCCACGATCCCGAGGCGAGCCACCACACCTTCGACATCGCCGTCGCCTGGGACAGCGGCACCTGCCGCGTCTGCCACGCCGATGCCAGCGGCGATCCCCGGAAGATCCGGCTGATCCACACGCTGGATTACGACGGCGACGGCAACACCAGCGAGCCGCTGGCGGCGGAGATCGACGGCCTGGCGGCGGCGACGCTGGCGGCGATGCAGGCAGTCGCCCCCGTGCCCGGGCTCTGTTACGCGCCGGGCGTTTACCCCTACTTCTTCAAGGACACCGACGGCGACAAGAGTTGCAGCGCCGCCGAATCGGTGGCGTCGAACGCGTTCACCGCCTGGACGGCGGGGCTGAGCAAGGCGGCGTTCAACTATCAGCTCTCGCGCACCGAGCCGGGCGCGTGGGCGCACAACTTCGACTACATGGCCGAGCTGCTCTACGACAGCACGGCCGATCTGGGCGGCGACGTCAGCCGCCTTCGGCGTCCGTGAACCAACGAGGTGATGCAATGAGCGGAACGAAGACCCTGCGTGCAACGACCGTCATCTTCGCAGCTGCCCTCGGCGGCCTCGCCGCCGGCTGCTCGGGCAGCAACGGCGCGGCGGGCAAGGACGGAACGTCGTGCGCGATCACGGACAACCACGACGGCACGGCGACGATCAACTGCGGCGACGGCGGCTCGTTCACGGTGTCGAACGGCACGAACGGCAGCAACGGCTCGAACGGCAGCAACGGTTCGAACGGCAGCAACGGCATGAACGGGACGTCGTGCACGCTCAGCGCCGCCGACGGTGGCACGCGCACGCTCACCTGCGGCGCCGACGGCGGATCGATCACCGTGATCGACGCGGTCGCCGATTACGCGGCGATGACAGCCGACGAGAAGGCGCAGGCGAACATCGCCGCGGCGATCACGAACGTCGCCTTCCCCGCGGACGGGCGGCCGGTCGTCTCGCTGAAAGTGACCGAGCGCCACGGCCTCGGCGTGAAGAACCTTCTGACCACCGCCGTCACCTGGCGGTTTTCGCTGCTCAAGCTCGCGCCCGGCGCGGTCGGCACCACCCCCGGCGTCAACGGCAGCGCCAACGACACCTGGGTCAGCTACATGGCCCCGAACGATCACACCTCCGCCTCGGCCGAGACGGCGGCGGCCGCGAACCTGACCGACCACGGCGACGGCACCTACGATTATCGATTCGCGCAGGTGATCAACGGCGGTCCGACCACCGCCGGGACGACGTACGAGGCGGACAGGACCCACCGGCTGATCGTGCTGCTCTACGCGTCGGGCAATCCGTTCGCGCCCGTCAACCTGGTCAAGGAGCTGGTCCCGATGACCGGCGCCGACGTGACGGGCCAGCACGATTCGGTCGACGGCAACGCCTGCCTCGAATGCCACACCTCGTTCCGCGCCATCAGCGGCGGCACCGGCCAGTTCGGCACCGGCGAGTTCCACAGCGGCGTCCGCTACGACGTGCGGACCTGCGCTGCCTGCCATAACGATCAGAAGCGCTTTTCCAACGCCGGCGCGACGCTGACCGAGCCCACCATCGCGGCCGACGGGACCTGGACCGGCACCGCCTCGGTCCTGAATCGCGAGGCGATCCTCGACCTCCCGGTCTTCATCCACAAGATCCACATGGGCGAGAAGCTGACGTTGACCGGCGGCACCTACGCCGGCCTGCCCCAGCCCTACGACACGACGTACCCGCAGGACGTCCGCAACTGCGCGAAGTGCCACCGCGCCCCCGCGCCGCTGGCCGACCACTGGAAGACGCAGCCGTCCAGCCGGGCCTGCGGCGCCTGCCACGACGGCCGCAGCTTCGAACAGACGCCCCCGCCCGCCCGCGTCGCGCACAGCGGCGGTCCGCAACCGAACGACGTCGGCTGCGCCACCTGCCACCGGACCGACGGCGCCGGCGGCGACATCGCCGCCAAGCACACCCCGGTGTCGCCGCCCAACCCGCACAACATCTATGCCGACGCGACCTCGGCCGGAAACAGCAACACGAACGCGGCGTCCGTCGCCGCGGCCGGCGCCGTGCCGGCCGGCGCCCAGGTGATCACCTACGTCGTCCAGAGCGTCTCGACGTGGACCGACGCGTCCGTGACGCCGTCGGTGCTGCGACCGCAGATCGCGTTCAAGTTCAAGGTCGACGGCAGCGACGTGGTCCTGCCCGATCCGGCGACGGCGCCCGAGATGATCCCGAACTTCGTCGGCGGCCCGTCCGCCTACTTCGTCTTCGCGGTCCCGCAGGACGGCAAGACCGCGCCGGCGGACTTCAACGCTTCGGCCAGCGCGTACATCCGGAACGTCTGGAACGGCACGGGGACCTGCTCGAACGCCGCCGCCAGCACGACGCGCACCGGTGCCGGCGCCATGAGCGGACCGGATGCAAACGGCTTCTACACCTTGCGCCTCGCCTGCGCGATCATCCCGGCGAACGCGACGATGCTGAGCGGCGGCATCGGCTACACCTACGCGCTCGGGTCGCGCCAGAGCCCGCCCAACGCCGATCTCGACTTCGTCAACAACACGCAGCCGTTCACGCAGACGAACCTCGTCGCGTATCCGTACCTGCCGAACAAGAAGGCGGACGGCGTGACGCTAGGGTACGGCGGCGTCGGCGGGCTGATCGTTCCGCCGCCCGACGTGTCGATGGTCGCCACCGGCTTCACGGGACGGCGCGCGATCGTCGACAACACGAAGTGCGGCGCCTGCCACGTCTCGCTGGGTGTGGGCCCCGACTTCCACGCGGGCCAGCGCAACGACGCCGGCACGTGCAACTGGTGCCACCGCCCGACCCAGACCGCCGCCGGTTGGTCCGGCAACCAGAAGGACTTCGTGCACGCGCTGCACGGCGCGGAGATGCGCGCGAACAACTTCACCTGGCACGAGGAGTCCCCCACCGACGGCTTCTGGGAGACGACCTACCCCGGCGTGCTGAACAAGTGCGAGATGTGCCACCTGGCCGGCACCTACGACTTCAGCGCCAGCGCCACGATGGCCGCCTACCCGAACATGCTCGCCAGCACCGTCGGTCAGGGGACGTACGCCGCGGGCAGCGTCCATTCTCCTTACGTGGCGGAGGGAACCTCGTACGGCGCCGGCCTCAGCTACAACGCGCTGACCGGCGCGACCGTCAGCCCCGATCCGACTACGCTGGTCGTGTCGCCGATCGTCGCGGCCTGCTCGGGCTGCCATGACTCGGCGACCGCGATCGACCACATGCAGACCAACGGCGGCTCGTTCTACGAAGCGCGCACCACGGCCTTCACGAAGCCGCAGCAGGAGGAATGCCTGCTCTGCCACGGCCCGGGCCGCGTCGCCGCCATCGCGGATCGCCACGCGTTCGTCCCCTGATCGGCGCCGCGCGTCCTCGGGCTGACACCGGCACGCCGGATGCAGCTCCACGTGGTGCCCCCAAGGAGGGAGCCATGATCACCGGGGGAATCCGCAGCCAACGTGGTTATCAGGCAGCGCTTCGCAGCGCGCACCGCTCGATACTCGAACAGCACCGGGACCTGCGCCGGCTTCTCGCCCTCGGGCTGGTGCAGACGTGCGGACGGTCGGGCGATCACCACGCCGCGCCCGAGGCGCTGCGGGCGCTGGTCTCCCAGATCCGAACGGTGTTCGTCGCGCACCTCTCCCACGAGGAGGCCGCGCTGCTGCCGCTGCTCGACGGCGCACAGGTCGATGGGCCGCGACGCATGCAGATTCTGCGCGAGCAGCACGCCTGGCAGCGGCGCGAGATCGAGACGCTCTATGCCCTGTCCCAGGCGGGGAAGCCGGGCGCGCTCGTGGACCGGTTCGACCAGCTGGCGCGGGCCCTTCTGGTCGACATCGCCGAGGAGGAGCGTGAGCTCGCGCTCGCGGTCGCTCCCCTACCACAGGCAGTCGGCACGTCCGGCGACCGTGGTATTCGGTTTGCTCCTTCTTGACGATCATGAGCCAACACAAGCGCGCCGAGCCGATGCATCAGTACCCGGAGATCCGGCAGTACATGACGGCCGCCCCGATCACCGTCGGGCCGGCCACCTCGCTGTCGAAGGCCGTCAAGACCATGCGGGAGCACCAGGTGCGCCACTTGCCGGTGGTCGATCGCGATCGGGTGGTCGGCGTCCTGTCTCAGCGGGACATCCTGATCATGGAATCTCTACCGGGCGTCAACCCGACGGAGGTCCGTGTCGACGAGGCGATGGTGCGCGACGTCTTCACCGCCGGCCCCCGGACGCCGGTGGGCGAGGTCGTCGAGACGATGATCGACCGCAAGCTCGGCTCGACCATCGTCGCCGACGACGGCCACGTGCTCGGCGTCTTCACCACCACCGACGCCCTCCGCGCGCTGCACGACCTGCTCGAACGCGGTTGAGCGCTTCGTTCCCCTTGGGCTCGAGTCTTCAGAAACAGGCCTGTTCTTCTGCCGGTCCTGAGAACGGAGCGTCAGCAGCCCGCGAGCTGGCGATCGACCCAGGGGTAGAAGATGTTCTCTTCGCGGTGCGCATGCGCCCGCAGCGCGTCCACGAAGGCCTCGACGCGCTCGGCGCTGAGGCAGTGGAGATCCAGGTCGACGCCGAGCTGCAGCAGCTTGGTCCGGATGTTGTCGTGTTCTTCGAGCAGCATCTGCGCCTCGCCCGGCCGATCCTTGGCGAGCTCCGGAATCATGGTCCTCTCCTCGGCGTCCAGGTGATGCAGCAGCGCCGACTGGAAGGCGAGCCACTCCGCCTCGAGCTGCTGGAAGTCGCCGCCGTAGGCGCGCGTCACGATCACCCCGAACTCGCGCTCCAGGCGGTGGTGGTCGCCGGCGAGCATGCTCTCCAGCGACGACAGCCGCTGGGCGATCATGACTGCCCCACCAGCACGGCCTCGTCGGCATCCATGGCCAGCGAGAACGACGGGAAGGTGTCGTGCATCAAGAGCCCGTACGCCTCGACCCGCAGGGCGTACGCCATCACGTCGCGGATGAAGCGCCAGAGCCCTTCGCTCATCCCGCTCTTGAAGACGAGCGAAAACCAGGCGCCCACGCAGCACAGAAACGCCACCACCAGCAAGGCGCCGAGGACGATCAGGTGCGGCACCAGCAGCAGCGGCCGCAGAAGGACGGACGTGAAATTCCGGGTCTCGGGTGGATCGGGCAGCTCGAGGTGGGCCGGATACGGCTTGTCGCCGAAGGGTGGATACTCGTCGCGCAGGAAGCAGGCGTACGCCATCACGCGCGCCCGCCAGCCCAGGTACAGCCGCTTGAAGTGTTGCAAGCCGCCGATCGGCCGGCCGGTGAACAGGATCGCGAACCAGTCGAGGATCGCGCTCGTGATCGCCAGCAGGCCGAGCGCCCCGGTCTGGTAGGCGCCGGCGCCGAGGCCGACGAACGGACCACCGACCAGGATCGCGTGCGGAATGACCAGGATGGGCCGGAAAAGCGCGGTCCAGCGATCACGCGCGCCCGGCGGCTCGACGTGGAAACGAACGGCGTCTTTCATCACGTCCTCCCTCCCTCGCTCTGGGTGGGTGCAATCAGGGGACCAATCGATTGACCCGGCTGGACGTGACGGTCCTGGCGCGGCCGCGCACGAACTGCGCCGCGACCGCCGACGCGCCGCAAAGGTTGCGTCGACCTGCCGCCGCGCGCCCGTCAGCCCAGCTCGAGGACCGCGGGGATCACGCCCCCCTCCGGCATCGCATCGAGCGTGAAGCCGAGCTGGTCGCACAGGCGCTGCATCCCCACGTTGGCGACCAGGATGTCGGCATAGACGCGCGTCATCCGCTCGCGGCGCGCCACCTCGACGAGCCGCCTCAGCAGCGCGCCGCCGATCCCGCGTCTCTGCCAGGCGTCCGACACCAGAAGCGCGAACTCGGCCCCGCCCCCGCCGTCCCGATCGCGACTGAGCCGGCCGACCGCGGCGATGGCGCGCTCGCCCGCGGCCGAGCGGACCTCGGCGACCAGCGCCATCTCGCGGTCGTAATCGACGAAGCAGGTCCGGATCAGCCGCTCGTGCGCGGTCCGTTCGTCGAGCTTGAACGGATGCAGGTAGCGAAGCCGGACGCTCTCTTCGGACAGGGTGCGGTGAAACGCGATCACCAGCGGTTCGTCGTCGGGCCGGATGGGACGGACCGTGAACGCCGCGCCGTCGCGCGACGTCTCGTTCCAGATGTACTCGGTCGGGTACGGGCGAATCGCCGCCCGCGGCAGCTCGGCGTCGCCGATCTCGGGACCGTGCAGAACCACGCGCGCGTCCAGAGCGATGGCGCCGGTCGGCGTCGCCAGCAACGGGTTGACGTCGATCTCGCGGATCCGACGTTCGGCGGCGATGAGATCGCCGAACCGGACAAGCAACGACGCCAGCCCGGCCAGGTCGGCGGCCGGGCGGCCGCGAACGCCGCGCAGCGCGCGCGCGATCCGCGTCTCGTCGATCAGTCGCCGCGCCAGCGCCGTCGTCAGCGGCGGCAGCGCCAGCGCGCGGTCTCGCAGCACCTCCACCAGCTCGCCGCCCGCGCCGAACATCATGACCGGGCCAAGCTGCCGGTCGACGGTGCTGCCCAGGATCAGCTCGCATCCCGCGCTGCGATCGACCATCGGCTGCACGGTGACGCCCAGGAAAGCGTCGGCGCCGTTGCGGGTCAGCACCGACGCGCGGATCTCGTCGAACGCGCGCGCGACGGCCGCCTCGTCGGCGAGCCGCAGCTTGACGCCGCCGACGTCGGTCTTGTGCGTGATGACCCGCGACCAGATCTTGACCGCGACCGGGAAGCCGATCGCTCGCGCGACGGCGATCGCTTCGTCGCGATCGCGCGCCACGCGCGTCGGGACCACCGGGATCCCGTAGGCCGCGAGCACCTCCTTGGCCTCCGCCTCGTCGAGCAAGGTCCGCTTCTCCGCGCGCGCGGCGTCGATGATCGCGCCCACCACCGCCGGATTGCCGTCGTCGCCCGACCGGGGCACCGGCGTCTCGTAGAGCGCCCGCAGGTTGTCGGCGAATCGGCCCATGTCGCAGAAGGATCGCGCGGCCGCGTCCGGGAATTCGAAGGTCGGGATGCCGGCGCGGTTCAGGATGTCGACGCCGGCCGCGACGCGCGCGCCCCCCATCCAGCTCGCCAGCACCGGCTTGCCCGCGACGTGGGCGTACCGGGCCAGCGCCTCCGCCGTGCGCGTCGGATCGGTCATGTCCTGGGGCGTGAGAATGACGAGCAACCCGTCGCTCCCCGGATCCGCCGCCGCGATGGCGAGCGCCTGTTCGTAGCGATCGGGCGTGGCGTCGCCCAGCACGTCGATCGGGTTGCCGTGGCTCCAGGCCGGCGGCAGCACGCCGTCCAGGCGGGCCCGCGAATCCGGCGCCAGCTCGCACAGCTCGCCGCCGCCCGCGACCAGCGCGTCGGTGGCCAGCACGCCCGGGCCGCCTGCGTTCGTGACGATCGTCAGGCGCCGCCCGAGCGGGCGCGGCTGCTTGCCCAGCACCTCGGCCAGGTCGAACACCTCCTCGATCGCGCTCACGCGCAGCACGCCGGCCCGCCGGAAGGCCGCGTCCAACACCTCGTCAGAGCCGGTCAGCGCCCCGGTGTGGGAGGTGGCGGCGCGGCTAGCCGCCTCGCTGCGCCCCGCCTTGATGACGACGATCGGTTTGGTCAGCGCCACCTCGCGCGCCGCCGACAAGAAGGCACGCGCATCGCCGATCGACTCCATGTAGATGACGATCGCGCGCGTCGCCGCGTCGTTGCCGAAGTAGTCGATCAGATCGCCCCAGCCGACGTCCAGCATCGACCCGGTCGACACGAACGCCGAGAAGCCGACGTCCTCCGGGACGCTCCAGTCGAGGATCGCGGTCAGCAGCGCCCCGCTCTGACTGAGGAACGCCACCCGCCCGGCCCGGGCGATGCCGGCCGCGAACGTCGCGTTGAGGCCGCTCCCCGGGTTCATGATGCCGAGACAGTTCGGCCCGACGATGCGCATGCCGCCCCGGCGCGCCTCGGCGAACACGCGCGCCTCCAGCTCCGCGCCGGCCGGCCCGGTCTCCCGGAAGCCGGCCGATATGATCAGCGCGGCGGGGATCTGCGCGTCGGCGCACTGCCGGATGATGTCCGGCACCGTCGTCGCCGGCGTTGCGACGACCGCCAGATCGACCGGGCCGGGAACGGCGCCGACCGACGCATACGACTTGACGCCGAGGACCGTGTCGCGGCGCGGATTGACGGGATGGACGGCGCCGCCGAACGGCGTGGCGACCAGGTTCGCGAGCAACGTCCGGCCGACGCTGCCCGGCGTCTCGGTCGCGCCGATGACCGCGACGGCGCGCGGCCTGAAGAACGGATCCAGCGGATGCCGTCCCCGCCGGAACACGTCGTGGGCGAGCCCGGTGTCGAGCTTCATCGGTTCACCTCGATGGCGACGATCTCCCAGCGGAAGTAGTCGAAGTCGCCGCCGGCCAGCTTCCAGACCGCGTTGCCGCGCGACGGAACTTCGATGCCGCCGAAGGTACGCCATTCCGTCACGGGAATGAACCACCTCTCGAGCCGCGCTCCACCCTCGGCGCTCATGTACCGATCGGCCGTCTGCGTGACGACGCGGCCGCGCTCGTCGAAGCCGAACACCATCGACGCGGTCACGCCGCCGTAGCTCATGGTGGCGCGCGCGCTCCGGTCGTCGATCGCCTGCCAGGTGATGGTGTCGCCGAGCGCAGCCGAGGGGAACCAGACGATCTCGCCGAGGTAGCGCAGCAACGCGCCCTGATCGACCTCGGGACCGGTGCCGTCGGCCACGGTGATCAGCGACGCCGCCTTGATCAGGATGTGACCGTGACCGTCGGCGTAGCGATCGCGCCCGGCCAGCGGGAGCACGTGCATCATCCGCGCGTGCACGCTCCAGACGAAGCCGGGCGGGTCCACGGAGTAAGACTGCTCGGCCACGATGGGCATCCACGGCTTGTCGGGCGCCGTCCGGAACTCGCCGCGCTGCTCGAGGCGGACGGTGACGGCGCGCGCACGGCCGACCACACCCGACGCTGTCAGCCAGCGCCTGACCGGGGCCGGCAGATTGTCGAGGTCCTTCGCCTCGACCACCCGCGCCGTCGAGCCGCGCGCGGCCGAGACGAGCGCCTGCACCTCGCCGTCGATGCGCGTTTGAAGGCGGCGGTCCGCCGCGGCGAGCACCGCGGCGGCGAGCCCCACCAGAACGAGAAGGCCGACGATGATGCGCACCGCCCGACCAGGGCTGCAATTCATGCGCCTGTCGCAGAGCTGTTCGGCATCGGCGCCGACGCCCGCCCGCCACGCAGAAATTGCGGCCGCCCGTCCCCGTCGGCCGCCGCACCACCGGGCGCGGGCAGGCACGGCATCTGCAAGTTCCATCAACGAGCTGGAGAAAGGATCTGCCATGCCAGACAAAGAACGATGGGAGATCGACGTCAGCCATTCGCGGCTCGGCTTCTCGCTGCGCCACATCGTCGTCAGCGAGATCCACGGCTGGTTCGGTAGCTGGGGCGGAGAGATGCTCTTCGATCCCGAATACATTCCGCGCACGCAGATCCAGGTCTGGATCGACGTCGCGAGCATCGACACCGGCTCGCCGGAGCGCGACGCCCACCTTCGATCGGCGGAGTTCCTGGACGCGGCGCGGTTTCCCCGGGCGCAGTTCACGAGCACCGACGTTGCGCTCCGCCGCGACGGCGAGGCGGGCGTGACCGGGCGCCTGCAGCTGCACGGCACCGCGCGCCCCGTCGATCTCGACGTCGCCGCCCAGCGCACCTGGGTCGATGACCAGGGCCTCATGCGCGCGGCCTACGACGTCCACGCGAGGGTCGATCGTCAAGCCTTCGGACTGCACTGGAACCAGGACCTCGACGTGGGCGGCATCGTCGTCGGCGACAAGGTCGAGATCGACGCGCACATCGAGCTGGTCCGCACCGCGGCCGCCGACCTTTCGCTGCGTGATCCGACGGCGATTGACAGCGTCGGCGCGGCGGACGCCGGGTGATGCGGGCGGCGCTGCTCGCGGCCGCGGCGTGCCTGTTCCCGCCCGGCCGCGCGATCAGCGAGGCCCCGACGCCGGGCGCCCCGCGCGCCGCGTTCCAGGTCGACGCCAAGACCAGCCGTCTGACGGTGGAGACGGAGACGGTCGGTCTCGCGTCGATGTTCGGTCACGATCACAGGTTCCTGGCCCGCGACTTTACGGGCACGATCGCGCTCGCGCCGGAGTCGCCCGAGACGGCGGAGCTGGCCTTGACCGTGCGGGGCGACGGTCTGACGCTGGTCGAGGACCTCAGCGACGACGCCCACCGCGAGATCGCCGCCGCTCTGCGCGACGTCGTCCTGGAGACCGGCAAGTATCCGGAGATCGCCTTCCGGAGCCGGAGCGTGACGGCGCGACTGAACGACGACGGCAGCTTCGACGTGAAGCTGGCGGGGGACCTCACCCTGCACGGCGTCCGGCGCAAGATCGTCGTCCCGGCCCGCGTCACCCGGACCGCCCAGGGCCTGCGCGCGACCGGCGGTCTGGAGCTGCGTCAGAGCGACTTCAAGATCAAGCCGTACACGTTCGCCAAGGGAACGGTCAGGGTGAAGGACACCGTGGCGATCTCGTTCGACCTGCTGGCCCGAAGGTGAACGACCCGCGGGTCAGGACGGCGCGCGCACCAGCCGTCCCAGCGCCGTGAAGTCGACCGGCTTGTTGAGGAAGACCGCGCCCAGCTGGCGGGCGGCCGCCACCGCCGTGTCGTCGGCGTACGCGCTGATGACGACGGCCCTGATGTCGTCGCGTTCGCTCAGGACCCGCCGCACCAGCTCGACGCCGTTCATGCCGGGCAGACGATAATCCGTGACCACCAGGGTGATCCGCGGATCGAGGGCGACCGGAAGCGCATCTTCGGCGCTCGTGAACACCTCGGTGGCGCAGCCGCCGATCTCCAGGATCTCGGCGATGTTCTGGGCGTACTCGAGGTTGTCGTCGACGACGAGAACGCAGGTAGCCGCGCGCTCCATGCTTGCCCTCTGTGTTAGCTGGCCGCGGCGAGCTCCTCAACTGCCCGAAAGGGCACCCGGGAGTCGGTCGGGCCGTGCAGGCCCGCGTGACACGCCACCAGCGCCAGCTCGGTGCGGTTCTCGACCCCGAACTTCTCGAACAGGCTGGTGATGTGGGCCTTCACCGCGCGCTCCGAAACCCCGAGCATCGCCGCAATTTTCAGGTTGTCCGCGCCGTCGACCAGCGTGCCCAGCACCTCGCGTTCGCGTGCCGTGAGCGCACTCCATCGCCGTCGCTCGCGCTCGACCGCGGGAGAGACCGGCCACCGCAGCGACCCGCGGTGCGGCCGTTCCATCGCCGCCGCGATCGCCGCGACGTCGCGCGCACGCGCGCCGGGAAGCTCGAGGTAACCGTGGGCCTCCTGCGCGTGTGCGGCGAGCTCCAGCGGCGTTCCCATCGCGATGATGGTCGCGCCTGGCCACCGGCGGCGCGCCCGGCGCAGCAGCTCGCCCGGATCGGCCTTCTCCTGCCGCAGCTCGAAGAGCACCAGATCGGGATCCCGGCGCCCGCTCGGCCGTCGCCAGAAGCCGGCGATGTTCGAGGCGCCGACGACGTCGCGAAACCCCTGCCGTTGCAGAAAGGAGATCAGACAGTCGCGGAACATGGCCCGGTCGGAGACCACGAAGATGCACGGGCCTCGCGGCTGAGCGCGCGTCTGCATACCCATCCAGACAGCAACCGCCGTACCACCGGGATACCCGGGCTTTCGCCCGCTGCTGGCGCAGGCGATGCCGGAAGAGGCGCCCGAGCGCGCAAGTCTTGCGCGGCCCGTCCGCGAAAAACGCCGCCGGCACGCGCCACGTCGCTGGCACGACTTTGGAATGTTTCAGCACCCATGATCGAACTCGGTTGGTCGGCTCCTACGCGCCGCCTCGACGCCGGCACGGCGCGCGAGGCGATTCTCGCGCAGCATCACCGCATCCGGGCCTTGCTCGCCCGGGCCAGCGGCGTCGCCGAGGCGGCGCTGGACGGCCGCGCTCCCTCGCCCGACGCGGTCGCGTCCGCGATCGGCGACATTCGAACCATCATGGAGGTTCACCTCGCCTTCGAGGAGAAGTCGCTGCTGCCGATCCTCCGTGACGATCCGCCGCTGGGACCCGAGCGCGCGGCGCGCCTGCTCGACGAGCACAGGCGGCAGCGCGAGACCCTCGCGACGCTTCACCGGGAAGCGTGCGCGTTCCCCGACCTGGCGATCCTCCCGGCCAAGCTGGCGTTCCTGACGGAATGGTTGCTCGCGGACATGGGCGAGGAGGAGCGCTCGCTGCTGATCCCCGAGGTCGTCCGCGACGACGTCATCGTCGTCGATCAGTCGTCGGGCTAGCGCGCCGGCGGGACGCGGCCCGGCCGCCGTGGCTGGCTAGTCGCGGGACGGGACGATCAGGACGGGCCGCCGCGCGTGGCGGACGACGGCCTCCGCGACCGATCCGAGCATCGCGCGCTTGACGCCGCTGCGCCCGTGCGACCCGAGGCTGATCGCGTCGACGTTCAGGCGCTCAGCGGCCGCGACCAGCGTCTCCGCCGGCTTGCCTCCGTCGATGACCGAGACGTGGGTCGTGATGCCGAGGGCCTCCGCCTCGGCAGGAACCAGCGCACGCAGCTCCTTTTCGATGGCGCTGCGTTCGTCGGCGGTCAGGTGAACCGGCAGATCGTAGGCGAAGGACGGACTGGGCAGCGGGTGTTCGTGGACGAAGCAGAGCTCGACGACGCCGCCCGTTCCGCGCAGCAGCGCGTAGGCGTGCGCGACTGCGGCGTTGCCGACGGCAGATAGATCCGTCGGCGCCAGCACGGTCAGAATGCGCGGCAGGCCGGCCGCGGCCCGACCGTCGACCGCGTCCGACGCGACAGGGACGCAGACGACGGGAATGCGCGACGCCTGGCGCGCCAGGCTCTGCGCGACGGAGCCTTTGACCACACGCGCGAGACCGTGCCGCCGGTGCGAGCCGACGACCAACAGGTCGTACGGGTGTCCCTCGGCGGCCAGGGTCAGGTTGGCGGCGGGCGCGCCGAAGGCGGGCTCGATGTCGAGCTTGACGCGCCCCTCGCCCGGAAGCGCGTCGACGAGCGCGTGCAGCTGCGGTTCCAGATTCTTGACGACGTCGGGATCGACGACCAGCGGATCCCGCGGGCCGGGCAGCCCGAGTCGCTCGAACTCCTCGACGGGCCAGTACAGATGAAGGAAGGTGACGTCGCAACGCCCGTGACGGCGCAGGCTGGCGGTGAACCTCACCAGCTCGGCGCCGCCGTCGACGCCCTCGAGGCCCACCAGCGCCGCCAGCGCCGGCGCTCTCCCGTCACTCGCGGCGAGCCAGGTCCGCCCGCGTTCGCGGCGCGGCACGATCACGACCGGACAGGGCGCGACGCGGACCGTTCGCTCCGCGACGCTCCCCAGCACCCAGCGTTCGACACGGGGCCGCGCGCACGCGCCCACGACGATCGCGCGCGCGCCGTGCTCGGCTGCGTAGGCCACGATCCGCTCGTGCGCCACCCCGAGCAGGACGTGAGACTGGACAGGCACGCCGGCGGCGAGCGCCGCGGCCTCCGCCTGTTGCCGCAAGTGCTCCTGCCCGTCGTGAAGCCGGGCCGCCTCGTATGTGGCTGCGTCCGCCGCCAGCTGCTCGCGATCGCGCGTCGGCTCGGGCAACACGTGCACGAGGTCGACCCGTGTCCCCTCCCGGCGGGCGAACGCCGCCGCCCAGGCGAGCGCGCTGGCCGACCCCTCGGAGAAGTCGGTCGCGCAGACGATCAGCTCCCGCTCGTTGCTCATCGGGCGCTCCGGCCAAACATGGGCTTCATCCCGCGCATTCGGTACCTCCCTGCTTTCGGAATCAGCAACGGCCGTTCCAGGGCGGGGCCCGCGCGGCCGCTCGTGTTCGGCGGACCTCATGCGCAAGACCTGCGCCTGAACGCCGTCATGTGCAGGAATTGCGGATTATCGGGACGTCGTATGGTGTCCGCCTCCCCTTCCTGCCATATTGCGAGCGCGCGGACGCCATGGAGAGCAAGCCGATGAGTTCGGTGCTGGTGGTCGACGACAACCAAGATCTCGCCGAGAACATTGCCGAAATCCTGGGCCTGCGCGGATTTGCGACCACGATCGCAGCCAGCGCCGAGGAGGCCCTGCCAAAGGCTCTGCCCGAGGGGCCGGCGCTCCTGGTGACGGACTTCCGCCTGCCCGGCATCAACGGCGCCGAGCTGGTGCGCCAGGTCCGGCAGAGCCGACGCGACGTGCGCGCGATCGTGATCAGCGCATATACCGACGACCGGACCATCGCCGCCGCCCGGGACGCGGGCGCCGACTTCCTCCCCAAGCCTGTCGATTTCGGCGCGCTGTCGCGCATTCTCGACGCCGCCTGACGGATCCGCGGCGGCGCGATCTTTGCGCGCCGGCGTTTTGCGGACGGCCCGCGCCGTGACACAGTGACGATGCACGTGGCGATGCAGAACCTGTCCTTCTTCGAGAACATCAAGCTCTACGTCGGGTTCACCGACGCGTCCTCGGCCGCGCTGCGCGAGCTGCACCCGATCGCGCTGCCGTTCTTCCAGCCGATCGTCGACGATTTCTACGCCGCCATCGAGGATCACCCGGGCGCGAGCCAGGCGATCACGGGCGGTCAGGCGCAGATCGCGCGACTGAAACAGACGCTGGTCCGCTGGATGGACAAGATGCTCCTCGGCCCGCACGACGAGGAGTACTACGAGCTGCGGGCGCGCATCGGGCGGATGCACGTCCGCATCGCCCTGCCCCAGCAGTACATGTTCACGGCCATGGATCGGATCCGCGTCCGCCTGCTCGACGTGGTGCGGACCCAGATCGCCGACGATTCCGGGAAGGTCGAGCGGATCGCGACCGCGGTCAATCAGATCCTGGACCTCGAGCTGGCGATCATGCTCGAGACATACAGGGAAGACCTGGAGGCGAAGCACCGGAACAACGAACGGCTCGCCACCATCGGCCAGTTCGCGGCCAGCATCGGACACGAGCTGCGCAACCCGCTGGGCGTCGTCGAGTCGTCGCTCTACCTGCTGCGCCAGCACCTGAAGGCGGAGGCCGAGGCGCCGTCGGTGAAGAAGCACCTGGATCGCATCGGCTCGGAGGTCGTGCGCGCCAACAAGACGATTCACGACCTCCTGGATCTGGCGCGCAACCGGCCGCCGCAGAAGCGCTCGACGTCGTTGCACCAGCTGGTCGAGAGCGCCGCGGAGGCCGCCCTGTTGCCCGCGGCGGTGACGCTGCACGTGTCGGTGCCCGCCGACCTGACCTTGCTGATCGATCCGGATCAGATCCGCCAGGTGCTGGCCAATCTGTTCACCAACGCGGCGCAGGCGCTGAAGGGGCGCGGTCAGATCTGGGTCGAGGCCGAACCGATCCCTGGGGGCGGCGCGCGGTTGCGCGTGCGGGACGACGGGCCCGGCATCTCCGCCGAGGATCGGGGCCGCGTCTTCGAGGCGCTCTTCACCACCAAGGCGAAGGGGAGCGGCCTGGGGCTGGCGCTCTGCCGCCGGATCATCGAGGCGCACGGTGGCACCATCGAGATCGAACCGCGATCCGACGGCGCCAGCTTCCTGATCGCGTTCGCCGGCGGTGAGCCCGCATGAGCGG
>Ga0066903_100000032_pt1 | contig 55650 bp, 52 predicted proteins | sample PanSoiMetaGPlot1_FD_67491 | JGI IMG/M metagenome (GOLD analysis project Ga0066903, IMG submission 67491) | Tropical forest soil microbial communities from Panama analyzed to predict greenhouse gas emissions - Panama Soil - Plot 1 (version 2) | ecosystem: Environmental > Terrestrial > Soil >... | reverse complement strand
CCCGCCAAAGGGCTTGCTCTCGTCGACACCTATCCCGACTGCTCGGCGTTGATCGTCGACGCGAAGAATCAGGTGTGGACGTCGAAGTCGCTCGAGGGCAAGCTGCAACGGACCGGGCCTCCGACGGACGGACTCTGAGCACTCACATGGCAGTCGACGCGACGGACGTCGCCATCATCGGCGGCGGCATCATGGGATCGGCGGTCGCGCTGCGGCTCGCCCAGCGCGGCGTCGGCGTGACCGTCGTCGAGAGGGGCATCCCGGGCGCAGAGGCGTCCAGCGCCGCGGCCGGCATCCTGGGACCGCAGATGGAGGCCGACGGCCCGGGGCCGCTGCTCGAGCTCGGGCTCGCGAGCCGCGCGCTCTATCCGTCGCTGGCGGAAGAGCTGCGCGCGGCAACCAGCATCGACGTCGGCTACGACCGTTCGGGGGTGCTGGCGGTCGCGTTCGACGAGGCGGGGGAGGCGGAGCTCGGCCAGCGGCGCGCCTGGCAGCAGCGGCGCAGCCTGAACGTCGGCTGGCTGTCGGGTGACGAGGTGCGCGCGCGCGAGCCGGCGCTCGGCCCCGACATCCGGGCCGCTCTGGTGTTCGCCGACGACGGTCAGGTCAACGCGCGCGAGCTGGCGCGGGCGTTCTCGCAGGCGGCGGCGGCGGCCGGCGCGCGCTTCCTGACCGGTCGTTACGTCCGGCGCGTGGTGGTGGAGGGCGGCACGGCCACGGGCGTCGAGCTGGACGGCGAGACGCTGCCGGCGGGCAGCGTGGTCGTCGCGGCCGGAAGCTGGTCCGGGCTGGTGGAAGGGAGCGGCGTACCCTCGACCGTCGTGCGGCCGGCGCGCGGGCAGCTGGTGTCCATCGAGACGCGCCCGCCGCTGTTCCGGCACGTCGTCGCGGTGCGCGGCGGCTACCTGGTTCCGCGCCGCGACGGTACGGTGCTGGCGGGCAGCACCGTCGAGATGGCGGGCTTCCGCAAGCAGGTGACGGTCGGCGGCCTGGCCGCGATCCTGACGCTGGCGCGCACGCTGGTGCCGGGGCTGGCCGACGCGCCGGTGACGGGCACCTGGTCGAACTTCCGCCCCTACACCGAGGATCACCTGCCCGTGCTGGGCGCGACGCCGGTGCGCGGCCTCGTGCTGGCGACCGGCCACTTCCGCAACGGCATCCTGCTGGCCCCGATCACCGCCGAGGCGATCGCCGAGCTGGTGGCGACGGGCCGCTCGGCGATCGATCTCGCGCCGTTCTCGGTCACACGTTTCGCAAGGTGACGCGGGGTGTGCGCTCGGCGAGCAGCTTCTCAGGCGTGAGAGGCGACATCATCAGCTCGCCTGCGACGCCCGCGGACATCAGTTGCAGGACGGCGCGCCCTTCGGGCTGGGCGGTGAGCACGACCGACGGGATGCGCGCGAGAGCGACGTCGGCGAACGGCTTCAGCCCGGCGAGCCAGGGGGACAGGTGGACCACCGCGCCCGCGTTCGTCTTGATGTCGAGCCACTTCCAGACCCGCCGCCACTTGACCGACGCGACGTCGACCCAGGCGATCCTTCGGTGCTTGGTCCAGGGGCTTCGAAAGTCTAGGCCTGCGTCGTCGTAGCGGTGGCGCACCCTGAAGAATTCGACCACCAGGGGGAGCGCGATGGCGGGGAAGAGGACGATCAGAAGAACGACGGGCAGGCGTTCGTCCGGGCGGAGCGGCCGCTTCTGAACGAACAGGACGATGACGAGGACGCCCAGGGACGGCACCAGCCCCATGAGCAGGCTGAACCAGCGGAACAACCGTCCGTAACGGATTTCGCCGGACGCGACGGAGGCGAGCGAGCCGCGGGCGAGAAGCGCCAGCGCGAGCGGCACGACGATCGCAACAGCGGCCAGGCTGATCGGATCCACGCCGCGAGGTTAGCACCGTTGGATGCGGCCCCTCGCCCGAACCCTCACCCCGCTCCGCGGGGCGAGGGGACCAGACCCAGATCTCTCCCGCTTGGGTGCGGGGCCGCTTCTTTCTCCCTCTCCCGCTTGCGGGAGAGGGTCGGGGAGAGGGCGAGCCGCCCTGGATCACTCCCGATCGTCGGCGACGTCGGCGGTGGTGACGGTGCCGGCGCCGAAGCGATCCGTGATCGCGTCGAGCGCGCGGTTCAGCGCCTGCGCCGCGGTCGGCGGCGGCGCGAACAGGCCCAGCTGGGGCGCCTCCGCCGCGATCAGATTCTGCGCGGATACGCCCGTCAGACGCGTCGGGCGCGCAGGCTCGTTGGCCAGCAGCGCCGCGGCCTGGCGGTACAGGACCTGACCGTCGTCGGTCGGTGGGTCGAACGTCGCGCGCCGGGTGACCAGCGTGAAGTCCGCGCGCTTCAGTTTCAGCTGCACGGTGCGCGCGCGCAGGCCGGCGCGGCGCAGGCGTCGCGCGACCCGCAGCGCCTGCGCGTGGATCCGCGGCGCCAGCGCCTCGGCGCCGTGCAGGTCCTCGTCGAACGTCTCCTCGGCGCCGATGCTCTTGGCCTCGCGGTCGGGGATGACGGGACGCGGGTCGACGGCGTTGGCCTGCTCCCAGAGCGACCGGCCCGACGGCCCCAGCTTTCGCGCGAGCGCGTCGGGATCGCGCTGCGCCACGTCGCCGCAGGTCTCGAGCCCCATCGTCGCGAGCGCTCGCGCGCTCTTCGGGCCGACCCCCCACAGCCGCGAGACCGGCAGGGGGGCGAGGAACGCAGCGCCGCCGCCGGCCGGCACCTCGAGCTGGCCGTTCGGCTTGGCCATGTCGGAGGCGATCTTGGCGACCAGCTTCACCTCCGCGATGCCCGCCGACGCCGGCAGGCCGACCTCGTCGGCGATCCGCGCGCGCAGGCGCCGGGAGATCTCCGCGGGCGCGCCGAACAGCGTCCGCGACGCGGTGACGTCCAGGAACGCCTCGTCGAGCGACAGCGGCTCGACCAGCGGCGTGACCGAGCCGAGGATGTCGAAGACGCGGGCGCTCACGTCGGCGTAGACATCGTGGCGCGGCGACACCACCACCGCGTCGGGCGCCAGCTGCAGCGCGCGCGCCATCGGCATCGCGCTGCGCACGCCGAACGGGCGCACCTCGTACGACGCCGCCAGCACGACGCCGCGGCGGGCGTGGCCGCCGACGATGACGGGGCGGCCGCGCAGCGCGGGATCGTCGCGCTGCTCGACGGACGCGTAGAACGCGTCCATGTCCAGGTGGATGATCGCGCGCGCCGGCGCGCGGACGATCGAGTCGGGACCCTCAGAAGGTCCCGAACCCCCTGCGGCGAGCTCGCGCAAGCGAAGCTCGCGCTCGCTCACGCGATCACGCGATGAGGGTCACTGGTCGTCGCCGCCCCCGCCGCTATCGCCGCCGCTGTCGCCACCGCCCGAATCCTCGTCCTCGGCATGCTTCCGCTTGCGCTTCGGCGGCGGCGGCGCTTCCTCCGCCTCCTCCGGCATCTTGATCTCGCTGCCGCCCCAGTTGACGGCAAAGACAGCTCCGGCGCTGATGTACTGGTCGACCGCGCCGCCGACGGTGAAATCCACCGGCGTCCCGTTGGGAAGGGTGCGCATACAGGTGTTGACCACCGTCCCGTTCATGTTCGAGGCGCAGTTCATCGACGAGAAGTAGCGGCGCAAACCGCCCACGACTCGCAGCTCACCCCAGGACTGGATGCGGTAGCCGATCGCAAGCTCGCCGTCGACGCCGGCGACGGTGGAATTGGGCCAGAACGTGTCGTGGAACTGGGGTCCGGCGCCGTTGAATATCCAGCGGTATCCCCCGCTCAGAGTGAGCGAGAACTGGGCAGGCAGCTCGAAGTGGATGCCAATGCCGGGGCGGATGTACCGGTAGATGACATCGGGGATGTCGAGGTTCGCGCGATTCCCCATGCCGATGCTGTTGAACGTGAAGGCGTGCTCGCCGCCGGTCGCCGAACCGTAGAAGTAGTGGCCAGCGCCGAATGGGACGCGATACCGGACGCCGCCGCTGAACTCGTGGACCGTGTTGCCGAACTTCTGGGCTGGCGTCGCGCCCATCGCCGGCAGCGGAGACGCGATGAAGAAGGCCTGCTCGACGTTCGCTTCGAAGCCCAGGTTCTTCATCGGCCCATCGGTGAACAGGGCGATCGGGTACGCGACGGCATTGAAGACCGCGGCGAATCCGGCGGGCAGGCCGTAAGTCCGCAGGTTGGGATTGCTGACATCCTGGTGGTAGGCGAGGTTCCGGTTCACGAGGCCAAAGCCCGCCTGCACGTCGATCGTCGGCGGGATCACCTCGTTGGTGTCCTCCTCGACGACGTCCGCCCCTTCGCCCTCCATCTTTATCTTCTTCTTCTTTTTCTTTTTCTTGGCCGGTGGCGGCGCTTCGTCGCCCGCGGCACCGCCACCCTCGGCCTCGGCGACCGCCTCGGTCTTCTTCTTCGAGCGGGGCTCAGGCGCGGGGGGCGGCGGCTCGCTTTCACCCTCGCCGCCGCCGCCGGCGTCGGGCGCGTTCTCGTCGTCCTCGGGCGCCTCGGCCACGACCTTCTGCGGCTTCTTCGCTCCCGACGGCGTCTTGCCCTGCTCGACGGCGCTGCCCAGCTTCGTCCAGAAGCCGCGCGCCACCTCCGCCATGATCTTGCGCGGGTTCGCGCCCGCGAAGTTCGCCTCGCCCAGCAGCGACCCGTCCTTGCCATCGTGCACTGCGAGCTTCGCGCGCTTCTTGCCGATCTCGCCGGTCACGATCGCCGCCAGCGCCAGCTCCTTCGCGACCTTCTGGAATCCTTCGTCGTTGTCGAGCAGCGCGCCGGTGTTGGCCAGGCCAATTTCCATCTCGCGCGATTTCGCGAGATCGTAGCCGTGGCTCTTCAGAATCTGCATGACCTTCTTGCGCACCAGCGCTTCTTGCACGCCGTCGAATTTCGGAACGCCGATCCGTTTGGGCGCCGCCTGTGCGGTCGTCGCCCAGAGGACGCAGAGGGTGCAGAGCAGGCCGGCGAGGAACGCGCGGCAACCGGTCGGGACGCTGGGGGCTCTCGTCGTCACGCGTCAGCACTCTAGTATTAGGAAGGTTTGTTTTTCAAGGACGCCGAAGCGTCCAGGACCAATAGCGGTTTTCGCCTTACTGGTTGGGCTGGGTTGCGCAACCGCGGGCCCGCCTGTCACCGGCCCGCGCGTCATCTTCGACCAGACGTCGCGGTTCGGTCGGGTGCTGGTGATGGACGAGGGGGCACGCCGGGTGATGCGCTTCGGATCGCCCGGCGGATCCGAGCAGAGCGCGGTCGAGCTGCGCAACCCGCGCGCCCTTCCCCTCGAATACACGCGCTACGCGCTGCTGGGCCTGGCGCATCATGGCCGGCCGCGCCGGATGTTGATGGTGGGCCTCGGCGGCGGGACGGTGACGACGCTGGTCCATCGCGCCTTGCCCGCGATGGCGATCGACGCGATCGAGATCGATCCGGTCGTCGTCGCCGCGGCGCGCGCGCACTTCGGGCTCCAGGAAGACGCGCGCTACCGCGTGCACGTGGCCGACGCGGCCGTGTGGATGACCAGCGGTGGGGATCCGAACGACCGCTACGACTACATCCTGCTCGACGCGTACGCGGGGGAGGAGATTCCGGCGTCGCTCGGGACGCGGGCTTTCTTCCAGGCGGTCGCGCGGCGGCTCGCGCCCGGCGGCGTCGTTGCGATCAACATCGCCGAGATGCAGGCGGAGGGGCTGGCGGTGGCGCGCACCTTCGCGGCTGTGCTGAGGCCGTTCGATTGCCGGCGGACGCCGGTCGACGGCAACGTGCTGCTGTTCGCCGCCGACGGCGCGCATCCGGACGATCCGGCGGCCATGCGCCGGTGGCTGGCGGACTGGGACGCGCGCGGGGCGACCGATTTCTCGCTGGCGGCGCTGGCCGCCCTCCCGGCAGACGGGCCGGAGTGCCGCCAGCTCGGCTTCAGCGAGGCGCGTCGGCGGTGAACGGCGCGGACGGAGCCGCTTTCACGGACACTGCATGGTCGCGGAGATGCAAGAGTCGCCGCAGCAGCGGCCCGCGCAGGCGCCGCAGCTGAGCGTGCCGCCGCAGCCGTTGGGCATCGTTCCGCAAACCTGCGTGCCGCAGACATCGACCGGCTTGTTGGGCGTGCAGCCGCAGATGTTGGCCGTGCCGCCGCCGCCGCAGGTGCTGGGCGATATGCACTGGGTGGTTCCGCAGTCGACGTGACGGCCGCAGTTGTCGGTCACCACCCCGCACCGGCTGCTGCAGGTGGTCGCCATCGAGGCGCTGACGCAGCTGCAGATGTTGGGCATGGTGGGGTCGCCGCCGCAGGTCAGGGGCGACACGCACTGGGTCGTGCCGCAGTCGACGGCGACGTTGCAGTTGTCCTTGAGGGTGCCGCACTTGCCGTTGCAGGTGGTCGCCTTCGGGTTGCTGACGCAGGCGTCGCTCGGCGCGTCCGTCCCGGCGTCGACCGTCGCGCCACCGCGTCCGCCGGCGCTCGTCACGCCGCCCGTGCCCGTCGTGCCGCCCGTGCCCGTCGTGCCGCCCCGGCCCGTGACGACCGAGCCGGCGCCGCCACCGGCGCCGCCACGCCCGGCGGTGTCCGATCCGCCCCGGCCTCCGCTCCCGGTCGCGCCTGCCGTCCCGGCCGTCCCTGCTGCTCCGGAGGACCCGCTCGCGCCAGCGCTGCCCACGGCGCCGGCCGAGCCGCCGGTGCCCGTGGTCCCTGCGGCGCCGGTCGAGCCGCCGCGGCCCGTGGTCCCCGCGGCGCCCGTCGAGCCGCCGCTGCCGTTCCCGGCGCTGCCGCCGTCCTTCTGGATCGAGATGTTCCCGCAACCCACGAGCGCGCAGCCCGCGAGGACGACCGCTACCAGCGCACCGGAAAGGCGAATTCGCATCGCCCGATCATCGGGCCTTCCGGTCGGGGAATCAAGCTAACTGGCCCGTCACTGCGTGATCATGCCGGTCGTGACGGCGTTTGCCCACTGCGTGATGCAGTCTCTTTGCGGCTGCGGCAGGCCGCCCAGCGGATACGGCATCGGCAGGCCGCAGCTCCCCGAGTTCAGCTTGTCCAGCAGCAGCCCCATCGCGGGGCTCGAGCCCGACTTCAGATAGGGCTCGGTGATGCCCATGCACGCGAGGCTCATGGTGGGATCGGGTGTCTTGTCGAGAAGGCGGGAGATGACGTTGGCCGAGACCAGATCCAGCCCCGATTCCTTGGCCGTTGCGCCGTGGCAGCCGTTTTCGGCGCCGCACCCGCTCTGGGTATTCGTCGACTTGAACACCATGGTGGGCGCGTCGCAGACCCCGCTGGTGCCGCCACCGCCGCCGCCGGAACCGCCGGTGCCCGTTAACCCCGGGTCGAGGTTGCCCGGACAGCCGCCGAGGCCCAGGCCGGCGGCGATCAGGACGAGCGCGGCGAGGGTGGAGTGAAGAATCGATGCGCGAAGAAAGCTAGAAAGGCGGCGGGGGAGGGGAGACGACATGAGCTCCTTTCCGTCGGTGAAACCGAGGAGATGCCCGAGGCTGACAACTATGATCCGGTCATCCGGCGAGCGTCGAGTAGTCGATCGAGCTGCTCCTTTGGGAGAACGTTTTTTTCGAGGCAAAGCTGACGGACGGTCTTGCCGCTCTTGACCGATTCCTTGGCGATCGCGGCGGCGGCGTCGTAGCCGATCGCCTCGTTCAGCGCCGTCACCATCGCCAGGCTCTGCTCGGTCAGGGCGAGACACCGTTCCTCGTTCGGCTCGATCCCCTCCACGCAGCGCGCCGCGAACAGGCGGCAGCCGCTGGCCAGGATGCCGACGGAGTGGAGCAGGTTGTACGCCATCATCGGGATCATCACGTTCAGCTCGAAGTTGCCCGCCGCGCCGCCCCAGCCGATCGCGGCGTCGTTGCCGACGACCTGGGCGCAGATCATCAGTAGCATCTCGGACATCACCGGGTTCACCTTGCCCGGCATGATCGAGCTGCCCGGCTGCAGATCCGGCAGCAGGATCTCGCCGATGCCGCAGCGCGGTCCCGATCCGAGCCAGCGGATGTCGTTGGCGACTTTGGTCAGGCTGGCCGCGGCCGATCGGAGCGCGCCCGAGGCCTCGACCAGACCGTCGCGCGTCGACAGCGCCTCGAACAGGTTGGTCGCCTGGCAGAGCGGGATGCCGATCTCCTCGCTGACGATGCGGATGATCTTGGGCGCGAAGTCGGGCGCCGAGTTGAGGCCGGTGCCGACCGCTGTCCCGCCCAGCGCCAGCTCCGACACCGACGGCAGCGCGCCGCGCACGCGGCGCACGGTGTTGGTCAGGATCTGCGCGTAGCCGGAGAATTCCTGCCCGAGCCGGACCGGCACGGCGTCCATCAGGTGGGTCCGCCCGATCTTGACGACGTGGTCGAACGCCTTCGCTTTCGCGGCCAGCGCGGCCTGCAGGGCCTCCAGCGCCGGCACCAGATCGCGCTCGATCGCCTCCGTGGCCGCGATGTGCACCGCCGTCGGGAAGACGTCGTTCGACGACTGCCCCATGTTGACGTGGTCGTTCGGGTGGACCGGCTTCTTGCTGCCGACCACGCCGCCCAGGATCTGGATGGCGCGGTTCCCGATCACCTCGTTGGCGTTCATGTTGCTGGAGGTGCCCGAGCCGGTCTGGAAGATGTCGACGACGAAGTCGCGATCGTGCTGGCCGGCGGCCACCTCCTGCGCGGCCTGGATGATCGCGTCGGCCAGCTTGGGCTCCAGCTTGCCGCTGGTCCGGTTCACCTGCGCGGCCGCCTTCTTGATCAGCGCCAGCGCGCGGATCACCCGACGGGGCAGGCGCAGGCCGCTGACCGGGAAGTTTTCGGCGGCCCGCTGCGTCTGCGCGCCGTACAGCGCGTCCGCCGGGACTTCGACCTTGCCGAGCGAATCGGATTCCATGCGGCTTTCTGTTTTCGCCATCACGATTCCTCGAACAGAGCGTCCGCCGTCAGGTCCTCGGCGCCGGCCTCGAGGCGCGCGCCCGAAAGCTCCGCCGTCGTCTTGCGCAGGCGATCGGCCAGCACCTGCGTGAACGCCCAGAGAAGCTTGGTCGACAGCTGGGGCTCCTTGCGGATGATCTCGTAGAAGTCCTTGCGCGACAGGCTGAGCAGGCGCGATCGCTCTTCAGCGGTGGCGCTGGCGGAACGCGGGTAGCGGCGATCGACCAGGGCCATCTCGCCGATGTGCGCGCCGGGTTCCAGATGGGTGATGAACGCATCGTTCTTGTGGAGCCGGATCTTGCCACGCAGGAGGACGAACATCTCGTCGCCGTTGGTGCCTTCTTTGATGATCTCCTCGCCGGGGGCAAATTCCTTGACCGACGTCACGTTCAGCAAACGGAGGATCTCCTTGTAGACGAGATGCCGGAACAGCGGCATCCGTCGCAGGACATCGACCTTGCGCGCCAGCTCTTCCGCGCGGTCGTCGGTGGGAGGGATGGTGCCGGCCGCGACCGCCGGCTTCTCGACCCGGATGACGACGGCGGTGATGTTGTCGTGGCCGCCGCCCGCGTTGGCCATGTCGATCAGCTTCTTGGGCAGCGTCTTGACGTCTTCGCCCTTCAGCATGTCGATGATGCGCGCGTCGTTCAGGTAGGCGTGCAGGCCGTCCGAGCAGAGCAGGAACTGGTCGCCGGGCAGGATTTCGAAGTCGATGGTGTCGCCCTGGACGGTCTCGTAGACGCCGACCGCGCGGGTGACCGCGTTCTTGTACGCCTTGTACGGGGAGGTCTCGAAGCCCTCCTTCGTGACGCGGCCGCGGCGGATCAGCTCGTTGACCAGCGAGTGATCCTCGGTCAGCTGCACGACCTGGCCGGCGCGCAGCATGTAGATCCGGCTGTCGCCGACGTGGGCGATGAAGCCGCGGTCGCCCGCGATCAGCAGGGCCGAGGTGGTCGTCCCCATGCCGCGCTTTTCGGGTTCGACCTGGCCCTTGTGGTAGACGGCCTGGCCGGCGGTCTGGACCGCGGCCTCGAGCAGGGTCAGCACGTCCTGGGGCCGGACGGTCGGATCGCCCTTGGCGTATTTATCGATCGAATCGCGGCCGGCCTCGACCGCGTTGCGGAACTCGTGCACGGCCAGCTTGGAGGCGACCTCGCCTGACGCATGCCCGCCCATGCCGTCGGCGACCACGAAAAGCGAGAGCTTCTTGTCGACGAGGAAGTTATCCTCGTTGATCTCGCGTTTCTTGCCGACGTCGGTGGCGGCCCAGAAGGATAGCTCCATGTCGGGTCCCCGGCCGATCATCGGTATCACGAAAGCCGACCCGGCGGTACGGGGGATTCGCGAAAAGATTACGCGAGCTTGACAGGCCGCGCGCCTCTCTTTAGATCTGTGCGTCCCGCCGTTCCGGGAAGCCGGGCCGGGGGGCGTGATCGGGGATCGTCTAATGGCAGGACGCCAGACTCTGGATCTGGCTATCAAGGTTCGAATCCTTGTCCCCGAACTAGGCAAGACGCTCTGAAAAACTGAATAGCGACTCTCTTCCGTTTCCTTCAACCCGCGACGCGGCGAGAGGGCGAGGGGAGGGATGGCCCGATGGTCTAGCGGTTAGGACGGTGCCCTCTCACGGCACAATCCCGGGTTCGATTCCCGGTCGGGTCACATTCCAAATTGAACCTGCGCCGCCGGCAGCAGCGCGCCGCACACGATGCCGGCGGCGACGGCCTTCGAACCGAAGATCCGAACTATGGACCGGAGCGGTGCTCTCGCCGTTGGCGGGCGATTGAAACGGCAATCAATCGAGGCGCGAGGCCGGGTCAGGTAGCATCCTTCGGCATGCCGAAGGGACGGAAATGATGCCGGTCGGAACGGTTCGCCTGACGCTGCCTGACGGACGGGAGATCGAGAATCCAACCGCGGCGCAGCTGGGAGATCTGATCCTGTCAAAGGATCAGAAGTACTGGGAGTACCAGTCCGGCGACGTGGGACTGCGGTTCGAAGGTCCGCAGGACGATGCGGAGATGATCCTGATCCTGAAGGAGCCCCACGGCATCTTCATCCAGCACATCGGCGTGAACGACTGGGACGAGTACTGCGCCGTCGGACCGGACACCGACGGCGGGATCGTGGTGGCGTACGTCGGCGGCGAGCCCAGACGCCTGCCGAGACGCCATCTCCTGCCGCGCGCGGTGGCCCTGCGGGTCGTGGAGGAGTTTTGTCGGAGCGGCGCGCGCTCGAATGACGTCGCCTGGGCACCAAGTCCCGGCGTCTGACGCCAGGCGCGGACCAGGCAACGCCGCATGCGCGGCCTTTTAAAGTGAGATCAGAGTGTCACGGCTGCCTGAAAGCCGGCCGATACTGGGTGGTTCCGCTCGCCCGAGGTCACCTCATAGAGGTCCCGCAGGGCGGTGTTGGCACGCTGCACATCGCCGTTTATCAGGGCGTTTTGTGCGATGAGGGCCAAACGCCGCGCGTCGGCGATCGCTGCTCGGGCTGTGTGCAGCGCCTCGTTACATTCGTTACATCGGGACACCACCGCAGGCCGCTCCAGCGCGCCGCTATCCGTCGGAGCGACCGTCACCGGGCGGCGTTTGGTGACGTTTGGACCCCCTTCGATTCCCGGTCGGGTCACAGGAAAGGTCAGGGGCTGCTTGGCGCGGGCGCCGACGCGGTCAACTTGTCCAGCTTGGCGCGCGCGCCCGCGAGCAGCTCGTAGTTATTCAGGTTCTGGTGGCAGCCATCGCAGGTGAGTCGCACGCCGTTGGATTTTGCCTGTTTGACGAGGCTCTTCATCAGCTTCTTTGCCTCGACGCGACCGCCGACCTCACACGCCTTGCCTACGGGACCGCGCCCGATCGTGGCGATGGTGCACGACAGGCTGGGGACGCGGGGCGTTGGCGCGTCGACATCGAATGCAAAGTCGATCGAGGGCTGGGCGCTCGGAACGGTGACCTCCACGGTCAGTGTGCCGAGAATGTCGTCGTCAGCCTCGAGCGTATAGGCACCGGACGGCAACTCGTTCAGGACGAAGCGGCCGTCTTCGGAGGTCACGCCGTGGAAAGGGTTGTCAGCGGGCACGACGGACGCGACGGTCGGCGGATCTTCTGGGCCCTCGAGCTGGATGGCCTCGAAGGCTTCGGGGATTGCGATCGCCGGTGAGCGTGCTCCGCCCGCGAGCGTTTGATCGAAGAGGGTGACCTGCCCTTGTCGGATGCGGAGCGCGTGCCCTACACCGTCCGTATTCTCGACCACGATCGATTGCCCGATCCGTCCCACCTGAATCCGAGGTCCGAGGGTGGACCTTCGAAACGCCAGCTGGACCTCGCCGGACGGAACGGGGAACGAGGTTGGGAGGCCCTTGACGATTCGCACGACAACTCCGGCGACGCGGCCGCCTTGGACGCGGCCGAGGAGGCGCGCTGGAGCCGGTTGTCGGACGGTCGCCGTGCCCGTCAGCGAGTAGAGCGGGCCAACGCCGGCGCCTGCCCGCGCGGATGCGCCGTCCTTCAAGCCGAGAAGGGCCTGCGCGGACGAATGCGTGGGCGGAAGGGCCGGCGCTCCAGACGCCGAGGCGGAGTCGTCCACGGCAGAATTTCGTCCGGCGGGACTTGCGCGGACGTCGTCGGGTTGCGCCACAAAGGAGCGTTGGGGTGCCTTCGGCCGCGCGACCAGGACCAGCGAGATGGTCGCCACGGTGATCGCGAGCGATGCGCCGCCGACGACTTTCGCGGCGCGGCCGAAGGACTGTGCAGCGGGCGCTCCCTGTCCCGCGGTCGACGGGGCCGGCTGCGGCCCAGGGCCCGTGTCCGCCGGTCGATCAGCGAACTTCGTCAGCGCCACCGCCCAATGCTTGCGGGCGCCCGTGCGGTGGTCGAGCGCGTCTCGGAGTAGCTCCAGCGCCGTCTTGAGCCTGCCGCGGACAGTTCCTGCGGGGAGATGCTCTCGCGCGCCGATCTCAGCCGAGGAAATGCCGTCGAAGTAACGGAGCAAGACGATCACCCGGTACGGCTCCGCCAGTTCACCCACGACGTCGACCAGCAGCTTGTGAAGCTGCAAACGCCCGAGCACCTCCTCGGCCGACTCGTTGTCTTCCGGGGCATCCGTGCCCGCTTCACGCGCCTCGCGCCGTCTCCTCTGGCGAATCAAATTTGAGATGCGGTTCCGCACGATTGTGCGCAGCCACGGTTGGAGTGGCTCCGTCGCACGCGGCGGCCGCCGCGACGCCGTCAGCCACACGTCCTGCGCGGCATCCTCGGCGAGCGCGTCGTCGGCAACCAAGCTCCGGGCGAGCCGCCGAGTCCAGGCCGCGTGTCGCAGCAGCTCTTCGATCGCGTGAGGGTCGCTCTCGAGATCAGGAATCATGACCATTACACACCGCCGCCGGCCGGGGTGTTCGAGTTATTTTCGGCGTGGCGCGCGAGCGCTGACCGGGCTCTGGTCGCGATTGCTGGGCCGGAGGCCGCTATCTTCCTGAATCGCCCGGGTAGGGGATCGTCGGACGTCGGCATCAAGGAATCTTGATGCCAAGGCTGAGGAGCCGCGATCGATGAGCATCGGCGGCGCGAGAGATTTTGTCGTCCCGCGCCACGATCGACAGCATCGCCGTCGAGGTGTGAGCGGGGTCGCAGCGACGGCGCGCGCGCGCGGATAGCATCACGCCCGCCGCAGGGTTGAGCGACGCTTCTTCGGCGGGGCGGCGGAGACATGAGCCCTCAAGGAGCAGGCATCTTGAAAAATCTGACTAGACTACTCGCGGACGAAGAGGCCGTGACGGCGATGGAATACGGCCTGCTGGCGGCCGCCATCGCCGGGGTCCTGATCGTGGTGATGTACTTCTTCGCCAATCAGCTCGGAAATGCGATCAACAACGTCGCGGTACACATCGGTTAGCGCCGGCGACGGCAGGCTACTTTCCAGCCGCGCCCCGCTCAGTAGTCCCGCCGTTCCGGGAAGCCGGGCCGGCGGGCGTGATCGGGGATCACTTCAACGAGAATACGAGCTGGGTCGGGTTGACGGTGACGGTGATGGCGGGCTTCTTGCCGAAGGTGCGGTAATTCAGCCATTTCTTCACCGGCTTGCCCCACTTTTCGCTGACGCGCGCGTTCATATCCTTGACCAGCTGACCTTGGTCGGGCGTGTTGTCGAAATCGAGCGAGAACTGGTAGGCGGTCACCTTGCCACTCGTCGCATCGAGCTGCACCTGGACCCCGCCGTCGTTGTAGGGCAGCGAGGGGAAGATCAGCATCATTCGTTTCTTGTCCGGGTCGGGGTTGTACTCCATCGGGTAGGTCTTCTCGACCTCCTCCGGCGTCATTCCGACGAGCGGCTTTTCCTTCTCGAAGCCGAAGCCCTTGCCGGTCCCGAGGAACGCCTGCCAGTCCATGATCGGGTAGTAATCGACCTCGGAGCCGTCGGACGCGCTCTTCAAGATCGCCTCCAATCCCTCGGGCGGATTGACCCAGATGAACTCCTTCTTCTTGGTCTCATGAGGGGCCCCCCACGCCGCCGTCATCTTCGCCTTGACCTCCTCCACGGGCTTCTTGATCCGGAGCTGCACGCCGCGGGTCCAGGCCTTGCTCGCGTCGTCGTTGGCCCAGAGCACGACATTTTCCAGCCCGATGTCGCCGCCGAACTGATTCAATTTGATTCGTTCGTTCGGCCCCTGGGGAAGCGCCTTCTTCGCGTCGTCGTCGGTGCTCTTGAACGAAAGCGGCGTCAAGGGCGGGGGAAACTTGGGGGCCTTCCCCGGGAAAAGGCTCGCCAGATCGGCCGGCTGGGCAGCCGCCGCCGGAGCGGGCGCGGGCGCGGCCGGCGCGCTCGGCGCGGCGCTCCCCGTCGCGGGCGCGCTTCCCGGTTCCGTCGACTTCTGGCAACTTGCCGCCCCGAGCGCCATCGCAAGAATCACCTTCACGGTTTTCATGTTCCTCCTCCGTTTACGTGTTTGATCTGATCTGCTGGCAGGTTGTCCGCGTCGGACGAGCCGCGGGTTACTTCCTCAATTGTTCGAGCGCGGTGATGGCCCCGTTGGGGTCTTGATATCCCTTGATCAACGCCTCCTTGGCGTCGCCCACCAGCTTGACGAATTCGGCTTTGCGCGCGGGCGGTATCTTGTCGAGGACGTCGTTCAACCTTCCCACCGCGTCGCCGACGTTATCCGCATCCTTGTCCTTCAGACCGGCCGCCAGCAGGTCGAACTTCTGCATGTCGCCGAGCTCGATCGCGGCCACCGCCAGGCGGTGCCGCGCGAACTCGTGCTTTGCCTTGCCGATCGCCTCGGTGACCTTGGGCAGGTAGTCCGGCTTGCCCTTGGTCGTGACGACGACGACGTCGGCGAGCGTAGCCGCCGGAATGACCCTCTTCGCCGAGGGCAGCTTGGCGAGCGCCCAGTCGGCCGACCGGCCGCCGAATCCGGCCAGCGCCTCGGTCATGACCGTCGCGTTGTCGGTGGACATCTTCTCGGCGTAGAGCTTCGTGGCTGCCGCGAACACGTCCTCGTTTCCAGACTTGCCCGCTGCCTGGGCCAGCGCCTCGCGCACCATGAAGTCTTTCGTCTTCCGGCCCGCGTCGAACAGCTGCATGCCGACGCGCGGGTCCTTGATCTCGCCCAGCGCCTGGATCGCCACCTTTTGCCCCTTCTTGGTCGAATCAGTCGCGATCGCGGCCAGCTGCATGGAGACCTTGTCGCCGAACGAGACCAGAGGCTTGTATGCGTCGCAGTTGAAGTCGTTTTCGCAGCCCTCGAATTGCTTGAGCAGCTCCGCCGCCTTGTCGGGCGCGTACACGGGCGCAACCGGCTTGGCCGGTTCGGGGGCCGCTGCCGGGGCCGGCGGCGGTGGTGGGGGCGGTGGAGGGGGCGGCTCGCGCTTGCACCCGACCAGCGTTGCGATCGCCGAAAAACACAAGCCAAGAACGATTCCGTGTCTTTCCATTCGTCACCCTCCGCCGCGTGAGTTTGTCTCTCCCCCTTCAGGACGGTGTTAACCCGTTTTTGTCGCACGCGAAAGCCTCCACAGAACGCGATAGCCGTTCGACGGCAGCTCACGTCCTGGCAAAGACCGCGACCGCTCAGTAGTGCGGGGGCTTTTCGTTGGCGACGGGCTCCCCGAGGTCGTGCAGGCGGTGTTGCAGCGCGCGGAGCTCGCGTTGCAGCGCCTCGATCTGCTTCTGGTGATCGAAGACGGCCTGCGAGAGCTCGGCGTACTGGCGCTCGAGGTGGGTGTAGCGGATCTCCAGATCGACGAGGCGGCCTTCCATGCGCGAAGGCTATCAGAGACTCTCTACGGTGCCTTGTCGTAGACGCGGGCGTCGAGCAGTCCGTCCACGCCGACCACCGGTCGGATCAGCGTGATCGAGGTCGAGGTCGCGGTGAAATCGTCGCTCCCGCCCCAGACGGCTCCCGCATCTGCCGGCGGACAGATCGGATTGAAGGTCGCGGTCATTCCCGACACGGCCACCGTTTCGTGCGCTCGGGCCACGACTGTCCCCAAGGTCTCGGCCAGATCGAGGGTGAACGATGTCGAGGTGACGTCCGACAGGACATACGTTCGACGGAACGGTTGGCCGGACTGGAACGTCGCTTCGAGCTGGGCCGAGCCATAGAACGTCTCCGAGACGAGGTTGTACGTTCCAGCCACGAACGCGCCGCCCGCCGGCGTCGGCGCCGCATCGGTCGAGAAGGTCGCCGTCACGCACGGACCGCCGGCCGTGAAGGTGTTGCAGGTCTCGCCAGAGTTCATCCCGCCGCTCGCGACGCCGCAGGCCGGAAGGCCTCCCGTTCCGGCCGCGCCACCGCCGGTACCAGCAGAGCCGCCAGCGCCGCCAGTCGCCCCGGCGCCGCCGTGGCCCGAGCCGCCTGTCGCGGAGGAGCTGCCGCAAGCAACGACCGTCGCGGCGAGGAGGACGACAGCAGCAACCGGTCCAAGCTTGGAACACCCGCGCATGCCAGACCCCCTTAGGTTAGGAAGCCAGCATCTCACACTTGCGTGCTCACCGGCCAAGACCGGCGAATCCGCTCTTCTTCGGGTGTTTGTTCAACCACTTCTTTAACTCGCGGACGGCCTTCGCCCCGCGGTGAAGGAAGATGGCGCCGAACCGGTCGAGATCGTGCCGAAGGTGGTGAAACCCGGCCATCGCGTCGCTGGAGAAGCCCGGGTACTCGGCCTCGGCCGTGATCCCTTCGATCGCCCCGACGCCGCGAACGAGATCCTCGTGCGACAGGGACTCGTCGCCGAAATGATAACGGACCCCGGCGAGCGATGAGCGGACGTGCAGCTCCAGCCTTCGGTCGCCCTTGAGAAACTCGCCGCTCGCGAACGGCCCGCCGCTGTCCGTGCCCTCGTCCGACTGAATGAACTCGAAGCCGGCGGGGCCCAGCACCGCGGCCAGCTCGGCCACGCCCCGTTCCAGCAGCTTGGTCGGTGAATCGTTGCTCATCGAGCGAACAATAGCGCCCCGCCAGGGTGTGGCTACTATGCTGAGATGACGTCGTTCGCACGGCTGGAGTCGCTCCAGCACGAGATCCACGCGCACTACCGGGCGCTGCGCGCGATCCGGACGCGCAAGGCGCTGGAGGGGAGCGCGCTGTGGGCCGAGATCGGCGGCGAGGTTACGCGCGTGCTCGAGGGCGTGGAGCGGGGCGATTGCGCGCCGGCGACCGCGGCGGCGCCGCGCGGGCGGACGCTGCGGGCCGTGGCCTGGAACATCCAGCGCGGGGCGCGGCTCGACGACCTCCTGCGTGCCGTGGTGGCGCCGCCGTTCGCCGCGGCCGACCTGTTCTTGCTCAGCGAGGTGGACGTCGGTCTCGGGCGCTCGGGTAACCGGAACGTCGCGCGCGAGCTGGCCGAGGCCCTCGGCATGAGCTACGCATTCGGCGTCTCGTACCTGGCGCTCACCGACGACTTCGGCGACGACGCGGGCGGCGTCGAGAACACATTGGCGCTGTCGGGCGCGGCCGTCCTCTCGCGCTATCCGATCGGGCGCGTCGAGAACATCGATCTCCCGGAGATCCGCGACAAGTTCCGCTCGTCAGAGAAGCGGCTCGGCAAGAAGCGCGCGCTGCTGGCGGAGATCGCGCTGCCCGACGGCCCGCTCGCGGTGGCTGCCTGCCACCTGGACTCCAACGCCTCGCCGGCGCAGCGCGCGCGCCAGCTGGGCGGCGTCCTCGACAGCGTCGATCGCAGCGGCGTGGGGCGCGCGCTGGTGGGCGGCGACTTCAACACCAGCACGTACGATCTGTCGAGCACGCTGGCGCTGGCGCGCGATCTCCTGCACAAGCTGCTGATCACGGGCTTCCGTGCCACCGTCGATAATTACCTGACGCCGGAGAAACGCTACGAGCAGCCGGTGTTCGATCTCTTGCGGGCGCGCGACTTCGCCGTCGACGGGTTCAACGACCGCGCCGCCGGCACGTACTTCTACGACCTCACCGATCCCTACGTCCTCGACCGCTCGCAGAAGCTGGTCGGCCGCGCGCTCACGCGTCTGCTGGTACGCCTGCTCCGCCCGTGGAACGGCTGTGTGCCCGCGCGGCTCGACTGGTTCGCCGGCCGCAAGGTCAAGCCGGTGGCGCCGGCCGTGGAGCGCCCGCGCGCCGCCGCCGACGGCCGCCCCCTGTCCGATCACTCGGCCCTCGTCGTCGACGTCGCGGTCTAGCGTCAGGGCAGCAGGCCGTAGACGTCGAGCTCGGTCTGGGTCCCGACGTAGACGTGCCCATTGGCGACCGTCGGGACCGCGAACTTGACCGGTGGGCCCGGCTGGTCGCGGCCGCCCGAAGCCTGCGTCGAGTCGTAAAGCTCGGTGGCCAGGTTCGTCGCGTCGAACGCGTGGAGCACGCCGGCGTTTCCGTCCAGCACCCAGACGATCCCCGCCGTCGCGCCGTTGGACGAGACGCTGACGACCGCCCCGGGGAAGTCGAAATGCGCGGCGGTCTGCGAGGTCGGTGAGGTCGACAGCTTCCCGGCCGACAGCGAGAAATCCTGGACGCTGCCGCCGATGCCGCTGACGTACACGTGCCCGTTCCAGACCGCGGGCGACGAGAAGATGCCGCCCGTGATGGCCGTGTTGGGAAACGCCGAGACCGACTGGACGATCTGGCTGTCGCTGCCGGCGTGGAAGTGGCCCATGTTGTCGCGATTGATGAGGTAGAGGACGCCGGGCTTGCCGGTCGCGAGAAGCTCGTGCGGCACCGCGCCCGACTGATCCGGAAGGACGATCGGATTGGCCGATCCGAAGTCGATGTCGGCGCTGCTGAGCGCGGCCTGGTTGTAGGGCGTGAAGTAGTCGACGACCTTGCCGTTCGCGTCGAGCTTCAGCGCGCTGTCCCCGTAATCCCGGCCGCCCGTGTCCGCGTCGAAGGTGCCGTTCGCCGTCTCGGCGTAGATGGCTCCCGCGGCGTCGGACGACAGCCCTCCGCCCGTCTGCCAGAGCGAGGCCCAGTTGTCGTCGGGCGACGCGCAGAAGGTCATCGTGGCCGAGAGATCGCTCGCCTTGCGGCCCACGATCCACCCGTGATTATCGGAGTCGGATTCGGCGTTCGACCCGATGCCGATGTAGACGACGCCGCCCGCGAGCAGCAGCGCGCACCGCTGGTAGTGGGTCGCGGGATTGAACCTGACCGTGCCGTTCTGGCTGTTGGCCCCCGTGCCCGGCGCGGTCGGCGAGATCTCGACGGGACCGCCGAGCTTATCGGCGCCGGTCGTCAGATCGACGGCGTGCAGGAAGTGATGAGATCCCGCCCCGTTCTTGACGAGGCTGACGAGATACATCGTCAGCGTGCCCGGATCGATGACCGGGGTTCCCGTGATGCCCGCGCCCGGGACGAGATCTTCGCAGTCGTTGAGGTCCGTGCACGACAGCGCCGTGCCGACGTTGATGTGCCAGAGGACGGGCCCGGCCGCGTTGGCGTCGAACGCGTAGATGCTGTTGCTCTCGGTGACGACGAAGACGACGTCGTGGGTCTGACCGCCGATCGTCAGCCCGGGCACGAACAGCGGCTGGGCGTACACGTACCCGTCGACCGGCTGGGAGAATGTCTTGCCGAACTTGGCCGCGCTGACGTTGGACGGCGCGAGGACGATCTCGTTCGGGTTGAGGCCCGTCCGCGCATTGTCGTTGTGATACGTGAGGACACTGGCGGGCGTCGAGCCGCCCGAACCACCGGAGCCACCGGAACCACCAGCGCCACCGGCACCGCCGAAACCGGCCGCGGCGTCGGAGCCACCCCCGTCCCGGTGGCTCCGGCCCGAGCTGCTACAGGCGGCGGCCGCCAGGAAGGCGATGAGCGAAGCAGCCCGCCATCGAGACGCGTGCACCATCGTCGGAATGCCCCTTTCGCATTGTCGCACGCCGTGGCGTCGAATCGGCACGACATTCTGAGCGCCGGCCGGACATTGCCCCTTCATGGTGCAGGCCCGGACAGTGATGGCCGCCGTGACGCTCATGGCGGCGAGCTGCGCCAGGAGTCCGCAACGCGGCGTCCCGGACGGCGCGGCCGGAAGTGGTGGCGCCCTCTGCACAGCGGACGCGGCGTCCGGAGACGGAACCATCGCCAGCGTCGCGCAGATCGTGATCCGGACGTGCGCGACAGCCGGTTGCCATGATCCGATCCAGCACGAGCACGGCATGGATCTGTCGACCGCGGACCTGATCTATCAGAGCTGGGTCGGCAAGAAGGGGCTCGACCACTGCTCGAACATGGCGGTGTTTCGGGTCGTGCCCGGCGATCCGGACGGCAGCTTCGTGATGACGAAGATCCGGGCGACGGGCGTGCTCTGCAGCCTCGGGACCCGGATGCCGCCACCACCGCTCAAGATGCTGTCCGCGTGCGAGATCGAAATTGTCCGCTCGTGGATCGCGGCCGGCGCACCCGGCCCGTCGGGCGGCGGCGACGCCGGGCTCGATGACGGCGGCGGCGCCCGTGACGGCGACGACGATGCCGCCACCGACGGTGGTGACGACGCGGCCCCGGACGTTCCCGAGCAGGGCTCCTGCACGACGGCGACGCCCTGCGATCCGGTCACCGAGATCTGCATCGAGGCCACCGCATCCTCGACGGGTGAATGCTACACGCGCTGGGAATGCTACACGCACGCGCCACCGGACGACGATACGGTGGCGCACGTCTGTCCAGCCGACACGTCCGTCTTCTGCGGGTGTGACGGGACGATGTTCGAGATGTCGTCTGCGTGCCCGAACCGTCCCTACGATCACATCGGCGCCTGCGATGACGGTTACAGCTGCGACGTCAATCGCGTGCGCTGCGCCGATCCGGCGCCGACATGCCTTGAAGGGCAGGCCGCCGCGGTCATCGCCGGCTGCTGGGGGCCCTGCGTTCCGATCGCAAGTTGCCGCTGCGATCAGAACTGGCAATGTCCCAGGGGCGACCTGTACCGCTGCTCGCTGCTGCCCGACTTTCGTTGCTTGCCGATTCCGCCCGCCCAGGACGCGGGCCCCGATTGATCTCGCGCCGCTACATCACCTTGCCGACGCCGGCGCCCTGCGGAACGATCGTCTTGACGTCGTTGGTCGTGCCGGTCAGTACGCCTGAATACGAATAGGGGATGTCGGCGGTGCAGTTGGCCGGGTAGGCGCGCGAGGTGCGGCTGACCTCGACGTTGTCGATGCGTTCGGTGCTGCCGGGAGAATCGGAGGGCGTGTAGATCGAGTAGTGCAGCGCCTCGTAGTAATTCTTCTCGATGCGCACGCAGGTGCCGGCCCGGATCTCCGACGCGTCCTGCGCGCCGACGATGTAGTTGTTGAAGAAGTGACCGACGGAGCCGCGGTACATCGGGATCCGGAGCAGCACCTTATTGTAGTAGTTGTGGTGGAACGTGATCTTGCGGTCGTCGAAGAGGTCGGTGTCGGACGCGCCGACCAGACCGCCCTTGTGGTGATCGTGGAGGTAGTTCCACGAGATCGTGATGAACCCGGTCTGGCCCTTGACGTCGATCAACCCGTCGTAGAGGTCGTGGTTGGTCTGGACGGACGGATCCTCGTTGAAGAGCTCGCAGTGATCGATCCAGATGTTCTTGCTGGTGCCCTGGATGGAGATGGCGTCGCCGCCATTCACCAGGATCGCCGGCAGGCCCTCGTCGTCGGACGACGTGTAGACGTTCGGCGTGTCCACGCGCGTGGTGACGCCGGTCATCGTCAGACGCAGGTTCTGGATGATGATGTTGTTGGTGCTGGAGATGTTCAGGCCGACGCCGTTGAGAAGAGCCGTGCTGCCGACGCCGATGATCGACTTGTTCGATTTGACGTTGATCTGACCGCCGTTGGCGCCGTTCGAGATCGTGCCCTGCACGCAGATGATGGCGGCGGTCGAGCTCTCGGCGTACGTCTTGAGATCGGCGTAGGTCGAGACGGTGACGACCTGCGCGCCCTTGCCGCCGGTGGTACCGCCGTTCAGCGAGGCGAACCCGATCGGTTGCCCGGGATCCCGGGCGCCGCAGGCCGTCCCGGCGCCGCCGCCGGTGCCGGCCGCGGAGCCGCCGCTGCCGCCCGTGCCGCCGCGACCGCCTGCACCGGTGGCGCCACCGCTTCCGGCCGCGCCGCCGCCCGCCGCGCCGCCGCGCCCGGCGCCGCCCGCCGCGCCCGCGGCGCCGCCAGTGCCGGTGGTGCCGCCACGCCCGGCTGCGCCCGTCGTACCGCCGCTTCCACCGGCCCCAGCCGTTCCTGCCGCGCCGGCGATGCCGGTCGTTCCGCCGCGGCCAGCCGTTGTCCCTGCGGCCCCGCCTCCTCCGGAACCCGCGGCGCTGCCGCCCGCTGACGAGCCGCCGTTCGCTCCGCCCGTCCCGGCCGCGCCGCCGGCGCCGGCGCCACCATTTCCGCCGGTGGATACGCCGCCCGTGCCCGTCCCCGCACCGCCGCCCGTGCCGGTGCCGGACCCGCCGGTGCCGATCTCGCCGCCGCTGCTGCCGGCGCAGCCGGACCCGATCACGACGACCGCCGCCGCGACGCACACAAACCGAACCGCTGTCATGCCCATGGATGTAACCGCAGCGGCCGATCGATCACGAATCCTGGCCTTCATCGGCCATCGGACGGCAACGCTCCGTAGACAACGGTCACCAGGGCCGCGAGCACGGTGGGATCGGCGTCTGAATGCATCGCAGCCTCGAAGGCACTGCACGCGACGTCGTCGTGGATCTGCAACCAGGCGAAGGCGTCCCTCGGGCCGAGAAACCAGAGCGTGCGCAGGGCGAAGTAGTCCTCCAGCGCCTGCACGAGAAAGGACATCCGGCGATACCTCGTCTCGATTTCGTCGTCCCGGCGCAGGCGGGCGAGCGTCTTGTGCGCCCAGACGATGCGCATGTTGCGATCGTCGGCGGCCAGCCGATCGGGCCCCTTCGCGAACAGATCGCGCACGCGGTCGAGCAACGCCGTGCCCGCCCCGCCGCGCTGGCGCAGCGCGCGGCCGCCCAGGATCCGGAGGAGGACGGGGTCGACGGCAGCCAGCGCGTCCTCCGGATAGATGAACGCGTCGAAATAAAGACCGTCGACGACGCGCGCGTCGCGGAGCGACGGCCCACCCTCACGGATGCACACCAGGTCGACGTCGCTGCGGTCGTCGGCGTTGCCGCGCGCGCGCGATCCGTACAGGATCACCGTGTGGCACGCGTGCGCGTCCGCGATCGCGAGCGCCATCGCCTCGATCCCCTCTTGGTCCATGGCCTCTGTTATCACCGTTCGCCATCGTCTGGCGGACACCGTTCTGATACGGTCGGGCGCACGATGGACATGGTGCTTTGACTCAGGACCCCGCGGCTCAGCTCGGTTCGAGTACGGACCGCCTCAGAAACCTGTCCGACGGCGTGTTCGCCATCGTGATCACCCTCCTCATCCTGGAGGTCAAGGCGCCGCACCTGACCGATTCGACGAGCGGCACGGAGCTGCTGCGCGAGATCGGGAAGCTGTGGCCGAAGCTCCTCAGCTATCTCATCAGCTTCTTCATGGTGGGCATCTACTGGGTCGGGCATCGCAACATCTTCGAGGCGATCCAGCGATGCAACCGGACGCTTCTGTGGCTCAATAACTTCTTCTTGCTGGGGGTGACCTTCCTGCCGTTTCCGGCGGCGATCCTGGGCGAGTACAACGCGAACGGCATGGCCTTGACGATCTACGGCGCGAACCTCGCCGTCATCAGCCTCTGCCTGTTCCTCATATTTGCGTACGCCGTCCGCCATCCGCAGCTGTTCGGCGCGCACGTCACCCCGGGGCTCATCTCCGCAGGCCGGATCATCATCCTGACGCCGTTCGTCTTCTACACGCTCGCCGCCGGGGCCGCCTTCGTGGAGCCGAAGCTGAGCTTGCTGATCTTCATGGCGCTCCCCGTGATTTACGTCAGCCCGGGCACTCACGAGGCCGTCGTCAGATGGCGCAGTCGCGTGCTGAACGGATAGGCTCAGTCCTTCTTCAGCTTGAACTCGACGTGGCCGCCGGCGCCACTCAGGCGGGGCGCCACGAGGTAGAGCCGGCTCGCGCCGCCCGGGACGGATTTCGCGAGCGCCGCCTGGACGATGGTGGCGCGGCCGAGGGCCAGCGCGCGGAGCTCGTCGTTCTCGACGCGGGTGTTGGCGAGCATCAGTTTCTCCATTTCGTCGGGCGGCAACCCCTTCTCGAACCCGAGCGCGTTCTTCGGTTTCGGGAACTTCTCCGCCTTGTAAGCTGCCTCGATCAGCGAGGGCCGCTCGGCCTGGTCGATCTTGATGTCGTCCAGCGACGGCGCCACGCCGCCCGCCTCGACGAGCGCGGAGAGCTTCTTGGCCTTGAGCTTGCGCTCGTACAGGAAGCGGCGGAGTCCTTCCCGATCACGCTGCGGATCGGCGCCGCCTTCGATCTCGAACGAGATCCCCGGCCGCTCGCGCAGCGCCTTGCCGAGCGTCGCGAGCCGCTTCTGCGCGACCGCGTCCAGAATCGACGCGCCCGCCGCAAAGTCGATGCGCGACAGCTCGTCGCCGCCCCCGAAGGCGGACGCCAGCAGCGAGAACGGCGCCGTGACCGCCTTGACCACCAGGTTGCCGAGCACCTTCAGGATCGCGCCCCAGACCTTGAACTCCGGATCGTCGAGCGAACCGGCGATCGGAAGATCGACGTCGATGACGCCGCGGCGATCCTTCAGCAGGGCGACCGCGAGGCGCACGGGCAGCTTCACGGCGTCCGGGCTGTCGACCTTGTCGCCAAAGGTGAACTGATCGAGCACCAGCTTGTTGGTGGCGTCGAGCTTGCGTCCGGCGATCTTGTAGGCGAGGGCGATGTCCAGCTTGCCCTTGCTGATGCCGTATCCCGCGTACTTCGCGGTGTAGGGGCTGGCGGGCGGCAGCTCCACGTCCCGGACGTCGACCCGGACGTCGAGGGCGATGTCCTTCGCCAGCGGATTCGCTTTGCCCGCGATCGTCAGCGTCCCGGATCGGTTGATCGATCCGTGGATGTCGACGCCGGCGGTGCTGCCGCCCGTCGACGAGAGTCCCGAGATCCGGCCCCCGAGGTCGGACAGCTCGGCGGTGTACGACGGGCGGACCGACTGATCGGTGAACGTGACCTGGCCGCCCTGGAGGTTGACCTGCCCGATGGTCAGCGGCATCGGCGCGTCGGGGGCGGCGGTCGGGGCGGTCGCCGGCGGGGCGGCGGGCGCGCGCGCCGCGGTGGTCGTGAGCCGGGCGCCGCTCGACTTCGTGGGCCGCGGGGGCCGTTTCGGGGCGGTCGGCGCGCCCGGTTTGGCGAATGCGTCCTCGAGGTTCAAGCGGCCGTCAGGCGACAGGACCACGCGCGCCTGGAGATCGGAGAGGCCGACGTCGCCGATCGCGACGGCCGTCGGGGGACTGGCGACGCTGAGCGCGCCGACGTGAAACGTCTTCCAGCCGACCAATCGTTCCTGTCGATCGCGATCGACGATCGCCAGGTCCGTCAGGTCGACGTCGGTCTTCACGTTCATCTGCGGCGGCCCGCTGGCGGGCAGCTTCAGCGCCGCCTGACCCTTGACGCTGAGCGCGCCGTCCGTGACGGTCAGGTTGACCTGGTCCTGGAAGTACGGCTGCAGCGGAACCAGCTCGAGCCCGTGAAGATCGAAGCGCACGTTCGCCGTCACCGGCGGCAGCGTCGACGATCCGGTGATCTGGAGCCGCCCGGTCTTGTTGATGCCGAGGCGCAGATCGAGACCGAGCTTCGCGCCCGGCGCGGTCGACAGGTCGGTGACGTGCAGCGCGATCGGATCGACGGTGACGACGGCGGCGGGGCTGACGGCGCGATCGTCGAAGCGCGCGCCCCATTTTTCGAGATCGAAGCGGGCGACGGCGACGGTCCAGGCGGGGCCGTGCTCGTCGGGCGGCGCGGGACCGTCGGTTCGCGCGGGCTGCAGGGCAGGGCTGGCCGCGGCCGTGGCCGGGGCGGGCGGGGTGAGCGTCGTCAGATCGACGACGCCCTGCGCGTCGCGGGCGGCCCGCACGCGGCCACCGCGGGTGACGATCTCGGCGACGCTGACGGTGTGCGCGCCGAGATCGACCTTGCCGCCCTTGACGTCGAGCGCGGCCAGCTTGAAGAAGTCGTCGCGGGCACCCCGGCGCCGGAGCGCGAGATCGGCGAGGCCGAGCGCGGCGTCGGCGATCCGGACGGTCGTGCGCGCCTCCGTCTGCTCGAATTCGTAGCTCGCGCCGAGGCGCACGGTCCCCGATCCGATGTCGAACGCGACCAACTTGTTGTAGTAGGGCGCGAGGCGTCCCGGCTCGATCCCTTCCAGCGTCAGCTTTCCGCTCGCGGCGAGCGGCGCGAGACGCAGCGTCCCCTCCTGGTGGAACGTGCCGCCCGGGACCGCCCGGAAGCCGACGGCGATCCGTGCCGTCGCGTGCGGCGCGTTCGATACGCCGTGCGCCGCGACCTCGATCGCACGGACGTCGGCGGCGAACGCCGGCTCGACCGATTCGTCGCGGAAATGAATCTCCGCCTTCTCCAGCTTGAACGCGTCGACGGTGAACCGGGCGGGGGGCTCCGCCGGCCTGGCCTTGTGGCCGCGCGGGCCCGGTGAAGGCGCCGCCCGGGGCTTGCTCTCGGCGATCTCGGCGGTCCGATGGCGAGGGGCCGCCTCGCCCGCGCCGGGCGCCAGGTGCTCCATGTTCAGCGAGCCGTCGCGCTGGCGGCGCACGTGAGCGTCCAGCCCCGAAATCAGGACGTTCTCGATGTGAAAATTCTGGGCGGTCAGATCGGTTTCGCCGACGCGCACGTCCAGCTTCTCGAGCGCGCAGAGGGGGAGCGGCCCGCTCCTGTGCTTCTCCTTGACCTCCAGCTTTTCGAGCGCGACGTCGCCCTTGAGGGTCAGCCGCGGCGCATCGGCCCGCGGCCGCACGAACGCGACGTCGAGCGCCAGCGACAGCCGCGCCGACGTGACCGCGAACGGCAGGCGGACAGGCACGAAAGGCACGTAGCGGGTCAGATCGAGCGCGTTGAGGCGCAGCTCCAGCACGGTCTCGAGCGAATCCTTGAACGGCTTCGTCCGCCCCTTGATCGCGAACGGCGTTCCGTCGATCCGGACGCTGAACCCCGGCTCGACGAACGAGTCGACGTAAACGGGGAGGGTCGACACGAACGGCACGCCGACGGCGAGGTCGGTGATCTCGTGGTGGTCGCCCGAGGGCAGATCGTCGAAGACGATCGCCAGATCGCTGACGTGGATGTTGTTCAGCGAGAAGCGCGGGGGCGGCGCGTCGGGAGGGGCGGGCGGCTCCGGCGATTTCGGCATCGCCTCCAGCCGCGCGACGATGTCGGAAAAATTGTAGGCGGCGCCGACGTCGGCCCAGGCGTCGGCGGTCGCCTTCGTCCGCACGAGGTGGATGTGCAGCGACTCGAGCGCGATCTCCTTGATCACCGGCGCACGCCGGAAGACCGACGAGATCTCGGCGTTGACGTAGAGCCGTGAAAATCCCAGAAACGGCGTGGTCTGGTCGGGCTCGTAGATCCGGAAGTCGCCGACCGTCACCGAAAGCGCCAGCGGGTTGATGCGCAGGCGCCCGATCGTCACCTTCCGGCCCAGCAGCTCGCCCAGCTGCTTCTGCGCGACGTGCCGGGCGATCGGCGGCGCCACCAGGAAGCCGACCACCGTGAACAGCACGAAGCCGGACGCCGCGGCGATTGCCAACCGGCGGAGCCAGCGCCGCGCACGCGATCTTGGTGGTGATGCGGTGTTGCCTGCCATGGCCCCTCGCCTCGAGGCCCGGCCCGTGTTCTACACCCGCGGGCCGCGCCCGGTGTCTATAAGAACGTGTAGATCAGCGTCAGCTCGCCGGCGGTGTCGAGGCTCTCGGCGAACAGGTGAACGTTCGTGCCGTAGCCGATGCCGGACATCGTGCCGGGGGGGATCGGCAGCGGGGCGGGGTTCTGGTCGTACCTGATCGTGAAGCCGAGCGCCGCGCTCAAGCTCTTGAACAGCGTCGTGCAGATGCCCAGCTTGCCGATCACGCGCGTGTCATGAAACGCGTCGACGCCCGGGTTGTAGGGCGCGTTGACGTTGATCGCCTTGTCTTCCTTGTTGAGGTTGAAGAACGCCTCGACGCTGGCGGTGGCGCCCGTGGCCGACGTGATCTTCGCCGTCTCGCCCACGAAGATCCGCGCCGAATGGATCGACACCGGATCGATCGTCTTCATCGGCTGCTGGACATAGCGCTCATACGAGAAGTCGTAGCCGATCTCGGCGACCAGCGTGTTGAGATCCGTCTTGAGGAGTTGGCGGCTGTAGCCGATCTGGCCGCCGCCCGCGAAGGTCTTGCCGGCGATCTTGTCGGCCGCGGCCAGCGCCGAGACGTAGCCCGAGTTGTTGGCGGTGAAGAAACGGTCGTAGCGCCCCTTGCTGAACCAGTTGTTCGTCGTCGTTACCTCCTGCCGGTTCACTGCCAGGATCGCGGGTGCCATGGTCGGAGAGTTCGGGTCCGGTCCGATCTGAGCGACGTAATTGTTCGACCGGCCGTAGGCGGCGCCGCCTTCGAGGCCCAGCCTGTTGTTTCCCTCCTTGCGCGAGGCGATCAGGCCGGCGGTCAGGTTCGTCGTCTGCGAGTTGCCCGACGTCAGGTTCAGGCCGCCCTTCGCCTGCACCTTCCATTCGACGGGCGGCACCGCCGGCGCCTGCGGTTTGACCTCGTCGGGCTTGGCGAAGGTGAACTTGGGCTCGTTCTGTGCGAGCGCCGCGCGTGCCGATAGCAGCATCGCGATCGAGAGGGACAACCTGGGGGCGAACGACATTCGGGGCCTCCTCGTTTCAGAAGGGCCGGGAAAGTAGTACACAACGGCATGGCCAACCAGCACAGTTGGAGCTTCTTTCGCGCCGGCGGATTCGATCAGGTGAAGCTGCGGACGGGCGAGGACCTGATGAACATCGAGGCGCTGGACCAGAAGCTGTGGGTCGCGCTCGCCTGCCCGACGAGCGGCCTCGAGATCGACGCGCGCACGCTGGCGCTGATTGACACCGACAAGGACGGGCGCGTGCGGGCCGGCGAGCTGATCGCGGCGGTGAAGTTCGCGGGCGGCAACCTCAAGAACCCGGACGACCTGCTCAAGGGCGCGGGCACGCTGTCGCTGGCCGCCATCAACGACAAGACGCCGGAGGGCGCGACGCTGCTGTCCTCGGCCCGCCAGATCCTCGCCAACATCGGCAAGCCGGACGAGACCACGATCTCGATCGAGGACGTCGCCGATCCGGTCCGGATCTTCGCGGGCAGCGCCTTCAACGGCGACGGCATCATCACCGAGGCCTCCGCGCCCGACGAGCCGGCGCGGGCGCTGATTCGCGAGATCGTCGACTGTGTCGGCAGCGTCCCCGATCGGTCGGGCGCGCCCGGCATCGACAGCGAGATGCTCGAGGCGTTCTTCGCCGAGGCCCAGGCCTACGGAGACTGGTACGCGACCGGCACGGCCGCGGGCGCGTCGGTGTTTCCGCTCGGGGCCGAACGGACGGCGGCGGCGGTCGCCGCGGTCTCGGCCGCGCGAGCGAAGGTCGACGACTACTTCGGGCGCTGCCGGTTGGCCGCCTACGATCCGCGCGCGGTCGATGCGCTGAACCGGGCGCAGGAAGAATACCTGGCGATCGCCGCCCAGGACCTGACCATCACGGCCGCCGAGGTGGCCGGGTTTCCGCTGGCGCAGGTCGCAGCCAACAAGCCGTTGCCGCTCTCGGGCCCGGTCAACCCGGCGCACGCCGCGGCGCTGGCGGCGCTGCGCGACGACGCGGTCACGCCGCTGCTCGGCCCGCGCGCGCAGCTGACCGAGGACGACTGGGCGGCGCTCGGCGGCAAGCTCGCCGGCTACGAAGCCTGGTGGGCGGCCAAGCCCGAACAGCGCGTGGAGAAGCTGGGCGACAAGCGGATCCGCGAGATCCTCGGCTCAGGTCAGGCGGACGTCCTGCGCGGGCTCGTCGCGAAGGACAAGACGCTGGAGGCGGAGGCGAACAGCATCGAACAGGTCGAGCGGCTGGTCCGCTACCACCGCGACATCCGCCGGCTCTGCACGAACTTCGTCAGCTTCGAAGACTTCTACGACGCCGGCGAGCCGGCGGTCTTCCAGTGCGGCACGCTCTACCTGGACCAGCGCGCCTGCAGCCTCTGCCTCAAGGTCGAGGATCCGGCCAAGCACGCGGTCATGGCGGGCCTGGCGGGCGCGTACCTCGCCTACCTCGACTGCGCGCGGAAGGCGACCGGCGAGAAGATGCAGATCGTCGTCGCGATCACCGCGGGCGACAGCGACAACCTGATGGTGGGGCGGAACGGCCTCTTCTACGATCGGCAAGGGCGCGACTGGGACGCGACAATCACCAAGATCGTCGACAACCCGATCAGCATCCGCCAGGCGTTCTGGTCGCCGTACAAGAAGTTCGTGCGTCTGCTGGAGGAGCAGGTCGCCAAGCGCGCCGCCGCCGGCGAGGCAGATTCGCATTCGATGCTGTCGTCCGCCGCGACGACGACCGCCCATGTCGGCAGCGCGAAGCCGCCCGAGGCGAAGAAGATGGACATCGGGACGGTCGCCGCCCTGGGCGTCGCGGTGGGCGCCATCGGCGCGTTCATCACGGCGTTGATGGGCTACGCGACCGGCATCTTCAAGCTCGGCGTCATCGCCACCGCCGCCGCCCTGGTCGGCCTGATCCTGCTGATCTCGCTGCCGTCGGTCGTGCTCGCCTACATCAAGCTGCGCAAGCGGAACCTGGGCCCGATCCTGGACGCCAACGGGTGGGCGGTGAACGCGCGCGCCAAGATCAACGTGCCGTTCGGCGCGACGCTGAGCAGCGTGGCGCGGCTGCCCCCGGGCTCGCGCCGCGAAACCGGCGACCGCTACGCCGAGCGGGGCTTCCCCTGGAAGACGACCCTGTTGCTCTTGCTGCTGCTCTACGTGGGATACCGCTGGGCCCACGGCGCGCTGGACCGGGTCCTGCCCGAGCGGGCGCGGTCGAGGACCGTCCTCGGCAGCTGGGCGCCCGCGCCGCCGCCCCCACCCCCACCCCCGCGTGCGGACGGGCACTGACGGAGGCACCTAACCTCCCCGGCGGCGCCTCGCACCAAGCTCGTGGAGGTCAACTCTTCATGAGCATCGGAGCCATCGACAGGGAGCGCATCGACTGGACGCGGCAGCCCCCGGCGAGGTCCGGCCGCATCGGGGTTCAGATCCGCGTCGGCGTTCAGATCCCCGTGGACATGCAGAGCGGCGAGGAGCCGATCGCCGCTGTCACCCGGAACATCAGCCCGGACGGCGCATTCGTCGCGACGCGCTGGCCGCTCCGGATCGGCCAGAAGGTGGCGTTGAGGCTGACGATCCCCGGTTTCAGCGTGCCGATCGTGGTCAAGGCCGAGGTGCGCTGGGTCCGCGCGCTGAGTGCGGCCGAGGGCGCGCTGCCCGCGGGCGCGGGCGTCAGGTTCATCAGCCCTTCGATCGCCGCCTCGGCGTCGATCGCGGCGCTGCTGCAGGCGCACGAGATGCCCTGAGCCGGGCGGCCGCGCGCTTGGCTCACGGTACGGACGGCGGGGCACCCGCGGGCGCGGGCGGCGCGCCAGGCGGCGGCGGTGCGGCGCCCGACGGCGGCGGCGGCGCACCGGGCGGCGGCGCTACGCCGGCCAGGGGCGCCACGAGGCTGGCGGCGGGACCGACGGTGCCGACGAGACCCTCCACGGGCAGCGTCCATACACCCTGCGACGGTCCCCATCCAATCGCGAGTCGCCCCAGCGATCCCCCGTCGAACCAGACCGTACCCTCCACCCGGTAGGGAATCGAAAACGACGGGATGCGCCCGGCCTTCAGCTCGTTGGCGGACTGGGACGCGAGGTCGCGCATCACCATCAAGAGCTGCTCGGGCCCGAACGAATAGCGAACGGTGACGTCCACCTGGCTCGAGGCGACGATGGGTGGGAAGGAGAACTGGGGCGGCTGGCCGTTGGCGAGCGCGACGCCGTTCGCGATCAGCAGCTGCGGCAGCGACTTGTCGACGAAGTCGGACAGCGAGCGGACATCGCGCGACGACGCCTCGCACGCGCCGGGCGGCGGCGTTCCGTTGCAGGCCGACCCGTCCGCGCACAAGGTGACGCAGACCGCGCCGAGCTTCTCGCTGCTGGCCGCCGGGAACAGCGTCGTCGCCACCAGCGCGCTCGCGAGCGGGACGGGCACCTGATTCGGGTTGGCGATGTGGAATCGCAAGTCGAACGAGACCATCATCGCGCTCGGCGGGGGCGGCGGCCCGAAAGCCTGCTGGCAGATGAACGCGCCAGCACCGAGCGGCGCCGATACGAGCTGGGGGCAGTAATACGCCGCGAGCAGACGCGCCGATGGCGCGCGGGCCAACGTCGCCCCCGCGAACGTCACCGACGGCGGCGTGATCGGGGCGCCGGGCTGGCCAAGCCCCGGCAAGCCGAACTGGGCACAGGAAGCGGTCGCGGCGCCGACGGCGATTGCCGCCAGTGCGCGCCGCGACCGATACGAATGCGGATGATTCACGCCGTCCTTAATTGCAGGCGGGCGGCGTCTTCGTCCCCTTCTTCATGTGCCAGGTCCATGTCGACGTGCACGAGCCACCGGCCGGGGCCGTGGCACCGCAAGCGGCCGAGAACGTGTTCTCGACCTCGGTCACGGAGATGTCGAACTCGTTCGTCGCTGTCACCGTGACGTCGGACGTGTCGGTCTGGTGCCAGGTGCACTGGGGCATGGACGAGTCCGACGTGTTGCCGTCGCGCATGAGCGTCCCCATGTTGAACGCGATCGGGCCGGCGCCGAGCGAACCGCTCGTTCCGACTGTCAGAGTCGCGGTCGACATGACGTAGTTGACCAGCAGCGCACTGCCGACGACGCTGCCGACGCTCAGCATGCAGCCGTCCGTCACGTTCGAGACTGCCGTGACGTCGAAGCAGCTGTCGCCGGTGGTGAGGCCGTACAGCGTCACCGAGCCGTCACCGCCTCCGGTGCCGGTACCGCCGTCGCCGCTGAGGCCGCTGGAGCTACATCCGACGCTCGCGACGACGCCGACCAGAGCCAGAGACAGAGCCCATTTCATTTGGGTTCGCATGATCGTTCTCCTTCACCAGCGTCTAGAAGTGACCCTTGCCCTTGCGCGCCTCGCTGGCCGGGCCGGTCGTCTCCGCCGGCTTGGCGGGCGCGGGCGTGGCGGCGGCGGGCTCGGCCTTGGCGGCCTTGTGCTTCTTGCCCTTTTCCTCGGGTTCCGCCGCGGCGGTCGGCGCCGGCTCGGCGGGCTTCGCCGCCGCTGCCTGCAGCTGGGCGACCTGCGCCTGCAGCGCGGCCACCTGTTGCTTGGCAGCGTCGAGCTGGGTCTTGAGGCCGTCGCGCTCGCTGGTCACGGACGTGAGCTGCGCTTTCGTGGAATCCAGCTCCGCCTTTGACTGGTCACAGCCGACGGCGCCCGCGACCGCGAGCACCGCCACCATCATCATTCCTCGGACGTTTCTCATGGGGTCTCTCCTGAGTTGGTTTCAGCGCCCCCCAGCTATCACGGGCCTCCGATCACCTCAAGTGACCGCTCCGAATCCGAGGAAGCAGTGGCAGCAACCAAGATCCTGGAAATCAGCAGGTCGCAATGATTTCGGGATCTTCAGCGCGACGACCAGGCTGCGTTACTTTTTGTCGTCGTCCTTGTCGGCGGCTTTCTCGTCGTGCTTCGCCGACTTCTTGTCGCCGCCCGCGCCGTCGCCCTTCACGAAGTAGCTCTTGAGCAGAGCCTTGTCGGCGTCCGACAGCTTGGCGCTCATGTGGAACGGGTAGACGTAGAACCACTTCGGCATCGCGCCCGATTCGACCTGCTCCCAGCAGGTCTCGAGATCATCCTTGCGCTCGTCCTCGTCGACGTCCGCCCACTTCGAGAAGTTCAGGTGGTTGCGGCCGTTGTGGATGTCGCGCGCCATCAGCCACGAGCCGGGAGCGATGCGCGCGTAGAGCGGCCACTTCGTCTCGTTGGTGTGGCAATCCCAGCAGGCGCGGTGCAGGACCGCCAGCACGTCGGGCGGCGCGTCCAGCGTGAACCGCTCGGGCGGATTCACACCGATCTCGTCGGTGTGAAAGCCGAGCAGCTTGCCAGGGAACACCTGCAGCACGCCGAAGCCGACCACGCCGGCGATCAGCAAGTTCCGGATCCACTTCTTCGTTTTAGGCGACACGGGCCGCTAGCCTACCATCGAGCGCGTCGGGTGCGCTCGCGCGCTAAAGTGAGCCCCTCGTCGCCCGACGGCTCAAATGAGTGACACCCACCTGCTTCGTGACGGCCTGCTGTTCTCGGCGACGGCGATGGCCGGCGCCGTGAATGCGATCGCGGGCGGCGGCACGCTGCTGTCATTTCCTGCCGCGCTGGCCTGGGGGCTGCCGTCGCCGGTCGCCAATGCGACCAACGCGCTGGCGATGTGCCCGGGCGCGCTCGCGTCGGCGTGGGCCTATCGGCGCGAGCTGGCGGCGCGCGGCCGGCTGGGCGCGCTGCTCGCGGTGCCGAGCGTCGTCGGCGCGGCGATCGGCGCGGCGTTGATGCGGCGGACACCGGCGCGGATGTTCGACGCGATCGTGCCGGTGCTGGTGTTCGGGGCGACGCTCGCGCTGCTCTTGCAGGGTGCCACCAGCCGGCGCGGCGACGCCCCGGCGCACCCGTCGCGCGCGCGCACGGGCGCGATCGTGGCCGCCCAGCTTCTGGTCGGCGTCTACGGCGGCTACTTCGGCGCGGCGATGGGCATCGTCATGCTCGCGCTGCTGGCGATGCTACCGGGGGATCTGCATGGGCGGGTCGCCGTGAAGAACCTGCTGTCGGCGTGCGCCAACGGCGTCGCCGCCGCCTACTTCATCGCCGCCGGTCTGGTCGACAGACGGGCGGCGGTGATCATGGTGCCGGCCGCCGTCCTGGGCGGCCTGGCGGGCGGGCTGGCGTCGCGGCGTGCGTCGCCGCGCGCCGTGCGCGCGATCGTCGTGGCCATCGGCCTCGGCGTGTCGGCGCTGCTCGCCTACCGCGCGCTCGCCTCAGGGCGACCCTAGCCACTCGACGACGCCGCCGTGGTGCGAGCAGGCGCCCGAATGATGCGAGCTGTACGACATCGATCCGTCCTTGCACTTCGCGGTCGGCTGGCCGGCCTTGGGCGGCGCGCTCGGCGACTCCGGGCGCGACGACGGCGGCGCCGAGCGCCCCTGCGTGCTCGGTGGCGCGGCGGGCGGCGCAGCTTCGGCCGGTGCCGACCCACCCATCTCGCCCGAGGCGACGCCGCCGTGGTGCGAGCAAGCGCCCTTGCCGCCCTTCGACTCCGACCCGTCCTTGCACTTCACCATCGGCGCAGCGGCGGGCGGCGGCGCCGAAGACGGCTTGGCCGCGGGCTCGTTCTTCGGCGCTGGTGCGGCTTTGGTGTCGGCGTCGGAGGCGATGCCGCCGTGGTGCGAACAGGCGCCCTTGCCGCCCTTCGACGTCGTCCCGTCCTTGCAGGTGACGGTCGACTCGGTGTCGGCGATGGCGATCGGAATCCGCGCCGCCCCCGCGGTCGCGAACACCACCAGGATGAGCCATTTCAATCGACGCATGATTCGCCTCCTCTTTCAGGCTGTTCACGGCCCGGGCCGCCCGCCATCAGGCGGGCGTCGGATTCGAAGCTCGGCGGCGTCCGGGTTATATCGGCTGCGCGTGCTCCGTTTTCCGGTCTCTCGCTTCGCCGCGCGGCTCATCCTCGCGACCGCCGCCGTGCTCGCGCCCGGCGCGGCGCGCGCCGTCGATCCGTTCGAGATCCAGGTCTACGACGGCGCCGTGAACGCGCCGGGCCAGGTCGGCATCGAGACGCACATAAACTCCGTGATCGCCGGTCACAGCGAGGCCGTCGCGCCCGAATTGCCGTCCCAGCACCAGTCGCACTTCACCGCCGAGTTCCCGATCGGGATCACGTCGTGGTGGGAAGGCGGCGTCTATCTGCAGACCGCGCTGCTGGCCGACGGGTCGTTCCGTTACGCCGGCAACAAGCTGCGCTCGAAGTTCGTGCTGCCCGCGCGCGACGCCAGCCCGTTCCGCTGGGGCGTGAACCTGGAGGTCTCGCGGCTGCCGGAAGAATTCGATCGCGACCGGTGGGGCGCGGAGATCCGGCCGATCGCGACCTGGACGTCGACCGGCGGCCGGGTGTTCGTTTCGGTCAATCCGATCGTCGACCTGAGCCTGGCCGGGCCGGGGCGCGGCGACGCGCCGGCGTTCGAACCGGCGGTGAATGTCCTGTACGTCGTCGATGGGCTCGCGTCGTTCGGCCTCGAGTACTACGCCGATCTCGGTCCGATCGGCTCATTCACGGCGGCCAGCGCGCAGGAGCACTATCTCTACGAGGTGGTCAACCTCTTGAAATGGAAGCGCCTCGAACTGAACGCGGGCGTGGGCGAGGGGCTGACCGACGGATCCAACCGATTCGTCGCCAAGATGATCGTCGGTTTCCGGTAGCGTCGGCTCGCTTGCGCGCGCTCGTTTCGTGCGCAAGACCAAGATAAGACAACGACTGACAAGGAGGGCGTCATGCTGGCAGGAAAAGAGCTCGTCGCGACGGTTGCGGTGAAGGATCTGGCGGTGGCGCGGAGGTTCTACGAAGGAAAGCTCGGCTTGAAGATCGAGGACGACAAGGGAACGGAGGCGCACACGTATCGCAGCGCCGGCACGCGCCTGATCGTCTATCGATCGCAGTTCGCGGGGACGAACCAGGCGACGGCGCTGAACATCATGGTCGGCGCCGACATCGACAAGACGGTCAAAGGGCTGCGCGAGCGCGGCGTCGTGTTCGAGCACTACGACATGCCCGGCATCACCTGGGACGGGGACGTGATGGTCTCCGGGCCGATGAAGGCCGCCTGGTTCAAAGATCCGGACGGCAACATCCTCTGCGTGATGAACGGGTAGCGGCGCGGCTACCTCGGTTTTTTCCGTCGCTCGGTCAGCCGCCGATCGATCTCCGCCAGGCAACGGCCGCAGGTCACCAGGCTCCGCCGCGTCGTCGACTGTCCCGAGCCGGCATCCTGACCGCACAGCGAGATCGCGCCGGGATGTTTGCGGGCGTGCACGGTCAGGCGGCGCTCGACCAGCTCACCACCGCGCAGTCGTCGAGGATGCTGCTCCGGCATCTTTCTGCTTGTACTGATAATCCGTTCAGTGGTACAAGGCAAGCACGTCGAGGCGCGGCAGAAGATGGCGGGTCCGGGAGGCGGGCTGCCGCGCCTCGACGTGGTTGTTTCGCGAGGGAGCGTCAGCGCATGCCGCCCGTGGTCCCGCCGCCGATTCCGGTTCCGGGGCTGGTACTGCCGCCGCCGTATCCCGAGCCGCTCGCGCCGGTGATCGGGATGCTGGGCGACGACGTGCCGGTCGACGTCGTCGTCCCGCTCGTCGTGCCGGTGCTGGTCGTGCTCGATCCCGTCGACTCCGAGCCGGTGCTCAGGGGCGGGGTGCTACCCGAGAACGGACCTTGCGAATCTCCCAGGTTGGCGGCCGAGCGGTCGAGGCCGCCGAACCCGCCGCTGGTCGTGTTGCCGCTGCTCGGGCCGATCGGCGACACGACGTCGCTGGTCCCCATCTGGGCGAGTAGAGAGAAGACGAGAATGATAGTGGTCGGCATCGCGCTCCTCCTCCGTACAACTTGCGTCCTGCACGCGCCTCCGAAAGCGCGGCCGATCTGGCAAAATCGCCCATCCGATGCCCGCCGCCGTCAGCGCATCCGCGCCAACCTCCGATTCCGCCAGCGCCAGCCGGGCCGGACCGCGGCGGTTGACCGCGATGCGCTACGTGACCGCGCTGCGCGAGGGCGGCTCCGTCCCGGCGGTGGTCGAGGCCGATGACGGATCGCTCTACGTCGCCAAGTTCCGGGCCGCCGCGCAGGGCGGGCGCGTCCTCGCCGCCGAGCTGATCGTCGGCGAGCTGGGGCGCGCGGCGGGGCTTCGCGTGCCCGAACTGGCGCTGATCGAGATCGACGCCGCGCTCGGCCGCAGCGAACCGCATCAGGAGATCCAGGAGCTGCTGATCGCCAGCGCCGGCACCAACCTGGCGATGGCGTACCTGGCCGGCGCGGTCGGCTACGACGTCGCCGCGCGCCGTCCGCTGGCGGGCGAGCTCGCGTCGGCGATCGTGGCGCTGGATCTGTTCGCCGCCAACGTCGACCGCACCGCGCGCAACCCAAACCTGCTCTGGTGGCAGGGCGAGCTGTGGCTGATCGACCACGGCGCGTCCCTGTTCTGGCAGCACGGCTGGGACGGCCAGCAGCCGCTTGATGCGCTCGCCGCGTCCGCGGCGCGTGCGTTCGATAGGGCAGGCGACCACGTGCTGCTGCCGCTGGCCGATCGCCTGCCCGCGGCCGGCGCCGCGCTGGCCGCCGCGGTGGACGACGGCGTCATCGACCGCGTCGTCGCCGCGGTGCCCGACGTCTGGCTGGAAGGGCCGGGCGCCGACAAGCTGCGCGCCGCCTACGGCGCCTGGCTGCGCGGGCGGCGCGCGGCGCTGCCCCACGTCATCGAGGAGGCCGACCGTGTCCGGGCGACGCGCGTTTGATTACACCGTCGTGCAGGTCGTCCCGCGCGTCGAGCGCGACGAGCGTATCAACGCCGGCGTGATCCTGTTCTGCCCGGCGGCCGGATTTCTCGGCTGTCGGATCGCGCTCGATGAACGGCGCCTGCGCGCGCTCGCGCCCGACGCGGATCTCGCTGCGGTGAACGCGCAGCTGGACGCGGTGCGCGCCGTCTGCGCCGGCGACGCCGCGGCCGGCCCGATCGCGCGGATGTCTCCGTCGGAACGGTTCCACTGGCTGTCCACACCGCGCAGCACGGTCGTGCAGCCGTCGCCGCCGCACGCCGGCCTGTGCGACGATCCGGCGGTGGCGCTGGATCATCTGTTCGCGGCGTCGGTGACCGCGCCGTAGCAGCCGTTCAGAGCGGCTCGCCGCCGGCGAGCGCGCGGGCGCCGATCGCGCGCAGCGGCTTCGGCAGACGGAGCAGCGCCGAAACCAGCAGGCGGTGCGCGCGGCACGCGGCGGCCGGGGACACGTCGTCCGGATTGTTGAACGCCTGGACGTCGAACCGATCCCGCGCCAGCCGCCGCAGCACCTCGATCGAGTACCGATTCATTTCGGCGTCGCTGACGCTGCGCCCCGAGGTGTAGCCAGCGTCCAGCGCCTCCGACAGGTCGTACCACTTGTCCTGGAGCGCAGCGGGAATTTGCGAGAGCAACGCCCCGACCTGGCCCGCGGACGCCGATTGCCGCGCCAGCGCCGCGCACCCGTTCTCGTCGGCCTGCGCCAGCAGCGCCTCCAGGATCTCGGCGCGGGCAATCAGCTCCCCGTCGGAAAGCGACAGCCAGCGGTGATCGTCGAACAGCGCGTGTCCCTGGCCGCCGCCGATCAGCAGGATCCCCGCCGTGATCCGGAGGGGATCGGGCATCGCGCTCACACTGCTGTAGGTGGCCCGGGAGAGCGCGCAGACGTCGGCTTCGGTGGCAGCCGCTTCGTGGCCCAGCGTGGCGAGCAACTTGTCGCCGTCCGGCTTCTTCGCGAGCCCCGCCCGTAGCTCGCGAACGAACGCCAACCGACGCTGGCGGCTGATCCAGCGCACCGGCGCCGTTCCCTTGATGTCGGCCTGGACCGCGCGAAAGATGATCTCGTTGAACTCATCGCGATCGGCCGGAGGTAGCTTTTCGAGCATCGTGAAGGTGTCGTCTTCGGAGGCCTTGCCGCGCTCCATCGCCGCGCAACGGTGCACGTCGCCCAACGCGAGCATTTTCGACATCAGCTCCAGCCGTCGTCTCAAGGTGGCGTCGTCCAGCCGGCGCAGGCCGCGCTGGGTCAACATCGGGCCTTCGCGCGTGACGTTGTGGGACAGCACCCAGTCGCGGAGCTCCGGCGTGGCCGCGATCCTGTCGGCCATGGCCTGCCGGTACGCATGCGGGTCTTTGAGCGCGCGCGCGCGGTCGCGCCGGCCCAGGAACGTCATCCAGCCGACGCCGACCGCGATCAGAACGGCGACGGTGATCATCCCGGCCCACGGCCGCCGCGGGCGCAGCGACCTGATGATCGCTTCACGATCGAGCGGCGGCGGCACCGGCCCGTCGGCCATCGTCCGCCATTGTAGTCCCGATCAGATCGTGCCGTTGCAGAGCACGTCCAGCTGATCGACGTCGATGCGCTTGCTGTCGACCGTGCCGTTGCGGTCGAAGAACAGGACGACGTGCACGTCCAGCCTGCCGTTCGTGATCGCGACGCTGCCCAGGCCGCCGATCGCCAGCCAGGCGGCGTTGCCGTTGCAGACGCCGTCGAGGCCACCGCTCGCGTTGTATCCAGGTGGAACCGAGATGGGGAACATGTCGCCGGAGTAGGCCGTGACGTGGAGGAGCGTGCAGAGGCCGCCGCCCTCGTTCATCGTGATGTGGTAGCCGCCGGTCGCGGAACGATCGACGTCGTAGCAATAGGTGACGCCGGCCGGCGCCGGCGACCCGGGGCCGGCGCAGCAGACGTTGTGCACGCCGGCCGAGCAGCCGACGTTCTGGCAGTTCGTCGGCGTCGGATTCGGAATCGTCGCGATCGACTGACCGAGCTCCGGGTAGTAGCAGGCGTTCTTGGCGGGGGCGCCGCAGCAGCCGCAGCCGCAGACGTCGAGGGTCGCGGCGTTCGGCGGGCAGACCGCCGCGGCGTCCGTGGGCCGAAGCGCATCGACCGCGTCGCCGGCACCGCCGTCGGGCGCCGACGTCCGATCGGCGTCGCCGCCGTCCGCCGGCGGGATCGTCGCCTGATCGCCCGCGCCCGCGTCGGCGGGCACGAACGTTCCCTCCGGCGCAGGCAGCGTCCGGTGGCAGCCCGCGCTCGCAAGCAGCGGCAGCACGAAGGCCGCCAGCGATCCGGTTCGACGCGGGCGCACGGCGCGAGCTTGCCAGCAGCGATCGTGCCAATGCAATCGACTGCAAGCGCCGACGCTCTGGCCAGGCCGGGCTCAGTTTTCTGAGGAGGCGCCGCCAAATGCGGCGCGGATCTCGCAATCGCAGATGGCATGCGCGATGCTGGGCCCGACGGCGATGACGACGAACCAGCGATGGGTGATCCAGGGCGTCGGCTGGCTGGCGCTGTTGCTCGCCGCCTGCGGATCGGGATCCTTGACGCTCGACGGCGGTCCGACCGGCACGGGGGGAACCAGCGGCGCGGCGGCCTGCCAGATGGCCTTGGCGGTCGATCGTTCGTGCACGACCGCCACCGATTGCGTCGTCGTCTCGCACACCAGCAGCTGCTGCGGTTCGAGTCAGGCGATCGGCATCCGCAACTCCGCGCAGACGACCTTCCAGATGCTGGAGGCGCAGTGCGACGCCAGCTATCCCGCGTGCGGCCGCGCCGCTGGCCCACCGACGGTCGACGACGGCTCGCAGATCATGTTCAACGGGACGGCGGGCCTCGACTGCGTGCAGGGGAAGTGCACCACGTTCGTGCCTGCCTGCGGCGGTCCGTGTCCGACCGGCAAGGTCTGTTTCAGCTGCTCGAATCACGCCAGCCTGTTCGCGGCGTGCACGAACGCATGCACGGCGAGCAGCGATTGCCACGATCCCGCGCTGCCGCTCTGCCAGATGGGGACGTCCGGGAACACCTACGGCATGTTCTGCACCGCGGCCGACGTCGCGTGCGACACCAAGTGAGGAGCGATCGATGAAGGCCCTGTACGTTGTGGCGGCGATCCTGGCGGCGGCGCTGTTCGCGTCGTGTGGATCGTCGCATTCCGGCGCCGACGCAGGCACAGGCGTCGGCGGCAAGGGCGGCAGCACTGGCAGCGGCGGACAGGCGGGCTCGGGCGCCGCCGGCCGGGGCGGCGCAGGCGGCTCCGGTGGCGGCGCAGGCGCAGGGACGGCCGGTGCCGGCGGTGCTGGCGGCAGCGGCGCCGGCGGCACGGGTGCCGGGCGCGGCGGCGCCGGCGGCGGTGCGGGCACCGGCGCGCGCGGCGGGACGGGTGGCGCGGGCGGCGCAGCCGGGGCGGGAGGTGCCAGCGGTGGAGTTGGCGGCGGTGCGGGCAACGGCGCGCGCGGCGGCAGCGGTGGCGCGGGTGGCGCAGCGGGCGCGAGCGGCGGGGCGGGAGGTGCGGCGGGTGGCCGGGGCGGCACGGGCGGCAGCGCGGGCGCGGCCGGGAGCGCAGGCGGGGCAGGAGCCGGCGGCGCGGGCGGTGCGGCAGGCGCGGGCGGCGCGACGGGAACCGGCGGCAGCGCGCAGTCGTGCACGCTCGACGGCGGCCAGTGCCCCGTCGGCTATCAGTGCGCCTGTGGTGGGCCGGGTATCGGCATGTGCACGTGCCACAAGGAGTGCGGCTCGGACAACGACTGCGCCGCCCCCAATCCGATGTGCGGCTGCTTCGGCGACGCTGGGCCGCGCATCTGCGTCAACAACTGCTTCTGCACCTGCGGCTGATCGGCGCGCCACGCGCCGATCCGTCGTCGTCAGGGATGTGCGTCGGAGCTGGGCAGGACGCGGTCCATCATGATCTGCATCTGCGTGCCGGCCCGGTGCCAGGCGGCCCGCGTCGTTCCGCGCGTCGCCGGCGACAACCAGGCGAGCGCCGCCCCGGCCGCCAGCGTCAGCAGCGCGAAGCGCCGCCGCGGTCCCAGCCGCCAGCGCATCCGCCGGACCAGCCGCAGCGTCTCCCGTCCCGCGGGCGGCGGCAACGGCGCGATCTCTTCGGGGTCGACCTGCGCCGGCTGCCACTCGGGGACAGGCGGCGCCTGCGGTTGCAAGGGCGGCGCGGCGACGACCGCCGGCGCCGGGGTGTGACGCACCGGCGGCGGATCGCTGACGGCCTCGGACATCAAGGTCGTCGGCAGCGCGCCGGCAATTGCGGCGCGCAGCGCACCCGCGAAGGCGAGCACGTTCGGATATCGATCCGCTGACGCCTTGGCGAGACCGCGCATGATCACGGCGTCGATCTCGGCCCCGAGCGCGGGGACGATCTGCGACGGCGCCACCGGCTCGGTGTGCACGACTTCGTAGAGCACGGCGATCGGGTTCTCGCCGCGAAACGGCTCCCTCCCGGTCAGCAGCGTGTACGCGATCGCGGCCAGCGAGAACTGATCGCTGCGGTGATCGATCTGCTCGCGCAGGCCGCACGCCTGCTCGGGCGCCATGAACTGCGGCGTGCCGGCGACGCGCTCGCCTTCGGTCAGGCGCGGCCGCCAGCTGGCCTGCGAGATGCCGAAGTCCAGCACCTTGACGAAGTCAGCGACGCCCGCGCCGCCGATGAGCATGATGTTCTCGGGCTTCAGATCCCGATGCACGATCCCGCGCTCGTGGGCGGCGTGCAGCGCGCTGGCGGTCTGTTCGATGATGTCGGCCGCGGCGGTCGGCTCCAGCGCGCCCGCCATGATCCGCTGGGACAGCAGCTTGCCCTCCAGCAGCTCCATCACCAGGAACGGAACGCCGTTGTCCGTGATGTTGAAGTCGACGACCTGCACGATGTGCGGGTGCCGCAGCGACGACGTGATCTCCGCTTCCTGGCGGAAGCGCGTCAGCGCGTCGTTGTCGCGCGCGAGGCTCCGGTGCAGGAGCTTGATCGCGAAGCGACCGGGCAGGCGCGTGTGCGCCGCCAGATAGATCTCGCCGCAACCGCCTTCGGCGAGCGGCCGCAGGATCCGGTAAGTCCCTTGCAAGACGATCCCGATCGAGAGACCGCTCGCGGCAGGGCCGACGAGGTCCCAGGGGAGGTCTGAGTTAGGCTCTTCGTTCATGTCGGACTGCATTGCGATGCAGCCGCCGTGCCGGGCCGATGTTTTCGTCCGCGCTGACGAGGGAACGCGCGCTTGCGACGCGCGCTCCCGAGACGATCTCGTGCCATGGCAGGCGCCGTGGTACCGCTTCGGTAACTCACGCTTCCTGGAACCGGCAGCGCAGTGGCCCACCGTCGGACGCGGACGTCCGGAAACCGCGCACTTACGGGATCGGCAGCATTGGCGCTATCGTCACCGCATGCGGAAGACGGCGCCGGCGACGAAGCTGAAGAAGCAGTTCAGGGCGAAGCTGCGGAAGGGGCAACATGCGGGCGCGTGGACGTGCGTGATCATGCCCGGCTCGGCGGCGTTCTTCGGCACGCGCGGCCTCGTGAAGGTGCGCGGTACGATCGACGGGCACCCGTTCCGCAGCTCGTTCATGGCCCTCGGGGACGGCACGCACATGCTGCCGGTGAAGGCCGAGACGCGCGCCGTGATCGGCAAGCAGGCCGGCGACACCGTCACGGTCAAGCTGACCGAACGCCTCGCGCGCTAGCTCTTTCTGATCCCCTCGCCCCGCGAAGCGGGGAGAGGGTTAGGGTGAGGGGCGCCAGCTACGCGCCCGGCGCACCCACGAAACCGGTATGCCGATCTCGGCCGGGCCGGACGACCCGCCCCCGCGACCAGGCGTCGGGTAGATCGGATCGGCGACGGCGCTTCTCGGAAGGCGTTCTTCGAGCTGGCTGGCTGCCCACTTCGCCAGGACCAGAGCATCGGGGTGCAGGAAGGGACGCTTGGCGACGAACAGCGTCCAGCGATCGTTGATGCGCGCGCTGATCCGGCAACCGCCGGGGATGCGATCGTCGTAGTGATCCTGGTGAGACAACCACCAGGTGGACATGGCGAGGTGGTACGTCTGCGTGTCCGCGTCGTAGAGCTCGACGAGCGCCTCGAGCGCGCCCTTCAGCGCGTCGGCGATCTCTTTTGCGTCGTCGGACGGGACGAACTTGTCGACCATGGCGCGGAATCCTACGTCCGCGCGCCAGCGCTGTCTTTCACGATCGCGCGGCCGTCGCCACAAGGCGGCGCCTCGCGTTATCCTGGCAATCGATGCCCGACATCGAGAAGCGGCCGTCGCTCGCGAAACGCATCGCGTCGGCATCGTGGCGCGACCTGCTGGTCGTCGGGTTGCCGACGGCCCTCGTCATCGGGGCCGCCGTCGGCGTCGCCATCAAGGCCGCCAGCTTCGCGCCGCCGAAGACGATCCGCTTCATCAGCGGCCCGGACGGCAGCAGCTTCCGCAACCAGGCCGAGAAGTATCAGAAGATCCTGGCCCGCGACGGCGTGAAGCTGGAGATCCTCCCGTCGCGCGGCGCGATCGACAACCTCGACAAGCTGGCCAACCGCGCCGCGAAGGTCGACGTCGGGTTCGTGCAGGGTGGGCTCGCCGAGGGGCGCGACCTGCCGCACCTCGTTTCGCTCGGCAGCGTCTACCCACAGCCGCTCATGATCTATTGCCGCAGCAACGAGCCGGTCGAATTGCTGTCGGAGCTGAAAGGCAAGCGCCTGGCCATCGGTCCGGAGGGGAGCGGGACGCGCGTGCTGGCGCTGAAGCTGCTGAAGGCCAACGAGATGGACGGGCCACCGACGGTGCTGCACGAGCTGGCCGGCGACGAGGCCGCCAAGGAGCTGCTGGCCGGCAAGATCGACGCCGCGTTCCTGATGGGCGACTCGGCGACGCAGACGGCGATGCGGAGCCTGCGCGAGCAGCCTCACATCCAGTTGATGAGCTTCCGTCAGGCGGAGGGCTACCTGCGCAAGTTCCGGTTCCTTTCGAAGCTGACGCTGCCCGAAGGCGCGATGGACCTCGGCAAGAACTATCCGCCGCGCGCGATGACGCTGATCGGGCCGACCGTGGAGCTGGTCGCGCGCGACGATTTACATCCCGCGCTGTCGGACCTGCTGATCCGCGCCGCGCGCGAGGTTCACGGATCGCCCGGGATGTTCCGCAACGCGGGTGAGTATCCGGCCCCGCTGGCGCGCGACTTCCCGATCAGCGCCGACGCCGAGCGCTACTACAAGTCGGGTGAGCAGTTCCTCTACAAGCGGCTGCCGTTCTGGCTGGCGAGCCTGGTCGATCGGCTGCTGGTGCTGCTGCTGCCGCTGCTGGTCGTGATCGTGCCCGCGACGCGCCTGGCGCCGGCCGTCTACCGCTGGCGGGTGCGTTCGCGCATCTACCGCTGGTACGGGGCGCTGATGGCGATCGAGCGCGAGATGCGCGGCGACCACACGCCCGAGGAGAAGGAGGCGATCCGCACGCGCCTGGACGCCATCGCCAACGCGGTCAGCGACTTGAAGACGCCGCCGTCGTTCGCCGACCAGCTCTACGTCCTGCGCGACCACGTCGCCGCCGTCCGCCGCCGCCTCGACGTCGCGGCGGCAAGCTGAGGGGGCGGGCGATGTCGCGCGTGGTTCACGTCATCCCAGGCGAGACAGCTGCAGGAAGCTTCAGGCTGTCCGGAATAGCGGCCGATGTGAAGGATGTGCTGACGCTCCAGGATGCGCTTTCTTGCGGACCATTGTTGCCAATCACGGATGTTCCGTCGTGGGCAGGTCAGCGGCGATCGTACTGGCGAGAGCTCCTGAGCGTTGAAGACCACGATCTCGGTCGAGAAGATTTGTACTCGAATTCATCTGAAATCCTGGCAGGCGACGAGATCGTTCTGTGGCTCGGCGTCGACCTTGCCGAGCAGATCGCGCAGGCCTGGCTGCCGGCGTTTCTGGGAGCGCTCGACGTTCGCGATCGCGTCCTGAAGATCGTTCAGTTTGTGCGCGGTCAGAGGATGGAGATCGTCGGCCTCGGAATGCTCAACCCCCAGCAGATCGCCGCGCATCCTCCGCCTGTCACAGTGACGGGCCGGCATCTCGCTGAGCTGGATCTCGTCTGGCGGGCGTTGACGTCCTCGGAACCGACGGCGCTGGTTGACTACCTGCGGGCGTCGTCCGAATTCCCATTCCTCGGGCGAGCTCTCAACGAAGGACTCATGCGCTATCCCGACGCAGACTCAGGATTGAACGAATGGGAAGTCCGGATCCTGCGAGCCGTGAGCCGGGGCGGACCGAAGGCCGCGCGCGTGATCGGTGATGCGTTGATCGACGGTTACGAATCGCTGCGGGCAGGGACAGGTGGGCGCGATCAGGTGGGCGACTTCTGGCTGTTCGCGCGCATGCTTCGGCTTGGCGATCCGAAGCTGTCGGAGCCGGCGCTCGAGATCACCGGCTCGCGCGTGGAATATCGGGACACCGAGGTCCGCCTGACGCCGTTCGGTCAGCGCATCCTCGACGGGAAGGCGAACTTCGTCGACGCGAACGGCATCGACGATTGGGTGTTCGGCGTGCACCTGCAATCCGAAGCCGGCCGCGTCTGGTTCCATCGTGACGGCAACTTGATTCGGCGATAGTCGTGGAGAAGCCGAGGCCGTACTCGCTGCGCGCGCTGGTCTTCGGGCGGGGCCGCCGGGACACCGTCATCTGGATCGTGGGGCTGGCGATGGCGGTGTTCGCGATCTGGCGCGCGGCGAAGACGGGCACCGGCTGGGCGGGCGCGATCGGCGTCGCCGTCATGGTCTTGATCTACACGTTCGGGCCGTGGATGAAGCCGTTGCAGGAGCGCAACGAGGCCGCGCGTCGCAAGCGGGTGCACGGAACCGTGACGGTCGACGACTGGGGCGTCACGCGCGTGTGCGACGACCTGCGTGAGGCGGTGGCGTGGAAGGATCTCGCCTGGGTCGCCATCCGGACGACCGCCGAGGGGCCGTGGCACGAGGACTTTTTCTATCTACTCGGTGACGCCAACGGCAAAGGGGTCGTCGTGGCCAACTGCCTCGCGACGGAGCTGAACCTGCTGGCGACCCTGCAAGAACGCTTGCCCGAGCTCGACAACATGCAAGTCGCGCTCGCGTCGGGCTCGACGACCGACGCCATGTTCACGATCTGGAAGCGCCCCGATTCGCCCGCTTCGCCGCCGCCCGCGGCGATGAACTGAGCGGGTGTAGGATCGCGGGCAAGTCGTGGATGCAAACAATTTGCTGAAGGCAGCATTACCGGGCGCGATCGTGGGCGTCATGGTCTACGTCTTCAGTACGATCGCTGGTCCGCGCATCGGGCCGGGCTGGCAGGACATCCTGCAGGGCGGGGCATTCTTCGTCGGGCTGATCTGGATTGCGATCAGCGTCTCGCGAGCGGCCCGGCGCGCCAAGACGAAGCGCGACTGAGGCGCTATTGCCCGCAGCTGCAGCACCGCGAAAGGCGCCGCGACCGGCCACTTCATATGCGACGAGTATTGATCGTGTCCGGTTCAGGTTGACCTGGACATGCGTTCAGTGTCAGGCTCGTTGGGATGTCGTCTCGGCCTGCGCTCGATCCGGCTCTGCTCTCGCACCTCGTCACCGCGCAACGTCTGGAGGAGAGGCGGGGCCGGCGCGGCAGCGGTATCCCGGCGCTCGACCGTCTGCTGGGGGGCGGCTGGCCGCGGGCGGCGCTGTGCGAGCTGACCGGCCGGCGCTCGTCGGGACGGACCGCGATTCTGTACGCGGCGCTGGCGCGCGCGCTGGCGGCGGGCGAGGCGGCGGCGCTGGTCGACGTCGGCGGCGGGCTGGATCCGCGCTACGCGCTCGCTGCCGGGGTCGCGCTTTCGCGCCTGCTCTGGGTTCGCTGCGCCGCCGACCTGGCGGCGAAGGCGGCCGACCTGGTGCTGGGCGCGGGCGGCTTCGATCTGATCGCGCTCGATCTCGGTGACGAACGGCCGCGCCTGCCGGCGGCCGGTTGGATCCGGTTCAAGCATGGGGCCGAGAAGCAGGGGACGACGCTGCTGGTCGCCGCGCCGGCGCGCGCCGCGGGATCGTGCGCGGCGGCGGTCGTCGAGCTTTCGCCGGGGGCGCCGCGGTTCGTCGCGGACGGCGCGCCGCTGTTCGCGGGCGTGCAAGCACGGGCGGTGCGGGGGCGGGGCGCGCACGAGCACGCCGGGCCGGAGTCGGAGGAGGCGCGATGCGCATCGCTTGCGTTTTCGTGCCGCAGCTAGCGCTGCAGGCGGTGCTGCGCCGGACGCCCGATGCGCGCGGCGTGCCGGTGGCGGTGCTGGAGGCCCCCCCTCTCCCTAACCCTCCCCCCGCAGGCGGGGGGAGGGGATCAGAGAGCAACGGGGGGAGGGGATCAGAAAGTGGGGGGAGGGGATCGGACAAGGCGCGCGGCAGACGTGTGGCGCGCGTCGTCGAATTTTCGCCCGAGGCGCGGCGGGAAGGCGTGCGCGCCGGCATGACGGGCGCACAGGCCGCGGCGGTCTGCGCCGGGCTGCGCCTGCTGACCGTCACCGCCGCCGATCGCGAGGCGGCGGCCGCGGCGCTGGCCGATGTCGGTTATGCGTTCGCGCCGCGCATCGAGCGCGCGGGCGAGCGCATCTTCTTCGAGACCGAAGATCTGGCGCGCCTCTACCCCGCGGGCGAGACGGCGATCGCGCAGGCGGTGCAGGCGGCGGCGGCGCGCGTCGGGCTCGGCGTGCGCGTGGCCATCGCGGCCTCGAAGGGGGTGGCGCGGCTGGCGACGCGGGCGCGCGAGATCGCGCTGGTGCCGACGGCGGCCGGGCCGGCGCGGGCGGCGCTCGCGTCGATCCCCGTCGAGACCCTGGCCGAGGACGACGCGGCGCTGGCGGCGGCGTTCCGGCGCTGGGGGCTGCGCACGGCGGGCGACGTGGCGGCTCTGCCGATCGACGCGGTCGGTTTGCGCCTGGGCCCGACCGGCGCGCGCGCCGGCCGGCTGGCGCGCGGCGAGGACGACGAGCCGTTCGTGCCGCGGTTGCCCGACGACGCGCTGGAGGAGGCGATCGAGCTCGACTATCCCGTCGCCGAGCTGGAGCCGTTTTCGTTCGTGCTGCGCGGCCTCGTCGATCGGGCGCTGGGGCGGCTGCGCGAGCGCAGCCTGGCGTGCGCCGGGGTGACGCTGCGGCTGGCGCTCGACCCGCGGGGCGTCGACGTGCGCACGGTGCCGATCGCGGCGCCGACCGGCGACGCGGCGACGCTGCTGCAACTCGCGCGTCTGGATCTGGCGCGGCGGCCGCCCGCGGCGCCGATCGTCGGCGTGCGACTGCTGGCGCTGCCGGCGCGCGTGCGGGCCACGCAGCTCGACATGCTCCGCCCAGCCGGGCCGGCGCCCGATCGGCTGGCCGCGACCATCGCGCGGCTGGCGGCGCTGGTCGGCCCCGACAACGTCGGCGCGCCGGCGATCGAGGAGACGTGGCGGGAGGAGGCGGTGGGGGTCGTGCCCCTCACCCTCACCCTCTCCCCGCTGCGCGGGGAGAGGGGATCAGAGCAGGCGCGGTTGACGATTCGCAGGCGGCGGCCGCCCGAGGAGATCGAGATGCTGATCGATCGGGAGGGGCTGGCGGCGTTTCGGGGGCGCGAGACGACGGCGCGCGTGCTGGTCGCCGCCGGGCCGTATCGCCTGTCGGGCGAGTGGTGGAAGGAGGAGCACGGGTTCAGCCGCACGTACTGGGACGTGCACGCGTCGGACGGCGCCGTCTACCGCGTTCACCAGGACGGGCGCGACGGGCGCTGGTACCTCGATGGGTATTACGACTAGACCCGATTACGTCGAGCTGCGCTGCCGATCGGCGTTCAGCTTTCTCGACGGCGCGTCGCTGCCCGAGGATCTGGTGGCAGCGGCGGCGACCGGCGGCCACGACACGCTGGCGCTCGCCGATCGGGACGGCGTCTACGGTGCGCCGCGCTTCTTCGCGGCGGCGCGCAAGGCCGGCCTGCGCCCCATCGTCGGCGCGGAGATCACGCTCGCGGCTGGTGCGGCGCCCGTGCTGTTGCTGGTCGAGGATCGGCGCGGTTACCAGAACCTCTGCCAGCTGATCACCGCCGCCAAGACCGGGAAGCAAAAGTCGGATCCGGTCGACGCGGCTGTCGATCTGCTGGCCGCGCACGCGGGCGGGTTGACCGTGCTCGCCGGCGCCGCCCCGCGCGCCGATCTGCCCGCGCTGATCGACATCTTCGGGCGTGAGCGCGTCTGGTTGGAGGTGCAGCGTCACTTCGACGCGGCCGAGGCCCACCGCAACCGCGACGTGCGGGCGCAGGCGGAGGCGCTGGGCGTCGGCGTGGTGGCGACCAACGACGTCCGCTACGCCACGCCGCTGCAGCGGAGCGTGCACGACGTGTTGACGTGCGCGCGCGAGAAAGCGACCGTCGACGAGATCGGACGGCGGCTGGCGCCGAACGCCGAGCGCTGGCTGAAGCCCTCGCGCGAGATGCAGCTTTTGTTTCGCGACATGCCGGCCGCCGTGCGCGCGACGCGCGCCATCGCCGAGCGCTGCGCGTTCACGCTCGCCGATCTCGGCTACGTCTTCCCCGACTACGACGTGCCGCCGGGCGAGACGCAGCAGAGCTTTCTCGAGAAGCTCGCCTGGGCGGGCGTCGACGATCGCTACGACGCGGACGACGAGATCCGGCCCAAGGTGCGTCGCCAGCTGGCGCGCGAGCTGGGCATCATCGATCGCCTCGGCCTGGCCGGGTACTTCCTGATCGTCTGGGACATCGTCCAGTTCGCGAAGTCGCGCGGGATCATGGTGCAGGGGCGCGGGTCGGCCGCGAACTCCGCCGCCTGCTTCGTCCTCGGGATCACCGCCGTCGATCCGGTCCGGATGGATCTGCTGTTCGAACGTTTCCTGTCCGAAGAGCGCGTCGCCGCCGCCGACAACGCGGCCGATCGGATGCCCGACATCGATCTGGATCTGCCCTCGGGCGATCAGCGCGAGCTGGTGATCCAGCACGTCTACGAAAAATACGGCGCCCGCGGCGCGGCCATGACCGCGAACGTGATCACCTACCGGCCGCGCATGGCGGTGCGCGACGCGGGGCGGGCACTCGGGCTCGCCGAGGAGCAGCTGAACCGCATCGCGCGCCATCTGCCGACCTGGTTGATGGCGGGCGACGAGCCGCTGGAGACGCACCTGGCGGCGGCCGGCTTCCCGCCCACCGGGCACCGGAACCGCCTGATCGCCGAGGTCGCGCGCGCTCTTCTGAACCTGCCGCGGCACCTCGGCCAGCACTCGGGCGGCATGGTGATCGCGGCCGGCCGCCTGGACGCGGTCGTGCCGCTGGAGCCGGCCAGCATGCCGGGGCGGGTGGTCGTGCAGTGGGACAAGGACGACTGCGCCGATCTCGGCATCGTGAAGGTCGACCTGCTCGGGCTCGGGATGATGGCGGTGCTGGAGGAGGCGGTGCCGATGATCCGGCGCCACGAGGGGGTGACGATCGACTACGCGAAGCTGCCCGCCGACGATCCGAAGGTTTACGGCATGCTGCGCGCGGCCGACACGGTCGGCGTGTTCCAGGTCGAATCGCGGGCGCAGATGGCGACGCTGCCGCGCATGAAGCCGACGCACTTCTACGACCTGGTCGTCGAGGTGGCGATTATCCGGCCCGGCCCGATCGTCGGCAAGATGGTCAACCCTTACCTCGAACGCCGCAACGGCCGCGAGACGGTGCGCTACCCGCACCCGTCGCTGGAGCCGATCCTGAAGCGGACGCTGGGCGTGCCGCTGTTCCAGGAACAGCTGATCAAGATGGCGATGACGGCGGCGGGCTTTTCGGGCGGTCAGGCCGACGAGCTGCGGCGCGCGATGGGGTTCAAGCGATCGCAGGAACGCATGAACACGATCGAGGGCGCGCTGCGCGCGGGCATGGCGCGAAACGGAATCCACGGCGGCGCCCAGGACGAGATCATCCAGGGGATCAAGTCGTTCGCGCTTTACGGTTTCCCCGAATCGCACGCGGCGTCGTTCGCGCTGCTCGCGTACGCGTCGGCGTACCTCAAGGCATACCACCACGCCGCGTTCACGGCGGCGCTGCTGAACGCCTGGCCGATGGGCTTCTATCACCCGGCCACGCTGGTCACCGACGCCGTCCGCCACAATGTCGAGCCGCGGCCGATCGATGTCGCGCGGTCGGGGTGGCGTTGCGACGTCGAGGACGGCGGGCGGGCGCTGCGGCTCGGGCTGCGCTACGTGTCGGGCCTGCGCGAGGAGACCGGCAAGCGGATCGAGGCGGCGCGGGCGGCGGCGCCGTGGACGTCGCTGGCCGACTTCGCGGCGCGCGCGCAGCCGAACGAGCGCGAGCTGGCGACGCTGGCCGAGGTGGGCGCGCTGGCGGCGCTGGGCGGCACGCGCCGGCAGGCGCTCTGGCAGGTCGACGCCATCGGCAAGTCGGGGCCGCTGTTCGCACATGCGCCTGCCAACGACGTCGCCGCCGCGCCGCTGCCCGAGATGACCGCCGAGGAGGAGATGGCGGCCGACTTCCACGCCGGCAGCATCACGACCGGGCCGCACCCGATCACGTTCGCGCGCGCGGCGCTCGATCGGCGCGGCGTCACGCGCGCCGCCGACCTCGGCCGCGTCGCCAACGGCCGGCGCGCGGCGATGGCGGGCGTCGTCATCGTTCGCCAGCGCCCCGGCACAGCCAAGGGCTTCGTGTTCATCACGCTCGAGGACGAGACCGGATTCGCCAACGCCATCGTGACGCCACAGCGCTTCGCGAAGCACAAGCACGTGATTGTTGCGTCGCATTCACTGGTTATCGAAGGCGTCGTCCAGAACCTGGATGGCGTCGTGTCGATCAAGGCCGATCGGTTCATGGAACTGGGGGGCGACGCTGGCACCGTCGACATCTCGCACGACTTTCATTGAAGCGCCGGGGTGATCCCTGAATTGAAAACGTCAGCCGACGGATTACATGTGACGGTCACATCGCGCGTGTTAGAGAAAAAAAGCGCGCGCGATCGGCAGTCTGAAAACAAAAAGGGGTCCGATGGCGAAGACGAACGGTGCGGGCAAAGGGACCGTCGCAAAATTGGCCAAGGCCCCCAGCGGCATCCAGGGGTTGGATGAGATCACGGGTGGCGGGCTTCCTAAAGGACGGCCCAGCCTCGTCTGCGGCGGGCCGGGCTGCGGCAAGACGCTGCTGGCGATGGAGTTTCTGGTGCGCGGTGCGACCGAGCACGGCGAGCCCGGCGTCTTCATCGCGTTCGAGGAGACCTCCGATGAGCTCACTGCCAACGTCCGCTCGCTCGGGTTCGACCTCGACAAGCTGGCCGAGCAGAAGAAGCTGCTCATCGATCACGTCATCCTCGAGCGCAACGAGATCGTCGAGAACGGCGAATACGACCTGAACGGGCTCTTCATCCGGCTCGGCTACGCGATCGACTCGATCGGCGCCAAGCGCGTCGTCCTCGACACCATCGAGACGCTGTTCGGCGGCTTCGCCAACCAGGCCATCCTGCGCGCCGAGCTGCGGCGCCTGTTTCGCTGGCTGAAAGACAAGGGCGTCACCGCGATCATCACGGCCGAGCGCGGTGAAGGGACGCTGACCCGCCAGGGCATGGAAGAGTACGTGTCCGACTGCGTGATCCTGCTTGATCACCGGGTGACCGATCAGGTGTCGACGCGCCGGCTGCGCGTGGTGAAGTATCGCGGCACGGCGCACGGCAGCAACGAGTACCCGTTCCTGATCGACGCGGAGGGTTTCTCCGTCCTGCCCATCACGTCAGCCGGGCTCGACCACGTCGCGTCCGACGAGCGGGTCTCGACCGGCGTCGCGCGCCTGGACGCGATGCTGGGCGGAGCGGGACTTTACCGGGGCAGCAGCGTTCTCGTCAGCGGCACCGCGGGGACCGGCAAGAGCAGCCTCGCCGCGCAGCTCGCCAAGGAATCCTGCGCGCGCGGCGAGCGTTGCCTCTACTTCGCCTTCGAGGAGTCCGAGAGCCAGATCGTCCGCAACATGGGATCGATCGGGATCGATCTGCGTCCCTGGATCAAGAAGGGCATCTTGCGTTTCGTCGCCGCGCGTCCGAGCGGGGGCGGGCTGGAGACGCACCTGGCGCTGATGCACAGGCGGATCAAGGAGTTTCAGCCGCGCATGGTGGTCGTCGATCCGATCAGTAACCTGGTCGACGCGGGAGTCATGCGGGACGCGACGTCGATGTTGATGCGCCTGATCGATTTCCTGAAGACCGAACAGATGACCGCCGTGCTGACATCGCTGACAAAGGGCGGCGATCAGCGGGAGGAGACCGAGGTCGGCATCTCGTCGCTGATCGACAGCTGGCTGATGCTCCGAGCCATCGAGATCGGCGGCGAGCGCAACCGGGGTCTCTACGTCCTCAAGTCGCGCGGCATGGCGCACTCGAACCAGATCCGCGAATTCCTGCTGACGTCGCGGGGGATCGATCTGCTGGACGTCTACGTGGGCGAGCAGGGCGTGCTGACGGGATCGATGCGGATCTCGCAGGAGGCGCGCGAACGGGTCGCCGAGGAGGACCGGGTCCGTGACGCTGATTCGAAGCGACGCGCGTCGGATCGCCGGCGACGGGCGCTGGAGGCGCAGATCGCGGTCCTGCGCGCGGAGCTGGAAGGTGAAGAGGACGGCGGGCGGCGGGCGGTGGCCGGCGAGCGCGATCGGCTGACCCGGCGGAGGGAGGATCGAGACGACATGGCGCGCAGCCGGAAGGCCGACGCCGGCAAAGAAGCCACGAATGGGCGCGGTGGCGTCCGGACAGGAGCACGAA
>Ga0066903_100000031_pt1 | contig 56011 bp, 47 predicted proteins | sample PanSoiMetaGPlot1_FD_67491 | JGI IMG/M metagenome (GOLD analysis project Ga0066903, IMG submission 67491) | Tropical forest soil microbial communities from Panama analyzed to predict greenhouse gas emissions - Panama Soil - Plot 1 (version 2) | ecosystem: Environmental > Terrestrial > Soil >... | reverse complement strand
TTCCGAGGGATAACCCGTTCGTCGGACGCGCCGGCTATCTACCGGAGATCTACACGCTCGGTCAGCGCAACCAACAGGGCTTGGTGGTGAATCCCGTGACCGGCGAGCTATGGGCGAGCGAGCAGGGACCGAACGGCGGAGACGAGATCAACGTCATCAAAGCGGGACGCAACTACGGCTGGCCGATTGTCAGCTACGGTCGTCAGTACGCCGGGCCGAACCAGTCGGAAATCCCGTACAAAGAGGGAATGGAGCTGCCGATCGTCTTCTGGGTGCCGTCGATTGCGACCTCGGGCATGACCTTCTACACAGGCGACAAGTTTCCCGCCTGGAAGAACAGTTTGTTCGTCGGAGCGATGCGGCAGGGTGAGATCGACCGTACCGGCCACATCGAGCGGATCGTCTTCAACGACAGGTGGGAGGAGATCCGGCGCGAGCAAATGCTGAACGACCTGCACCAGCGCATACGAGACATCCGTCAAGGTCCGGACGGGTTGCTCTACGTATTGACCGACGAGGACCCCGGCGCACTCCTCAGGATCGATCCGTCACCATAGCCTCTCCCACGATTGCGGCTCCCTGTATGTGGAGTTGACCACGTTCCGGCGCCGCGCCGCCGTCGGAGTCAACTCCAGTTCCAGGAAATCCCTTCACGGGAGCAGCGCACGGAAATCACGAAACGAGACACACGAAGCATATGGCGTCCTCGCAGGCGCAAACCGGGCGCGTGTTCAAATCGTTGTGAGGAGGCGAAGGTCGACAGCGATTGACTGTAAGAGAGCAGCCCTGCCGCTTCAATTCACATCTGTGTGAATTCTCGGACGGCCCAGTCGAGAAAAGGCTTCAGGTCACCTTCTGACTTGTTACATCGTTGTGACCGCGCTCGGGCGCAGCGATTGCAACCGTTGCGGTCGAGTCGCTCACGATTGATGAGGCGAGCAGGAGGCACGATGGCATTGACGCTCAACGACGTGCGACGCATTGCCAGAGACGAGGCTGAGCGAGAACACTCGAATCTGGAGGTGATCGGCGCTGTGCCGGCAGAAGGAGAGTCGACGCGCTACACGGAGCTCGTGCTGACAGTCCGCGGGTGCGACCAGAAACCGTGCCGGCTGATTGTTGGTCTCAACCGCGAGGCAACAGAAGCGGAGCTCCGCGCGTCGGTTCGAGGCCGCCTGCGCGAGCACCTGCTGGAACATCGGAGCGCGGACAAACCAGTGGCGGAACACCTGCGGACGAAGCGGTGAAAGACGAGGTTCGTTCGCGTCGAGCACCCGATGTGTGCTCCGAATTGCCACATTTCCTGGCGTTTCGGGCCTGACGACGTCATGAACTAGAATCCGCGCTCGAGTGAGTCCAATCGATCGACGTGAGTTTCTGTCAGGCACCATGGGCGCGGCGATTCTGTCGGCGCTGCCCGCGGGGCTCCTCGCGCAGTCTGCACGCCCACCGCACGCCGAGGGCTGGGACGCGGGACGCGTGCGCCACCTGCTGCCCACGGTCAGCGACACCCGGGTCCTCATCAAGGCGTCCTTCACGCGGGCGCTTGCGTCGCCGCCGGTGCTCCGTATCGGCGCCCGATCGGTCACAGGCCGCCGAAACGACACGCGCGGCGAGTTCTGGCAGTTCCACGCCGACGGACTGCAGCCCGGACGCCGGCACACGCTTTCGCTCTCGGCGGCGGGCGCGTCTCTCTGCGAACCGTGGACGCTATCGACATTCCCGGCGGCCACGGCGCGGCCCGGGCGGTGCCGGATCCTCTTCTACACCTGCGCGGGCGGCCACGACGCGATGGGATTCGTGCCGGCGGCGACGCGCAATCGTCTGCTGCGCCGCGCGCTGTCGTTCGCGCCCGACGCCGTTGTCGCGAACGGTGATCATGTCTACTGGGATCTCCTCGCTCCGCGCGCCAGCCGCGGTCTCGGCGCGTCGCCCGAGGCCAGTCGCATCGCCGGCACATTCACGCGATCGGCCGTCGTCTTCGGGGGCACGAACGAAACAGTCCTCCTCAAGGCGGCCGGCCCGCAGATCCTGCCGGTCTATGGCACTGACTTCCGATCGACGCCGGTGTTCTTCCTGCAGGACGACCACGACTACTTCGAGAACGACGAGGCGACGGACGACATCATCACGTTCCCACCTTCGTGGTTCATGCTGCAACTCGCGCGCGCCACGCAGCGTCTGTACTATCCCGAGTTCCTGCCAGACGCGACGCGGCCGGCAAGCCTGCCGTGGTCGTCTTCCGGGGATCGCATCGCAGGATTGTCGGAGAGCTTCGGCACGCTGCGTTTCGGTCGCCTCGTGGAGATCGCGCTCTACGACGTGCGCCGGACGATGACTCTGGCGGGACCGAGCGCAGTGTTCGTGGATCCGGAGGTCGAAACGTGGTTGCGCGCACGCGCCGCGGCTCCGGAGGCGACGCACTTCGTCCACGTGCCGTCGAACCCTCCGGGTTGGAGCGCCGGGAAGTGGGGCGAGTGGTATCCCGACGTACTCGGCGCCGACAACCGTCTCACGACGACGTCACCGAAACCGTACTGGCAGGAAGGCTGGCTCAAGCAGCACGACCGCCTCATGGCGTCGCTCGCGACGATGACCGCTCGCGCACCGCTCGTCGTCAGCGGCGATCTCCACGCAGTCGCGCTCGGCCGGATGCTCCGCTCCGGCTCGCTCGACATGACCGCTCATCCGATCACCGTCGCGCTGGCGGGGCCTATCGGCACCGGCGACAGCCTTTGGCCGTCAGCGTTCCGCGGCGTGGGTGCGACGGCGCCAGCACACGTCGACATGCGGGAAGAGATCAAGCCAATCGAGCGCCATGGGTTCCTGCTCGCCGATTTCCTGCCAGATCGAATCGCGCTCCGCTTCTTCTCGTGGGATATCAAGAAGCAGACCCCCGAGGCGATTGATACGCTCGAACCATTCCATACGACGGAACTGCCGAGGCCGACCTAGCGCCCGATAAGATACGTAAGCAGACAGGAGCGTTACATGCGCACTCGATTCGTGTTGAGTGGTGTCATCGCGGCGACCATGGCGGCCACGGCGGTGATCGGGGGCGTGGCGCAGAGCGGATCCGCAGGAGCGCGCCAGATGACGTTCACAGAGGACGTCGCGCCCATCATCTTCAACCACTGCACGTCGTGCCATCGGCCGGGCGAGGCGGCTCCGTTCGCGCTCCTGAGCTACGCCGACGTGCGGCCGCGGGGGCGAAGCATTGCGCTCGCGACCCGTGCCAGGCAGATGCCGCCCTGGAAGGCCGAGACTGGTGACTTCGCGTTCCAGGGCGACAGACGCCTCACGGATGCCGACATCGACGTGATCGCGCGATGGGTCGACGCGGGCATGCCGCAAGGCGATCCCGCGAAGCTGCCGCCGCTGCCGAAGTTCACCGATGGCTGGCAGCTTGGCGAACCCGACCTCGTCGTTCGGATGCCCGAGGGGTTTGCGGTTCCGGAGAGCGGACGCGACATCTACCGGAACTTCGTGCTGCCGCTCAACCTGCAGGACGATGTGTGGGTGAAGGGCGTCGACTTCCGTCCGTCCGCACGAAGCGTCGTGCATCACAGCCTTTTCTTCCTCGACGCCACCGGCGCGGCGCGACAACTCGACGAGCGCGATCCGCTGCCGGGCTACAACGGCGGCATGGGCGGCGGTCTCGCGCTGTCGCGTGGTCGCCTTGGCCTCGCGGGGCGGGGCGGACGTGGAGCGGCGGCGGCGGGCGTTCGCGGCTCGAGCGCGGGCTCCACGCTGGGCGGGTGGGCGCCGGGCGCGCAGCCGCATCTACTGCCCGACGATCTGGCGTTCTTCGTACCCAAGGGCTCGGACCTCGTCCTCTCGACGCATTTCCATCCGTCCGGCAAGGCCGAATCGGAGGCGTCCACTGTCGGTCTGTACTTCGCGAAGACGGCGCCGACGAAGACGTTCACCGCCATCCAGCTGCCGCCCGTCTTCGGGTTCCTGGCCGGCCTCGACATTCCCGCCGGCGAGAACCGTTATTCGATCTCCGACTCCTTCGAGATTCCCGTCGACGTCAAGGCTTTCGGCGTTTCGGCGCACGCCCACTACATCGGCAAGACCATGACGATGAAGGCGACGCTGCCTGACGGCGAGACGCGGACGCTGCTGTCTATCCGCGACTGGGACTTCGGCTGGCAGGAGCAGTATCTGTTTTCGAGTTATGCCGCGCTGCCGGCGGGCACGCGGCTGGATGTCACCGTCACCTACGACAACTCCGCAGCCAACCGGCGCAACCCGTCCAGCCCGCCGAAGCGCGTCACATGGGGTGAACAGTCGACCGACGAGATGGGCAGCGTCACGCTGCAGGTGGTTGCAGCACGCGAGAGCGATCTGCCGCAACTCCAGCAGGCGGTCGCCGTGCACCTGCGCGACGCGGCGTTGAAATCGCCCATCGGCGCGCTGCTGCTCGGAGCACGCGGCGGCGCTGGAGAGCGTTGATGGGCACCGAAATAGTTTGCTGACGATTTACTTATTTGATGTAGAGTCAGCGGACTCGGCTACATACGGTTCATTTATGCGGTCACGGCGCACCGTCGGTCAGTTCACGACAACCTCGACCGCGACCCCGACCGTATCCGCACCCCGATCAACCTCTTCAGTAATAGCACCTGTCGAGCTTACCTTGCTCTTTGCGAGCGCCGATCCGGCTGCGAGCCGTGTGTTTGCGAGTGTCAGTCGAACCGGCATGAGCGCAGCCCTCGCCCGCACCGGAGTCGAGGCACTGGCGCTATCGAGTCGGCGCGCGTTCGATCTCGCGTTCATCGACGAGGAACTGGGTGACCGGAGAGGGCTCGAAGTCGCGCGTGTGCTCAGACAGCGAAGGCATTCGACGCCGTTCGTCCTGTTCGGGCATGACGTGCCGACGCAAACCACTGTCGAGGCGATGAAGCTCGGCGCGTCGATCGTGTTCAACAAGCCGCTGACTGTGCGGCACGTGGCGACCGCCATCGACGTCGCCCGCCTCGCCGGTGCGATCGGCGTCGGACGGGAGCGCCATTCGGCCTCGGCGCCACGGCCTGTCCTCACCGGGACCGGCGGCGATCGACTGGTTCCCGATCAGCCGCGATCGACGGTCGATCGGTGGGCCAGGCTTGTGCTGCGGGCATGCGAATCAGATGCGGACTTTCCCACGCTCGCGGCCTGGGCGACGTTTGTCGGCCTCAGTTACAGCAGCCTGTGTGAGTACTGCCGGCTGCTGAACCTGCAGCCGCGTGATGCGCGCGATTTCGCCCGTCTGCTGCGATCCGTCATCCGCGCACGACTGCAATCGTCGACGATCGTCGAAATGCTCAGCATCGGCGACCGCCGTACCCTTCAGGCGCTGCTCGCGCGAGGCGGGCTCGATCGACGCGACGTCGAGGCGGTGACGGTGGAATGGTTCCTCGATGCGCAGCAGTTCATCCCTCTGGACAATCCGGGCCTGATGGCGCTGAAAGCGCTCCTCCTTTCCTGATCCGGGACTTCAGCGCGCTCACGATTGCAGTCTCCGGTGTCAGGGCTGCTATTCAGCGATGTCGTGTCGCCGGTTCGCACGGCACGTCATCCGCGGGCACCGCGATAACCGGCGGTAGCGCGGGCGCCGGGTACGTATGCGGCAGTCGCGCGGCTCCGGGTGGCGGCGGCGGCACGGGCGGCGCCACGAATGGTGGCTCACTCACGTCGCCCGGCTCGAGAGGCTCGAGTGCGTCTCGCCATGTCGTCGTCGAGCCAGGCCCGAGATACATCCTCTGGTGAATGGTTCGATAGCCGGCCAGGTAGAGATCCAGTTCGTGCGGTCCGGGCGTCAACGGCAGGCGCTCGAAGAAACCGTTGAAGTCGTCGACAATCCCGGCGTAGTAGCCGTCGACGTAGACGGCGGCTTCTTTCGGCGTCACGAGTACGCGTACCTCCGCCCGCACGTCGAACACCGGAACGAAGAGACCCGGATACACGAACCGATTCCACCACGGATACGGACCGAAGAACGGGTCGTAAAAATAGCCGCCGACAAATACGACGACACCAGGCCTCGTCGGGCGATGGTGCCATTGGTCGGACGTCGAGGCGCTGACGCCTGCCCCGCAGGCAACGGCCGCCACCGCAAGCGAAGCGAGCCACCAGAGCGAGCGGTTCTTCCACATAGATCCTCCTGCGCAGAAGGCGGACGCTCTATATCTGCCTGACACGTGAGCACGAACGTTGCCATCGAGACGGTTCGGGTACGGTTGGTCAGTCTCGCTCGGCTGCCGGAATTCCGTCAGACGCATGAACGGTCTGCCGAATTACCACGTTCTTCGGCGGCAAGATTGATGCGTAGATCGCCCTATGGAATGGTGGGTCACGCCGCCGCACATGACGATGTCGTTCTCGCCGGTTTGAACAAGAACCAGGTGGAGGCTCGTCGGAAGACCTCTGGACCAAACGTCCTGCCTCGACCTCCGGCCGTGGCCATATGGCGAAGGCTGGTCGGCGAGCTGACGCACTTCTTCGCGGTCATGCTGTGGGTCGCCGGCGCTCTCGCCATCGCTGCCGGCATGCCACAACTCGGCCTCGCGATTTTCATCGTCATCATCCTGAATGGAGTGTTCGCCTTTCTGCAGGACTACCGTGCGGAAAAGGCTGGCGAGCGCCTTCGCGACTTGCTGCCGCGGCGCGTCTGGGTGATCCGCGACGGCAGGCGTCAGCGGGTCGACGGCAGCGAGCTGGTTCCAGATGATGTCGTGGTGGTTACGGCGGGCGATCGGGTTTCGGCCGACCTGCGCGTGACACGTGCAGTCGGACTGCTGCTCGACACGTCGACTCTGACGGGCGAGAGCGTGCCGACAACCGTGCAGCCAGGTGACACGATGTTCGCCGGCACGTTCGCAGTCGAAGGGGAGGGCGTCGGCGTCGTGACGGCGACCGGCGGTTCCACGCGCCTGGCGGCGATTGCACACTTGACCTCGTCGCGAGAGCGCCCACCAACGCCCCTTGCGAGCGAGTTGAACCGCCTCGTGCGGATCATCGCCTTGATCGCCGTAGCGACCGGCGTCCTGTTCCTGGCGGTGGCGGCAATCGTCGGTATCCGTCTCACCGACGCCTTTCTGTTTGCGCTGGGCGTCACGGTTGCCCTTGTTCCCGAGGGTTTGCTGCCGACCGTGAGTCTGTCCCTCGCCCTCGGCGCGCAGCGGATGGCCAGACGCGGCGCACTGGTCAGAAGGCTGGAGTCGGTCGAGACGCTGGGCTCCACGACGTTCATCTGCACGGACAAGACTGGAACGCTGACGCGAAACGAGATGGCGGTCACTGAGTTGTGGACGCCTCGCGGCACGGCATCGATTGGGAGCAGCGGCTACGACCCAACGGCAGGCCTCGAAATCGACCCGAATGTCCGGGCGGTGGTCAGAGAACTGGCGTGGGCAGCAGCTCTCCACGCGGACGGTCACGCCGTGCAACGCGCCGGACGATGGGTGGCCGAGGGCAATCATCTGGAGGTGGCGCTCGACGTGCTCGCGAGACGCCTCGCGGTCGGCGTTCACGCAATCGACAGCCCGGTGTCAGACGTGGCCCGTCGATTCCCGTTCGATCCGCGCCGCCGCCGAACGTCGGTGCTGGTCGGGAACCGCGCGATTGTGCGGGGCGCGCCCGAAGCGATCTTCGAGCGATGCGCTCAGGTCGGGGATGCCCGCGCCGCGATGTCGGAGATGGCCAGTCGGGGCCTGCGCGTCGTGGCGGTCGCCGATCGCTCGTTCGACGATCACCGCGTGCCGGCTTCCGCCGACGAAGTGGAGGTCGATCTCACACTGCTCGGGCTTCTGGGGATCGAAGATCCGCCACGGGCCGGAGTCGCACGTTCAATCGCGGCCTGCCGACGTGCCGGCATTCGCGTGGCCATGGTCACCGGCGATCACGCCGACACGGCGCGGGCGATTGGCCGTGACGTTGGCTTGTGGATGTCCGACGCGCTGATGTTCGAAGGCAAGGATCTGCCGTCGGACGACGAGATGCTCGGAGCACTGCTCGACCGCGACGGCGTCATCGTCAGCCGCGTCGCGCCGGAGGAGAAGCTGCGCATCGCGCGCGCGCTCCGCAAGCGAGGGCATGTGGTGGCGATGACCGGCGACGGCGTCAACGACGCGCCAGCGCTCCACGAGGCGAATATCGGTGTGGCGATGGGGTTTTCCGGAACCGACGTCGCGCGGGAAGCTGCCGATCTCGTTCTGCTCGACGACAACTTCGAGACGATTGTCGCGGCCATCGAGCAAGGACGAACCACGTTCGCCAATACGCGGCGATTCCTCACCTATCACTTGACCGACAACGTGGCCGAGCTCGCGCCGTTTGTGATGTGGGCGCTCTCCGGCGGTCGCTTCCCGTTGGCCCTTGGGGTGCTCCAGGTGCTGTGCCTCGACATCGGCACCGATATTCTTCCGGCCGTGGCGTTGGGCGCCGAACCGTCAACGCCCAGAGCGCTCGCCCAGCCACAGCGCGGTCGTCATCTTGTCGATGGGCGGCTGCTCGTGAGAGCCCTGGTGATTCTGGGCCTGACCGAAGCCATCGTCGAGATGGGGGCCTTTCTTGCGGTGCTCGCTTCAGAAGGCTGGCGCCCCGGAATGTCGTTTCGCACCGGCAGTACACTGCGTGCCGCCTCTGGCGCGGCGTTCACAGCCGTTGTCGCCGGCCAGACCGCGAACGCGTTCGCCTGCCGGAGCGCGACGCTCAGGCCCGGACAGCTGGGATGGCTTTCGAATCCTTTCCTGCTGTTCGCAGTGGCATGTGAGGCGGCGATGCTGGCTGCCTTCCTTTATCTGCTTCCCGCGGCGCGTCTCCTCGGACAAGCACCGCCCGGAGCCGTCGGATACGCAAGCGCCCTTCTCGCGATTCCCGCCGTGCTCATCGTCGACGCGATCTACAAGCGGCGCAGACCACGCGCGGCGCACTAGTTAACGGCGACGTGGTCGAGTCGTGCGAGGCGGCCCGGCATGTCGACGTGGCGCGATGACGTGATGGACGTCGTCGTCGAATGCGCGTCGGTACACCCCGTCAGGGGAGACCGACAGGAAATGCGCATCGACAAGCGCGTCGAGCACCGCCTTGCATATCGTGCGATCGATGCCGCAGAGGCGTTCGGCCTGCGGGACAGTCAGCCGCAGACCCGGCATCTCGAGGAACTCGCCGCGCAGCCGTTCGATCGCGCGCTGCATCATCGGGAGAGCTCGACTGTAAAACCTGGAGCGGAGCGAATCAATACAGATTGGCATTGACGAAGATTTGGCGAAATACTGACAAAAGGTGCGGCCAACCCCTTGCACTTTCGCATTCGGGATGTCGGGATGCCGGCAGACGACGAACGTGTCCAGGATTGTCGGGAAGGAAGTGCTCGCACCCGGAATCGTCCGGCTCTTTGTGGATGCCCCGCAGATTGCGCGGAGGCATCGCGCTGGACAGTTCGTCATCGTCCGGCTGCAGGATGGTGGCGAACGCATCCCGCTGACGATCGCGGACACCGATCTGCAGCAGGGAACGATTGCGCTGGTCGTTCAGGCGGTTGGCAAGACCACGCGCCAGTTGAACGCCCGCGCGGTTGGCGACGATATTCGAGATGTCGCTGGCCCCTTAGGGCGGCCTGCGAATGTGGGTCGCGTTCCCGAGCCTGTGTGTTGCGTGGCTGGGGGCATCGGCGCCGCGGTCATTCTCCCAATCGCTCGCTCCATCCATTGCGCCGGCGGCCGTTTGGTCGTCGTTCACGGCGCGCGCACCAAGGAGCTCGTCATCCTCGAGCGCGAATTGCGTGACACGGCGGACGAGTACCGTGTCACCACCGACGATGGCAGTTACGGGCGGCGAGGCCTGGTGACCGGGGTAGTCAACGATCTGCTGATCAGCAGGGCGCCGATTGGCCGCGTAATCGTCGCGGGGCCTGTCTCCATGATGCGAGCGGTCTGCGACATGACGCGGCCGGCCGCGATACCCACCGTCGCCAGCCTCAACCCCATCATGATCGACGGTACGGGCATGTGCGGCGGCTGCCGGGTGTCTGTGGGCGGCGCGTTGAAGTTCGCGTGTGTCGACGGCCCGGAGTTCGACGGCCACGAGGTCGACTTCGACGAGTTGATGGCTCGGTTGAGCGCCTTTCGTGAGCACGAGTGGGTTGCTATGGGGCAGGCAGGGTGAACGGCGATGGCGAAACGGATCATCCAAGGCGTCAGGACGCCGATGCCGACACTCGAGGCCAGTACGCGGCGTCACACGTTCGCCGAGGTTGAGACCGGCTACACCGTCGCGCTTGCGCAGCAGGAGGCCGATCGCTGCGTTCAATGCCGGAATCAGCCGTGCGTGGCGGTTGTCCGGTCGGGATCGACATCCCGACGTTCGTCCGGCAGGTCGCTCAGGGAGACGTGGCCGCCGCGTATCACACGATCACGCTCAGCAATTTGCTTCCGTCCGTCTGTGGTCGTGTGTGCCCGCAGGAGTCGCAGTGCGAAAAGCGATGCACGCTTGCCGTGAGATTCGAGCCGGTCGCCATTGGCCGCATCGAGCGGTTCGTCGGCGACGAAGCCGCTCGTCTCGGCTTGACGGCCGGCGAGTGCGGGCGCTCGAACGGCCACCGCGTGGCCGTTGTGGGGTCCGGGCCGGCCGGGTTGACGGTTGCCGCCGATCTGGCGCGGAGCGGGTTTGCCGTGACGGTCTTCGAAGCGCTCCACACGGCGGGCGGCGTACTCGCCTACGGCATTCCGGAGTTCAGATTGCCCAAGGCGATCGTCGAGCGCGAGATCGCCAACCTCGAGCGGCTCGGAGTCGAGATCCGTCTCAATCAGGTCATTGGATGCATCTACGAGATGGACGAACTGTTCACCGATCTCGGCTTCGACGCGGTCTTTGTCGGCACCGGAGCGGGATTGCCGACTCTTCCCGGTGTGCCGGGAATCAATTCGATTGGCGTGTACTCGGCAAACGAATACCTGACGCGCTCGAAACTGATGCGGGCTGACCGCTTTCCTGACTCCGACACGCCGCCGGTACGTGGGCGATTCGTCGCGGTCATCGGCGGGGGCAATACCGCCATCGATGCTGCCAGAACGGCGATGCGCCTGGGCGCCGATCGAACGTATCTCGTTTACCGTCGCTCTTGCGCGGAGATGCCGGCACGAGCTGAAGAAGTACGGCACGCCGAAGAAGAAGGGGTCGAGTTGGTGCCGTTGTCGGCGCCCGTCGCGATTCGTGCAAACAACTCCCGACGCGTGGTGGCGCTGACCTGTTCGCGAATGAGACTTGCCGACGCGGATGCATCCGGACGCCGCCGTCCCGTGCCAATCGCGAACTCCGAGTTCTCCTTGGCCGTCGACACGATCGTGTTCGCCGTCGGACAGGGCGCAAACCCGTTGCTTCAGTCGTCGACGCCTGGTCTTCGAACGAACACGCACGGTTACATCGTCGCCAATCCAGTCACGGGTGCAACCGGAAAGCCTCGTGTCTTCGCCGGCGGCGACGTCGTCACCGGCGGCGCGACGGTGATCTCGGCAATGGGCGCAGGACGGCGCGCCGCTCACGCCATCTGCGCGCTGCTCACCGGCAAGGAGGGGTAGCCACATGGCAACGATGAGAGCAGTGGTGTTCAAGGGCAAGAACCGTATCGCAGTCGAAGAGGTCCCCAAGCCGATGCCAAAGGCGAACGAAGCGGTCATTCGCATTACGACGACGACAATCTGCGGGACTGACGTACACATCGTGCGCGGCGAGTATCCAGTGAAGGCGGGGCTCGTGCTCGGGCATGAGCCGGTGGGGATCATCGAAGAACTCGGTCCCGGTCTCGAAGAGGACTATCGCGTCGGTCAGCGGGTGATCGTCGGCGCCATTACCCCCTGTGGACAGTGCTTCTATTGTTTGAACGGCGTCCACTCGCAGTGCCGCGGTGGCCTCGGCGGATGGCGGTTCGGCAACACGATAAACGGCGCGTGGGCCGAATACCTGCTGGTGCCTGACGCGAGGGCCAACATGGCACTGATTCCGCCGCAACTCGCTGACGAGATGTGATGTTGTGTCCTGATATCTTCTCGACGGGTCTGTCCGGTGCCGAGAGCGGGAACGTCAAAGTGGGTGACTCGGTGGCGGTCTTTGCCCAGGGTCCCATCGGCCTCTGTGCCACGCTTGGCGCACGCCTGAGAGGTGCCGCGCTGATCATTGGCGTCGATTCAAACAGCCGCCGCCTGGAGGTGGCGAGGCGCTTTGGCGCCAACGTCACCCTCAACACGAACGACGGAGATGTCGTTGGACAGATCAGGCGCCTGACTGACGGACGCGGCGTCGACGTCGCGATCGAAGCCCTCGGGCGCCAGGAGACGTTCGAAAATGCACTGCGGGCGATTCGCCCCGGCGGCACACTGTCCAGCCTCGGCGTGTACTCGGGCAAGCTCGTGGCACCGCACGACGCGTTCTACGCCGGCCTCGGCGACCAGAGAATCGTGACGACGCTGTGTCCGGGTGGGAAGGAGCGGATGCGGCGTCTGATGACGATGATCGAACACCGGCGCGTCGATCTGACTCCGCTCGTGACGCACACGTTCGCGCTCGACGCTATCGAGGAGGCTTTCGACCTCTTCAGCACGCAGCGAGATGGCGTGTTGAAGGTGGCGGTACATCCGAGCCAGCCGTCGCCGGACCACGGCGAGACGCTTCTCGGGGTCGGCGCTCGTGACGAAGAGTCCTAAGGACGTAGGGCAATCAGGGGCAACAGTAGCTGGACGTTCTCGTCGACGCTCGCGCGCGCCGTGTCGATCACAATGCGGTCGCCAGTCCACGGGCGGTAGTCGCGGGCGACGACGTCAGCCCACGTCACCGGTGGACGGCTGGATGCGGCGCCCCGAGATTCGACCTGCTTCCGATGCCGCTCGACGTCCGAACAGACAATCTCCACCCGCAGGAGCGGCCGACCCGTGCGTGCCGCGACGGCGGCCCAGGCCTCGCGCGTGAGCGGCCACGGGTTGACGCAGTCTGCGATGACGGTTTGCCCTGCCCGCAGGTTGTCTTCGGCGATCGCATACGCCACCCGATACCCCGCGTCGTCGATCGACGTGCCGAGATAGCTGGCGAGCACGTCTTCGATCGAGTCGATGCGGAGATGGACGGCGTTGATCGAACGCGCGAGCGCGTGCGCGATGGTCGTCTTGCCGACGCCGGGAAGGCCGCTCAGGGAAATCAGCATCGCGTGGCGTGCTTTACATCACCGCGCGTGCGAGCCTGGCCAGATATTCCTCGCGCGTGAGTTCGATCACCCCGAGCGACCTCATGTGCGCGGTGGCCCATTGCACGTCGAGCAGCTGCATGCCCGACTCGCGCATCAGATCGACGAGCGCCATCAGCGCCACCTTGGACGCGTCGCGCTGCCTGTGGAACATCGACTCGCCCGCAAAGAGGCCGTGCACGCGCACGCCGTACAGACCGCCGGCGAGTTGACCGTCGCGATCGAACACCTCGATGCTGTGCGCCCACCCGAGGCGGTGCAGCGTGGTGTACGCGTCGATAAACGCCGCGTCTATCCACCCGTCGTCGCGCGACGGGTCTGCGCAGCCGCGGATGACCTCCGAGAAGCACGTGTCGACGCGCACCTCGAAGCGCTTCGCGCTCTGGCGCATCGAGCGGGTCACCCGCAAGCCATCGAGCGGCAGCACGCCCCGCGGATTCGGCGACCACCAGCCGAGCACTTCGATACCACTGACGTTCATCGGGAAGATGCCGCGGCAATAGGCGGCCACGAGCGTCTCGGGAGCGAGATCGCCGCCCACGGCGATGAGGTCTTCGGCCGGCCATCGAGACGCCGGCGGAAACATCCAGCGGGGATCGTCGACGGGGTGCGGCGCCGATTGCCATCGCGACCGGCCCGCGGCTACTGTCACGTCCACAACGGAGATCCGTATCGGGTCCAGTGTACGCCGGCTGGTAGAATCACGGTCCTCGGGAGGCCGTCATGCGCGTGTCTATAGGCGTGTTCATCTGCTGCGTCGCCGTGGCCACGACGGCCGCGGCGCAAAACCCGCCGGTCGGCGCCGGGGCCTGCGAGGCGCTGAAGAGCCTCCGGGTGCCGGGCGTCGCATTGGCTGTGACCAAAGCCGAGTGGTTTGCGGCAGGCTCGCCGCCGCCGCCCGCGGGTCCGGGCGGCCGCGCCTTCACTGGGCCGCTTCCGGCGTACTGCCGCCTCGACGGCGTCATCGATCGCCGGACGGGCGACGACGGCAAGAGCTACGGCATCGGGTTCGCGCTGGCGCTTCCTGCCGAGTGGAACGGACGCTTCCTGTTTCAGGGCGGCGGCGGGCTGAACGGATCGGTGCAGCCGCCGCTCGGCGGCGCCGCCGCCGGCAATACTCCGGGGCTCGCGCGCGGGTTCGCCGTCGTGAGCACCGACACCGGTCATACCGGTTCGGGGTTCGACGCCGGCTTCATGCGCGATCAGCAGGCGAGCCTCGACTTCGCCTATCAGGCGGTCGGCCGCGTGGCGGCCATCGCCAAGCAGATCATCGCGCAGCACTACGCGAAGCCTCCGGATCGATCCTATTTCGCCGGCTGCTCCACGGGCGGACGCGAAGGCATGCTGATGGTGCAGCGCTATCCCACCTACTTCGACGGCGTTGTCGTCGGGGCGCCGGCGATGCGCACTGACATGTCGGGCATCGGCGACGAATGGGTGGCGACGGCGCTCAACCAGGTGGCGCCGAAAGACGCGTCGGGAAAACCGATCGCCAAGCAGGCGCTCTCCGACGCCGACAAGAAAACCGTGATCGACGGTTTCCTCAACGCGTGCGACGCGAGCGACGGCGTGAAGGACGGGATGGTCTTCGACACGCGTAACTGCCGGTTCGATCCGAAGACCCTCGTCTGCAGCGGACCGAAGAAGGACGGTTGCCTGTCGAAAGAGCAGGCCGCCGCGCTCGAGAAGGGATTCGCAGGGCCGAAGGATTCGAAAGGACGCCAGGTGTATCCGGGATTCCTGTTCGACACCGGCATCGCAGCGACGCAGGGCATTCCGGGCCTGCTGCAGGGCGGACTCAATCCGGTCGGTCCGGCCTTCTCGGCGACCGAGCTCGACGTGGACGCGCGCGTCGAAGCAACCGCCTCGAATCCGACCTCGATTCTGACGATGACGTCGACGTGGACGAACCTCAACACGTTCTCGTCGCACGGGGGCAAGCTGCTGTTCTTCCACGGTGTGAGCGATCCGTGGTTTTCGGCGCTCGACACCATCGACTACTACGACCGGATGTCGAAGGCCAACGGCGGCGCGGCGACGGTGATGAACTGGAGCCGGTTGTTCCTGGCCCCTGGCATGGGGCACTGCGCCGGCGGCGACGCCGCGCTCGATTCGTTCGATCTGCTCGGCGCTGTGGTCGACTGGGTGGAGAAGGGCAAGGCGCCCGACGCCGTGGTTGCGACGGGGCGCGCGTTCCCGGGGCGCAGCCGTCCGCTGTGCGCCTATCCGAAGCACGCGCACTACAAGGGGCAGGGCGATCCGCAGGACGCAGCGAATTTCGAGTGTCGACCGTAGGGAACGGGCTTGAACCCGTTCCGCAGTACGTCGGGCGGGCTTTCAAGTCCGCCGCGCGCCGGACCTGAAGGTTCGGCCTACGAATGGAGGCAGCGCGTGAGCAAGCAGGATCGGGGAGTCTCGCGTCGTCAGTTCATCGGCGCCGCAGCAGGGACGGCTGTTGCGCTCGGCACGGGGCAGACGGCCAGCCTGTTGGCGCAGCAGAGAGGCACGGGGGCGGTTCGCGACGGCAGCCGCACGCAACCGAACCAGACGCTGGCGTTCGTCAACGGCCGCATCCACACGATGGACGCGAACAACACGATCGTCACGACGGTGTCGATGCGCGACGGCCGGTTCGTGACGGTCGGCGGCCGGCCGCCAGCCGCGAACGCGAACACGCGCGTGATCGATCTGAAAGGGCGCACCGTGGTGCCAGGGCTGGTCGAGCCGCACATCCACAGCGTGAGCCTCGCGAACCGTCCCGGGTACCACACCATCCTCGAGAACACCACGTCGATCCGGGAGGTGCAGGAAGCGCTCGCCGCGCGCCGCAAGAGCGTGCCGGAAGGGCAGTGGATCACGTCGATGGGCGGCTGGCATCCGAACCAGTGGAAGGAGCATCGTCATCCCACGCGGCGCGAACTGGACGAGGCCGTTTCCGATCGCCCGGTGTTCCTCTACGAGCGTTTCACGGGCCCGTGTGCGGTCAACAGCGCCGCGAAGGCGATCTTCGACAGGTTCGACGCCGAAGCGCCGGTCCATCCCGAGATCAAGAAGGTCAACGTCGCCGATACCGGCGCCATCGCGGCCGCGGGGTTCGCCGGCGGCGGGCCGTCGGCGAGCGCGCTCTTCCATCTTCGTCGCCTGCAGACCTTCGACGACAAGAAGCGCAGCACGATGGATGCGATGGCTTATTCGGCGAGCGTCGGGCTCACCGCGCATCTCGATCAGGTGCTCTTTCCGACGCCGGGGCCGCTCCATCCGAACCAGGTTCTCTCGAACCTCGATCAGTACCGGATGTACGACGCGTGGCTGGCGCTGCATCGGGAACGAAAGACGTTCATTCGCCTTCAGATGAACTTCCTTCAGAACCAGAACGACCCCGCGCTGCCGGAACTGAAGGAGCGCCTGAGGAACCAGTTTCAGTACTTCGGCGACGACATGATGATGACCGGCTCGATCGGCGAGTGGGCGGCGCCGCTCGGGAGTGGAGCGGTGTGGCGCGACGCGCAGCGGCTGGTCGCCCAGGCCGGCTGGCACAACGAAAACAGCGTGCAGGATCTCAACGGGCTCCGTCAGGTGGTGGAAGCGTACGAAGCGGTCAACAAGGAGTTCGACATCACGCCGCACAGGTGGGTGGTCCATCATGTGCCGGCCGTCACCGCCGATCTGCTCACGCGGCTGAAGGCGCTCGGCTGCGGCGTGCAGATGGGCGCGTTCCGCTGGGTGACGTCGAGCGATCCGAAAATGGTCGTGGGTCCGCCGTTCCGGACCATCTTCGATCACGGCATCCAGGTTGGCATCCACGGCGACGGCGTTCACATCGCGCCGCTCAACCCGTGGTCGCACATCTACTACGCCACGACCGGCCTGAATTCGTTTGGCGACAAGGTCAACGCGGACCAGCAAATCACCCGGCAGGAAGCGTTGGATCTCTTCACGCGGCGCAACAGCTGGTTTCTCCGCATGGAAGACCGGATCGGCACAATTCAGCCGGGCAAGCTCGCCGACCTGGCCGTGCTCGACCGCGACTACTTCGCCGTGCCGGACGAGCAGATCAAACAGGTCCGGTCGGTGCTGACGGTTGTCGACGGGCTCATCGCGCACGACGCGGGCGTCCTCTGATGACCATGACCACGCGCATCGACTACCGCACGCAGAGCGCGCCCGGCGCGCTCGAGGGCCTGCGCACGCTGGAACAGTACGTCCGTCAATCTGGCCTGGAGCCGATGCTCCTGGAACTCGTGAAGACGCGCGCGTCGCAGGTCAATGGCTGCGCGTTCTGCATCGACATGCACACGAAGGACGCGCGGGCTCACGGCGAAACCGAACAGCGCCTGTACGGCCTGTCGGCCTGGCGCGAGGCTCCGTTCTATACGCCGCGCGAGCGCGCGGCGCTGGAGTGGACCGAAGCGCTCACGCTTATCGCCCGGAACGACGTGCCGGACGAACTCTACGCGCGCGTGCGCGAGCATTTCAACGAGCGCCAGCTGGTCGATCTCTCGCTGGCCATCGTCGCGATCAACGGCTGGAATCGATTGGCGATCGCGCTCCGCTTTCCACCGCCTGGCTCCCACCGCGCCCCAGAACCGCCGCGGTAGCTATTCGTACCGCAGCGCGACCAGCGGATCGACGCCGGTGGCACGGCGCGCGGGCACATAGCAGGCGGCGACGGCCACCGACCCAAGCACGACGGCGACGGCCATCAGCGTTGCGGGATCGCGTGCGCTGACGCCAAAGAGCATGGTCGCCATCAGTCGTGTCACAGCGAGCGCTCCAGCCAGGCCAAGCGCGAGCCCGATGACGGTGAGCGCGACGCCGCGGCCAAGAACGAGCCGGAGAAGACCGCTCCGGCTGGCCCCGAGGGCCGCTCGGATGCCGATTTCATGCGTCCGTTGAGCCACTGAATACGACAAGACGCCGTAGATGCCAATGGCAGCGAGGATCAGGGCGACGGCCCCGAAGACGATCATCAGTGTCGATGACAGCCGCTGGCCGCTCAGCGATTGATCCTTGATCTGCTCCATGGTGCGAATGTCTACGACGGCCTGATCCTTGTCGACCCTGTGGACGGCGTCGACGATCTGCTTTTGAAGCGCGAGCGGATCGACTGCGGCGCGGACGCTGAGCGTCATCGAGTAGACCGGACTCTGTTCGTTCGACACGTACACGCCGACGCTCTGCACGTCCTCGACGCCTCCAATCTTCTCGTCGCGGATGACGCCGACGATTTCCCACGGGATCTCGGAGCCGAGCTCGGTCCTGCCCGGAACGATTTCCTGGATGAGCACCCGCTGCCCGATCGGATCCTCGTTCGCAAGATACCGTTTGACGAACCGTTCGTTGACGACGAGCACCGGCGGCGCGCCCTTCGTGTCGCGATCCGAGAGCGCACGGCCGCGCGTAACCGTCAGCCGAAGCGTCGAGAAGTATGAAGGACTGATGATCTTGAAGAACCCGCCCTGGCGGTTCGCGCGATCGACCGTGGGCTTGCCGGCGAGCTGCATCGGCATGCCGTAGCAGCTGCCCTGCATCGGCGGTGCGCAGCTGAGCGCCGTCTCACGGACGCCGGGCACCGCTTCGACCGCCGCACGCACTTCGTGCCAGTACTGATTGAGCCGCACCGGATCGGGGAACCGCCGCGTCGCGACGGGAAGCCCGGCGGTCAACACGTTGGTGGAATCGAGGCCGGTGTCGACGTTCATCAGGCGGAAGAAGCTGCGCATCATGAGGCCTGCGCCGACCAGCAGCACGAAAGCGAGCGTGACTTCCGCGACGATGAGCACGTCGCGGAGCCGTTTGCGCGCCGCGTGTCCCACAGACCCGCGGCCGCCATCCTTAATCGAAGCCGCCAGATCGGACGATGTCGCGTGCCAGGCCGGCGCCATGCCGAAGAGGAGGCCTGTCGCGACCGACACACCCGCCGTGAAGACCAGCACGCGCACGTCCAATGCGATGTTGACTTCGCGCGCGAAGCTGTACGGCGGAAGTTGGGTCAGGAGCCACGACATGATCCCGTAGCCGATGCCGATGCCGGCAACGCCCCCCACCACCGAGAGCAGGACGTTCTCGGTGAGCACCTGGCGCATCAGCCGGAGACGCCCGGCGCCGAGCGACGAGCGGATCGCCACCTCCCGCTCGCGCGCCACGCCGCGCGCAAGCGCCAGGTTCGCGAGGTTGGCGCATCCGATCAGAAGTACGAGACTAGTGGCGGTCATCAGCACGAGCAGCGCCGTGCGGATTTGCTGCGGCACCAGCGTATCGGCATAGCGCTCGACGATGACGCCCCAGCTCTTGTTCGAGTCGGGAAAGGCCTTCTCGATCCGGGCGCCGATGGCGTCCATGTTGGCCCGGGCCTGCCGCAGCGTGACGCCCTCCTTCAGACGTGCGAACGACTGCAGCCAGTGGAAATTGCGCGTCATGTTCGCCGGCTCGAAGGAGAGCGGACGCCACAACTGGTTGAACGCGCGATCGAACGCGCTGCCCTGCGGCAGCACTCCGACGACCAGGTGCGGCTGGTTGTCGAGCACGATCGTGCGGTTGATGATCGATCGGTCGCCGCCAAACTGAGTGGACCACAGCGCATAGGCCAGGACGACGACGCGCTCCTTGCCTGGTTGATCCTCATCCGGCAGGAAGGTGCGGCCGAGCGCGGCCCGGATGCCGAAGATCTCGAAGAAGTGCGGCGACACACGGCCGCCGCGGAGCTGTATTGGATGTTCGACCCCGGTGAGCGTCACCGAGCCGCCGGTCTGGGCCGCCATGAAGTCGAACACCTGGTTGTCGTGCTGCCAGTCGAGGTAGTTCAGCGTCGAAATGCCATTGCGCTCGCCAAGCGGTGGCTTTTCGAGTACGCGCACGATGCGGCCGGAGTCCTTGTAGGGAAGCGGCTTGAGCACTACCCCATCGACGAAGCTGAAGATGGCCGTGTTGGCGCCGATGCCGAGCGCGAGTGTGACGATCGCCACACATGAGTACCCAGGGCTTCTCGCGAGCGTGCGGAAGCCGTACCGAAGGTCCTGCAGCAATGACGACACACCGCACCTCTCCCGGAACTACCTGGGCTGTTGCTTCGACGGCATTGAGCCCCGAAGGGTTCCCTTCTGGGAGCGGTCCTTGCACCTCGACAGGGATGCATGCGACCGTCCGGCTACCAACCTCTGCGGCCGTCGCCGCCATTATTGCCGCCGTTGCGGCCGTCGCGCCCATCGGCGCCGCTGACCATCACGTACCGGAGGCCGAACGCCTCTCGTTCCTGCGGCGGGCAGAGGTCTGGCGCGCGACCGACGTGGCGGCAATGGATATGCGCAAGGGCCCGGCCTTGAAGGGCGCCTTCGCGCCCAACGAGCTCGTCCGCTGCGATTACGTCGACAAGAAGCTTCGCGGCCGCACGTCGAAGTTCACGTGCCTCATCGATGGCCGCGACGAGGTGAAGGTGAAGTACGGCGAAGAGAACGGCGAGGTGTATGCGGAGGTCGCCGCCACCCGTCTCTTGTGGGCGCTCGGCTTCGGTGCCGACGGTCAATATCCCGTCCGCGTCGTCTGCCTGCGTTGCCCGTCGGTGCTGGGCGGCCAGCCGTACGGCGACGCCCATGCGCGGCTCTTCGATCCGGCAATGATCGAGCGCAAGATGCCGGGGCGGGAGATCACGACCAGCAAGACGGAAGGCTGGTCGTGGAGCGAGCTGTTCTTCGATGTGAACGAAGCCGTCGGCGGCGCACCTCGTGCGCAGCGCGACGCCCTGGGGCTTCTGGGCGCGATGCTGCAGCACACCGACAGCAAGGACGAGCAGCAGCGGCTGCTGTGCGTGCCGGGTCCCAAAGTCAGTGACGACGAAGACCCGCGGTGCCCGCGGCCGTTTCTGATGGTGCACGACGTGGGCATGACATTCGGGACCGCCAACGCGCTGAACCTGAACGAACTTGGCAGCGCGAACTACGAACGCTGGGCCCGGACTCGGGTCTGGAAAGACGACCAGGGCTGCGTGGCGAACATCGGGAAGTCGGCGACCGGCACGCTCGACCGGCCGATCATCAGCGAAGCGGGGCGGGCCTTCCTCGCCAAGCTGCTGGACCAGCTCACCGATCGCCAGCTCGAAGAGATGTTCGCAGTGGCGCGCTTCGATCAACGGTCGCGTGATCCGGCGCTCAACCAAAGGGCCTTGCCGCCGCCAGCCACGGTGGCCGAGTGGGTCCACGCCTTCAAAGACAAGCGCGCAGAGATCTTGAGACGAACCTGTGAATCGTAGGGCGGCCCTTCAGGTCCGCCGTGCGATCAGAACCAGGTCGACAACGAGACACGCACGGCCCGCGGCGATCCCGGCGAGATGTTGTTGTCGCCGTTCGCCGTCGGATAGTAGACAGTGTCGGTCAGGTTCTCGGCGTTGATGGCGATGCGCGCGCGAGTCAGGCGATAGGCGAGCATTGCGTCGACGCGCGTAAGGCGTGGCAGCTCCACCTGGTTCGTGAACGACGTATACACGGACGATTGATCCACGAGGCCGCCGCCGGCGGTCCATCGCTTCGACAACAGATACGTGCTCCACAGCGAGAACTGCGAACGCGGAACGAGGCCGACCTTTCGTCCGGCGGGCGCGGACGCCGTGTCCGCCGTGATGCGCGCGTCGAGGTTCGAGTAGCCGCCCTGCAGCTGTAGTCTCGCCCCGATGTTGCCCGCAACGGACACGACCACGCCGTTCGTGCGCTGCTGGCCCGTGAGGACCAGCCGTCCCGGATCGTTCGGGTCGGTGTTCTTGACGTTGTTGCGATCGAGGCGGAAGAACGCGGCTGTCACAGCGAGACGGCGATCGAACAGATCGAACTTCGCGCCCGCTTCGTAGTTCTTTGCGTTCTCCGGCTCGAGTTGGACGGTGTTGACCGCCAAGCCAAGTGTCTGTCCGCTCGGGAGGAACGTGTAGGTATAGCTGGTGTAGATCGATGCACGGTCGTTGGGCTGATAGACGATGCCGACCCGCGGGCTGGTGGCGACATCGACGCGCGACAGATCGGAGGCGCCGGGCATGTGATCGTCGACGGCCACGCTGAATCGATCGGTCCGCGCGCCGACGACCGCCTTGACCTGTCCAGTCATCGCAATCTGATCCTGCACGTAGATGCCGACCACGTCGGAGGCGGCATGCCGATCGATCACGAGCGGCGCCGTCGCGAAGTTCGCGTCGTGAACCGAAGCGGTGACCTCGACGTTCGGGATCGGCGCCGCGGTGTGACGGACCTCGTCCTGGAACTGATGTCCCACTTCGACGCCGGCCAGCAGTGTGTGGGCCAGCGGGCCGGTCCGCACGGCGTAGATCAGATCGGACTGGTTGAAGACGTTGGTGCGATCGACGGTGTGGTTGTACGCCGACAGCGTGAACCGGCCGGCCGCATTCACGGCGCTGCCGGGGTACACGTTCTGGTAGTACTTGTCGTACTGCCCGGCCAGGAAGCTGTTCCTCACCTGCGCGCCGTTCGCGAAGCGATGCGCGAACGTGACGTACACGCTGTCGACGCCGCTCTCGGCGTTGTTCTGAGTCGGCGATCCAAACAGCTGCGAAGAGCTGACGTCGACCGGCCCGCCGGCCGACGAGGGGATGCCGCGATCTGCGAGCCGGCGGTCGTTCAGATGCTCCACACCCGCCGTCAGCGTCGTCGCGCCGCTGAACTCGACGCGCAGCGTCGGGTTGACCGCGTAGCGATGGAGGAAGTAGCTGTCGCGGAAGCTGTCCGAGTCTTCGCCCATCGCGCTGACGTGGAACGACGCGCGCGCGCCGAGCGAGCCGTCGATCTGCGCCGTCGCGCGCTTGTGATCGAAGCTGCCGAGCTCGAGCTCCACTTCCGATGGTGCCCCGCGAACCGGCCCTCTCGTCACCAGGTTGACGACGCCGCCTCCGCCGCCACGCCCGAAGAGGACGGCCGCGGGTCCTTGAAGGACCTCGACGCTGTTGACGTTGTACAGATCGCGGAAGCGCTCCTGGTCGTCGCGAATGCCGTTGACGTAGAAATCCGACGAGCTGCTGATGCCACGAATCACGACCTGATCGCGGTTGCCTTCGCCCTGCGCGACCGACACGCCTGGCACGTTGCGCATCGCTTCGCCCACCGACTGGACATTCTGGTCGGTCATCAGCTGATGGGGCACGACGATGAGGGTTTGGGGCACGTCGCGGACGGGCGTGGGCGTCCGGGTGGCGGTCGCCGACTCGTCGCCGCGGTACGGGACGAGCCGCGCGGTGACGTCAACCTGCTCGGCGGCGATGGCGACGTCGAGCGCGTAGCGGCCGTCGCCGGCCGTGCGAAAGCGGAGCGGGGTGCCCGCGAGCAGACGCTCGAGCGCCTCGTCAGCCGTGCAACTCGCGCGCACCCCTGGCGACATCAGGACCGCGAGCGGGACGCCGTCCGGCGGCTCCACGGTGCGGCCCGTTCGCGCCCGGAACGCCACAATGGCCTCGTCGAGCGGACCGGCGGGGATGTCGAAGGCGTAGACGGTCTGTCCCGTCGCGGGAGGGGGCGGCTCCGCCTGAACCGAGGCGCGCGACAGGGACAGAAGCGCGGTGACGATCAGCAGCGCGAGAAGGCCACGCGGGCCACGAGGGTCACAAGGGCTGCGGCGGATGACGAACGACATGAGGGCGCTCCAAAAGGTTGGAATCGATATTGAGACTGAGTCTCAATGTCGATAAAGCATATCTCCGACCGTTTCAGTCGGTCAAGCCGTCCCCGCCAACCGCCGGATTCCCTCACGGATCGTCCGTTCCCCGTGCGCGGCAAACGCCAGCAGGTACTCGTCCGCCCCTGCTCCCGAGCCTGCGTAGTAGCGGCGCGCGCTTGCCACGCGGACAGCGAGCCGGCTGCCTCGCTCCGCCAGGCGCCCTCCCGCTACTCGGACGAAGAGGTGCATCCCGGCTGCGTCGCCGGTGATGTGCGCGCGCGTTCCGAACGCATGCGTCAACGCGTCGACGAGCGCGTCGCGACGACGGCGGTAGATCCGCGTCATGCGGCGGATGTGTCGCTCGAGATGTCCCTCGCGCATGAACTCGGTCAGCGCCGCCTGCTCGAGCATCGCCGCGCCGCGATCCGAGAGCCGCTTCGCTTCGGTGAAGACGCCCACCAGCTCCGGCGGTAGCACGAGGTAGCCGAGCCGCAGCGCGGGAAACATGACGTTCGAGAACGTGCCCATGTAGATCACGGCGACGCCGCGCGCAAAGCTCTGGAGCGCCGGTAGCGGCGCGCTGCTGTAGCGGTACACGCTGTCGTAGTCGTCTTCGAGGATGACCGCGCCGCGCGTGCCTGCCCACTCAATCAGGTCGAGCCGCCGCGGCAGCGACATCGACACGCCTGTCGGGAACTGGTGTGCCGGCGTCGCGTAGACGAGCCGCGTGTCGCGCCCAAGCGCGGCGACCGACAGGCCGTCGGCGGCAACCGGGACGGCGCGCACGCGGGCGCCGTGCGCGACAAAGAGCTCGCGTGCCGCCGGATAACCGGGGTTCTCCACGGCGACGTGGTCGCCCGGATCCACCAGGAGGCGCGCGCAAAGGTCGATCGCCTGCTGCGATCCGTTGACGACGAGGACCTGATCGGGCGTGCAGGCGACGGCGCGCGACCGCGCGACGAAGGACGCGATCTCGTGGCGGAGCGGTGCATAGCCCGCGGCGTCGCGCGGCGAAGAGAACGGATGCCGCAGCTGGTGCCCGATGACGCGGCGCCACAACCGCACGGGGAAGTGACTGAGGTCGGGACCGAATCGCGAGAAGTCGATCATGACGCCGGGCGCATCCGGTTCAACCGGCGCAGGCAGCCGGCGGCCGTAGGCGGACAGCCTGACGGCCGCGGACCGCGCCAGCCCCCGGCGGGCTTCGCGCGCCGCCGTGGTCAACTCGTCAGGCAGCTGCCGACAGACGAACGTCCCCGATCCGCGCGCCGGCTCCAGATAGCCTTCGGCCGTCAGCTGATCGTAGGCCGTGGTCACTGTCTGGCGGGCGACGCCGAGCGCGCCCGCGAGCTCGCGGGTGGACGGCAGGCGGTCGCCCGGCGCGAGCCGGCCGCCGAGGATCGCTGTGCGCCACTCGTCGTAGATCTGGCGGTGGAGCGGGTCGGCTACGGCGCGGCGGAGCGTGAGCGGGATGCGCATGCGGCAAGGTGAACGTAAAAGTGGACTGCTCGAAGAGACCTGAAGTGGATCTGTTCGGAAGTCCAGTTTACCGCTACCGTCCAGGCATGAGCGAGGCATACACCCCGACATCCCGCACGCAGCTGCGCCGGCGGCCGGCACGAGGCGTCTACGACAAAGCGCGTGTGCACGCGATTCTCGACGAGGCGTTCATCTGCCACGTCGGCTTCGTCGTCGACGGCCAGCCCTACGTCATGCCCACCGCGTACGCGCGCATCGAGGATCAGGTGTACGTCCACGGCGCGGCCGCGGGCCGTTTCGCGGCCGCGCTTGGCAGCGGCCTCGACATCTGTCTGACGGTGACGCTGGTCGACGGCTTGGTGCTGGCGCGGTCGGCCTTTCACCACTCGATCAACTACCGCTCGGTCGTCGCGCTCGGCCGCGCTCGTGTCGTCACCGATCCGGACGAGAAGCGTCGCGCGATGGCCAGCCTGACGAACCACGTCGTGCCCGACCGGTGGGACGAAGTGCGCCAGCCCGACGAGAAGGAGTTGGGCACGACCACTGTGCTGGCCCTCGCGCTGGAGGAAGTGTCGGCCAAGGTTCGCGTCGGCCCGCCGATAGACGACGAAGAAGACTACGCGTGGCCGGTGTGGGCGGGCGTCGTGCCGATTCAGATGAGTGCGGGCGCGCCCGTGCCCGACGCGCGCGTGCAGCCGAACCTCGTCTTTCGCACAGATCGACTGCAGAAGCGTTCAGCCCCGTGATGCCGGCCCCGACCTTCGGGGTATGCTCGCACGCATGAATCTCCTCGAGTGGGTGGCCGGCTGCACCTTCGATGACTTCCTGCTGGCGCCGCAATGCGGCGTGCTGCTGCGCCGCGACCCCGACGCCGTCGACCTTTCGACACGATTCTCCGAGCACCTCACGATCAGGCGTCCGCTGGTCTCGGCCAACATGGACACGGTGACGCGATCGGCGATGGCCATCGTGCTCGCCGAGGAAGGCGGCATCGGCGTCGTCGATCGCGGCTTCCGGCCCGGCGACATTCAGCCGCAGGTCACCGAGGTAGCCGCCGTCAAACGCCGTCAGCACGGCATCATCGGCGACCCGCACACGATCGGCGTCGACCGTCGCGTGTCCGACGCGTTGAAGGTGATGGAGCGCACGCGCGTCGGCACGCTGGTGGTCGTCGACGGAGACGGCCGGGTGCGGGGCATGCTGACCGAGCGCGATGTGCGGTTCGTCGCGCCGGACGCCCCCGTCGCCGAGCGCATGACGCCGTTCGAACGGCTGGTCGTCCACACCGGGCCCGCGTCGCTGGCCGATGCCGAGCAGCTGATGCTCGCCCACAAGATCAAGAAGCTGCCGCTCGTGGCGAGCGATCGTCGCTTGATCGGGCTCATCACGGCGAAGGATCTGATCAATCAGCGCCAGCATCCCTTCGCCACGCGCGACGAGCAGGGACGGCTGCGGGTGGCGGCGGCCGTCGGCGCGACGGGCGATTACATCGAGCGGGCGGCCGAGGTGCTGCGCGCCGGCGCCGACGCGCTCGTGCTCGACATCGCGCACGGCCATTCGGTGGTGATGGAGCGGGCGATCGAAGAGGTGCGGAGACGGTTCGGATCGGTGGAACTCGTCGCGGGCAATGTGGCCACCGAGGACGGCGCGCGCTTCCTGCTCGATCGCGGCGTCAACGCCATCAAGGTGGGCATTGGTCCGGGCGGCGGCTGTACGACGCGGCTCACGACCAACTTCGGGGTGCCGCAGGTGGAGGCGCTGGTGCGATGCCGCGCCGCCGTGGGCGACCGCGTTCCGCTCATTGCCGACGGCGGCATCAAGCGCGACGGCGGCATTGCCGAGGCCCTGCTGTTCGGCGGCGATTCAGTGATGCTTGGCAGCGCGCTCGCCGGTACTCAGGAAACGCCCGGCGAGATCGTGCTGAAGTCGGTCCTCGAGCCCGAATCCCAGAAGATCGTCAAGGTGCCGTTCAAGGTCTTCCGCGGCATGGCGTCGCTTGGCGCGGTCAAGGATCGCCTCGACCTCGAGGATGCCGCCCCCCGCGAGCTCGAAGCTATCGGCGCCGAAGGGCTCGAAGTGAGCGTGCCGGCGCGCGGATCGGCCCGCGGCGTCATTCACGACATGCTCAAGCATCTGTGCTCGTCGATCAGCTACGGCGGTGCACAGAGCCTACGGGAGCTGCAGCAGCGGTTCACCGCCCATCCCGACAAATACCTGATCAAGTTGTCCGAAGCCGCGAGAGTGGAGTCGTACCGCCGCTGACCGTCGATGTCGTCAAGACTCGATTACGAAGGCTCCCCGATCGGGTCACCGAGGTTGGCGCGCCACTGCTTGGCTTCCTCCATGGCCACGATCGGATTGCCGAAGTGCTCGGTCCGCAGCGTTTCGGTCCCGCGCACGACGCGCAGCTCCCAGTTCTCGGCCTGAGGATCCTTGAGCAGCAGGCACTGCGTGCCGTCTGGAAAATGCCACAAGCGTGCGAGAGGGACTTCAGCCATGAAGTGGGTGCGAAAAGCGACTCTACCATACTCGAAACTCGGGGCCTGGGACTCGGGGCTCGAGACTCGTGATCGCGCGCCGATGGTTTAATTAGTGCGCGTGCCGGAGTGGCTCACCGAACTATTCGCGCGATACGGGTACGGCGTCGTCTTCGTCGGCGTGCTGCTCGAGAACGCCGGTCTACCGGTGCCAGGAGAGACGATGCTCCTCGCCGGCGCCGCGCTGTCGCGATTTGGCTGGTTGTCGCTGCCGTGGGTGGTCCTCACCGCCGTCGGCGGCGCGATCCTCGGCGACAACGTCGGCTTCTTCATCGGCCGGAACGGCGGCCGGGCACTGGCGGAGCGTCACGGCGGCAAGATCGGGCTCACGCGCGCCCGGCTCGCGCAGTTCGACCGCTTCTTCGACCGTCACGGTGCCAAGACCGTGTTCATCGCGCGGTTCGTCACGGGCCTTCGCGTGTTCGGCGCCGTGCTGGCCGGGGGCAGCGGGCTGTCGTGGCAGACGTTCCTCGTGTACAACGCCTCCGGGGCCCTGTGCTGGGCCGTCACCTTCGGCACCGTGGGCTACGTGCTGGCCTATAGTTGGGAAACGCTCGAACGCTGGATTGGTCGCAGCGGCCTCGTCGCGCTCGCCGTCGTCGGCGTGCTGGGGCTGGCTGCTTTTCTGCGAAGCCGTCGTGCGGCTCGCGACAACTGAATGTGATCACGCTTGCTGCAGGCCTGTCGTATTTCGATTTGTCGTTCCTCGGGCGGCCGCGCATCATCGCGACCGGCGTCCTGCACGGGCCAGGAGGCGTCGCCCTCGTCGATCCCGGTCCCTCGTCGACGCTCGCGACCCTCCGGAAGGAGCTGGCCTCGGCCGGCATCGCGATGCGCGACGTGACGGCGTTGCTCCTGACGCACATCCACCTCGATCACTCCGGGGCGACCGGAACGCTTCTGCGCGAACTGCCCGGGCTGCGCGTGTACGTGCACGAGAAAGGAGCAGCGCACCTGGTCAACCCGGAAAAGCTGCTCGCCAGCGCCACGCGGCTGTACGGCGCCGACATGGATCGCCTGTGGGGCGAGGTTGCGCCCGTGCCGTCGCACGCGCTGGACATCCTCAGGGGCGGCGAACGGATTTCGACGGGCGCCCGCACGCTCGACGTCGAGTACACGCCAGGGCATGCCTCGCACCACGTGAGCTACTTCGATCCATCGGCTGGTGTCGCGTTTGCCGGCGACGTGGCTGGCATCAAGCTCACGCCGACGGGCTTCGTCCTGCCGCCGACGCCGCCGCCCGACATCGACCTCGAGGCCTGGCGCGACAGCATCGCGCGGCTCGATCGGTGGAAGCCTGAGACATTCTTCGTGACGCACTTCGGGCCCTCGCCCGCGGACGGCCTTCTCGCGTCGCTGACCGACCATCTCGAGCTCGTGGCGGACTTGTCGCGGCGCTCGCTCGTGCGCGACGAACCCGACGATGCGCGCGAAGCCTGGTTCACGAACGAAGTGCGCCGAGAGCTGCGGCGCCGCCTGCCCGATGGGGAAGTCGAGGCGTACGAAGTAGCCGGCCGATTCGATCTGAATTGGAAAGGGCTGGCGCGGTATTGGAGGAAGAAGGGCAGCTAATCTGGCGATTGTCGATTGGCGATTGATCCGTCAGTCGACAATGACCAGATCGCCAATTGAAAATTAGAGCTAGGCCGTCGCTCGTGCTGGCGAGGCGTCGGCCTCGGCCACCCGCCGCTTGGGATCGACCATGAGCCGCAGCGCCAGGCCCTGGGGCTTGCCCGAACGGGTCGCCGGCGAGACGCGATAGACGGCCGAGAGAATCCGACCCTGCCGCAGGGAGCCCGGGAGCCGGTCCGCGTCGCGCACTTCGCGTTCGAGCTGGAACTGCACCAGTCGATACATGGGAATCGCGACCGACGTCGGGCACTCGACGTACACCCCGAACTCGCTCACGTTCTGCGTGACCACGCTGGCAAAGCGTGTCGTCCCGCGCTGATCCTTCCAGGTCAGTCGCGCCGGCAGCGCGATGGTGTGCCGTTCGGTCGACCGGTTGTCGGCGCCGCGATTCGAAGACGTCTCTGGCCAGGTATGCGTCACGGGACCCTCACTGCTCACGGATGCCCAGAGCTATATCAAGCTGTACGCCTGGTAACGTCGAGGTTAGGCCAGACAACGATCTTCTGTCGTAAGACACTGTAAATAAAAGACTTGATTCAATTTCTAAATGGGGGCGGCTGGGATGAAGTCTGGATACAAGCTAAACAATAGCCCTGGAAACTGGATATACAGTATCCATTACGTCGTATCCACTTCCTCGACGCGCGACTCGAGTCCGAGCCTTCGCAGCTTCAGGTACAGCCCGCGGCGCGTGAGCCCCAGCACGCGCGCCGACTCCGAGATGTTGCCGCCAGACCGGTCGAGCGCCGCCTGAATCAGCTCGCGTTCGACCTGCTCGACGGCGGCCGCGAGGTTGCCGCTCATGCGGGAGGTGCGGGGCATTGCCGTCGACACCGTCGTCGGGAGTCGTGTTGCGCCGATTTCCGGCGACAGGTGCCCCGGCTCGATGGTTCCGCCCGGCGCGCTCAGCGCGACGGCGCGCTGGATCTCGTTTTTCAACTGCCGCACGTTGCCGGGCCACCAGTACTGCGCGAACACGTCGAGCACCTCTGAGCTGAGCTGTACGTCCGGCTTGGCCAGCCGCTCGCTGGCCTCGCGCAGGAAGAACGTGCTCAGATGCGGGATCTCCTCCCGGCGCTCGCGCAGCGGCGGGACGTGGATGCGGATAACGGCAAGCCGATAGTAGAGATCCTCACGGAACTTGCCTTCCGCGACGCGCTGTTCCAGGTCGGCGTTGGTGGCGGCGAGGACGCGGACGTCGACTTTCTGCGGCCGCGTTTCGCCGATCGGCATGATCTCCTGATACTCGAGGAAGCGCAGGAGCTTGGGCTGGACGTCGAGCGCGAGGTCGCCGATCTCGTCGAGGAAGAGCGTCCCGCCCGCGGCCGATCGCACGAGCCCGGGCTGATCGGAGACAGCGCCCGTGAAGCTGCCGCGCCGATGGCCGAACAGCTGGCTATCGGCGAGCTCGCGGCCCGTCGTCGTGCAATTGTACGGCAGGAACATCGCCGCGCTGCGATGCGACCCCACGTGAATCGCTCGCGCCACGAGCTCCTTGCCGGTGCCGCTCTCGCCGGTAATCAGCACCGTGAGGTCGTTTCCCTGGAGCCGTTGAATCTGTTCCACCACACGCGTCATCGCCGCGCTGGCCGAGAGGAAACCAGGTAACAGCGGCTCGAGCGAGCGATCGAGCGCTGCGCGTTCGGTGGTGCCGGAGCGATCGCGGGCCGAGCAGAGCGCAAATCCCTGGCGCGCGACTGTAGCAATCATGCGTAAACGGCGCATGACAGGGTGGCCGAACGGACGCGGCGAGATGACGAGCCCGTACCGCGCGCCGTCGTGATCGCGCCCAATCGGTTCGAGGGCGATGGCGCGGCCCGGGACGGACGAGCCGTTCGTGCTGGTTCGGGCGAGCATGCGCGCGGCATCGAAGTCGCAGCCCGTCGCTGCAATGACGCGAACATCGCCTTCCGACACGCGCACGAAGACAACCGCCGCTTCCGCCGCCGTTGCTTCGAAGAGGGCCGCCGCCGTTTCACGTCCCAGCAGGTCCGGCAGGGCCGCCGCGTCCACGATGCGACGCACGAGCGCGTCGTCTGCGTCGGCGGGGGAGATGACGTACTCGCCTGTGCCGATGTGGGTGAGAAGGGCCTGCGCGGCGTGCGAATCGGCCACGTCGCGTTCGGCGCCGAGCTGCTGGAACACTTCCAGGGCTTTGGCGAGGTGACGTTCGGCGATCGAGCGCGCGCCGCTCTGCGCGACGAGGCGGCCGAGTGCGAGGTGGCTGAGCGCCGCCTGATAGCGCTCGCCGAGGAGCTCGAGCAGCGTCGCGCTCTGCGCGAAGTGATGGTACGCGTCTGCCGGACTGCCGCCGCTGGCGTACAACCCGCCGCGCAGGCGCAGGTATTCGCCCCACGCCGCGGGCGCCATCTTGGGATCGAGCGCGTCGTCGGCGGCGGCAAGTCGTCGCTCGGCCTCGGGGAGCTGGCCGGCGGCTGTCAACGCTTCCGCCGCGATGAGTGTGGCCTGCAGCGCGTCGAACGGCGGCGCCCCCGCCTGGAGGATTTCATCGGCGCGCGCGACAGCGTCGTCCAGCTGACCGCGCCGCAGGGCGAGGCGCGCGCCGAGTACACGCACCGACCACTCGTACCATTTGCTCGTTTCGCGTCCGTACGCGCCGTAGGCTTCGCCCGCGTGTGTGAGCGAGTCGGCCGCGGTGTCATAGCGGCCGCGGATCATGTCGATCTGCGCCAGCGTGTCGAACACCGCTCCGGTTGTTTCGTGGAACTGAATCGGGCTGCGCACTTCGAGCGCGCGGTGAAGCGCTTCGTCGGCGCGCGCGAGATCACCAAGGTGCACGCAGATCTGGCCGAGCGTGGCCAGGGCGACTGCGAGCCCGTGGCCCGAGCCGTGCGCTTCGTGCAGCTGGACGCTCCGCTCTGCAAGCGCGAGGGCCTGCTCGTAGCGGTGCTCCATCATCATGACGTTCGCCTGGTTGCCGCAGACCATGGCGACGACGTCGTTGGCCTGCACCATCACGGCGAGCCGCTCGGCCTGGCGCAGCGCGGCGAGGGCTTCGTCGTACTCGCCACGCTGCATCAGCACGAAACTCGAGAGCGAGTGGACGAGCGCGAGGTGGCGTCGATCGCCGGCCGCGTGCAGAGCGGAGGCGGCTTTCGTCAGATGCTCGCGAACGATGGCCACGTCGCCGACCTGGCGGTAGCACTGGGCGAGCTCGTAGTGCGCGAGGCCGATGGCGCGCGAATCGTGCGCCGCTTCCGCCTGCTTGAGGGCGCGGCCGTGCATCGCGATGGCGCGCGACTGGTCGCCCCGCGCGGACGCCAGGCGCCCGTGCAGCCGCCAGAGGGCCGAGAGGCGTCCGGGCGAGACCGTGTCGCGAAAGGTATCCGGCGGCCGTCCGAGCGTGGCAGCCGCCTGATCGAGGTCGTCTTGCTGGAGCCAGGCCTCGGCGGCGGTGGAGCGGACCGCGAGTTCGTCTTCCCGCGACAGCGTCGACGACCGCAGGACCGGCGCGACGAGCTGCGCGGCTTCGGCGCCGCGGCCACGATCCAGCGCGCCGGCCGCGCGGGCGAGCAGCGCCTGAACGGAGGCTAACGGCACGGACAGACGTTACAACTTACGCGTGGAAGCTGACAACCGGACTTATCGCGCGGCCTTCGAGCCGCCGGTGAGGCGGCCGCGCAGGGTGGCCAGAAACGATCCGCCCTTGGTGGCGAGACGCGCTTCGAGGCGCGCGGAGCAGTCGCAGTCGCCGCACGACCACGGCTCACTGCCGTTCTCGTCGCGGCAGCGCGTGCGGGCGTGCGCGTCCTGCACCTTCTGCAGCTCGAAGTACTCTTCCCAGTACTCGCGTTCTTCCGCGAGCGGCGTGGGGCAGTAGCACACCTCGACCCATTGCACCCGTCCGTCTTCGAGTTCGCGGGCGTCCTGCATGTTCCGCTGGTACTCGTCGCCGGCGACCGACCCCCATCCGAGCGAGCCGTCATCGATCGCCTCCGACAGGGCACGGTCGCAGCCCGGCTTGACGCGAGCGGTTACGAGGTAGCGCACGCGGTCATTGTGGCATTTCGTTTGCTCCGCTTCAATCCGATCGACGCTCAAACCCGCCAACCGAAAGGAGACGGTCGTGAAACGCATGACTTCTCTTTTGACAGCGGCCATCGCCCTGACATGGCTCGGTAGCACAGCGGTCGCGGCGCAAACCCCGCCCACCTCTGCTGACAAGGCTCCCGTTCGGCAGGCGACGCCCGCAAAGACACCGCAGCAGGAGCTCGACGAAGCGAAGCGGCTGCTCGACGGTATCAACGAAAGCTCGCTCGACGGCGACGCATCGCGCCGGCTGGCGATGCTCAAGAACGATATGAACGAGCTCGCGGCCGCCTATTTCGGTCAGAAAGGGGCGCCCCCACCGACTGGCGCTGCGAATCGCGCGGCCGGAACGTCAGGGAGTACGGGAACCAGCATTCCGGGCTCGACGAACGCCAAGGAACCGGCTGACTGGAAGACTCGATACACAGCTGTTGAAAGCGATCTGAAGGAACTGCTGGGATCAGGCAGCAACGTGCCGACAGGATCGACCACGTCTGAGCCGGCCGCGGTGTCGGGAGGCGTCGCGAACCTGAATGCGGCGGTACGTGGGCAGCTGCAGGACGTGCGCACACATCTGCAACTGTTCTATACGCAGACAATCGGTCAGCCGGCGAAACCCGGTGCTGTGAAATGAGCCAGCACGCCCAGCACGTCGTGGAGGCACACGTCGCGGCGAAGATCTTTCAGCTCCGACGCCACGGCATCTGACGCCTCTTCCCGGCGTACGGCCAGAACGAGCGGCACACCCGATCCGCGGTGCGCCGCCTCGACGCACGAATCATCCATGCGCACGACAACGGCGTCGTCCTCGCCCGTCATGGTGAGGATGTCGCTGCTGTCGCGGCCGAACGGCCGGATCGTCACGTCCCCGAACACCGCGGCGTCGCGCGCAACGAGCCATCCGGCGGCGAGCCACGCCAGTACTGATTCGCCCGCGCGATGTTCCAGCCGCCACGTCCTCGGCGACGTGTGTCCCGCCTTCGACAGCGCGACGAGCGCCTGACGCACCGGCACCAATCGCCGCCAGTTCACGTCGCGGAGATCCAGATGCGGCGCACGCCTGGCGACGGTGAGCGCGACACGCGCGCCGGCGTGCGCGCTCTGCCAGCGGCGGCTGTCGAACACCAGCTGACGTCCCATCGTCATGATGTCGTGCAGCGGTGTCGAGCGCGAGAGATCGTCGGTCCACCAGACGATCGTCGGCAGGCTTCCGAGGCTGAGGCCGCGCACGATGGAGGGAAGTGATGCCGACGTGCACCGCGCGCGTACCGCAATCTGCTCGACGCCGTACCGCGCGTTCGCCGGGCCCCACGTCAACACTCTGACGAGCGACTCGTCGGGACCGCCGACGTGATGTTCGCTCGGCACGTGGAGCAGCTGGATCACCCGCGACGGGTGCTTCAGGCTCACCTCGTCGATCACAGGCCGGTCCGCAATCTCGCTTTCGATGGTCTGCTCTGGACTGAGCGATGACACGATCACGAGGTTGGCCATCACGGCCCGCGTGACGGCGCCGTCGCGACCGGTCTCGCGCCACAAGGCGGACAAGTCGCGGTCGATGTGCGCCGGTGCGCTGCGGCGCCAAGCCGTCACAACGTCCGCCATTGCCGTCCCGTTGATTCGATCAGGCGGTCGGCGTCGGCCGGTCCCCAGTCGCCGGCGGCGTAGGAGGGGAGTGGTGTGGCAGGCGAGCCAGCCCACGCTTCGAGAATGGGCGTCACGAAGCGCCAGGCGGCCTCGACCGCGTCGCGGCGCATGAAAAGCGTGGCGTCGCCGTTCATCACGTCCAGAAGCAAACGCTCGTAGGCTTCCGGAGTGCTCGCGCCGAACGTGCTGCTGTATCGAAAGTCCATCGTGACGGGGTAGTTGCGCAGCCGTGGCCCCGGCACTTTCGAGTTGATGAGCAGCGCGAATCCCTCGTCGGGCTGGACCCGGATCGACAGCACGTTTGAATCGAGCCGGCCGTCGGGATCCGCGTTGAAGAGCACCGGGGGCACGCTCTTGAACCGAACGGCGATCTCGCTGGCGCGCTTGGGCAAACGCTTGCCCGTCCGCAGGAAGAACGGCACGCCCGCCCAGCGCCAGTTGTCGACGTAGGTTTCGAGTGCGACGAACGTCTCGGTCCGGGATCCTGGTGCGACGCCGTCTTCCTCGAGATACCCGGGGACAGGCTCGCCCATGATGTGTCCGCGGCCGTACTGCCCGCGCACGACGGACCGGCTCACGTCCGCACCGCGGATCGGCCGCAGCGATTCGATGATCTCGAGCTTCTCATCGCGGACGGCGTCGGCGTCGAGGGAGTGCGGCGGTTCCGTCGCGACGAGCGTCACGAGTTGCAGAAGGTGGTTCTGCACCATGTCGCGCAGCGCGCCGGCCTCCTCGTAATACCCCGCCCGCGTGCCGACGCCGTCGACTTCAGCGACCGTGATCTGCACGTGATCGACGTACTGCTTGTTGAACAGCGGCTCGAAGATGCTGTTCGCGAAGCGAAGCACCAGGATGTTCTGGACGGTCTCCTTCCCGAGATAGTGATCGATCCGGAAGATCTGCGCCTCGTCGAACACCTTTGCGATCTCGTCGTCGATGGCTTTGGCGGATGCGAGATCGCGGCCGATGGGCTTCTCGACGACGAGCCGCGCGAAGGGTTGACGATCGGCACCGCGGGCGACGAACCGTGCGGCCGACAGGCTGCCGACGGTCGGCACGAACAGCGTCGACGGTACGGCGAGGTAATACACGCGATTGCCGGGGAGACCGCGCTCGTGTTCGATCACGTCCAGCCGCGCGCCGAGTGAGGCGAACGATCGCGCATCCTCGAGCCCGGCCGCGACGAAGAAGAGCGAACGCGCGAACGTCTCCCAGCTGCGCTCATCGAGAGGCCGGCGTGAAAACTCCGTCACGCCCTTTTTTGCCGCTTCCCGATAGGCATCGTCGCTCATCTGGGTGCGGCCGACGCCGACAGCCGCGAACTGCGCGGGCAGCAGGCCGTCGACGTACAGGTTGTAGAGAGCCGGCAGCAGCTTGCGGCGCGCGAGATCGCCGGCGCCGCCGAAGATGACGAGCGTGACCGGGGAGGCGACGACGGGCTTGATGTGCCCGATGGCCAGCCGTTCGAACAGCGACGGATCGGCGGGCGCCTGGGCGGTCGGCGGCGGGTCAGCCATCGCGCTTCTTCACCGCGTGGCCGCCGAACTGGTTGCGAAGCGCGGCCAGCAGGCGCTCCGCAAACGGATTGTCGTCGCGCGAGTGGAACCGGGTGAAGAGCGCCGCGGTGATCACCGGAAGCGGCACGCCGCGCTCAATCGCCTCGTTTATCGTCCAGCGACCCTCGCCGGAGTCTTCGACGTAGGCCTCGAGATGGGCGAGCGTGGGATCCTCGGCGAGCGCACGGGCGGCGAGCTCCAGCAGCCACGATCGCACGACGCTGCCGTGAGTCCACAAGGCGGCCACGCCTGCGAGGTCCACATTGTAGGGGCTCGCCTGCATGAGCTGAAATCCCTCGGCGTACGCCTGCATCAGGCCGTACTCGATCCCGTTGTGGATCATCTTGACGTAGTGCCCGGCGCCCGCGCTTCCGACGCGCAGGTACCCGTCCTTGGGGGCAAGCGTCAGGAAGATCGGCTCGAGGCGGCGGCACACGTCAGCGTCGCCACCGACCATGAGGCAGTAGCCCTCCTGCAGGCCCCACACTCCGCCGCTCGTGCCGGCATCGATGTACTGAATGCCCGTCGCCGCGAGCGACTGCGCGCGCCGAACATCGTCGTGGAAGTTCGTGTTGCCGCCGTCGATGACCACGTCGCCGGCGGCGAGCCGCTGGCCCAGCGCGGTGACGGTCGACTCGGTGGCGGCGCCTGCCGGCACCATGACCCAGACGGCGCGCGGCGGCGTCAGCGCCGTCACGAGCGCGTCGAGCGATGCGGCGCCTCGCGCACCGGCGGCCTCCGCCTGCTTGATCGCGTCGGGACTGCGGTCGTAGGCGACGACTTCGTGTCCGCCGCGCACGAGCCGCGTCACCATGTTGAGCCCCATCTTGCCGAGGCCGACGAAACCAAGCTGCATAACAGTCCGGCGGACCTAAAGATTCGCCTACGTACCAGCACGTAGGCCGAACCTTCAGGTTCGGCTCTCATCGCAACAACAACGCGCTCATCTCACGCAGATACTTCGCATCGGGCGCCGGCAAATGGACGTGCAGGGCTCGTCGGCCCGCGGCCTCGAGCGAGGCGAAGTCGCCAAGCGCCTGCGCGAGTTCGAGCGTCCCGAACGAATACGGTTCGCCAGGGATCTCGACGTCCGCATCGGGTGTCGCTGTCACGATCAGGAAGACGCCGTTGTTGGCGCCGCCTTTGTGCAGCTGGCCGGTCGAATGCAGGTATCGCGGCCCGTATCCAAACATCGTCGCGGCTGCCGTCGTATCACGGACGCGTGTGCGGAGGCCGGTCATCACCTCGAGGAGCCGCGCATCAGGTCCGAGGTAGGCCAGCAGCGCGAAGTACAACCCCGGCTTCACGAGCGTGATGAATGCCTCGGGTCCCAATCGACCGAGCTCGTCGCGTGCGGGCGCCGACAAGGTCAGTTCGATCCCGCTCGACGTCGTTCGATCGAGTTTCGTCGACGGAAGGCGAGAAGAGCTCTTGTACGCGTTCAGCAGCTTGCCCGTCGCGTCCTTGGCCTGCTGAACGTTCGGCTGGTCGAACGGGTTGATGCGGAGGAGCGCGCCCGCGATCGCGGTCGCGATCTCCCATCGCAGGAATTCAGCGCCGAGCGCGGCCCGTTCGGCGAGCCGGATATCCACAACCGGGTGCCCGGCGCTCTGCAGCCGTTCGAGCTGGGACGTCGCCCGTTCGTCGCCGCCGGTGCGAAGCGCGACGAACACGCGATCGTGCCCATACACCGCGGGATCGCCGAGGGGCTCGCCGGCAATCGGGACCACGCCGAGGCCCTGCTTGCCCGTGCTCTCGGCGACGAGCTGCTCGACCCACAAACCAAACGCTTCGAGCTCGGGCGACAGCACGAGGGTCAGCTTGTCACGTCCGGCCTTCATGCCCGAGCCGATGGCCAGTGCGAGCGCCGCTGCCGGGTTGTCGGCGGCTCGCTCGCCGCGCGGTTCGGCCCACGCCAGCATCGCAAGCGCCCAGCCGGCAATCGCGGCGACATCGAGGCCGATCAGCGCGGCCGGGACGAGGCCGAAGAACGACACAGCTGAGTAGCGTCCGCCGATGTCGGACGGGTTGATGAACGCGTCGCGGAATTGCTCGCGTTCGGCTCGCGCGGCCAGCTCGGTGCCGTCGTCCGTGATGGCGATGAAGTGGTTGCCCCATCGCCCGACGCCCGCGCGTTCGAGCGCGCCGCGGAAATGCGCGGCCAGTGAATTGGGCTCGATCGTCGTGCCCGACTTGCTCGCGAGGATGTAGAGCGTGCGTGATGGGTCGCAGGTGATGGCGCGGACCGACGCGGGATCGGTCGAGTCGATCATGTGGAGCGCGGGCCACCCTGGCTGCCGCCCGAACACGGATCGCATGACCTCTGGCGCCAGACTCGACCCGCCCATGCCGAGCAGCACGACATCGGTGAAGCCGTCGTTTCTGATCGATTCGGCGAACGTCTGGAGCCGCGAGAGTGAGCTGGCCATCAGCGCCGGCGACGTCAGCCAGCCGAGGCGGTCGGCGATCTCGGCCTGCGTGGCGGTGTCGCTGCTCCATGCAGAGGCGTCGCGTTGCCAGAGCGCGCGTGCCGCGCGCGCGGCGTCGTCGTCGATCCGTGGATCGACGGCCGCTGACGAAAGCTGCAGCGACGCGCGCAGCTGCTCGTGCCGGGTGCCGACGTCGAGCGTCGGCCAGCGCGTCAGGAGCTCAGACGACGTGTACATCCCTGTAGCATACTATCTGAGGGAAATGGCTCGCGGCTTCGAAAGCAAGGACGTCGAATACCAGCAGAGCGAGGCGGAGCGCCGGGTCGTCTCGCGCCGGGCGCTCACGCCTGAGGAACGCGAGCGTGAAGACCGGCGCCGGTCGCTCAGCCTGGCTCTTGCGCGGTCGCGCAGCGAGCTCGACGCCGCCGCCTCGCCCGCACACCGGCGGATGCTCGAGCAGGCGATTGCCGCGCTCGAAGATCAGCTGCGTTCTCGCCCGTGACCGTTCAGCGCATGGTAAACGCACGTCTGACTTGGCCGGCGGACCCGAAGGTCCGCCCTGGTTGGGTGTTTGCGGTGTGGCTCGGCTGCGTGCTCGCGGCGGCCTGCGGTAACGACAGGCCCGCGACAGAAGCACCGACACCGCGCGCCTCGGGAACGGCAGCAGCGCCGCCTGCGTCTAGAAGGTCCCGGATCGTGACGCTTGGTGACAGCCTCACCGCGGGCCTTGGGCTTCCGCAGGATCAGGCCTATCCGGCCCTGCTTCAGCAGCGGGTGGACGACGCGCGGCTCGATTACGAAGTGGTCAACGCGGGAGTGTCGGGGGATACCTCGGCGGGCGGCCTGTCGCGTCTCGACTGGGCGCTCGAGGGCGACGTCCGCGTGCTCATCGTCGCGCTCGGCGGCAACGACGGGCTGCGAGCGCTGCCGGCGGAAGAACTGCGGGCCAACCTTGCCCGGATCATCGAGAGGGCCCAGGCGCGGCACATCACGGTGGTGCTTGCCGGCATGGAGGCTCCGCCCAACTGGGGGCGCGACTACGTCGTCGCGTTTCATCGCGTGTATCAGGATCTCGCAAAGCAATACCACGTGGCGCTCGTGCCGTTTCTCCTCGAGGGCGTCGCGGGCCGCGACGCGCTGAACCAGCGCGACGGCATTCACCCGACAGCCGAAGGCGCGCGCATCGTGGCCGACAACATCTGGTCCGTCCTGCGGCCGATCGTCGAAGAGCATCGATGATCGAGCTGCGCAACGTGTCCAAAACGGTCACGAGCGGTGACCAGCCGCTGACCATCCTGCATCCGCTGTCGCTCACCATCGAGCGCGGGCAGTTTCTCGCCGTCGTCGGGCCGTCGGGCAGTGGCAAGTCAACGCTGCTCGGCCTCATTGCCGGCCTCGACGCGCCGACGAGCGGCGACGTGTTCATCGACGGCGTGAACATCACGAAGCTCGACGAGGACCCACTGGCGCGGCTGCGCGGCGAGAAGATCGGTTTCGTGTTCCAGTTTTTCCATCTGATCCCGTCGCTCACGGCCCACGAGAACGTGGCGGTTCCGATGGAGATTGCCGGAACGACCGACGCGGGCGGCCGCGCGACGGCCCTCCTCGAAGAAGTGGGACTTACCGGGCGGGCGCATCACTACCCATCGCAGCTCTCGGGAGGCGAACAGCAGCGCGTGGCGCTGGCCCGCGCGCTCGCCAACGATCCGCCGATCGTGCTGGCCGACGAACCCACAGGCAATCTCGATACAGCGAACGGCCGGCACATCATGGAGCTGCTGCGGGGCATCCACGATCGCCGTCGTACGACGATTGTCCTCGTGACCCACGATGCCGAACTGGCGGCGATGGCCGATACGCGGCTGGTGCTGCGCGACGGCAAGCCCGTGGAGACGGTTGCGCCCCGCGCGCAGGGAGAATCATGAAGTTCGTTCTGCGCATGGCCGGCCGTGAAACCCGCGCGTCGTGGCGCCGCCTCCTGTTCTTCTTCGTCTGCATCGCCGTGGGCGTTGCGGCCATCGTCGCGCTGCGGTCGGTCATCCGAAGCGTGCGCGAGGTGCTCGGCCGCGAGGCGAGGTCGCTCATCGCGGCCGACGTCCTGATTGCGACCAATCGCGAGTGGGTGCCCGAGAAGCGGGCCGCCCTCGAGGGGCGCCTGGCCGACGCGGGCTCGACGGCGCGCACCGATACGATCGAAACCCCCACGATGGTGCGCCCGGCCGACCGCTCGAAAGCCGTCGCGCGCATGGTGGAGCTCAAGGCCGTGCAGGCCGCGTTTCCGCTGTACGGGACGATCACGGTCGAAGGCGCGACGTACTCGCACGACCTGCTGAAGAATCACGGGGCACTCGTACGGCCCGAGCTGCTGACAGCCCTCGGCGTCAAGGTGGGCGACGATCTCGTCATCGGCGAGCGGCCGTTCACCATCCGCGGCGTCATCGCGAGTGAGCCGGGCCGCAACATCGGGGCCTTCAGCCTCGGCCCTCGCGTGTTGATCGACTACGACGACGTCGCCTCGACCGGGCTGCTCACGTTCGGGAGCCGTGCGCGACGCGTGCTCCTTGCCCGCGTGCCCGAAGGCAACATTCAGCCGCTCGTGAAGGCCATCGACGACGACTTCCGCGACGACTTCATCAACGCACGCTCGTATCGATCGACCGACGATGCGATCGGCCGCGACTTCGACAGGGCGGAGGACTATCTGAGCCTTGTCGGGCTCGTCATCGTCATCCTCGGAGGCATTGCGGTTTCCAGCGTCACGCGTGTCTTCATCCTGCAGAAGATCCGCAGCATCGCGGTTCTCAAGTGTCTTGGGGCGACGAGCCGGCAGATCACCACGGTCTACATGCTTCAGGTGACGGCGCTGGGGCTGGCGGGGAGCCTGCTCGGCGTGGCCATAGCGCGCGCGACGGTGGCGGCCGTGCCGCTGGCGTTCGGCTCGGGGTCGACGTCGCTGCTGGCGCAGGCCAACTACGACATCAGCTGGCCGGTCGCGCTGCAGGGCGTGGCGATCGGCGTGCTGATTTCGATCCTCTTCTCAATCGTGCCGCTGTTGCACGTGCGGATGATCAAGCCGTCGCTGCTGTTGCGCGACGAAGTCGTGCGGCAGCGGCGCGACTGGACGCGCATCCTGGCGACAGCTGGCGTCGCCGCGGCGCTAGTCGCCGTAGCGGCGTGGCAGGCAGCGTCGCTGCGCATCGGCGTCGTGGTGTGCGTCGGCTTCGCCGTGCTGGCGTTCGTGCTGCTGATGGCGGGCCGCGGCCTCGTGGCGCTCGTCAGCCCGCTCGCCAGGGCGCCGTCGTTCCCGCTCCGCCACGCCGTGCTGCACTTGTCGCGGCCGGGCAACCAGACGCGCGTCGTGCTGCTGGCCGTCGGCCTCGGCGCCTTCTTCATCGTCGGGATTCGATCGCTGCAGGCCAGCCTCCTCGAGGAGTTCACCATCCAGGTGGGCGAGGATGCGCCCGACATGTTTCTCATGGACATCCAGCGCCAGCAGGCGCCAGGGGTGCGGGCATTTCTTTCGGACCCGTCGCGGGGCGTGGGGCAGTGGAAGCTCATTCCCGTCCTGCGCGCGCGCGTCACCGGCGTCAGCGGCCGTGAAACCAATCTCGAGAGTTTCGAGGACGTGCGGGCCCGCGGCTCGCTGGCACGCGAATACACCATCACCTATCGGCCCGCGCTCGAGAGCAACGAACGGATCGTGGAGGGGACATTCTGGAACGGGTCCGCGGCGGAGCCGGAGGTGTCGATCGAAAAGGGCATTCACGAGCGATTCAGGATCGGGGTCGGCGACGTGGTGCGCTTCGACATTCTCGGCCGCATCGTGAACGCGCGCGTCACGAGCATCCGGGAGGTCGACTGGAAAGACTCGCGGGCGGGCGGCTTCATGTTCGTCTTCCGGCCCGGCGCGCTCGACCAGGCTCCGCAAACGTTCATCGCGCCGCTCAAGGGACCGGCCGGCTCGTCGGCACGGGCGCTCTTTCAGCATGATCTCGTCGAGCGGTTCGCGAACGTCTCGGTCATCGACTTCCACGACATCCTCGAGACCGTCCGCGACGTGATGTCGAAAGTGACGCTGGCGATCACGGTCGTGGGCGGGCTCGTGCTGTTCAGCGGAGGACTCATCCTGGTGGGGGCGGTCGCGATGACGAAGTTCCAGCGCGTCTACGAGGCGGCCGTGTTCAAGACTCTCGGCGCGAGCACGCGCGCGATCACGAAGATGCTGCTGCTCGAGTACGGCGTGCTCGGCACGCTTGCCGGAGTGGTCGGCTCGCTCGGCGCCGTGGCGCTGACGTGGGGCGTGAGCCGCTACGCGCTCGACATGCCGTGGCGCGTCTTCGTCGGCGAGCACGTCGGCGGCGTGGCGCTGACGGCGGCGCTGGTGGCGGCGATAGGCGTGGTCTCGAGTCTGGACGTCCTGCGCAACAAGCCGCTCGCGACGCTCCGTGCCGAGTAGCCGTGTTACAATTCAGGTTTACGCTATGGACGTACAGGTCTACAAGGAGATGCTCCTCCGGAAGCGTGGGGAGATCCTCGGCACCGGCGGCATCAAGCCGCTCCAGGCCTCGATGGAGAACAACACCCGTCAGGGCGACATGGCGGATCAGGCGAGCGGCAACAACGAAGTCCACATCCAGCTCAAGCTGAAACAGACCGACGCCAAGATCCTGCAGGCCATCGAAGAGGCGCTCACGCGAATCGACAAGGGCACCTACGGCATCTGCCGCGATTGCGGCGAGCCGATTGCGCCCGCCCGGTTGAACGCCATCCCCTGGACGCGCGTCTGCATCACGTGCAAGGAAAAACAGGGCTCGTGACCGGGCTGCTGCCGCTGCTCCAGGAGTTCTACCGCGAGAAGCTCGAGGAGATGCTCCGCCACCAGGCGGCTGCTCGTCTCATCGGGCAGTACGACGTCAACAACACGTACCAGTACATCGTCAACCGCGAGGATGTGCAGCTTTCGTGGCTGTCGAACGCCATCGGCGAACTCGGTGGAACCGTGGCCGAGGCCACCCCGCAGGACCGGACCGCGACGGGGAAGGGTGCGGTGGCTGCGCGGGCGCTGCTCGAGGAAGACATCCGGGCCGCGGCCGCGTTCGCCGACCGCTGGCGTCCGCGCGTCGAAGCGATGACCAACGCTCGTCACCGCGGTATGCTCCGCGTCATTCTCGGCGAGACGCTGGAACAGAAGCGCTTCTTCGAACAGGGGCTGGCCGGCCGTACGGACCTTCTCGGCCGCCGCGCCGACGTGCTGGGTCCCTCGCATGGCGAAGTGCTCCCGACGAGGTGGATCGAGTAGCGATCTGGTGATTTGGTCATTGGGTGATTTGGTAATTGACGCGCGTCGCCATTGCCCTCGGCAGTAACCTCGGCGATCGACAGTCCCATCTCGATTTCGCCATCCACCGGCTCAAACCAACGATAGGAAGCCTGCGCGTCTCGCGATCGTTTGAAACCGATCCGGTCGGTGTGCCCGGGCCGCAGCCGCCGTTCCTCAACGCTGCAGCCGTCGGCGAGACGACGCTCGGCGCGCGCCCACTCCTCGAGACGCTGCTCGCCCTTGAACGCGAGCGGGGACGGGAGCGTCCGTTTCCCGGCGCGGCGCGGACCCTCGATCTGGATTTGATTCTTTACGGCGACGCGATCATCGACGAACCGGATCTCATCGTGCCGCATCCGAGATTCCGCGAGCGGCCATTCGTGCTGGAGCCGCTTGCGGAGGTTGGGGCCGAGCTCGTGGACCCGGTGACGGGGAAGCGCGTCATCGAACTGCTGCGTCTCAGAACTTCACACGCGTCGCCACCCAGAACGTAGTGGGCGCGCCAGGCGCGTAGAAGGCCGCCTGCTGGATGGGGAAGTCGCCGCCGATTGGCGGAAACGGTCGCGCGATGAAGGTGCCCGCGGCGGTGAGTCCGGTGGGGCCGAGTTGCGCGGCCGTGTTGTAGTGGCTGTCGAACAGGTTGTTCACCTGCGCGATGAGCTGCAGCGGCTTCGCCAGCTGGTAGTGCGCGCCCAGGTTGACGACGCCGTATGCCGACGTCGAACCGGCGCCGATGTAGTACGTGCCATCGGGCTGGCTCAGGTTGTTCTCGTTGCCGCGCGCGTACATCCCGGACGAGGCCATGAGGTCGACGGCGACCGACAATCTCGACGTGGCGCGGTAGTCCGCGAACAGCTTGAAGAGGTGACGGGGGATCAGCGGGATGCGGTCGCCCGGTCGAATCGTGATCGTGCCTTCCAGCCCTTTGCCGCCCGCTAGCGCCGCCTCGTTCGTGCTGTTGCCGCTGCCGTTGACCGTTTCCTGGCTCTGGAACGTCGCGTCGAGCCAGGTGTAGCCGGCGCCGCCACTCCAGGGGCCCCTTCGGGCGCTCACGCCGAGCTCGGCACCTTGCCGCCGCGTGCTGCCGAAATTCTTGAAGTATCCGAAGCCGGTCTGCGTGGACGCCACGAACAGGATGTCCTGGGCGTTGTCGGCGTGGAAGACGCCCGCGTGCCAGCTGACCGAGGAGCCGCCGCGGACGCCCGCTTCGAGTGTACGCGTGACCACCTGATCGAGCGGCGGGTCGCCGGCGACGGCGTTCGGCAGCTTGCAGGGCTCTGTCGGGTCCGCGCACCCGAGCTCGATTGACGTGGGCGCGCGGCTCCCCTCGCTGTACCCGGCGTACAGGTTCAGCGTAGATGTTGGACTGAAGGTCACGCCGGCAGCCGGATTCAACCGGCCGTACGTGTGATCGCCGGTCAACGATCCCGGGCCGCTCGCGGGCGTGATTCGATCGGCGTTGCTGATCGCTGTGCGGTTGTAGCGGCCCGACAGCGTCACGAACCACGCGTGGCCAAGCGGCAGGAGGTCGGACGCAAAGACGCTGCCCGTATTGGCGTGCCCCTTCAAGTCGACGCGGTTGTCGTACGGCACGCCGTCCACGGTGCCGCCGGTGACGCCATCGGCGAACGCGTCCATCGGCGTGACGATCCTTTCGGGACTCAGATACCCGAGCTGTGTCGACTGGCCGAAGGTCGATTGGCTGCCGTCGTACCCGGCGCCGAGCGTAATGGTGTTGCGTGCGAGCAGCCAGTCGTGCCACGTTGCCTGCCCCGAGGCGCCGTAGTTGTGCTGCACGGTCGCGGTCCGATTCAGCAGGCCATTGCACTTCTCGCCCGGCTCGTCGTTCAGCAGCACGTTCGCAATGCACCGCCAGTACGGAAACGGCGTGTTCGTCGCGTTCGCGCCGCTCGTCGGAAATCCGGTGTAACCGGCCGCCGCAAGCGCGCGCTGCTCCGCGACGGTTGGCTGATACACGGATTGGTCGAGCGACGCCTCGTTGATGTCTCCGCTCAGCGTGTCCGTCCGGATGTTCCGGTAGTACAGGTTGCCGCTCAGGGTCAGCGTGCGGCCGCGATCGTGCCGCGTGGTCAGATTCACGAACGTCGAACGGTTCTTCGTCTCGTCAGGCAGTGTGTAGGCGCTGGCGTAGTGTTGGGCCAGGAGTCGCCCGTCCTGGAGTGCGTTGCTGTTCAAGACATTGTCCGCATAGCCGACCGAGAGCGCGGTGTCGTGGGTCGCGGTACGCCGGCCTGCCTTGCCGAAGAGTTGCCGCACCGTCGATGACGACGCCTCGCGCCATCCGTCGTCCGCGAACAGATTGCCCGCGAGGTACCAATGCCATCCACTCGCGCGACTGGCACCATGCTCGAACTCGACGGCCCGCCGCAGGTTGCTGCCGAACGTCGCGCGCACCGATGTACCTGGGGCACTCCTGCCATCCTTCGTCTGGATCGCCAGCGCACCCCCGAGCGTGTTCAGCCCGAACAGTGGATTCGAGCCGGGCATGAGCGTGGTCGACTCGATCACCTGGCGGGGAATCAGATCCCAGCTGACGACATCGCCGAACGGCTGATTGAGGCGCACCCCGTCCATGTACACGGAGAGCCCTTGTGGTGTGCCCAGCACGGGAGACGCGGTATATCCCCGAAAGCTGATGTCGGCCTGAAACGGGTTGCCCTGAATCTCGTTGACGAAGACACCCGTGAACCGGCGGTTCAGGAAGTCGGACAGCTCCAGCGCCCCCCTGGCCTCGATCTCGACGCCGAAGGCGGCCTGAACCGGGGCCGGAATCTGGTCGAGGGTGAGATCGAGGCCCGGCAGCGGCGTCGTTTCGATCACCTCGACTTTGAACGACGGAGATGGACTCTGGGACGGCGCCTGTCCCGACACCGATGCCGGCATCGTCATCGTCATCATGGTGGCGACCACCGCAATCACCGATCGGCTGAGCACTCTTCCTCCGCATGTATATGCCCGGTGGCGGCGTTTTGTTCACGGCTTCTTCCGTAGCAGATACAATGCACACCTTCATCCATTCATGACCACGTCTTCGTCGAACTCTCTCGTCGAACTCATTCTTCCCGGCGACACTACTCACGAGGGGCCCGACAATCCCGAGGCGGACGTGCTGGCGATGTTCGATCGCGCTGCTCCCTCGCTTCTGCGCTATGCGCGATCATTCGGATTCACGACCGAAGAAGCGGAAGACATCGTCCAGGAGACGTTCCTCGCACTCTTTCGGCATCTGCGGCTCGGACGCGATCGCCGCAACCTGCACGGATGGGTGTTTCGAGTGGTGCACAATCTCGCCCTGAGGCATCACCGGCAGGCACGGCGCCGACCGACACTCGCCGCCTGGGACGACGCGACCATTGGCGCGCGGATCGATCCCGCGCCGAATCCCGAGGCGCGGCTCGTCGAGGACGAGCGGCGGCGCCGGCTGGTGGCTGTCGTCCGCGTGCTGCCGGCGCGCGAGCGACGCTGTCTGTTGTTGCGGGCCGAGGGGTTGACGTATCGGGATATTGCAGCCGCCGCGCGGTTATCGCTCGGCGGCGTCGCCAAGGTGATCGCGCGGGCGATGACGCGACTCGTGCACGCGGATGGAGGGTAGGTTCATGTGGCCACGACGGATCCATGTGTTGGACGGCGAGCTGCTGCGCGCGATCGATCGCGATCTGCCAACGGACCGCCAGCGACGGATCGAGGCGCACCTGCAGACGTGCGAAGGATGCCGTGAGCGGATGCACCTGCTGACGAGGGCCGACGAACTCTCTCTGGATGATGCATGCGGGGTCTCGGAAGATGCCGCGGATCTGAGTGCGCTTCGCATCCGGCTGCGGACCGGAATGCAGGCGCTCGCCGCGTCGACGGAAAGCTCGTGGTGGCTCCGCCTGCAACGTCGCGTCGCGGTGTTTCCGGTCGCGGTGCGGGCGGGCGCCGTGGTGGCGCTGGCCCTGGTCGTGGCCTACGTGGGCCGTCCGCTGAGAGTGCCGGCGACGATCTCCTCAGTCGACGAGACCGCGCTCGGCGTGCTCCCGATCCGCGCGTTGACACCCGGTGCGACCACAGTCGTGGATCGCGAGGCGATCTGCGAGGGTCGAGTCGTCGCACGGGAGCCGATCCCCGCATCGATCAGGCGGGCGGTACTCCGCGACTATCGGATGGACCATCTGGCGGACGATGAATACGAGCTGGACTACCTGATCACTCCCGAGCTGGGCGGTATCGCCGACCCGCGCAACCTCTGGCCCGAGCGCTACGTGTCAGGCGTCTGGAATGCCGGGGTGAAAGACGATCTCGAGCGCCTGCTCCCACAGCTCGTGTGCGACGGGACGGTCGACCTCGCCACCGCGCAGCGCGACATCGCGGAGAACTGGATCGCGGCCTACAAGAAGTACTTTCACACGGACTTGCCGAAGCGGCAGCGGGCCGAGGTGGCCCAGATGTCGACGCGTGGATGATCCGACGCTTCCACGACCGAGTACAACACGCAACTGTCGTCGAGCCATTCGATCTAATCGTCCACGTTGCGCGTTTCGTCGGGTGAACGCGAGGAGCGCTCCACGCCGTCGCGAATGACGACCACCCGGCGCGTGCTCAAGTCTCCACGCACCAGGTAGGTGTGTCCTCAGGGCTCGCCGGTCGGGGATGGCCGCACCTGCGACAGGACCGCCGTGTACCCATGTTGCGCGACGAAGCTCGCGGGCTGCCGGTAGCTGTCCGGGTCGGTTGGGGCCGTGGTGGCCAGACCGTCGACATACCGGTTGAACATGCAGAACGCCGCTGCAATCAACACCGTGTCGTGAATCTCGCGGTCCGTGGCGCCCTCGGTTCGCGCCCGTTCGACCGCCGCCGCAGTAACAAACTGGCCGCCCAGTTGAACCCGACCGGCCACGGCGAGCAGTGCCTTCATCTTGGGAGACAACGACGAATGCTCAGAGTCCTGAATCCCTGATGCCACGAGCGCCTCGCTTTGCAGGTGGCACGCGGCGATGGCCGCATGGCTCGCATGACAGTACGTGCATGCGTTCAGGTGCGACACGTACGCGGCAATGAGCTCCCGTTCACCGGGAGAAAGTGTGTTTGGTGCGTGCAGGAGGACATCCGCGAATTCCCCGATCGGCTTCGCCGTTTCCGGGCTGAAAGCCAGAAGTCCGCGAATGCCGGGGAGGCCCTCTGGAAGCGGAATGTGCGGCATAGTGGGCGGAGGGTAGCAGGGAACCTCGGGGCGTGGCACTAACCGTTCTGTAGTATTGCCGCTCCCCATCCGAGCCCATACAGTCACCGTGCCTACACGCAATTTCCCTGTTTTGTGAGGTGCGGAGTTTCCTGATGGCTCGACGTGTGGTCGCCTGGCTCGGCTTCTGCCTGAGCCTCGCGTTTCCGGCATTTGCGCAACAACCCGGCATGACTGCCACCATTCGTGGCCGCGTGCTCGATCCCCAGCAGCAGGGCGTCGCCGCCACGGTGCGGGCCGTCAGCGCGCAAACGGGCATCCAACGCGAAACCCGGTCGAACGCGTCCGGCACCTTCACGCTGGCGGGTCTTTCGCCTGGGCCGGTGGAACTGATCGTGACAGCGCCAGGTTTCGCGGATCGCCACCTGGAAGGGCTGCAGCTCGAGGTCAACCAGTCGATCGAGCTGGAGATCGCCCTGACCATTTCAAGCGTGGTCGAGAAGGTGAACGTGTCCGCAAGCGCCGACAGAATCGATGTGCTGACCTCCGCCGTCAGCGGCGTCGTGACGGCCCGCGAAATCGAATCGCCGCCGCTCAACGGCCGGAACTTCATGGAAATCGCGAGCCTGTTCGTGATCCTCGGAACGTTCGAGCAGGTGATGGCCCTGCTGATGTGCGCGACGCTCGGCTTCATCGTGCTCATTGCCGCGGCGCTCTTGGTGGTGCGGCGGCGTGCAGACGCAGGCGTCGTGTTTAACGCGCCCGGATTGCCCGCCACCACCGTTCTCTTCGTACTGTTGACTGCCGGTGTGGTCGTCCTGGTCGCGGTGAGCCGGCCCCTGCAGGCGATTGCCGGTTTCGCGCTCGTGCTGCTCGGCCTGCCAGCCTACGAGTTGACGACGAGGCAATGGCCGTTCACCGGCACCGCTGGAACGAAACCCGTCGTCGAGTGATCGATCCCTGGGTCAGGGCCTGGCTTCGGCGCCTTCGGCCTTGCGGCCGTTCCTGAATATCTTGCCCACCGCGCGCCCGACCGTCTGGACGGGACTCCATTCGCGTAGATCGTCGAAGTAGGAGTAGACGACCGGCGTGACCAGCAGCGTCAGGAGCAGGCACAGCGTCTGCCCGCCGAGGATGGTGATGGCCATCGACGCGCGCGAGCCGGCGCCCGCGCCCCGGCCCAACGCGATCGGAATCATGCCGGCGATGATCGCGATCGTGGTCATCAGGATCGGGCGCAGCCGGACGTGATTGGCCGCGATGAGCGCCTCGTGGCGCTCCATGCCCTGCTCGCGCAGCGTGTTCGTGTAGTCGACCTGGAGGATGGAGTTCTTCTTCACGATGCCGAAGAGCATCATGAGCCCGATCGCGCTGTAGACGTTGATCGTCATGCCGAACGCCATGAGCGCAATCAGCCCGGCCGGCAGGCTGAGCGGCAGCGACGTCATGATCGTGAGCGGGTGGACGAAGCTGTTGAACTGCGACGCGAGGACCATGTAGATGAACGCGACAGACAGCACCAGCGCGATGACGAAGTTGTTCGAGGCTTCGTTGAGGGCGCGCGCGCTACCGCCGAAGACCGCCTGGTAGCCAGCCTTGAGGTGCAGCTCCTCGACCTTGTCGCGGGCGTCGGCGATCACCTGGCCGAGCGGGACGCGATCGATGTTGGCCTGCACCGAGATCTGCCGCTGCCGGTTGTAGCGATCGATGGATGCCGGCCCGCGATCGCTCGCGAGCGCCGCCACGTCGCCGACCTTGACCGTGCGGTTCGGTCCCGCCGGAATCAGCAGGTCGCTCATCGTCGACGGGGTGTTGCGATAGGGCTCGTCGAGTCGCAGCCGGACGATGATCTGATCGTCGCCGTCCTTGTACTCGGAGATCTCTTCGCCGCCGACGAGCGTCCGCAGGTTGTTGGCGAGCGAGTCGATGTTGACGCCGAGATCCGCCGCGCGCGCCCGATCGACCATCACCCGCAGCTCGGGCTGGGTCGGCTCGAAGTTCGAATCGACTTCGACGACGCCGTTGACGGTGCGCATCTTCTCCATCAGCTGCGTCGTGTAGGTCTGGAGCTGCTCGATCTCGGGGCCCTGAATGAGGATCTGCAGACGGTTGCCGCCGCCGCCGCCGCGATTGCCGCCGCCGCCGTTCCAGCCGCCTGTGGACGCGCCGGAAATGTCGGTGCCGCCGAACACGCCCATCCGGGCGCCCTGGTACTTGCGCAGCATCCCGCGCACGCGGCGCATCATCTCCTGCTGCGAGATGTTCCGTTCCTCGATCGGCACCATGGTGATGTTGAAGTTGCCGTTGCCGGTGCCGATGAACTCCTGGACGCGGTTGAGGAAGGGGAGCGCGAGAATTTCCTTTTCAATGGGCTCGACGAACTGCGCCGTCCGCGGATAACTGGTGCCGCGCGGCAGGCGGACGTTGATGGTGAACTCGCCCTGGTCGTCGTCGGGCACGAGCTCCTTGCCGACGTACGGATACAGCACCGCGGCTGACGTAACCACGGCCACCGCGATGCCCATCATCACGGCGCGATGATGCAGCGACCACAGGAGCATCCGGCCGTAGACGCGGTCGATCCGGGCGTAGAAGCCGCTCGTCTTGGTGCTCGAATGATCCGACTTGGCGTCCTCGGGCTTCAGCCACGTGGCGCATAACGCAGGCGTCAGCGTGAACGAGACGAACATCGAGATGAGGATCGCGGCCGCGGACGTGATGCCGAAGCTGTAGAAGTACTGGCCGATCTGCCCGGTCATGAAGGCGACCGGCACGAAGATGACGACCAGCGACAGCGTGGTGGCCATGACGGCCAGCCCGATTTCCGCGGTGGCGTCGGCTGCGGCCTCCTTCGGCGTCAGCCCCTTCTCCTCGACGAACCGGAAAATGTTCTCCAGCACGACGATCGCGTCGTCGATGACGATGCCTGTCGCCAGCGACAAGGCCAGCATCGTCATGTTGTTCAGCGTGAAGCCGAAGAACTTCATCACGGTGAACGTGCCGATGATCGAGGTGGGCACGGCGAGCGCGGCGATGAACGTAACGCGCAGGTTCCGGATGAAGAAGAACACGACAACGCTCGCCAGGAGGCCGCCGAGGATCAGGTGGAGCCTGATTTCCTCGAACGAACGCCGGATGTAGCGCGACTGGTCGTTGCCGATGCTGATCTTCAGATCGGGGGGCAGCGTCGCTTGAATCTGCTGCAGCTTGGCCAGGACGCGATCGACGACTTCGACGGTGTTCGTGCCCGACTGCTTGCGCACCTGCAGGCCCACCGACGGCTCGCCGTTGACCTTGTTGACGCCGCGGACCTCCTGCACCGTGTCGGCGACCTTGCCCACGTCGGCAAACGTCACCACCGAGCCGTTCTGGTACGCCAGAACGATCCGGTTGAAGTCCTCGACGTTGTGGATGCGCCCGAGCGTTCGGAGCGCCACGTCGGAGGGACCCGCGGTGAAGCTGCCGCCCGGCACCTCGATGTTCTGGCGCTGGATGGCCGCCCGCACCTGATCGACGGTCAAGCCGTAGGCGTTGAGCCGGTCCGCATTCAGCAGCAGCTGGATCTCCCGCCGGCGATCGCCCTGCAGGTTGATCGCGCCGACGTCCTTGATCGTCTCGAGCACCTGCTTGATCTGCTTGTCGGCGATCTGGGTGATCTCTTTCTGGTTGCGCGGCCCGTAGACGTTGAACTGCAGGATTGGCGATGCGTCGGGGTCGACCTTCTGGATCTGTGGTACGCGCGCGTCGCGCGGGAATTGGCCGACGACGGCGCCGACCTTGTCGCGGACGTCCTGTGTGGACGATTCGATGTCGCGCTCGAGCGTGAAGGTGATGTTGACTTCGCCTTCACCCTGGCGCGAGCTGGCGCGCAGCTCGTCGATGCCGCTGATCGTGTTGACCGCTTCCTCGACGCGCTTCGTGATCTGGGTCTCGATTTCCTCGGCGCTCGCGCCCGGCAGCTGCACGCGGACGTTCACGTTCGGCTGGTCGGTCTTTGGCATCAAGTCGAGGCCGAGATCCTTGTACGAGAAGGCGCCGAGCACAATGAGCGCGGCGGTCATCATGATCGCGAAGACCGGACGCTTGACGCTGACTTCGGCAAGCTTCATTGGTTCGCTCCCTCGCGTCCGCGGCCGGCGCGGCCGTACTGGCCTCCGCGCTCGCCGCGACCCTCGCCGCCCGGCCCGCTGCCTATACGGACGCTCGTGCCCGTTGCGAGCTGGTTCACGTTCGTCACCGCTACGGCCTCGGCTCCCTTGAGGCCCTCGACGATCTCGGTGACCTTTCCCTGATGCGCGCCCAGCGTCACCTGCTGCTGCTTGGCCTTGCCTTCTTCGATCACGTACACCGTCGACACGCCGGCCAGCGTGGAGATGGCATCGTCGGGCGCCGCCAACACGTCCTCGTCGAGGCGCACGAGCACCGACCCCTTCGCGAAGAAGCCCGGCTTGAGCTGCCGATCGGGGTTCTCCACGAGCACTTCGACCGGAAACGTCCGCGTGGTCTGATCGACGGCTGGACTCACGAACGCGACCTTGCCGCGATACATCTTCTCGGGGAACGCCTCGACGATGAAGTCGACAGGCTGGCCCGGACGAATGTTGCCGGCGTACTTTTCCTGGATGGCGGTTCGCAGCTTCAGCGGGTTGACCTGCACGATCGTGGCGACCGGCGTGTTCTCGCGGATGTACTCGCCCGCCTGCACGAGACGTTCCGCGATGGAGCCCGCGACAGGCGCACGGACGGTTGCGTCGTTCAGCTTCTTTTGCGCGAGTTCGAAGGAGGCGCGGCGATCCTGGAGGCTGGCTTTCAGGCTGCGCACGTTGTCGAGCGCCGCCTGCAGGTTCGCGTCGGCGACCTTCAGCCGGGTCTCCGCGGTCTCGCGATCGACTTTCGACACCAGCCCGTCGGCGCTCAGTTGCTCGGCGCGCCGGTACGCGGCGCGCGCATCGTCGCGATTCGCGATAGCCTGCTGGACCGACGCGATCTTCTCGTCGGGCGGCGGCTGTCTGTCCTGCGAGCGATCGATGCCCAGCTGCGCTTCGACCTGGCGCAGCGCGCTCTCGGCGCGCTCGAGCGCGAGCGCGAGCTCACGCGGTTCGACCCGGACAAGGGGAGAGCCGACCTTGACCTCCGAACCGAGCTCGACGGGCACCTCGCGGACGACGCCCGCGACTTCGCTGCTGACTTTGGCCTGATCGGGCGAAGTCAGAGTCCCGGACAGATCGACACGCCGCTCGACCGAAATTCGCTGAAGCGCGGCCGTCTGGACCTGGATGGCGGCGCCGCCTCGTCCGCCACGGCCGTCACCCCTGCCACCACCGCCACCGGGGCCGCCGCCGTTGCCCGACTGGCCCTGACAACCGATGGCCAGCAGGCCTGCGGCGACTCCAAGCGCCGGAAGGAAGGAATACTGCCGGGGGATAGACAAAGTTTGAGCCTCTAGAAGGCGAAAGAAACGTATAAGTGTACGATAAATACGACGGAAGAGCCGTTTCGTTTAAGCGCGAGACGAGCGGTGGGACAGCTTGGAGTGAATTTGGACGGGCGTCAGGGATGGCCGGCGACGGGCTGCGCGGCCTGAACGGTGCGGCGGTTCAACCACGACTGCACCTGGGCCATATAGGTATAGACCACGGGCGTCAGATACAGCGTGACGAGCTGGGAGAAGAGCAGGCCGCCCACCACCACGAGCCCGAGCGGCTGACGCGCTTCACCCCCGGCGCCCATGCCGACCGCGATCGGCACCGCACCAAGCAGCGCCGCCATCGTCGTCATCATGATTGGCCGGAACCGGATCAGACAGCCCTGATAGATCGCCCGCTCGGGCGACATCCCGCTGCGCTCGGCCTCGAGCGCGAAATCGATCTGCATGATCGCGTTCTTCTCGACGATCCCAATCAGCATGATCATGCCAACGAACGCGTAGATGTTCAGATCCATGCGAAACAGGATCAGCGTGACCAGCGCGCCGAAGGCCGCCGACGGCAACCCGGACAGAATCGTCAACGGGTGGATGTAGCTCTCGTAGAGGATGCCGAGCACGATGTACACGACGGCGATCGCGATGACGAGCAGCACCGCCAGGTTGCCGAGCGAGCTCTGGAACGCTTTGGCGGCGCCCTGGAACTGGCCGCTGACCGAGTCGGGCAGCGTGTCGGCCGCCGTTTCGCCGACCTCGCGAAGCACCGTGCCGAGCGATGCGCCCGGGGCCAGTCCGAACGAGATCGTGACGGCGTTCAGCTGGCCGAAGTGGTTCACGGTCTGCGGACCAATCGTCTGCCGCGCGTGCGCCAGCGTGTCGAGCGGGACGACCGGT